>JAEEGH010001132.1_pt1 | contig 79037 bp, 51 predicted proteins | sample 9134181 | NCBI WGS metagenome assembly JAEEGH01 (sample SAMN16246544, study PRJNA631951) | gut metagenome | biome: gut microbiome; feature: rumen; material: DP-attached | host: Bos | place: Iran: Karaj | collected 2018-10 | reverse complement strand
TTTTCATAAACTCTTTTTTTATTTCTATCAAAAATTTTGCCAAATTATAAATTTCAAAAAAATCGTGCAAATTTATAAAAAAAAGTGTTCTTTTTGACAAGATTATTCAAAAAATATTTGGAGAAAATGAAAACAAAAACGGCCACCCGTAACAGATGGCCGTTAGTATGAATTTTGTCTTTCTGAAATCCTATTTGTCGAGGAAGTTGAGGAAATCTATAAAGTCCTCATCGAAGATGTCACTGAGAGTGTAGCCGAAATGGGACCAGATAACGACCACGATGAACAGTACCAGTGCCGACAGGATGACACCCGTGATGGCGAAGGCCTTGCGGCAGTCTTTGCGGAAAACACCCACCAGCGAGAAGGTGAGACCGAGAACACCGAGGATGAAACGTACAAACGGTGCCCAGAACAGTACGATGCCAATCACACCCAGCACGAAACCGGTACCTCCCAGCATGTTCCGTCTCGGACGCCGCTGCTGGAAAGGAGGAGTCTGCACTGGCATCGGATAAGGCTGCTGGTACTGCGGCTGGTAGGGCTGTTGTTGGTGTGGCTGATAGGGTTGGCCTTCAGGCTGTTGCGAAGCCTGCTCTTGGGCGGGCATCTCAGGGGTGGGCTGGGTGGCTTCGTTTTGCACCTCTTGGTTTTGATTGAGATTTTCTTCCATAATCATAAATTTTAAGGCCTACTCTATGGCGTTTTCGGCATCCCGCATTATTATTTTAACGCTGCAAAAGTATGATTATTTTTTGAAAAATCAGATTTTTTTCTTGAATTGCGTCTGCACCAGCCAAACGCCCGCCACGGCCATCACCGCACCGATGATTTTCAGCGGGGGGAAGGGTTCGCCTAATACGAAGAAGGCGAAAAGTCCTGTCACCACGGGAATTAGGTTGGTGAAGGTGTTGGCCCGTCCTAATCCGATGCGCTGCAGAGCAGTGATGTAGAAGGTGTAGGCGAGGGCAGAACAGAACACCGCCAATATCAGCACGTAGAGCAGCACGTCGGGGTTGGCGAGTTGGATAAACTGCTGGTGCAGGTCGCGGGTGCCATGAATGAGCAGCATCACCGGCAGGATGAGCAACAGTCCGAATGTGTTCTGACAGGTGACGATGAAGATGGGGTTGTAGCGGTCGGAGATTTTTTTCAGGAAGAAGCTGTAACCCACGGCGGTACCCACTGCGCCGAAGGCAAGGACAATGCCGAGCGGCCGGAAACTCACATCGCCAAATTCCGGCACTAACATCACGATAATGCCGGCCACCGACACGACTACGCCCGCCATGTTGAGCCATGAGAGGCTCTCCTTGAAGTAGAAATAGGAGAGAAGTACGGTGAAGATGGGGATGGTGGCAATGATGACCGACACAACGGTCGGGTCGGAATATTGGATGCTGTAAGTCTCAAAGATGAAGTAGAGGAAGGGTTCGAATAGACTGAGCATCAGCAGATAAAGCCAGTCTTTGCCCGGAATTTTGCGTAGCGGCTGATGGAAGAATAGCCGGCAGACGATGGCCTGCAGCACGGTGGCGATGAGCAGCCGCAGAAACAGGATGACGATAGGGGCGAGGTGGGCTAATAAGGCTTTGGTAAAAACAAACGAAACACCCCAGCAGCCAATAGCAAGCAGAAGAAGGATGTAATGCAGGTGCGTGCGCTGTTTCATGGGGTGGGCTTAAATGAAAAAGAGAGGATACTTGTCCTCTCTTCTCATAATATATAATATAGTAAACTATTCTTCAGCTTGTTCGGTGGGCTGAGCCTGCTGATGGATGGCGTTGTACTCGCTCTTGCAGATGAAAGCAGAGGCGAGGCAGAGCACGAAGATCAGACCGGCCAGCGACCAGGTGATGATTTCAACGATGTTGGTGGTTTTTCTCACACCCATGATCTGGTTGGAGCCAGCAAAGTTGGAGGCCAGACCGCCACCTTTCGATTCCTGGATGAGAACGAAAAATCCCAATGCTATGCTGATAATGATGATAAAGACTGCTAAAACAATTAAAAATGAGGTCATTGCGTATGGTTATTTTGTTGTTAATTCTTCTTTTTCTTGATTTCCTGAATTTGGGCTGCAAAATAACAACTTTTTTCTGGAAAATGCAAGCATAATTTTTTATAAATTTTGATGGCCTTTCCAGGATACCCTTGGTCGAGGTAAAGCTTTGCTAATGTTTCACTTACAATTTCAGGATTCTCCACAAGACTGGGCTTGCTGTAGTTGATATTGCCGTCGTGCTTTTCGGGGTCGAACTGAATTTTCGGCGTTTCTTCTGAAAATTCTGCAATCAGTTGCGTGATGAGCGAGTCCTGATCCACATCGGCGGGACGGGCGTGCGGTTGAGGGGTAGGGGCGGGCTGCTGGCTCGGAGCTTCCTTGAGGGTGAACTCGACAAAACGGGCGCGGTTGGCCACATAGAGCAGCATGCGCGGGCGCTCCGGTGCGGGCTCGCCGGGATGGAGCTGCGAAAGCATCTTGAGGTATAGCATCGCCGAGAGCGACGAGGCGGGATACTCCTCGCACTGACGCTTCAGCAGGGTAAGGCTTTCTTCACTGATGGGATAGGATATGTTGTTCATAAATAATAAATTACCAATTGACAAATGCCTTGTTGAATATGTCTTCGGTGAGGGCCTCGTTGATTTGATCGACCAAAGAACTTTCGATGGAGGTAAAATTCTGGGTGCTGGAGTAGTCGGCGTAGCGCGAGAACGACTGCTCGAAGTTCTGCGTCTCGTCGAACTTGTTGGTGAACGACACGCTGACGGTGATGGTGAGCCGGTTCATGGCGGCGGTCTCATCGCCTTGGATGGCCACAGGGCGGATGCTGTAGCCGGTGATAGAACCTTCGAGGGTATAGTCGCCATTGCTTTTTACATCTACAATGGTCAGCGGAGTCTGTCCTTGTATTCTGTCTTTCAGCGCGTTAGTGAACTGCTGACTGAGGGTGGGGTTGACGAGCGTGGCGTTGTTGCGGAAGGTCTGGATGTAAACCGTCTTGGCGCGTGCGTCGATGCTGCTGCCGGTGAGCGACACCGACATGCGGCAGCCTCCGAGGAGGATACTGCCGGCGAGCAGAAGTATCAGGGCGAGGATGTGACGGCGTTTTTTATAGTCCATATTTAATGATTTTACGATATAAGGTGCGTTCAGAGATGCCGAGTTCTTGTGCAGCGGCACGTCGTTGTCCGTTGTGTTTCTTCAGGGTGGCGATAATTTTCTCCTTGGTGGCTTCGGCAATGGTCTCGTTCTCATTTTTGTCCTTGACCTCATCATTAGAGACGATGGTGGGGGTGACAAATTCGGGCTCTTCGATATGCTCTTCCGAGTTTGTTTCTATCTTTTTGTTTGTTAATAAATTAGGATGGTAAGTTTCGGACGTTGAGGGACGATTTCCGCTTTGGCGGATGATGATTTCTTGGAAAAGTTGCTTGAGGAAATCAACCTCGCCGCGCAGCTGACGCACCTCCTGTACCAAGGCATCGTGGTTGTAGTCGTAGTTCTGTTCGTGGGAGGCAGGGACGACGGCCACGTTGAATTTTGCGGTAGGGGTGTCGGCCAGCGACTTTTCGAGAATGTCGCGGGTGATGTTGCGGGTAGGTTCCACAAGGGAGAGTTGTTCCGCTAAGTGCTTGAGTTGACGAATGTTGCCAGGCCATGAGTAGTTTTCGAGAAATTCTTTAGCATTGTCGGTGAGTTCAATCGGCGCCCCACCGAATTTTTCAGCGGCTTGGACGGCGAAGTAGGCGAAGAGGGGGAGTATGTCCCCTTTGCGTTCGCGCAGGGCGGGTACGCGGATGGGGATGGTGCTGATGCGGAAGTAGAGGTCGGCACGGAATTTGCCGCGGGCCACGCTGTCTCTGAGGTCGGCGTTGGTGGCGGCGATGATGCGCACATCGGTGGTTCGCACGGTGGAGGAACCGACGCGCAGGTACTGGCCAGTCTCGAGCACGCGTAGCAGGCGGGCTTGTGTGCCGAGGGGCATCTCACCCACCTCATCGAGGAAAAGGGTGCCGCCGTTGGCGCTCTCGAAATAGCCTTGGCGTACGTCAGCCGCACCGGTGAAAGAGCCCTTCTCATGCCCGAACAATTCCGAGTCGATGGTGCCCTCCGGAATGGAGCCGCAGTTGATGGAGATGAAGTTATTGTGTTTGCGTGCGCTGTTCTCCTGGATGATGCGCGCGATATTCTCCTTGCCCACACCGTTCTCGCCCACAATCAGCACCGCCTCGTTGGTGGGAGCCACGCGCAAGGCGGTCTCAATGGCGCGATCCAACTCCGCCGAAAATCCTATGATACCATGTCTTTTCTTGTTTTCCTGTATTCTTTCTTCCAACGTCATTCTTCAAAATTTGCGGCTGCAAATTTACAAAAAAAATCGTATTTTTGCAGGCTAAAAGTTCGCTAATGAAAAATCAAGTTAGATACACTTGTCCTCCCATCTTTTAATCCCTTCATCCCTTCATCTTTTCATCTATGATCAACCACATCAAAGGCACTATCATCGAAAAAAATCCCGCTTACGTCATTCTGGAAACGGCTGGCGGCGTGGGTTACTATATTCATATTTCGCTCAATACCTTCTCGCAACTCAAGGATGAGCAGCAGGTGACCTTGCTCACCCATTTTGTGGTGAAGGAGGATGCCCAGCTGCTGTATGGTTTCCATGAGGAAGCCGAAAGGTCGCTCTTCAGAATGCTGATTGCGGTGAACGGCATCGGTCCCAACACGGCCTGTCTGGTGCTTTCCGCCCTGTCGGTGCAGGATTTGGCCAACGCCATCGCCTCACAAGACCTGCGTACGATTCAGTCTATTAAAGGAATTGGGGCTAAGACCGCCCAACGTCTGGTGATGGAGCTGAAAGATAAGATTGCCAAGGCATCTTTCGGGGTGCAAGATAATTTTTCACAAAATTACAATAATAATAAAATAGAAGCGTTATCTGCTTTGGTCGCTTTGGGCTTCGCTAAAAATATGGCGGAAAAAGTGCTGGATGGAATCATTAAGAAGGAGGGTTCAGAGTTGACCGTTGAAGAGTTGATAAAGAAAGCATTAAAACTATTGTAATTTAGTAAAAATCAGTCTATTAAAAGTGACCTACCGAAAACTAAAATTTCCATATATACTTGCGTTTCTCGTCGCTACTGCCTGTTGCTCTCTCCTTTGGGCTATCACTGTGCCTGAAGGCCACTCCCGTTATGGTCGCACCGAAACGATAGCCGAAATTGACGAGCCTTCTGTGCTGGAGCAGCCGCTGGTTTCGCCCAGCCCCATCACCCCGCCCCCCGACACGGGTCTCCGCTCGCCCATCCCTTCCTACGACAACAACCCGCTGGATGAGGACCAGTTCTACAGTCCTTTCCACCTCTCCACCCCCTCCGCTTATCACACCGAAATCGTATTCGACTCTACCACCAACACTTACCGTTTCCAAAACATGATCGGCAACACGCCATTCGGCCCCAGTGCCGACATGACGATTGACGAGTATATCGACTACGACCTGCGGCAGTCTATCAACAACTACTGGCGTGAGCGTGGTGCCTCCTACACCTCCCATGGCAACCGTCGCGGCGGCGGATTGATTCCGCAGCTCCACGTGGGCGGCGACATTTTCGAGACCATCTTCGGCAGCAACACCATCGACATCCGCCCCTCCGGCAATGTGGAGCTCATTTTCGGCGTGCTGCACAACCGTACCGACAACTATGCGTGGCCCATCAAACAGCGTAGGGTCACCCAGTTCAACTTCGATGAGAACATCCAGCTGAACGCCCTCGCAAAAATCGGCGACAAGATTGAGTTCAACCTCAACTACAACACCGAGGCCATGTTTGATTTTGAGCAGGAGATGAAGCTCAAATTCGAGGGAAAAGAGGATGACATCTTGCAATTAATTGAGTTTGGTAACGTGTCGCTGCCACTCAACAGCACTTTGATTTCGGGTAGTCAGAGCCTTTTCGGTATCAAGACACAGTTGAAGTTCGGTAAGCTGATGGTGACCGCCGTGGCATCAGAGAAAAAGTCTGAATCACAGACTATTACAGTGACAGGCGGTGCGCAGACCAACGAATTCTACATCAAGGCTGACGAATATGATGAGAACCGCCATTATTTTGTCAACCAATTCTTTAGAGACCATTATAACCAATATCTGTCCACCCTTCCGTTGGTGAGTTCTCCGATTGTCATTACCAAGATTGAGGTGTGGCGCACCACTATCGGTTCTGCTACCAACGACAACCGTAATATTGTGGCTTTCACCGATTTGGGGGAGAGTAATCCGCAGTTTGCCGGCTTTACAGGCACGCCCGGTGTTTATTATCCCTGCGATTCGGCCAACACCCTCCCGTTGATCATCGACACGTCGCTGTACCGTGACCTCTCTTCGGTGAACAACAACCTGCATGCCCGTGGCCTCACCTCTGGTGTGGACTACGAAAAGGTGGAGAGTGCCCGTCTGCTTTCTCCTTCCGAATATACCTTTAACCCCCAGTTGGGTTTCATCTCCCTCAACACCTCCCTCACCTCCGACCAGGTGCTGGCCGTGGCGTACCAATATACTATTATTGGCGACGAGCACATCTATCAGGTAGGTGAATTTTCCAACCAAGTGAGCGCACCCGACTGTATCAGGGTGAAATTGCTGAAGAGCACCACCCTCGACACAAAGTCACCGTTGTGGGACTTGATGATGAAGAATGTGTATAGTTTGAACGCCTATCAGGTGTCGCCTGAGGACTTCATCCTGAATATTCTTTATACCGGTGATGTGGAGGGCGTTCCAAATGGCTTCTTCACGTTAGGAAGTCAGAAAAATATCCCACTCATCCGCTTATTGGGTGTTGACCGTTTGAACAAGCAGCAGGACACCATCTCCGATGGTATTTTCGACTTTATTGATAATGCGGCCACTCGTGGCGGTACCATCAATGCGCAGAATGGTAAAATCTATTTCCCGACCATTGAGCCGTTTGGTAAGGATTTGCGGGCGGTGCTCACCGAGCCGGAAATCGCTGACAAATATGCTTTTGATACGCTTTATCGTACTACCAAAACGCTGGCCAAGCAATACACCGCCAAGGACAAGTATTACTTGGAAGGTAGTTACAAATCAAGTTATGGCTCAGAGATTTCGCTGAATGCCATGAACGTGCCGGAAGGCTCTGTGAAGGTGACGGCAGGCGGTATCACGCTGACCGAGAATGTGGACTATACGGTCAACTATAGCATGGGTACGGTCTCCATTATCAACTCGGGTGTGCTTAATTCAGGTACGCCTATCACCATTTCTTTGGAGAACCGTTCCGCCATCGCGTTGACCGACCAGCGCATGTTCGGCCTCAACCTCGACTATGCCTTTAACGAGAACTTCAATATCGGCGCTACTGCGCTGCATCTGAGTGAGCGTCCCATCACCGAGAAGGTGAATTATGGTGATGAGCCGATTGCCAACACGATATGGGGTATGAACCTCAACTACAAGACGAAGGTGCCTTTTGTGACGAAGGCTGTCGACCTGTTGAGTTTCCATAGCACGACCACGGAGTCTAACCTCCAGTTGGAAGGCGAATTCGCCCACTTTATCCCAGGTCATTCCCGTGCCATTGGCAAGGAGGGAACCACCTATATTGATGACTTCGAGGCCACCAAATCGACCACCGATCTCCGTTCCATCTACAAATGGCACTTGGCTTCCACCCCGCAGGGACAGATACAGATGTTCCCCGAGGCGAATGTCTCTGATTCGGATCCGGAGCGCCGGCAACTCGCCTACGGTTACAACCGTGCCCGTTTCTGCTGGTACATTATCGACCCGGTGTTCTATCGCAACAACAACGCCACTCCTTCCAACCTGACGGTGGACGACCAGTCGGTACCTTACGCCCGTGAGGTGTACGAGACCGAGCTTTTCCCCAACAGAGAAAATGGACAGTCCACCCCGACCAACCTCTCCGTGCTCAACTTGGCCTTCTATCCGTCGGAAAGAGGTCCGTACAACTACGATGCATTGGGCCAGGAGGGCTTCTCGGCCGGTGTGGCAACCGATGGTACATTGAACGATCCGGCCTCCCGTTGGGGCGGTATCATGCGCGCCATGGACAACACCGACTTCGAGTCGGCCAACTACGAGTACATCGAGTTCTGGATGATGGACCCGTTCATTGAGAATCCGAACCATCCGGGCGGTAAACTCTATTTTAACTTGGGTGACATCTCGGAAGATATTTTGAAAGATGGCAAGAAATTTTTTGAAAATGGTCTGCCCAGCAGCGATGTGGATGAGAATGTGGAGTTTACGGTATGGGGGCGCGTGCCTACCATCCAGATGATCGTCACCGCTTTCGATAACACCACCGATGATGCCCGTATGCATCAGGATGTGGGTTACGACGGTTTGCCATCCTACCGCGAGCAGGAGTATTTCTCAGAGAATTTCATTGATTTGCTGGATGGCTATTTGGATGCCAATGCGTTGGCGAAGGTCGTCGCTGACCCCTCTTCAGACGATTACCACTACTTCAGAGGCTCTGATTATGATGATGCCGACTTGAAGATTTTGGATCGTTATAAAAAGTATAATAATGCGGAAGGCAACTCACCTACCCAGAATATGAGTCCTGAAAGCTATCCGACACAGGGAAGCAGTGTTCCTAATATGGAGGATGTGAACAATGATAATACTTTGAGTGAAGATGAGAAGTATTATCAATATGTCATTGACTTGCGTCCGGATAGAATGAATGTGGGTGAGAATTATATCAATGACATCTACGATGCTTCTCCCGAACCGCTGCCCAATGGTACCCGTCCGGTAACCCGCTGGTATCAGTTCAAGATTCCGATCAAGAACCCCGACAAGGTGGTGGGTAACATTACGGGCTTCAACTCCATCCGTTTCATGCGTATGTTCATGCGCGACTTTACCGAACCCATCATCTGCCGTTTGGCCACCTTCGAGTTGGTGAAGAGCGACTGGCGTACCTATTCGCTTGATTTGATGGAAGATGGTGATTATCTGCCGGCTATGGGCGGTGAAGAGACCGTTTTCAATATTTCATCTTTGAGTATTGAGGAGAATGGAAACCGTGATCCGATACCCTACGTGTTGCCTCCTGGCATCAAGCGCGAGCAGGGCTACGGAAGCACAACCACCTACCATATCAACGAGCAGGCACTTACCATGAAGGTGCAGAACTTGGGCGATGGCGATGCACGGGCTATCTATAAGACCACCCGTTACGATTTGCGCAAGTTCAAGAAACTCAGAATGTTCATCCATGCTGAGAAAGTCAACCAGAGCGATGCTATCACCAAAGGGCAGGTAACTGCGTTCATCCGTTTGGGTTCCGACTTTACCGACAACTACTACGAGTATGAAATTCCTCTGGAGCTCACTCCGTGGTATTGTGGCAAGGACTCCACGATAATCTGGCCGGAAAACAACCGTCTGGAAATCATCCTTGACTCGCTGGTGTCGGTGAAACAGCATCGTAATATTGAGGTACGGAACGGCTCGCATCCGAGCATCACCGTTCCGTATTCCATAGGAAGTCTTAATGAGGGACAACGCATTACCGTGGTGGGTACTCCCAACCTCGCCGATGTGGCCACCATCATGATTGGTATCCGCAACCCCAAGAAACGCACTATGCAAGATGGTGACGATATGTTGCCGAAATCGGTGGAGGTGTGGGTGAACGAGCTGCGCCTTTGCGACTTCGACGATAAACAAGGCTTCGCCGCCCTCGCCCGAATGAGACTCAACCTGGCCGACGTGGGCGACATCACCCTGTCGGGTACCTATTCCACCCCCGGCTTCGGCACCCTCGACCAGTCGGTGACCGAACGGCAGACCGAGACACTGTACACCGTTGACTTTGCCGCCAACCTCGAAGCTGGCAAGACCCTCTTCCCCGAAAAGTGGAATATCCGCATCCCCGTACACTACGACTTCTCCCAGAATGTCTCCATTCCGGAATACAACCCGCTGAATCCCGATGTCAAACTGAAAGAAGACCTCAAGACCTACGCCACCGCCGCCGAACGCGACTCCATCCGCCACATGACCACCAACTTCGTGCGCCGACAGAACGTCAACTTGATGAACGTGCGTAAAGAGCGCGACTTCGACAAGCCGATCAAGATTCGTCCGTGGGATATCGAGAACTTCGACTTCTCCTACGCCTATTCCGAGGTCAAGACCCGCAACGTGGATGTGGAATTCGACAACGAATTTTCACACCAGGCGGAGTTGGGTTATTCTTATAATTATAACCCGAAAAATATCCGTCCGTTGTCGGGACAGAAATGGTTGAAATCGAAGTGGTTGCAATTGATTCGCGACTTCAACTTCTACCCGCTGCCCAAGATGTTTACTTTCCGTACAACGGTATTGCGCGAGTTCAACGAGTTCAAGTACAGACCGAAGAGCAAGGGACATGTCATCATGGACACGAGTTTCGTCAAGACCTTCAACTGGACCCGCGACTATGCGTTGCGGTGGGATATTTCGCAGGGCTTGAAATTTGAATATACCATCAATGCGGTTGCCCGTATCGACGAGCCGCAGGGCTTGATTGACACCCGCACCGAGAAAGATTCCATCTGGCGCTGTTTTGGTCATGCTGGTCGTATCAATACGTATCAGCAAAGGTTTGATGCATCCTGGCAGGTGCCGATCAACAAGATTCCGCTCTTCAGCTGGATTACTGCTTCCGCACGGTATAGCTCTACCTATAACTTTACCGCCTCTTCCACGGCCCTCAGCTATTTGGGTAATGTCATCGCCAACTCGCAGACTTTGCAATTGAATGGGAATGTCAATTTTGTAAACCTTTATAATAAAGTGCCCTACTTCAAGAAAGTCAATCAAGGCACCAACAAAAATAATATGAACAAGGGCAAGCCAACTCAGAAACTGAAAGGTGCTCCTGACGAGGATGAAGACGAGAAGAAGGGTAAAGGTAAGGGGAAGGACAAAGATAAAGACAAAGGTAAGGATTCTCTGAAAGAGAAACCGAACTATGGCAAGATAATCTTGGATGGAACAGTGCGTTTCTTGATGATGTTGCGCAACGCTTCTCTCAGTTACACCGCCGGTAATGGTATCTCGATGCCGGGCTTCATGTATTCGCCCAACATCATGGGGTTGAACTGGACCAATGGCGCTCCGGGCTTCCTGTTTGTCTTCGGTGGCCAGACCGACATTCGCCATATCGGTTCCGAACGTGGCTGGCTTTCAACCGATACTCTGATGAATTACGCCTACATGGAGAACCATAATAAGGTGATTAATTTCAGGGCGACGGTAGAACCGTTCCGTGACTTCCGTATCGATGTGACCGCCACGCGTAACCAGTCGTCCAGCTACTCGGAATACTATCGTGCTGATGCAGAGGGTGTTTTTCATTCCTATACACCAAAGACGACAGGTAATTACAACATCACCCAGTTCGGACTCGGCAAGTTCTTTGTGGATGGTAACAAACTGTTCGATGAGTTCAGAGAGGCACGCTACGAGTTGGCCACGCGTCTGTCGGAGTTGAACCCCAACTCGGGAGGCGTCATCAACGACACTACTGGCTATCCGGTGGGATATGGCAGGCTCTCGCAGGAAGTGCTTACTTCTGCATTCCTTTGTGCATACGCAGGCAAGAAGACCGATAAGGTGGATGTGAGCTCGCCTTTCCCGAAGTTCCCCATGCCCAACTGGCGCCTCAACTACACAGGCTTTACCAAAATTAAAGCCGTACAGAAAGTCTTCCAGAGTCTCTCTATCACCCATGCTTATACTTGTACCTACAACGTGGGTAATTATGCCAGTAACTTGCTGTATAGAGAGGATGCTGATGGCCATGCCACCGCCTTCGACCCGCTCAACAACTTCATTTCCAATTACGAAATCGGACAAATCACCATTTCAGAGCAACTCAACCCGCTCATTGGTTTCGACATGACACTTAAGAACAGTTTGATGATCAAGGTGGAATACAAGCGGTCGCGCAATACCTCTCTCAGCTTCGCCAACAACCAGATTACGGAGATGACCTCCAACGAGTTGGCTGTTTCCGCCGGCTATCGTATCAAAGACATCACCATCGGCTTCGTCTTCTCAGGCATGAAACGCCAGGTGACCAGCGACTTGAACCTCACGGTTTCATTCGCCATGAAGGACAATAGAACCGTGCTGCGCAAGATTGCGGAAGAGATCAACCAGGTGTCGGCCGGCTCGCTCTCCATGACCATCAACTTCGCCGCCGACTACCAGCTCAGCAAGCTGGTGGGGCTTACCCTCTATTATGACCATGTCATCAACAAACCCTATATCTCGCAGCAATACAACAACATGAACATCGATGCGGGTATCAAGGTACGACTGATGCTGACCCAGTAATCAAAAATCAAAACCATGATTCGCAACAGGATTCCTGACTCCGAACTCGAACGCCGCACCACGCCGCGTGAAGAGGACATACGGGGCTGCTACTACCGTGACCAGACTGCCATTTTCCATTCCAAGCCCTTCCGTCGCCTGAAGTACAAGACGCAGGTCTTCTTCAACCCCAACGACGATCATATCTGCACCCGCATTGAGCATGTGCTGCATGTGGCCACTATCAGCGCCACCATCTGCCGTGGATTGAACGGCAAGCGCGAGGAGGAATGGCATCTCAACGAGGATATGGCCTATGCCATCGCTCTTGGCCACGACCTCGGTCACACCCCTTTCGGACATGCTGGCGAGGCTGCCTTAGCGCGTATACTCGGGGGTAAAGATGCTTTCATCCATGAGGTTAACAGTTATCGTGTGGTGGAAAAATTAATCTCCGGCGGACAGGGTCTCAATCTTACCTACGCCGTAAAAGATGGCATCATCTGTCACAATGGCGAGAGATTTGAACGCTCCATCACGCCTGATTTCACGGTCAAGGACCTCGACAGCATCCATTCGCGCCGCTTCCTGCCCTCCACCTACGAGGGCGCCATCGTGCGTTTTTCCGACAAAATCGCCTACTTGGGACGCGACATCGAGGATGCCATCGTGGCGGGTTTCATCAAGAAAAACGACATCCCTGCCCAAATCCGCAAACGGGTGGGCAACAGCAATAGCGACATCATCAACTACCTTGTCAACGACCTGGTGGCCAACTCCACCGAGGAGGCCATCGCCGTGTCGGAAGAGGCGCACCAGCTGATGCTTTCGCTCATCCAATTCAACTATGAAAACATTTACAAGCATCCCATCCAAATCGAGGTGGAGTCGTCGTGCGACCGCATTGTTTCCACCATCTTCGAACATTTGATGGGATTATGCAAGATGTTCGACTGGAGCAGTTGTAGATACAAGGGGAAAAGGATGCGTGTGATAGATAGTTATTTTGCTGATTATCTGAAAAATATGAGCAAATTCTATTTGGATGAGGCGCATCGGAACGGTTGGACGGAAGAACAGATGGAGATGCAGGTGGTGACCGACTACCTGTCGGGTATGACCGACCGTTTCGCGTTGGAGTGCATGCGCGAAATCGCGTTGCCGCGGGTTATTCGTTTCCAGCACGGCAAGGGCGAGTTCTAAGGAAGAATTTCCGTTATTCTGCGACCTGTAGGAGCAGGGGGTGGTATTCGCCGTTTCTGCCCACGGGCTGGCTGTTGCGCACCTGGTGACAGAGGTTGACGTAGTTGCGGGCGTCGTCGATGGTGAAGCCGTGGCCGCTCAGAATCTGGCGGTAGGCTTCGGTATGCAGGTCGGTGAAGCCGGCGGTGAAGTCGAAGGTGTCGCCATTGATGAGGATGGACCGGTAGGTGCGTTGGCCTTGTGCGCGGAGGTCGGCGGGCACGTATTGGGCGTCGATGCTGAGGAACCAGCGTACGCGGGCGCGTTCCAGCTCCAGAAAGCCGGCGGCGACGGTGGGGGAGAGGTGATGCACCACCAGTTCGCGCACATCCCCAAAGATGTAGGTCAGCATGTCGAAAAAGTGTACGCCGATGTTGGTGGTGATGCCGCCCGATTTTTCCACATCGCCTTTCCAGGAGTAGTGGTACCATTGTCCCCGTCCGGTGATGTAGGTCAGGTCGATGTCATAAACTTTATCTTTCGGGCCGTTGTCAATGCGTGCTTTGAGTTGTTGCACGGAGGGGTGGAGGCGCAGTTGGAGGATATGGTAGATTTTCTTGCCGGTATCTTTTTCGATGTCGGTGAGGCCGTCGAGGTTCCAGGGGTTGAGCACGAGCGGTTTTTCGCAGATGGCATCGGCGCCGTTGCGCAGGGCAAGGCGGATATGGGCGTCGTGCAGGTAGTTGGGTGAGCAGATGGAGACGTAGTCAACCTGCTGACCGTCACCGCGTTTCAGCAGGCGGTACAGGTGTCGGTCGAAGCGTTCGCTCTCGGTAAAGAGGGCGGCGTCGGGGAAGTAGCGGTCGATGATGCCCACGCTGTCGGACTTGTCGAGCAGGGCGACTACTTGGTTGCCGGTATCTTTGATGGCCTGTAAATGGCGCGGGGCGATATAACCTGCCGCCCCGATGAGTGCGAAATTGTGCATATTCTAACGTTTATTTCAGCCTTAAAAAGTGCGTGCAAAGATACGATAAAGTTTGGAAAAAATGTATTATCTTTGCCGTATATTGTTATTTGTCAGAAAAGTCGTATCTTTGCAGATTGAAAATTTGAAACCGACTAAATAAAACCGATGTGCCGGATGGGATATAACGTGGCAAAATGGTAAATGAACGTAAAATCCGTTTTTAGCTTTATTGTAGCAATGTGTTTTGTCTCTTTTGCTTTCTCACAGAGCAGTGACCAAGAGGAACGAGATCCTAATGCGCCCAAAAACACTATAAAAATACCTGGTATGGAAATTTATGTCAGTGGAAGTGATGAGGGTTCTCGTATGCCGTACGATGTAGCCAAAAGCGCTTGCGCTTGTAAAGGTGATGGGTGGAGACTTCCTACCATAGGTGAATTACAGGCTATTTATAGCTATAAGGACATGTTCGGAAATTTCAGTCGGGAATACTACTGGGCATACGAACAGAAAATGTTCAGTGGGAGGTTTTACAACCTTAATTTCAAAAACGGTAGAATTTCGGATGAAGAGGTGAATGAAGACAACAAGGTTCGTTGTGTTTGGTCTGCAAAGAAACCCGAATAGTCGAGAACTGACAATTGATAAGTTTTTTTCAAGTAGGAAGTGACGGGAGGTCGCTTCCTACTTTTTTTTGAAGTGGGGATAATAGGGATAATTCCGATTTTTTTTATATATTTGCAGCTGTATTTAAAGTAAATTCTATGAAGTGTATCAAATTTGCAATTGTGCTGATTCTGAGCGCGATAGTTCCGTTTGTCGCCTCCGCTCAGAACGGCGGGGTGACTCCCGAGATGTTGAAAAATATTCAGGACTCCTATAAAAGCTCCCCGGAGAATAAGGCCCTGCAAAATGCCATCGCCGGCAACGACATCAACAAGATCGCCCTCAACTTCGAAAACGAGGCCCAGTTCGACACCTATTTCTCGCACCGCGTGCCCTCACAGGCCGTCACCGACCAGAAGTCTTCCGGTCGCTGCTGGCTCTTCACCGGCCTCAACGTGTTGCGCGCCAAAGCCATCGCCAAATACGACCTGCCCGCCGATTTCCAGTTCTCGCAGGTGTATCTCTTTTTCTGGGACCAGCTCGAAAAGTCAAACCTCTTCCTCCAAGCCATCATCGACACCCGTAAGTCGCCTATGGACGACAAGACCGTGGAATGGCTCTTCAAGAACCCCATCGGCGACGGTGGCCAGTTTACCGGCGTGGCCAACCTCATTGACAAATACGGTGTGGTGCCGGCTGAAGCGATGCGCGAGACCAACAGCAGCAACAAGACCTCCACAATGTCATCGGTCTTGAGCCTCAAGCTCCGCGAGTACGGACTTGAACTGCGCGAGATGGGCGCCAAGAAGGGCACTACCGAAGCTCAGCTCCAGCAGCGCAAACAGGAGATGCTGAAGGTGGTGTACAAGATCCTCGCCCTCAACTTCGGGGAACCGCCCGCCGAGTTCTCATGGACCCAGCGCGACAAGAGCGGCAAACCTGTGGAGACCGCTACCTATACGCCCGCCTCATTCCGCGACAAGTACGCCCCCGCCGACTTCTCCACTTTCTATATGATCATGAACGACCCCACCCGCGAGTACTACAAAGTGTATGAGATTGAATACGACCGCCATGTGTACGACGGCGACAACTGGAAATACCTCAACCTCCCGATGGAAGAGATTGCCCCGATGGCCATCGCCTCCATCAAAGACAGCACCATGATGTATTTCTCCTGCGACGTGGGCAAGTTCCTTAACCGAGACAAGGGTTTCATGGATGTCAACAACTACGACTACGCCTCCCTCTTTGGCGTTGATTTCAAGATGGATAAAAAACAGCGCGTCAGCACCTTCGCCAGCGGCTCGTCGCACGCCATGACCCTCTGTGCTGTCGATCTCGACGAAAACGACCAGCCCAAGAAATGGATGGTGGAGAACAGCTGGGGCAGCAACTACGGCTACAAGGGCTTCTTGATCATGACCAACGAATGGTTCAACGAATATATGTTCCGCGTGGTGATCGAAAGTAAGTATATCCCTGAAAAATATCTGAAAATGTTTGATAGCAAACCGATTATGCTTCCCGCTTGGGATCCGATGTTTGCCCCCGAAGAATAGTAAATAATCCGCCTATGTACGACTTTACTCCCAAAAAATATACGGTCAACCTGTTCATCCCCTGCCACATGGACCTGTTCCTGCCTTACGGCGTGCAGCCGATTCTGTCGCTGTTGGAACGGATGGGCGAGATACCGTACTACAACAGTGATCTCACCTGCTGTGGCCGACAGTTTCTGATGCGCGGCGAGATGGATGCCGCCCATGATCTTGCCTTCCGGCTGGTGCGCTATTTCGATAATGGCTATCCGATTGTGTGCCCCTCCAGCGATTGCGTGGGCTATCTGAAAAAATATGCCAAGCAGCTGTGCCAACACTCCGCGGTGCAGTCGGCTGTGGCGCATGTGGTGCAGGACTCCTACGAGCTTTGCGACTACATCGTCAACAAGAAACATGTGGAGTGCCTGAATAATACATTCGGCCATAAGGTGTTCTACTTCCGCTCCTGCTCGGCACGGAACGTCTATCCGAGCGATGATGCTATCACGTTGCTGCAAAATACGAAGGGCTTGGAGCTGGTGACCGACCCCGATATGAAGCTCTGCTGCTGCGGAAACGGCGACTTCGCCATGCACAACGGCGAACTTACTGAACTGATGCTGAAGCAGATAGTGGATCGTATCAGCAGCTATGATGTGGAGTTTGTAACCTCTACCGACCTCCATTGTCTCCAGTATATCGATGCCTATATCGCGACCCGCAACGATGTGAAATTCAATGTGGTGCCGATTGCTGAAATTTTGAAATCAGAAAAATAATACTATGAGAGTGCTGATGTTCGGGTGGGAATTCCCCCCTCATATTTCCGGTGGTTTGGGTACGGCCTGTTATGGTCTGACCCGCGGTTTGGCGCACAACGGCGTGGAGGTGGCTCTGGTGGTTCCCAAAGCCTACGGCGATGAGGATCAGACCAGTGCGCGCATTGTCAACGCCAGCGACTTCGCCTTCGACCCCCGACAGATTCGCTATAGCGCCTTCTCGAAAGAGATCTCTTATATTGAGGTGAACTCGCAGATGGTGCCTTATATCGGTATTGATGATTATTATAACATTGTCAATCAGATAGAAAGCGGAGTTTTTGAGGATGTGGAAGGTGGAAGAAAGCGCAAGTACCGCTTTCAGGGCGGCTACGGTGCCAACCTGATGCAGGAGGTGGAGAAGTATGCCCTTGTGGCTGAAGAGATTGCCCGCTCCGAACAGTACGATGTGATTCACGCCCACGACTGGCTCACCTATCGCGCCGGCATCGCCGCCAAGCGCGTCAGTGGCAAACCGCTCGTGGTTCACATCCATGCCACCGAATACGACCGCTCGGGTGAAAACAACCGCAACGACATCGTCTATAACCTCGAACGTGAAGGCATGATGGCCGCCGATGCCGTGTGCGCCGTCAGCAACCTCACCCGCAATATCGTCATCGAAAAGTACGGCATCCCCGCCGACAAGGTTTTTACGCTGCATAATGCCGTTGAACCTTCTGTGCGTCAGGTGGATGGCAGCCGTCCAGTGAAAGAGAAGATCGTCACCTTCCTCGGGCGCGTCACCTTCCAGAAAGGTCCCGAATATTTTGTGGAAACCGCCAAACGGGTGCTGGAGATGGACGACAACGTGCGTTTTGTGCTGGCCGGCGACGGCGACATGATGCCGCGTGTCATCCGCCGTGTGGCCGAACTGGGCATCTCCGACCGCTTCCACTTCACGGGCTTCCTTCGTGGCAAAGACATCGACAAGATGTTCGGCATGAGTGACGTATATGTCATGCCCTCCATCTCAGAGCCTTTCGGTATCTCGCCGTTAGAGGCCATGCAGTCGGGCGTTCCTGTGGTAATATCCAAACAATCAGGTGTTTCCGAAGTATTGCAATATGCCATCAAGGTAGATTTTTGGGACATCGACGCCACCGCCGATGCGATTTACGGCATTCTGCATTACCCCGCTTTGGCGAAAGTTTTTTCGGAAAAAGGCTGCGAGGAGGCCAACAACCTGAAATGGGAAGATGTGGCCGGCCGCCTGAAACACATTTATCAATTGGTAGCTCCTGAGGCATGAAGATAGCAGTTTTCCCCGGCTCTTTCGACCCCGTCACGTTGGGGCATCTCTCCGTCATTGAGGCGGTTGCACCGCTATTTGACAAAATCTATGTGGCCATCGGGGTGAATGCCGACAAGCCCGGATGCTTCCCGGTAGAGCAACGGAAACAGTGGCTTCAGCAAGTTTTATCTTCTTTTGATAATATAGAAATTATTGATTATAACGGACTTACAGTTGACTTGTGCAAAACACTGAATGCCAAATTTTTGGTGCGTGGTTTGCGCAATGTCATCGATTTCCAATATGAAAAAGATATGGCGGAGGCGAATCGGAAATTGTGGCCTGAATTGCAGACTCTTTTCATCCCCACCCTCCCCGAATATTCCTGCATCTCCTCATCCGTCGTGCGTGATGTTTTCCGTCATGGAGGAGATTGCTCGCAGTTTCTTCCTAAAGGAGTGAAACTCAAGTAAAAAGATTTATTTTGTAAACCCATTGGTTATGAAGAAAATATACTTCCTGTTATTGTTGTTTTGGATACAGGGGCTTGCCCTTGCACAGGTGTCGTTGCCGTATGCCTATAATTTCGATGGCGCCAATACGTTGACCGAAGGTTGGCAGTCGGTGATAGAGTCTCCCACCAGTCTTACCCTCCAGTTGACGGGGGTTGTGCCTGCTGATTATGGGGCTTCGGTATATAGTACGCCTAACTCATGGTCTTTTTGTACGTATGCGCAGACGAGTGGTGGGTATAACCAATATCTGATCTCCCCTCGTTTTACTAATGCCACTGCCGATTCTGTGCAGTTGCGTTTCAAGTATTGCACGGGTATAGGGGATTGGCAGGCCGAACCTTTTCGTATAGGTTATACCTCTGCTGCCAGTTATAGCTCTCCGGCAGATTTTACATGGTGGACAGATACCTTGTATGCCGATTCGGACTCGTGGCAGAGTCTCTCAGTTAATTTGCCAGCTGATGCGCAGTATGTGATCATTCATTATTGTCCGGATGGCACCTATTTGGGTATGTTTATTGATGACATTCTCATTCGTCCGAACACCATTGGCTTGGAGCATACGATTTATGTAAGTGCCAATGCTGGCGGCACCGTAACGCCGAGTGCATCGGTGTCTGAAGGCGATGATTACCTCCTGACGGTGACAGCTGACCCGGGTTATTACATCCAGTCGGTCATGCTCGACGGTCAGGAACTGTCAGCAGCTGCCTTCCAGACCTCCTTCAGCTACTTGATTTCACCTGTGCTGGGGGATCACACTTTTTCCGTGACTTTCATCGGAATACAGTACTCCATTTTTGTTACTGTCGGTCAACACGGCAGTGTCACCCCTGATGGTGGTCCCTTCTCGCAGGTGATTGTACCGTGGGGCCACGACACCACCTTCTACTTCACTGGCGACCCTGGCTATCATGTGGAGGATGTGGTGGTGGATAACTATTGGCATGGTGGTTCCATACCTTCTTATACCTTCACCAATGTGGTGGACAATCATACGATAAGAGTTACTTTTGCGGTGGATGACTATGTGATTACGGCTTCGGCTGGAGTAGGAGGGACCATCTCCCCGTCGGGAGAAGTGGGTGTAGCCGGTCTGACCAACCAATCTTTCACCATTACACCTAATCAGGGATATTTGATTGATACTGTGTATGTTGATGGTACTCCTGCATCGGGAGTTAATCCCTCTGGCTGGACCTATACTTTCTACAATGTGTCGGCTCCTCATACGATATCCGCAGTGTTTGTGCGCGAGCAGTATGAGGTCACTTTCTCCCACTCAGTAGGGGGAACGCTTACCGTTACGGGCGGCGATTCCATCAACGCAACTACCCGCCGCATTCATTATGATGATATCCTTGAATTCAGCTTTTTGCCGGATGAAGGCTATCAATTGTCTGACGTACAAGTTAATGGTGTTTCAGTCGGTGCGCAGAATCCGTATCAGCTGACGAATGTTTTACAAAATACTACCCTGAATGCCGATTTCGAGGTGCTGACCTATTCCGTCACGGTAGTGAAACACGGCTTTGGAACGGTGACGCCCATGTCGGCAGTGGATTCCAGTTATTTTGCCACCACTTCTTTCACCTTTACTCCTTCATTCTGCCGCCAGCTCGACTCCTTGCAGTTGGATGGGGATTTGATTCTGCTGAATAATCCTCTGGAAATCAATCATCTTGTCGGGAATCATCAGTTGGATGTTTATTTCGGTGAAGTATATTATACCATGTCAGCAGAACCTGTTGACCATGGTACGATCACGTTGCCTCCTCCAGTGGTGTGCAGCGGCAATGCCGTCTTCGGTCTTAAGGCAGATCCGTGCTATAGCGTCGGTCACTTCTATTTGGATGGCGAGCAACATGATGAGTATCTGTACTATGTGTCACCTGACAGCATGAGGGCCATTGTTCCTGATTGTAGGGCGACACATACGGTATCTGCTACTTTCATCCAAAAGGCGTACACAGTGGCTGTTACGACCTCTGGTTCGGGTTCCATCTCACATCAAGGTAGCCAGCAAGTGCTTTGTGGCACCGATCTCTCCTTCGCAGCTGTTCCCGATGAGTGTTCGTATGTCTCTATGTTATTGATTGATGATGAGGATGTTACCGAATCCGTAGAACACCGTCCTTGTCAGCAGGCTGGCTTCGGCGATACGCTCCTTTTCTCATTGACCGATATAACGGCTGCCCATACGGTGCAAGTGGTTTTTGCTGCGCTTACGTATGATATCACCAAGCAGGTGGTAGGCAATGGATCAATCATCCCGTCAGGTGTGTCGCATGTCCAGTGCTCGGGCAATCAGTCGGTATCTATCGTGCCGGTGGTGTGTAACCGAATCCGTGGGGTCTGGGCTGACGGGGTAGAGGTGACTGACCAGCTGGTTTACGTGGATGAGGTGGCTACCTACACCTTCTCCGATGTTCGTGCCGACCATTTGTTGCTTGCTGAATTTGAGACGATTCCCTATCAGATATCGCTTCAGGCTGGAGCACATGGCCGTGTGGTGCCTTCTGGAGACAGCATCGTATTGTGCAATGGTGAAATGCAGATGACGATTGTTCCGGATGCTTGCTATTATGTGGATACTGTTTGGATTGACGGCGTGGTAAGCACCGATTTGATGCAGCATCGTCCTAATGCCAGCGCACAAACAGGCGATTCCTTGCTTTATACCTTCTCGAATATTACAGATAACCATACTGTTGATGCGCATTTTGCTCCCATCACCTATCCCATTTCAACCATTGCAGAAGGTGATGGACAGATTACGGGCGAGGTGGTGTCGGGTGTGGCGCAGTGTGGCGATGCCCTCTCTTTCACCATCACTCCGGACGATTGCTATGTCATCTCCCAGATTTCCTATAATGGTGAAGCTTTAACAGATTATTCATTGGATGAGCATGGTGCGGCCACCATCTCTGTCGTTTCCTTGGATGGACCTGTGGAACTGATCGCCAAGTTCGAGCGCATCACATTTTCAATTGTAGAAACGACTCCGCAGCATGGTTCGCTTACCTATCCTGCCGCTGAGATGGGCTGTGGTGAGAACTTTGACGTGGTATTTATCCCCGATAACTGCTATCATTTCGATTCAGCCCTCGTCAATGGGGTCTGGTATCTCCCGTCACAGCTTTCATTTGAGCATGATGTGTACACTTATCATATTCAGGATTTGCGGATGGATGTTTATGTCTCCGCACATTTTTCCGTTGACTCGGTGCATTTTGTGGCCTCAGGTTCTGTGCCCGTTTCAGTTACCGATACCATGCTCGCCTGCGGACAACCGCTTACTTGCTATTCGGTGATTACAGATTGCCAATTGCTGGATTCAGTTGTTGTGAATGGAACTGTTATGACAGCGGCTGATTTCCAAAATGTTGGGAATATGGTATGGAGCGGTGATACGCTGTTTTTCTCATTTGATGCTCTGACCGATGATTGCAATTTCTCGGTTTACTGCACCACCATCCAGTATTCGGTACTGTCGAGTGTGACAGGATCGGGCACGGTGGATTGGCATTCAGGAACTCGCGTCAATTGCGGCGATACCATCGCTATCGCCATCCATCCCAATGACTGCAACCGATTGGCGCGTATCGTCAATTATGGTGTGGATTGGGCTATTGATAATGATACTTTGTTGATTATCAATGATATACACTCTGATTATAAATTGGAGTTCATTTTTGAAGGTATAGAATATGAAGCCACATTGGTGAGCAATGGAGGAGGAACGATTATAGGAAATTCATTGCATCTTGCTTGTGGTGGGAATTATAAGTATGTATTTGTCCCTGACGATTGTGCGCTTTTGGATTCGGTTTGGTTGGATGGACAGTGTGTGAACCACTTGTTGGATACTATTGACCAGCACATTGTGCTGAAACTTAACGATATCAGAAGTTCCTTTACTCTGCAGGCTCAATTTGGAGTTGAAAGTTATAGGGTGCAGCGTCAGGTAATAGAAAATGGTATTGTGGTCGAAGAAGAATATACAGAAGTGCTCTGTGGCACCGATACGCTGCTCTCCGCCCTCTGGCCCGACGATTGCTATAGCGTGGAGAGAGTGAGGTATAATGGCACCGATACGGTTGTCTTGGATGCCTATTCTTTCAACCCTATTCATCAAAACATTCTTTTACAAATAGAAATTATAAAGAACAGATATCATATTGAAGTACAATCTGTTGCCAATTGTGAGATTGCTTCTGTCAGTCTGACTAACGACTATGTATGTGGAGAGAATGCCACTTATACTTTCACCCCAGCAGAGGGTTATTATATGCAGAATATTGTGGTAGATGGCGTTCAGTTGCCCGCCGATGACCATTATGATTTGTTGAATATCCATGCCGATCATACCATTTCTGCGGTAGTGGCTCAATATATGTATCAACTCCAATGTGACGTGATAAGCGGGGAGGGAAGTGTAGAACCCGAGTCGGCTACACTCCCATACGGTACCGATACTGTGGTGCGCATCCATCCGGCCGCTTGCTACCATATTGATTCGGTATTTGTGAATGATGTGTATGTGGGAAGTCCGTCTCAGTACTCGTTTAATGATATCACAGGGGATAGTACCCTCAGGGTGGTTTTCGCGAGAGATCCGTTCTATGTGGTAGCCGTTCAGGCAGATGGCGGTTCCATCGTGCCCGCTGATACCACGTGGCTGTTGTGCGGCGATCCTCTTACCTATACCATTACACCAGCACAAGGTTACTATGTTTCTGGACTCCTGATTGACGGCGTGACGAACGCTGCTGCCAACAGTTACACTTTTGTCAATGTGAATGAGTATCACACCATTGAGCCGGTTTTCACGCGGTACAACTATGAAATTACCGTCAATGCGGGTTCTGGTGGTTCCATCACACCTGCTACGGATGTGTGGGTGCCTTGGGGTGAACAGCAGTCGTTCGACATTACTGCTGATGCTTGTTATCATATTGATTCTGTGTTTGTTGATGGAATGTATTATGGAAATATCGACCATTATACCTTTAACCATGTGACCACCCCGCACGAAATCTCGGCTACGTTTGCCCGCAATAGTGAAACGATCACGGCATCAGCAGGTGAGGGTGGCACAATCATGCCGGCAGGTGCTGTGCAACTTCTCTGCGGCGATAGCCAGACCTTCACAATTTCGCCAGATGATTGTCACTATATTGCAGAAATTCGGGTGAATGGAACTCCAGTGGAAGTCAGCGATACTTATACTTTTGAGAATGTTGTGGAGAGCCAGACGATTGAAGTGGTGTTTGAATCCTTAATCAAGCAGATCGCCCTTAACGTAGTAGGCGATGGCGGTAGCCTCCAGCCCAACGCCGATACCGCTGTGACTTGTGGCGAGACTTTGCCCGTGAGCATTACCCCCGCTCCCTGCCATATCATCCAATCTGTGCAGGTGAATGGAGTAGAGTGGACGGGCTTCAACCCCGCTGGTGATGTCTATACGTTCAGCAATATCCGCGGTGATAGTAGTCTGACCGCCACTTTCGCAATGGCACAAGATACCGTAACGGTGACAGCCCTCAATGCTCATGGCACGGTGACCTCCCTCGGGGAGAATGTACTCGACTGCGGCTCCGACTTCTCCATCACGATCACGCCGGACGATTGCTATGCCGTAGGTAGCGTGCGCGTGGATGGCGTTATCCGTAATGAATGGTTACAGACGGTCGGTGATAGTAAAGTGTTGACTTTGAATGATATTGTTGAAAATCATACTATATCAGTGAATTTCAATCAATTGGATTATCTGATGACGGCTCATACAACCCCTGGCGGTACGATCAGTCCGATGGGTGCCTTCCCGGTCTGCGGTTCTACCATGACCTTTACGGTTGAACCTATCGACTGTTATGCAGTGGATTCTGTCTTTGTGAACGGTGTGCATCTGCCTGACTCTGAGCTTACTTTCAATGGACAAATTGCCACTTTTGAGGTCTCTGATATTCGTGAAGATTTAAATATTTATGTGAAATTCAGAGGATTGCATTACCAGTTAAATCTTACTAATAATGGCGATGGCCAAGTGACGCTTTCACAGGGAGGTGTGGATTGTGATGGTGATTTAATCTTCTCCATCCTTCCTTCTGCATGTGAACGCATCGAACAAGTGCTGTTGAATGGTGTGGATATCACGACCGCTCTGACCTATCATCCGAATGTCGTGAGCTGGTTGCCCGATACCGCTACGTATGTCATCTCCAATGTGCAGTCTGATCAGGATCTTGTGATTAACTATCAGCAAGTGGCGGATAAACAGATCGTGGTAAACTATTACGATGGAACCCTGTTGATGGCTCAGGAGGTGATGAGTGTGAATTGCGGTTCCGATACCACCTTGACGTTGGCTTATCCTTGTTATTCTATTGACCATCTTGTGGTGAATGGTGAGTCGGCATCCTATAGTAGTGTGGGTGATTCCGCGGCTAACTATTCTTTGCATAATATTTTATTGGATTATGTGATGGATGCCACGTTCTTGCAGAAGCAGTATAACATTGTTGTTACGGCCAGCGAGGGCGGTAGCATTACGCCTGCCGGCACCAGCGAGGTACTTTGCGGCGACAGTTGGAACTGCACCATTACGCCTGATGAGGGCTGGTACATTGATTATCTGACTGTTGACGGTGAGCAACAGGCTGCACAAAACAGCTGGTCGTTCACCAGCGTGCAGGCCAACCATACCCTCACAGCCACCTTCGCCCAGTACAACTACACCGTCACCACCACGGCTGGCACGGGCGGTAGCGTTTCTCCTGCCGGCACTACCACTGTGACCTACGGCGAGAGCCTGACGGTGATCATCACGCCGGACGAGTGCTACCACACCGACTCGGTGTGGGTGGACGGCGTGTTTAGCGGCGCTATCGCCGAATACGCCTTTAGCAGCATCACCGCCGACCATACGCTGTCGGCGACCTTCGTGCGCGACAGCTACACCATCACGGCTACGGCCAGCGAGGGCGGCAGTATCAGTCCGAGCGGCACCAGTGATGTGCTTTGTGGCGACAACTGGATCTGCACCATCACGCCCGATGAAGGCTGGTATATCGACTATCTGACTGTTGACGGCGAACAGCAGTCCGCGCAGGGCAGTTGGTCGTTCACGGGCATTCAGGCCAACCATACCCTTACAGCCACCTTCGCTCAGTACAGCTACACCATTACCACAACGGCTGGCACGGGCGGCAATGTTTCTCCTGTGGGCGCCACCAATGCGACCTATGGCGAGAACCTGACGGTGACCATCACGCCGGACGAGTGCTACCATACCGACTCGGTGTTTGTAGATGGCGTGTATAGCGGCGCTATCGCCGAATACACCTTCAGCGGCATCACCGCCGACCATGACCTGTCGGCCACCTTCGTGCGCGACAGCTATACCATCACGGCCACGGCCGGAACGGGAGGCAGCATCACTCCTGACGGTACCAGCGAGGTGCTTTGCGGTGACAGTTGGAGCTGTACCATCACACCTGAAGAGGGTTACTATATTGACTATCTGACGGTTGATGGTGAGCAACAGGCTGCACAGGACAACTGGTCGTTCACCGACGTTCAGGCCAACCATACCCTGTCGGCCACCTTCGCCCAGTACGGCTACACCATAACCGCAACGGCCAGCGAGGGTGGTAGCGTCACTCCCGCAGGCACCACCAACGTGAACTACGGCGAGAGCCTGACTGTAACTATCGTTCCGGATGACTGTTTTGCCATCGCTTCTATCATGATAGATGGTGAGGTAATAGAGGAACTCACAGATAGTTACACCTTCGCCAATGTGGTGGAGGACCATGCCCTGGATGTGGTTTTCGAACCGATAGAGTATAGCATCTCTTCAGCTGTATATCTTGATGGGGAAGAAGTTTTAACAGATTTGTTCGGTGCAATTTGTGGTGATATGACAGAGGTTGAACTCCCGCTGTTCGACTGTTTCCACGTGGACTCTTTGCGAGTAAATGGCGAGTGGGTGGAGCCTGTGGAGTTCTATGTCATTGATAATGTAAGAATGGATTATGTGGTGGAGGCGTTTATTTCTGATGATATCTTCTATATTGAGTCCTTCGTTCAGGATAATGGCACCATCTCACCCTCCGACACGATGGTATTTTGTACGAGTGATGTCTTTGTAACTATCACACCTGATGACTGTTACCATGTTGATTCCGTCTTTGTTGATGGCGTTTATTCAGGCGCTATCAGTGACTATCTTTTCAGTAATATTGTTGAAAATCATACCATATCGGCGACCTTCGTGCGCGACAGCTACACCATCACGGCCACGGCTAACGAGGGTGGAAGCATCAGTCCGAGCGGCACGGCAGATGTACTTTGTGGCGACAACTGGAACTGCACCATCACGCCTGACGAAGGCTGGTATATTGACTATCTGACTGTTGATGGCGAGCAGCAGGCTGCGCAGGACAGCTGGACCTTCAGCGACGTGCGTGGCGACCACGCCATCGCGGTCACCTTCGCCCAGTATAGTTACACCGTCACCACGACGGCCAGTGAGGGCGGCAGCGTCACCCCTGCAGGCACCACCAACGTGACCTACGGAGAGAACCTGACGGTGACCATCGTGCCTGCCGACTGCTACCATATTGACTCGGTGTTGGTGGACGGCGTGTATAGCGGTGCCATTTCTGAATACACCTTCAGTAACATTACAGCCGACCATGCCCTGTCGGCGACTTTCGTGCGCGACAGCTACACCATCACGGCCTCGGCTGGCGAGGGCGGTAGCATCAGTCCGAGCGGCACCAGCGAGGTACTGTGCGGCGACAACTGGAACTGCACCATCACGCCCGATGAGGGCTGGTACATTGACTATCTGACTGTTGACGGTGAGCAACAGGCTGCACAAAACAGCTGGTCGTTCACCGACGTACAGGCCAACCATACCCTTACGGTCTCCTTCGCCCAGTACAGTTACACCATCACTACGACAGCCAGCGAGGGCGGCAGCGTCACTCCGGCAGGCACTACCAACGTGACTTATGGTGAGAGCCTGATGGTGACCATCACGCCGGCCGACTGCTACCATATTGATTCGGTATTTGTGGATGGTGTGTACAGCGGCAGCATTTCTGAATACACTTTCAGCGGCATCACCGCCGACCATACCTTGACGGCGACCTTCGTGCGTGACAGCTACACCATCACGGCCACAGCTGGCGAGGGTGGAAGCATCACACCCAACGGCACCAGCGAGGTGCTGTGCGGCGACAATTGGAACTGCACCATCACGCCTGATGAGGGCTGGTATATTGACTATCTGACTGTTGATGGCGAGCAACAACCTGCACAAAACAGCTGGTCGTTCACCGACGTACAGGCTAACCACACCCTCACGGCAACCTTCGCCCAGTACAGCTACACCGTCACTACGACAGCCAGCGAGGGCGGTAGCGTCACTCCGGTGGGCACTACCAACGTGACCTACGGCGAGAGCCTGACGGTGACCATCGCGCCTGCCGACTGCTACCATATCGATTCGGTGTTGGTGGACGGTGTGTATAGCGGAGCCATTTCCGAATACACCTTCAACAACATCACCGCCGACCATACCTTGTCGGCGACCTTCGTGCGCGACAGCTACACCATCACGGCCATGGCGGGCGAAGGCGGCAGCATTAGTCCGAGCGGCACCAGCGAGGTGCTTTGCGGCGATAACTGGAGCTGCACCATTACGCCCGATGAGGGCTGGTACATTGACTATCTGACCGTTGACGGTGAGCAACAGACCGCACAAAACAGCTGGTTGTTCACCGACGTACAGGTCAATCACACCCTCACGGCGACCTTCGCCCAGTACAGCTACACCGTCACCACGACGGCTGGCGAGGGCGGTAGCGTCACTCCGGCAGGCACCACCAACGTGACCTACGGTGAGAGTCTGACGGTGACCATCGCGCCGGACGAGTGCTATCAGATCGATGCCGTTTTTATCGACAGCGTCTTTGTGGGCGATGATGCCAGCTACACCTTCAGCAATGTGACCGAAAACCATACGATGGAGGTGACCTTCAGTTCCATTGAGTACACCGTTGGTTTCAGAGTTTATATGGATGATGAGATGGTGCTGTCAGACACCAGTTGGTGGTATTGTGGTGATTCGGTGGAGGTTGAAGTGCCGCTTTTCGACTGCTATCATATTGATTCTCTGAAAGTAAATGGCGATTGGGTGGAACCGACCGACTTATATACCATCGCTTCTTTGGATATGGATTATGAGATAGAAGCCTACCTCTATGCCGATCGGTTCTATGTCGCTACCTCTTCGCAGGGTAATGGCGTGGTGTTGCCCTCCGACACGTTGTGGGCTTCCTGTGAGGAGGATGTCACAGTGACCTTTGTGCCTGAAACAGGCTGGCGTGTGCTGGATATCATTGTGGATGGCGAGAGTTTGGGTGAGCCTTCTGACGACAGTTACACCTTTATTTCCATCTCTGAAAACCATACGTTAGAAGTGATATTTGCACTTCGTCAGTATGAGATTACCTCTTCGGTAGATCCTATCAATGCGGGACAAATCACCCCGTATGGTACGCAGACGTATAACTATGGCGACAGTGTCACCTATTACATCACTCCGTTCCCCGAATATCGTATTGTTCGTGTGGAGGTGGATGGAGAAGATGTTGGAGCAGTTGACAGCTACACCTTCAGCTTCGTGGATGACAATCACACGATTGTGGCCTATTTTGAAACGGTGGGTATTGATGAAAGTAGCGCATCGCCAATCGTTATACGTGTGGCTGATGCAAATCTCTTTGTGGAGAGTGGAAGCCAGGGTCAGATACTTGCTGTTGAGGTATTTGACCTTTCTGGCCGTTGCGTGATGCGACATGGGGCTGCCGGCACGATGTTGCAGCTCCCGCTGCAGGTTGCTACTGGTACATACGTAGTGCGCGTTATCACCACCGAGACCATCGAAAATCGAAAGGTGTCGGTAATGCGCCGATAGTTTTTTAGAAAGAATTTTAATGAAAAAAGAGGCCTTCATTCAGATGAGTGAAGGCCTCTTTTTTGGTGTTATACGGTCATTTCTCCGCAAAGTGGCTGTTGCAGTTGTCGCACCACCTCCTCGCGGTCGCTGAAATTACCTAATAGATGCATCAGTTTGGTGACCGCGGCCTCCAAGGTCATGTCGTGGCCGCTCAATACGCCGGCTTTTTGCAGGTTGAGGCTCGTTTCGTACCGTCCCATCTCCACCGATCCGGTATGGCACTGCGAGATGTTCACGATAACGATGCCACGATCGGTGGCGGCCTTCAGCTGACGGTAGAACCAGTCGGCCTGCGGTGCGTTGCCCGAACCGTAAGTTTTCAGCACCACCGCCCGCAGTCCTGTCACCTCCAAGGTGGCACGCATCACCTCCTCCCGCAGTCCGGGGAAGATGGTGAGTACCGCGATGTTGTTGTCGAACTGCGTGTTGGCTTGCAACGGCATCGGCTTTTCTACCTTGTGGGTGTATTCGGGGAAGTACTTGATATGTACGCCCGACTTGGCCAGCACTGGGTAGTTGTACGAACGGAAAGCGTTGAAATTGTCGGTGCTTTTCTTCGTGGTGCGGTTGCCACGCATCAGCGAGGTCTCGAAGAAGATGGCCACCTCGGGCACCAATGCACGCCCTTCGCTATCTTGGGCGGCGGCAATCTCGATGGCGTTCATCACATTCTCCTTGGCATCGCTGCGGAGCATGCCCAAAGGCAGCTGCGAACCTGTGAAAATGACGGGCTTCGACAGGTCTCGCAGCATGAAACTGACCGCTGACGCGGAATAGGCCATCGTGTCGGTGCCGTGCAGCACGACAAAACCGTCGTAGTGGTCGTACTCGCTGCGGATGGTCTCCACAATCTGTGCCCAGAAGTCGGGCGCCACGTCCGATGAGTCGATCATCGGGTCGAATGAGACGGTGGAGATGCGCACGGGCAGCTGGTCCAACTCCGGCAGGTAGCTGAGCATCTGCTCTTTAGCTAATGGGGCAAGAGAACCCGTGGCCGGATTCTCACCCATGCTGATGGTACCGCCAGTCAGTATCAGAAGTACAGATATTTTTTTGTCCATAGATGCTTATCTGCCCCAGCGTTTCAGAATTTCCGGACCTGCAAAGATGGCCATGTCGCCCAGCTCCTCTTCGATGCGGAGCAGCTGGTTGTACTTGCAGATACGGTCGGTACGGCTGGCAGAACCAGTCTTGATCATGCCGGTACCCAAGGCCACCACGAGGTCGGCGATGGTCGTGTCCTCGGTCTCGCCCGAACGGTGCGAGATGATGGCGGTGTAACGGTTGCGGTGGGCGAGGTTGACGGCGGCGATGGTCTCGGTGAGCGAACCAATCTGGTTCACCTTCACGAGGATGGAGTTGGCCACCTTCTTCTCGAGGCCCATGTTCAAACGCTCCACGTTGGTCACAAACAGGTCGTCGCCGACAAGCTGTACGCGGTCGCCAATCTTGTCGGTGAGCAGCTTCCAGCCTTCCCAGTCGTCTTCGTCCATGCCGTCCTCGATGGAGAGGATCGGATACTTCTGGCACCAGTCAGCCCAGTAGTCGGCCATCTCGGCGGGAGTGTACTCTTTGCCGGTGGACCATTTCAGCTTGTAAACCTTGCGTTCTTTGTCGTAATATTCGGAAGCGGCAGCGTCAAGGGCGATAAACACATCCTTGCCAGGTTCGTAACCGGCTCTGCGGATGGCTTCCAGCACCACCTCGATGGCCTCCTCGTTGGAACCGAGGTTCGGAGCAAAACCGCCCTCGTCGCCCACGTTGGTGGAGTAGTTCTTCTCTTTCAACACCTTCTTCAGGTTGTGGAATACCTCAGCGCCCATGCGGAGGGTCTCAGCAAAGGTGGGCGCGCTTACCGGCATGATCATGAACTCCTGGAAGTCAATGTTGTTGTCAGCGTGTGAACCTCCGTTCAGGATGTTCATCATCGGCACGGGCAGGATGTGGGCATGGCAGCCTCCGATATAGCGGTAAAGTTGCTGTCCGGTTTCTTGTGCTGCTGCTTTGGCGCAGGCCAATGATACGCCCAGAATGGCGTTGGCACCCAGCTCTCCCTTGTTGGGGGTGGCATCGAGGGCGATCATGGCGGCGTCGATGGCCTCCTGCTCGGAAACCTCCATACCGTTGATGGCCTCTGCAATGCGTTTGTTCACGTTGTTGACAGCTTTCAACACGCCTTTTCCGAGATAGACATCTTTGTCGCCATCGCGAAGCTCCACGGCCTCGTGAACGCCAGTGGACGCACCTGACGGAACAGCGGCACGGCCCATGGCACCAGCAGCGGTGTAAACATCTACTTCAACGGTGGGATTCCCTCTGGAATCCAAAATCTGACGAGCGAAAACTCCAATAATCTTACTCATAGCAATTTTGTTTTATAGTTTAATGATTAAAAATTTATTCTTCATTAGCGGCTGCAAAGATACTATTTTTTTATGATAGCTGAAACAAATTCAATTCTCAAATCTTTCAAATCTTTCAAATCTTCAAATCTTAACTCTCCGCCACCTCCAGCCACTTCCATTCGGTATCCTCAATCTGTTTCTGTATTTCTTGATACTTCTGGTACAGTTCGCCCGACGCAATCTGCTCGGCGTAAAGTTCAGGCTGCGCTAACTGTGCCTCCAATTCAGCTTTTTTCTTGTTCAGCTCCTCCAACTCGGCCTCCAACTTCTTCACCTGATTGTTGCGTTTGCGTTCGGCAGCATCTTGCGCCTTTTTCTGCTCGTATTGCACTTTGTTGCTGACATTCTTAACTTTACCGCTTTCGTCTTGTATGGTGTTTCGCATCTGCAATGCTTGGAATGAGTCGATTTTCTTCTTCTCCAAAAAATCGTACACATCGCCAAGATAGGTCTTGATGCCATGGTCACGGAACTCTACCACCTTGCTGCTGAGGCCTTGCAGAAAGTCGCGGTCGTGCGACACGAGAATCATGCTGCCCTCGTACTGTAGCAGCGCATTCTTGAGCACGTCCTTCGACTGCATGTCCAAGTGGTTGGTGGGCTCGTCGAGGATGAGCAGGTTGAAGGGAGAGAGCAGCAGTTTGGCCAATGCCAGCCGCGACTTCTCGCCGCCCGACAGCACCGACACGCGTTTCTCGGTATCTTCGGTGCTGAAGAGGAAACTGCCCAAAATGGTGCGGATTTTGGGACGAATATCACCCACAGCCACTTCGTCGATGGTTTCAAAAACTGTCTTGTTGGGATTGAGCATCAGCGCTTGGTTTTGGGCATAATAGCCAATCACCACCTGATGTCCCAGTTTCACCGTACCTTTCTGCGGCGCTAACTCGCCCACGATAGCTTTCACCATGGTGGATTTGCCTTCGCCGTTTCGGCCCACAAAGGCGATTTTTTCGCCACGTTCCAGATGGAAGTCGATGTCTTTCAGCACTTCCAGATCACCGTAGCCCAGCGTGAGATGTTCGGTCTCCACGGTCACGCGGCCGGAGTGTGGCGCGGGTGGGAAACGGAACGAGATGTGCGAATTGTCGATGTCATCCACCTCAATCTTCTCCATCTTGTCCAGCAGCTTGATGCGGCTCTGCACCTGCTTGGCTTTGGTGGCCTTGTAGCGGAATCGTTCGATGAATTTCTCAATCTGCGCAATCTCTTTCTGCTGGTTTTCGTAAGCATTCTGTTGGGCTTCAATACGTTCCAGTCGTTGCTGAACGTACTCTGAGTAGCTGCATTTGTAATCCTGTATGTTGCCGAAGGTAATTTCAATGGTGCGGTTGGTGACGCGGTCGAGGAAGGCGCGGTCGTGCGATACGAGGATGAGCGCGCCGCTGTAGTTGGCTAAATAATCTTCCAGCCACTGTATGGATTCGATGTCAAGGTGGTTGGTGGGCTCGTCGAGCAGGATGATTTCAGGTTGTTGGAGCAAAATTTTAGCTAACGACACCCGCATCTGCCACCCGTTGCTGAACTCCTTCATGGGACGGGTGAAGTCTTTTTTGCGGAAGCCCAAACCGATAAGCACCTTTTCGGCGTCGCCCTCCATGGTGGTGCCGCCTATCTGGTGAAAACGGTCGTTGAGGTCGGAAAATTGCTGAGCGAGATGAGCGTATTGTTCAGATTCATAGTCGGTTCTGTCGGAAAGTTCTTGGGTGATGCGGTGGATGCGGCTCTCCAGTTCGCGCTGTTCCACGAAGGCGGTTAACGTCTCGTCCCAGATGGTGGTGTCGTATTGTCCGTGCAGTTCCTGCGGCAGGTAGCCGGTGCGGTGTCCCGCCGTCACGGTGATTTCACCCGACTCGGGCGCTTGGATGCGGTGCAGAATCTTCAGCAGGGTCGATTTCCCCGCTCCATTCTTCCCTACCAGCCCGATGCGGTCGTGGTCGCCCACCACAAACGACACATTCTTAAATAGGTAGTCGCCCGTAAAATTTACCGAAAGGTTGTTGATGGCAATCATGCTAATCTCTCAAATCTCTCAAATCTCTCAAATCTTTCAAATCTTTCAAATCTTTCAAATCTTTCAAATCTCTAAATTCCCCTTCGCATACCCTCTAATTTGCTGAATCATAGACAGAAGTCCATTGGATCGGGTAGGGGAGAGGTGCTCCTTGATGCCGATCTGGTCAATGTAACTGAGGTCGCTGGCCAGAATCTCCTGCGGGGTGTGTCCCGACAGCACCCGGATGAGCAGGTTGATGATGCCCTTCGTGATGATGGCATCGCTGTCGGCGCGGAAAAACAATTTCCCATCGCTCATCTCCGCATGCAGCCACACCTGCGACTGACAGCCGGGAATCAGGTGCGCGTCATCCTTATATTGTGGATCGATGAGGGGCAGACTTTTCCCCAGCTCAATAATATAATTGTATTTGTCCATCCAGTCGTCGAACAACTCAAACTCTTCTATAATCGCGTTTTCCGCTTCTGCAATGCTGTTCATATTTTATTTTATAAATTATTGATTATAAATATTTTATAAAAATTTGTATATTTGAGAATAGGAGTGCAAAATTACAAAAAACTCACTGAATTTTTTGACTCAATTTTTTGAAATGAAAAATTAGTCGTATCTTTGCTGACTGAATTGAATCGTCGTATGAGTTTTATCGCCCATTTATCCCAAAAGATTGTTGATAATATTTCTGATAATCAGAAAATTATGGTGGTATTGCCCAACCAGAGGGCAAGGCGACACCTTCTGTTAGAGATGGCGAATCGCATTGAGCATCCCGTCTTCGCCCCCACCATCGTCACGATGGACGAGCTGGTGCAGAGCCTATCGCCCCTCACGCTGGCCGACACCTCCCAGCAGCTGCTCGAACTCTTCCGCGTGTATTGGGCGTGCGACTTCCGCAACGACGACTCCTTCCTCACTTTTATGAACTGGTCGCGCACTTTTCTGAAAGATATTGACGAAATCGACCAGTACGACGGCGATGCGCGGCTCATCTTCTCCAATATCGCCGACCTTAAAGAGCTCGACTTTTTTGGACAGCATGAACTTACGGAGAATCAGCGCAAATACCTCGATTTTTACCAGCATCTTTATGATTTGTATGAGCGCTTTCGTGCCCATCTTTACCAAAATCATCTGGGCTATAATGGAATGATTTATAGGGATGTAGCGGAAAATGCGGCGCAATATTTACAAGGTTTTGAATATGATGATGTGATGTTTGCCGGCCTCTTGGCACTCGCTCCCACCGAGCAGAAATTGGCCCGCGAAATTCGCAACCATGCAAAAGTGGATTTTATCTTCGATTTGGACCATTTTTATTATGATAACGATCACCTCGGCATCCACAAGATGGTGCAGGAGGTGGCTGCCACTACACAACTTCAGAAGGTAGAGCAGGTGAGCGACGATTATCGGGAAATTCCCAAGAACATCACCATCACCGCAGCTTCGCAGGCTATGGGACAGGTGTATGCCGCGGTGCAGATTTTGGAGCAGATGACTCCTGCACAGCTGGAACGTACCGCCGTCGTCCTAGCCGACGAGTCGCTGCTGGTGCCGTTTGTGCATGCCTACGGACAGGAAAAGTGCAACATCACCATGCGCTATCCTGTAAAGCATACTGCCGCCTTCCATCTCTTTCATGACCTGATGGTCGCTGCACAGAACTATCGCCGCCTCAACCACTTGGATGCCAGCGGAACCCCTGGCTATTACCATAAGGATATTACCGCCCTTATCGGCAATCCGGTGTTGGCACAAGCTTTTTTCTCTGGTCAGTGGACAGCGCAAAACGCAATGGATGAGGTGGTTACTGTCAATAAGGCCTTCCTTACCCCTAACCATCTTAAACAGGTGCTGAAATTCGACTTCCCCGACCTGTCGAAAGAGGGACGCGACTTTTTGAATGAGATCATTATTTTCCTCCAAAATACAGTCCAACAATTGGATAGCGAGGAAGAAAATGTGGATAGAGAAGTGCTGAAACTGTTGGTGCAGGAACTGAAAAAAGTGGATGAGCTGGCTGCCGGTTTCCAAGATTTCTTCTTGGACTTCCACACCCTCACCACGTTTATCAACGAGCAGGTGAGTGCGCTGGGACTACCCTTCGTGAGCAATCCCAACAAAGGTCTTCAGGTAATGGGAGTGTTGGAAACCAGAATGTTGGACTTCGATACGGTCATCATGCTTTCTGTGAATGAGGGTTGTATCCCAACGGGTAAGTCCACTGACTCCATGTTGCTTTTTGCAGTGAAAAAGCATTTCGGTCTGCCCACCTACGAGCACCACGACACGACGTATGCCTACCACTTCTTCCGCCTGTTGCAGCGTGCTTCCACTATCCACCTGATTTATAATGCCGACACCTCTGACTCGGCCAACGAAGAGAGCCGCTTTGTACGACAGTTGGAGTATGAGGTTCAGCATCAACAGCTTACGGATATTATTAAGATGAAACGCCGGCAGATTTCTGTGCCGCCTAAGCTCTCCCCACAGGGCAATGTCATTTCCATCGCCAAGACCAAGTCTGACATTGACACTCTGAAAAATATGACCTACTCGGTCAGCACCTTGTCCACCTACATCAACTGTCCGTTGCAGTTTTATTTGAGTAAGGTGGCGCAGATTGAGGTGCCCCGCACCATTGATGAAAATGTGGAGCAGAGTGTGGTGGGCAAGGTCATCCATGCGGTGCTGGAGGATGCGGCCAAAGAGCTGATGACCGCTGCCAAATCGAAACAGAACGACATTATTCAAAAGTATCAGGATCTCATTGCCAACGATCCCATTTATCTGCGTGATTTGTTTTGGGAAAGCGAGGAGGTGAAGGGACAGGACTTGACGCAGGGCAAGCTGTTTATTGCCGTGGAGGTGGTGAAACGGCAGCTGAATAGCTATTTGAAGGAATGGCTCAAGGAACTTTCCAACCCTGAGCTTCATGTCGATATTGTGGCTCCGGAGATGAAAATGGAGTTCGAGTTCTCGGTTGATGAGGAAAGGAAATTCAAGATGAAAGGCTTTGCCGATTTAGTGGAAAAGCGTGATGGCAAGACGGTTATTTTGGATTATAAGACAGGTAAAATCCACGAGTTGTGCTATTCCGACATGGGCGACTTGTTCGGCGATCCTAAGTACAAGCAACTGTTGCAGTTGATTACTTATGCCTATATGTATTGGAAACTAAAAGGTGGTGAACCACAGGATATTACTTGCGCGTTGGTGAGCTTCCAGTCGCTGATGTCGGGCGGCAATTTCTTGATGGAGCCGCAGAAACCCACACCAGCTGGGAAGGGGACTGTGCCGTTGGAAATGACGGCAGAATTTCTTGAACTTTATGAGGGAAATCTGAAAAAACTCTTCCTCGGTATCATGGATGAAAAACTTCCGTTTGAGCAGACGACCGAATTAGACCATTGCAAATGGTGCGACTACCGTGCCGTCTGTGGGAGGTGATGATTATAAAAAAGAGATGCAATTCATTGCATCTCAACTTTTCAATTCTCAGTTTTCAATTTTCAATTTCCTTAGTCCAATTTCAGCACAGCGAGGAAGGCCGACTGCGGCACTTCCACGTTGCCGATCTGGCGCATGCGCTTCTTGCCCTGCTTCTGCTTCTCCAAGAGTTTGCGCTTACGGGTGATATCGCCGCCGTAGCACTTGGCAGTCACATCCTTACGCACCTGCTTCACCGTTTCTCTCGCAATGATTTTGGAGCCGATGGCCGCCTGGATGGCGATGTCGAACTGCTGTCTCGGGATGAGTTCTTTCAACTTTTCACATATCTTTCGCCCAAAAGGATAGGCATTGTCCACATGGGTCAGCGAGGAAAGGGCATCCACTGAATCTCCATTCAGCAGAATATCCAATTTCACCAGATGTGCGGGCTTGTAGCTGGAGATATGATAGTCGAAAGAGGCGTACCCTTTTGAGATACTCTTCAACTTGTCGTAAAAGTCAAATACGATTTCACCCAGCGGCAGGTCGAAGGTAAGCTCCACACGGTTGGAGGCGATATAGACTTGGTTGAGCAGCGTGCCTCGTTTGTCAAGACAGAGCTTGATGATGGGACCGATGAAATCGTCCTTGCTGATGATCTGTGCCCGGATGTAGGGTTCCTCTACGTGGTCAATCATGGTGGGGGCGGGCATCCCTGATGGGTTGTGAACCTCAATGAGCTCGCCTTTGGTGGTATAGAGGTTGTAGGAGACGTTGGGCACGGTGGCAATCACGTCCATGTTGAACTCGCGGTCGAGGCGCTCCTGCACGATTTCCATGTGCAGCAGTCCGAGGAAGCCGCAGCGGAAGCCGAAGCCGAGGGCTGCTGACGATTCGGGCACGAAGGTGAGGGAGGCGTCGTTGAGCTGGAGTTTCTCCAACGAGGCACGCAGCTCTTCGTACTGGTCGGCATCGGTAGGATAAACGCCGGCGAAGAGCATGGGTTTCACCTCTTGGAAGCCGGCCACTGCCTCTGTACAGGGACGTTCCACCTGCGTTACGGTGTCGCCCACGCGCACCTCCTTTGAGGTCTTGATACCGGAAATGATGTAGCCGACATCGCCGGCCTTCATCACCTGGCGCGGCTCCTGCGTCATGCGCAACACGCCAATCTCATCGGCATCATACTCTTTGCCAGTGGACAAGAACTTGAGCTTGTCGCCCGTGTGCATGGTGCCGTTGAAAATGCGGAAATAGGAGATAATCCCTCTGTATGAGTTGAATACGGAGTCGAAGATGAGGGCTTGCAGGGGAGCGTCGGGGTCGCCTTTCGGGGCGGGGATGCGCTCGATGATGGCGGCCAGTAGTTCCTCCACGCCCAGTCCGGTCTTGCCGCTGGTCTCGATGATTTCCGACTCGTCGCAGCCTATCAGGTCAATAATCTGGTCTTTCACCTCTGCCGGCATGGCGGCGGGCATGTCCATCTTGTTGAGTACGGGAATGATTTCGAGGTTGTTGTCGATGGCTAAATAAAGGTTGGAAATCGTCTGGGCCTGAACACCCTGCGTGGCATCCACCAGCAGCAGTGCGCCTTCGCATGCTGCAATGGAGCGGGACACCTCGTAGGAGAAGTCCACGTGACCGGGAGTGTCGATAAGGTTCAGCACATAATGCTCTCCCTTGTATTGGTAATCCATCTGGATGGCGTGGCTCTTGATGGTGATGCCACGCTCGCGTTCCAACGCCATGTCGTCCAACACCTGGTCTTGGAAATCGCGGTCATTCACCGTACCGGTGAATTGCAGCATTCGGTCTGCTAAGGTACTTTTCCCGTGGTCGATATGAGCGATGATGCAGAAGTTGCGGATGTTTTTCATATATATATTAGAGGGTGAAGTAGGGGATTAGCGTACAACCGTTACAGTTCCAGTAAATTCTTTCGGGGTGGCATCCATGGTGCTGGTTTGGATGACGTACACGTAGCTGGCGCAGGGGACTGCTTTGCCGCGCTGGTCTCTACCGTCCCAACCCTGTGTCAGCGAGTTGGTCTTGAAGATCAGACGTCCGTTGCGGTCGAATACCATACATACATAGTTGCTCTCATCCACACCTTCGCCTTGCGGAAGCCAGACCTCGTTGATTCCGTCGCCATCGGGAGTGAAGGCGTTGGGCACGTAGAAATAGAATGGTTTTTGGATGGAGACCATGCGTGTTACAGAGTCCATACAGCCGAAGTCGGAAGTCACCCATTGGGTTACGGTGTAGATGCCGGAGTGGGTATAGGTATGAATCGGGTTCTGGTCAATGGAAGTGTTGGAGTTGGACCATTGGTCGCCGAAGTCGTAGAGCCAGTTGGCGGCACCTTCCGAGAAGTCAATGAACTGCACATCTGCTGTGCCGTCTTCAATGTAGGTCAGGAAACGTTCGGGTGCGAATGCTGCTTGTGGGATGGGGTGTACCACCACCTGGGTTTCTGCGCTTGACGAACAGCCCACCTCGTCGTAAACAGTCAGCGAGTAAGAGGTGGTGACCTGCGGATAGACGGTGATGGATTGTGTGGTAGCCCCGTTGCTCCAGCGGTATTGGGCGTAGTCGTCGGCGGTGATGACAAAGCGGCTGCCGGCGCAATCTTCGTTAGGATCGAGGGTGAAGGTCGGCGGGTCGATGGAGGCCACGGCATATACGGTTACGCTGTCTGAGCGGCTGCAGCCATTTTCGTATGTCACGGTGACCGTGTAAGTCGTGATGACATCTTCCGGTACAAGGGTGAATCGCGGGACCGTGTCACCGGTGTTCCACCTATAGGAAATCGGAGTCTCGGTGAAAGCCTCGATGGTCACCTCTTCGTTAGGACAGAGGGTGTCCTTCGATGCCACTACTGTTAAGGTCGGCATGGAGTTGTTGACGGTCACATGGCAGCGGTTGACGATGTCGAAGTAGTCGCCGTTGCAGGCTGTATATTGCAGACGAGCGGTGTAGTCCGTGCTCTCTGTGGGAGTTACGGTCAGCAGGTCTCCGTGGCCGAGGACAATTCCGTTGGCGGAGGTGTCTTGTCCTTGGTACCAGGTGACGGTATAGCTGGGCTGTCCGGTCGGCATGAAACGCCAAGCCTCTTGGTGAGCGGTCCACGGACCGGTATTTCTGCCGGGAGGCGTGATGCCTCGCGAGCAGTCGGCATTCTGGAGACCAATCACACCATTACCGTCGTTCCAATCCAAGCAGGTCGGTGCGTCACGTAAATAGATGTCAATCACATTGGTTCCTTCATATAATACAATCATAGAGGTGAAGGTTCTGATTTCGGTGCAGGAGAAGAGCTTGATGTTGTTGAAACTTAACACGTAGCTTCTGCAAGGATATTCTCCTAAAACACCCTCGAAAATGCCGCCGTCGCCCGTGGATGCCACATAATCGCTGGTGGAGGGGTAGATGTCGCGGTAGCAGGCGAAGATGGTGTTGGGGAAGAGGTTGGCATCCGGAATAGACTCGTCGTACGACCATGCGCAGCTGTTGCCGGCCACGCTGGTGTTGAAGGTGGCCACGGAGTTGGCGCCTGCCACAATCTGAGTGTAGGTATTACCATAATAACAGAAGGTAAAAGGCAGGTTTACCACGCTGCTCCATGTGTCGTCGGTAGCGTTGGCAAAAATTCGTGTGCCATCCGTGTAGCCGTAAGGCGGGTTGTAGGGGATGGAGAATACAAAGTAGTCGTCGGCCTCCACGGCAGTAGCCATGACGTTGGCGCTGAGGGTGACCTCTGGCTGCGATGAACAGTCAATGTTGATATCTACATTGTTGGTTCCGAGCTCAGCGGGTGAGACACTCGGACAGCCTTCAGCGGCGCAGTCCATCACGGCCACGGTCACGCTGGCGATGAGTTCGCAGCAGGAGGGGTCGGTGGGCGTCGCTGTCACAGTATAGCTGGTGGTGATGGCCGGCTGGTCGTTGATGGTAGTGCCGGTGGCACCGTTGCTCCATGCGTAGGTGTAGCTGCTGCAGGAACCTTCCACCTGCAAGTTGGCGGTGATGGTGACGGGCTCGGTGCTGCCGGCGCAGAAACCGGCGGGCGTGGCCTGCACGTTAAGGCGTGTGCCCGACACTTCAGCGGTCACACGCACGGTCTTGGCGCAGCCCTCTCCGTCTGTCACACGCACGCGATAGACGGTCGTTTCTTCAGGAGTGGCGGTCACAGTGGGACCGTTGGTGGTGTTGAGCGAGCCTGCGGGCGACCATGTGAAGGTGTAGCCGCCGCCGCTGCCGCCCGTGGCGGATGCCGTGAAGTCAACACTTTCGCCCTGACACAGGATGACACTGGCAGGCGTTACCGTCACTACAGGCTGGTCGCACGGGATACAGGCCTGGATGCAGACATTATCAACGGCTGCAGGACTGTAGTTCTGCACGGAACCGTCGTTATGCCACATGAAATAAAGCAGCATGTATTGTCCGGAATAGGTTTCGTGATCGAGGATGATTTCTGTATGGTGCCATTGGTCGTTGTAGTTGCCATAAGTGTTGAAGTAGCTCTGATACGTCGCAGAGGTGGCATCCATATTGAGAAGACGGGTGGAGCCGGCGGGCTGAGTGGTGCTACCCGCTGTTACAGTAGCCTCTTCTCCGATGAAAATCGACATGTAGTCAAGGGAGCTTTCTCCGCCGCATTTCCAGTCGAAGCTCAGTACGAAATCCTCTTCGCATTCGGGGAATTCAATCTCTTTGTAAGCCCAGACGGTGGTTGCCGTATTGGTGTAGCTGTTGGGCGGGGTAGCTGCTGTGGGTGAGTTGGACACATACAGGGAGTACTGTCCGCCGTTGTTGGTGCCTGTGCCAGTGACCCACTGGTTGGTCTGGGTGCCGTTCACGAGCGTCCATTCGGCGCGGCCTGTCGGGGTCTCGAAGTCGTTGCAGTCCTGGTTGCAGTCACCCACCTCAACGGTATGGGTGGCGGTCAGGGTGCAGCAGTCGCCGCCGACGGGGGTGGCGGTCACGGTATAGGTGGTGTTCTGTTGGGGAACGTCAGTGGATACGGCTCCGCTGGGGCCGTTGCTCCATGCGTAGGTGTAGTTGCTGCAGCTGCCGCTCACATTCAGTACAGCGTTGAGGGTGACGGGGTCGGTGCCGCGGCAATAGACAGCCGGCGACTGGGTGATTTCGAGCGTGGTGCCGGAAATCTCCACAGGGATACGCACCGTCTTGGCGCAGTCCTCACTGTCGGTAACGCGCAGCGAGTAGGTGGTGGTGGCCGTCGGTGTGGCGGTCGTGGTGGCCGTGTTGGTGGAGCTCAGACCAGTGGCCGGTGTCCACTCGTAGGTGTAGCCGTGACCGCTGCCGCCCGTAACGGTGGCGTTGAACGTGACGCTCTCACCTTGGCAGAGTACTGCCGACTCAGGGGTGACATTCACCACGGGCTGGTTACAAGGCTCGCACGACTGGATGCAGACGTTGTCAACGGCCGCCGGCGGCTGGGTCTGAACCGAACCGTCGTTGTGCCACATGAAGTATAGGCGCATGATCTGGCCCGAATAGGTTGCGCTGCTAAGCTGAGTCTCGAAATGCTGCCAAGTGCTGGCAAGGTTGAATTTCACAGAGGAGGTGGTGGGGTTGTTGAATTGGGTTGCTCCTGTCGGGGCAGTGGAGGAACCGGCTGTTACTGTGGCCGGTGCGCCGATGTAGACGTACATATAGTCGCAGCAGCTCTCGCCATAGGCCATCCAGTCGAAACTCAGGGTGAAGTTGTCGTCGCATTCCGGGAATTCGATGTCTTTGTAGGCCCAAACGTAGGTGCTGGTGTTGGTGTAGGAGTTGACAGGAGTGGTGGAGGTGGGAGCATTGGTGACGTACATTGCGTATTGTCCACCGTTGTTCACGGCAGTGTTCATCACCCACTGGTTGGTCTGCGAACCGTTCACGAAAGTCCATTCCGCGCGGTCGGCGGTGGTCTCGAAGCCGTTGCAGTTGTTCACACAGTTGGTGGGGTTGATGGTGAAGGAGGCGGTGGTGTTGCAGCAACCTTCTGATGAGATAGTACAGGTATAGGTGGTCTGTGTGGTGGGCGACACGGTGATGGTCTGGCCGGTGGCGCCGTTGCTCCAGTTGTAGGTGTAGTTGGAGCAGGCATCACAGGAAATGATGGCCTGCCATCCGTCGTAGCACACACTGCCGTCGGAGGTGAACTTCACGGTAAGGCTGTTGCCCGTGGAGGTGTATGTCACGTTGCCGTTCACCGTGCTCAGCAGGCCGTAGTGCAACTGCGTGCCAGCAGTGCCGGCACCGTCATAGACGTAGATATAGTCGCAGCATGTTTCGCCGTTGGCCGACAGGAAGGTAATGGTGACCGGTGAGCCGTTGTTAGAGGTGAAAGTGTGGATGTAACTCTCACTGGTTCCGTAGTTTCCGCTCGGACCGCCCGAATCATAGAAGCAGATGGGACTGCCGCAGGTGACGGTGGTAGTAGTATTGGTGATGTTGACAGACGTGGAGCAGTTGCCTGGGTCTGGCGGTGATACCATGGCAGTCAGTGTGACCTGATCTCCAGTACAGACGATTCCGGTCGGACCGGAGATACTTGCAGAACATTGTCCATAAACGCTTCCCATATAGGAGGTCAAAATGATGAGGAGGGCGAAAAGTGTCTTTCTCATTAGATATTGGTTATTTTATTGATTATCAAATTTTTATAAATAATTTTTTAAGGATAATATTTCAACAAATTACAAAAAATCTAAATTAAAATATTATCGCTGCAAAATTACTACTTATTTTTTATTTAGAACTCGCTATTCCTTACAAAATCGCTGAAAAAATGTTGCCTTTATTCTAAAAAAATCGTGTATTTTTGCACACTCATTTCTTAAGATGAAAGTTTTAGTCGTTTTACCCCGTTTCCCATACCCTCTCGAGAAGGGCGACAAGCTCCGCGCATACCATCAGCTGCGGGTGCTCTCGCGCTATCATGAGCTTTATGTGGTAACGCTTTGCGAGCATTTGCCTTCAGAAGAATCGTTGGCGAAAATTCGCCCCTTCTGCCAAGAATTGCATGTGGTGAAACTGACTTGGACAAGCCGACTTTGGCACTCCGCTGGTGCACTTTTTAAGGGACTTCCCTTCCAATGTGGTTACTTTTACAATCGCAAGGCGCAGCGTATCATCAATGAACTGGTTGCCCGTGTGAATCCCGACCGCATCTTCTGCCAACTGATTCGCGTGGCCGAATATGTGAAGCATTTTAATATTCGTAAAATTCTTGATTATCAAGATGTTCTGTCTAAAGGAATGCAGCGCCGAGCCCTAAGTGCTCCCTTCTGGAAACGATGGTTTTTCAAGGCAGAATTTCGTCGTCTTTGTCGCTATGAGGCGGAGGTTTTTTCTCTTTTTGATGAAAAAGTCATCATCACCGAGGTGGACCGCGACCTCATCCCTCACGAACAGAGCCGCCAGATTCATGTGGTGGCCAACGGTGTCGATTTCGACTATTACCAGCATCGCGATTGCGAGAAGAATTACGACCTGATTTTTGCTGGCAACATGAGTTATGCCCCCAATGTGGAGGCCGCTAACTATCTGGTACGTGAGGTGATGCCGCTGCTTTGGCAGGAGTTCCCCGACCTCACCGTCGCCCTCTGCGGTGCTTCGCCCGTCCCCGCCGTCCGCGCCCTCCAGAGTCGCCGCGTTATCGTGACCGGCTGGGTGGACAGCATGGCCGACTATTATGCGCAGTCGCGGGTGTTTATCGCCCCCATGCACCTCGGCACCGGTCTGCAAAACAAGCTGTTAGAGGCTATGTCGATGAAACTGCCCTGCGTCACTTCCACCCTCGCAGGCAAACCCCTCAAGGGTGTAGAAAACGGTAAGGAAATTCTCATCTGCAACACCACCACAGGCTTCGCCGATGCCGTGAAAGCTCTACTCGAAAATGACGAAATGTACAACACCATCGCCGAAAATGGCTACCAGTTTGTGAAATCCAACTACAACTGGGAACGCGTCAACGAGCACCTCGCCCAAATCATCGCCCGCTAATCTCACCATCCCCAAAAACCTTTCAATTTTCCATTTTCAGTTTTCAATTTTTTCGTAAATTTGCCGCTTCATTTTACATCTATGAAAAAGGCCGATTACGTATTTGAAACCAGCTGGGAAATTTGTAACAAAGTAGGTGGTATATACACAGTTCTGTCCACCAAGGCGCTCACTGCCGTCAACCATTTTCATAACAATTATATCTGCATCGGGCCCGACATTTCGCACGAGTCGGGTGGCAACTGCGATTTTGAGGAGTCGCAAGACTTGTATCGCTCCTGGCGTGAGGCAGCCGTCCGCTCCGGACTGCGCATCCGTGTGGGGCGCTGGCGTGTGGCGGGCAGTCCCATTGTTGTGCTGGTGGACTTTACGCCTTTCTTCGAAAAGAAAAATGAGATTCTCACCGACTTCTGGCTCAACTACAAGCTGGATTCTATCAGCGGGCAGTGGGACTATGTAGAGCCGCTGCTGTTCGGCTATGCAGCCGGCAAGGTGATTGAGAGTTTCTATCAGTACCATTGCTCGGCCATGGACCACATTGTGGCTCACTTCCACGAGTGGATGACGGGTGGCGGCATCCTGTACCTCAAGTCTGCTTGTCCGCAGGTGGCTACGGTGTTCACCACGCACGCCACTGTGTTGGGGCGCTGCATCGCGGGCAACGGTCTGCCGCTCTACGGCGACCTTCAGCAGTACGATCCGCAAGGCACTGCCAACCGTTTCGGGGTGCAGTCGAAATTCTCGTTGGAGTCGCTGTCGGCCAGCCATGCCGATGCCTACAGCACCGTGAGCGAGATCACCGACCAGGAGTGCGCTGCCTTCTTCGAGAAACCCGCAGATGTTATCACCATCAATGGTTTCGAGAACGACTTTGTGCCGAAAGGGGAGGAGTACGTTCAGAAACGTGCCATTGCCCGCGCCAAACTGTTGCAGGTGGCCTCCTGCCTGCTTCAGCAACCCATCAGCAACGATGCACTGCTGCTGCTCAACAGCGGTCGCTATGAGTTCCATAACAAAGGTATCGACCTGTTTGTCAGAACGATGGCCGAACTGGAGGAACAGCACCCGCAGCGCGAGATCGTCGCCTTCATCATGGTGCCCGCCGGCACCAGCGGTCTCCGCACCGAACTGATCAAACGCATGGAAGAGCATGCCTCCATCGACGACGACAGCCATGCCGCCCTGCGCGACTACTCCACCCATCCGCTCCACGATCCCTATAATGACCCGATTATCAAAGAATTGAACCGGCTGAATGTGGACAACGCCCCTGCCTCCAAGGTGAAGGTGATTTTCGTGCCGGTATATCTCGATGGCCGCGACGGCGTGTTTAACCTCTCGTATTACGACACGCTCATCGGCTTCGACATGACCCTGTTCCCGTCGTACTACGAGCCGTGGGGTTATACCCCGTTGGAAAGCGTGGCGTTCGGCATCCCCACCGTCACCACCTCGCTGGCAGGCTTCGGGGCGTGGGTGAAGACCAATTTTACTCAGCAGCAGGGCGTTACCGTATGCCATCGCACCGATACCAACGAAGAGGAGGTGTGCCGCCAGATGGTGGATGCCGTCCTGCATTTCTCCATTTTGGATGCCAAAGCGAAAGAGCAGGCCTCTGCTGATGCCCGTGCCATCGCCGCCAAGGCTTTGTGGAGCAATTTATATGAAAATTATGAAAATGTTTATGATAAAGCATTGGAAAAGAGTGCTTTAAGATTTGAATTTTATAAAGATAAAATGTCACATTTTGCCATCAATACCGAACCCGAACAGAACGAGCAGCCCCACTGGAAGCGTGTCACCATCAAATCCAACCTCCCCGATAATCTGGTGAAGCTGGAGGCTTTGGCCAACAATTTGTGGTGGAGCTGGAATTATGAGGCTCGCGAATTGTTCGAGGAGATTGCCGGTCCCGAATGCTGGGCCGAGTACAACCAGAATCCCGTTCACATGTTGCAGATGCTGCCGCTGGATGTGCTGCAAAAGTTCAGCCGTAATGTGCAGTTTGTGCAGAAATTGGATAGGGTTTATGCTGATTTTCAGAATTATATGAACGAACCCTGTACAAGGCCTGAAAAGAAGGTGGCCTATTTCAGTATGGAGTTCGGCATTAGCAACGAGTTGAAGATATATTCAGGTGGTTTGGGTATGCTGGCGGGTGATTACCTCAAGGAGGCCAGCGACTGCAATGTGAACATGGTGGCAGTGGGTTTGTTGTACCGCTGCGGTTATTTTGTGCAGCAGATTTCGCCGAACGGCGAGCAGATCAACCTCTACCCGCAGCAGAGTTTCTCCAAGCTGCCCATCCATCCCGTGCGCGATGCCGAGGGCAACTGGGTGACCGTGACGATGGCGCTGCCCGGCCGTCAGCTCTATGCCAGAATCTGGCGTGTTGATGTAGGAAGAATTAAGTTATATCTTCTTGATACAGATTTAGATAAAAATAATCCTGACGACCGCAAGATTACCGCCAACCTGTATGGCGGCGATTGGGAAAACCGTCTGAAACAGGAGTTCCTGTTAGGTATCGGCGGTGTTCGTCTGCTGGATATGGTAGGGGAGAAGCCCGAGATTTTCCATCTCAATGAGGGGCACGCCTCCTTCCTTTCGCTGGAGCGTACTCGTATGCTGATGGAGCGCGAGCATCTGTCGTTCCCCGAAGCCATGGAGCTGGTGAAAGCCTCTTCGCTGTTCACCACCCACACGCCGGTTCCCGCTGGTCACGATGCCTTCAGCGAGGATATGATGCGCGTCTATTTCTCGCGTTTCCCTGATCTGTTCAACATCAGCTGGCAGCAGTTCATGGGACTGGGTCGCAAGCGCGCCTCCAATGCCGAGGAGAAGTTCTCGATGAGCATCCTCGCCTGCCGTTTCTGTCAGGAGGTCAATGGCGTGAGCTGCATCCATGGCCGCGTTACCCGCGACATGTTCGAGTACCTGTACGATGGCCGTTTCTCCGACGAGCTGCACATCGGCTATGTCACCAACGGCGTGCATTACCCCACTTGGGCGCACAAGCGTTGGCAGCAGTTCCACCAGCAGTTGCTGGCCAAAGATTTCAAGAAAGACATCTCCAACGAAGAGCTGTGGAGCAAGATTTACGAGGCCTCCGACAAGGAGATTTGGAACCTCAAGGAGGAGCTGCGTAAAGAACTGATTAAGAGTGTTAAAGAATTGGTAGAAAGTCAGATGCGTCGCCGCAACGACCCGCCGGCGTTGATCATGAAGACCGTGAAGGCCATCCGCGATGATGTGCTTACCGTGGGTTTCGCCCGCCGTTTCGCCACCTACAAGCGCGCCCATCTGCTCTTCACCAACGAGGAGAGACTGTACGCGCTGCTCAACAATCCGCAGCATCCGATGCAGTTCATCTTCGCCGGCAAGGCACACCCGCACGACAAGGCCGGACAGGACCTCATCAAGCGCATCATCGACTTTTCGAGAAGACCGGAATATATCGGCAAGATTATCTTTGTGGAGAATTACGACATGGTGCTGGCCAAGAAGTTGATATCGGGCTGCGATGTGTGGCTCAACACGCCGACGCGTCCGTTGGAGGCCAGCGGCACCAGCGGTGAGAAAGCCGTGATGAACGGCGTGCTCAACTTCAGCGTGTTGGACGGCTGGTGGGCAGAAGGTTACGTGCAGGGTGCGGGATGGGCTGTGGATGAGCAGATTACCTATGCCGATGTGCATCGCCAGGACGAACTCGATGCCGCCAACATCTACGCCATCTTCGAGGAGCAGATTGCGCCCGCCTTCTACTGTCGCACCGAAGGCATACCGTTGGAGTGGACTGGCATGATGAAGAACTGCTTTGCGAAGATTTCGCCCCATTTCACCATGAAGCGCCAGCTGGATGACTATTACCAGCAGTTTTACAGCAAGTTGGAGAAGCGCAGCGAGATGCTGACTGCTGACGGCGGCGAGAAACTGAAGGAGCTGGTACAGTGGAAGAACCGTGTGCTTTCGGCATGGGGCAACGTGCGTTTCCTGCAAAACAACCTGCCCTCCGATCCCGACAGCACTTTCTACCTTGGCACCACCCGCGAGATTTATGCCGAGGTGGAGCTGGGCACGTTGCAGCCCGAGGAGGTGAAGCTGGAGATTGTGTTCACCCGCAGCAAAGAGGGACGGATGCGGCTTTTCAGCAAATACGCCTTCAAGCTCGACAGTTACCAGAACGGGGTGGCCCGTTTTGTGTGCCCGTTGGATGCCAAGGTGGCGGGTGTATGGAACTGGGCGTTACGTCTCATCCCGCAGCACCCGCTGTTGCCGCACGACATGGACCTCTGCCTCGTGAAATGGGGATGATCCCCTCCCTAATACACCTCCATCCACTCATAGCGGTTGCCTTGGTGCTCAATGAAACGCACCAAGTCTTCGCGGCGGATGATCAGCGACGCGGTGTTGATACACGGGTGGAAGCTGACTTTCTCGGCTTGCAGTAAGTTGCTGTCTAAGAATACGATAACATGATGTTCCACGTCGTTGATGAGGCCGAACGGCGTGACCGATCCAGGAGTTACCCCCAGATATTTCATCAGTCGCTGCTCCGAAGCAAAGCTCAATTTACCCTGGTGAAGTTTCTTCTCGATGTCGTGGATGTCCATCACACGGTCGCAGTCGAGGCACACCAAGTAGTGCTGGTTGCCTTTGTGGTTGCGGAAAAAGAGGTTCTTGCAGTGCTTGGCATCATGCCCGGCCCAGTACTGCTTGGCAATTTCAATGGTGGGGGCGGCAGGATGCTCCAAATATTCAAAGGGGATGTTCAGTTCCTCTAAAAGCTGGTATAATTTCGGGTCTCCGTTCATGGTTGTGGTTTTGGAGTGCAAAAGTACAAATTTATTGCCAACATTTTTGTATTTTTGCGCCTTAAATTATTGTGATGGAAAATGATGAAATTTTAGAGGAAAACAGCGGCGAAAAAGAGGAATTGTATGAACATTTTCGTTTCGTTGTGGATCCTGGCACGGAAATCATCCGGCTCGACCGCTACCTCACCAACCTGATGGCCCACACCTCGCGCAACCGCATCCAGCAGGCGGCCAAGGCCGACTGTATTCTGGTGAACGACCGTCCGGTGAAGTCGAACTACCGCGTTCATCCCCGCGATGTCATCAGCATTCTGCTGCCTCGTCCTGTCCATGTGTTTGAACTGGTTGCGGAGGATATTCCGTTGGATATCGTCTATGAGGACGAGGATGTTATCCTCATCAACAAGCCGGCTGGCATGGTGGTGCATCCCGCCGTGGGCAACTTCACGGGCACGCTCGTCAACGCGCTGCTGTGGCACTTCCAAGGTCAGCGCAACGCCGCCGGCGAGGAGGTGAAACCGCTGCTGGTACACCGCATCGACAAGAACACCTCCGGCATCATGATAGTGGCCAAGTCGGAAATCGCCCAGATGAAACTGGCCGCCAACTTCTTCGAGCACACCATCGACCGCCGCTACCAGGCCCTCGTGTGGGGCGACTTCCCCGATGACGAAGGCACCATCGTCGGCAATGTGGGCCGCAACCCGCAGAACCGCATGGTGATGACCGTCTTTCCCGAAGACAGCGAGCAGGGCAAACATGCCGTGACCCATTACCGTGTCATCGAGCGTTTCGGCTACGTCACCCTCATCGAGTGCCGCCTCGAGACCGGCCGCACCCACCAGATTCGCGTCCACATGAAACATATCGGTCACCCGCTCTTCAACGATGAGAGCTACGGTGGCAACGAGATTCTGAAAGGCACCACCTTTACCAAGTACAAGCAGTTTGTCAACAACTGTTTCAAGGTGCTGCCGCGTCAGGCGCTCCATGCCAAATCGTTAGGCTTCGTACACCCCGTAACGGGAAAGTATATGCTGTTCGACTCCGACCTGCCGGCCGACATGGCAGAGGCGTTGGATAAATGGCGCAACTATGCGAAACATAAGTAGTTGGAAGAGGATGACGAGTAGTTTTTATTAGAAAAATTTTCAATAATGAAAAAAATAATCCTGCAAAAAGGAAAAGAAAAGTCGCTGCAACGCTTCCACCCATGGGTTTTCTCTGGCGCGGTGGCCAAGAAGGACAAGACGTTGGCCGATGGCGACGTGGTGGCTGTTTACAACTACGATGGGCAGTTTATGGCGGTGGGGCATTACCACAACAGCTCCACCTGCGTCAAGATTTTCAGCTTCGAGGAGGTGGAACCCGACGAGGCCTTCTGGCGCGAGAAGGTGCGCCAAGCGGTGATGCTGCGCCGGCAGTTGGGACTGATGGACAATCCCCGCACCACCTGCTGCCGCCTCATTAACGGAGAGGGCGACTACCTGCCCGGACTGATTGTGGACTGGTTCGATGGCAATATTGTGCTGCAGTTCCACTCCTACGGTATGTACCTGCTGCGTGACCTGCTGGTCAAGATTTTCGTTGACTTGTTCGGCGACAAAGTACATTCTATTTACGACAAGAGTGTGGCGACACTGCCCGAGGTGGCCGGTTTCGAGCCGGTGGATGAGTGCCTGTACGGCAGTTTCGACGATGTGCTGGTGCGCGAGAACGGCATCCCATATTATATTGACATTGTGAATGGACAGAAAACAGGTTTTTTTCTCGACCAGCGCGAGAGCCGCAAGCTGGTAGGGGAGTACTCCGCAGGCCGCAAGGTGCTCAACCTGTTTTGCTATACCGGTGGTTTCTCAGCCTACGCCCTGGCCAATGGTGCTGTGCATGTGGATTCGGTGGACATCTCCAAAAAAGCCATCGAGTTTGTGGAGCGCAACATTGCGGAATTGGGCAAGGATTATCTCGCCAAACATACCTCATACGCCGAGAATGTGTTTGACTTTTTCGAGCATACGCCCGACCAGAGTTATGATGTGATTGTGCTTGACCCGCCCGCTTTCGCCAAGCACCACAAGGTGAAAGACCAGGGTGTGAAGGGGTATCGCAACCTCAACCGCAAGGCGATGCAGAAGGTGAAGCCGGGCGGTTTTCTGTTCACCTTCTCCTGCTCGCAGGCGGTGTCGCACGACGACTTCCAGACCATCGTCTTTTCGGCCGCCGCCATGGAGGGCAAGCGCATCCGGGTGCTGCGTCACCTCGAGGCCGGTCCAGACCACCCCGTTGATATTTTCCATCCCGAAGGAAGCTACCTGAAGGGATTGTTGGTATATGTTGAAAAATAAATGATTATGAAAAGGATTCTATTATTAACCATCTGTTTATTGGTAAGTTATTCTTCTTTTTCACAAGAAAAGAAACCTCTCTATGATGAGAATGCCGATGCTGTGGCACAGATTCAGACCGCTGTAAAACAGGCCTCCAAGGATGGCAAGTATGTGGTGTGTCAGGTGGGCGGCAACTGGTGCCCATGGTGCATCCGCTTTTCAGATTTTATTACCAATAATGATGCTATCAATCAGATCGTTAAAGACAATTTCGTCTATATCCATGTCAATTATTCAGCGGCCAACAAAAATCCGGAGGCGATGAAGATGCTTTCCAATCCGGCTCGCTTCGGTTTTCCGGTGTTGGTGATTTTGGATGAAAAGGGAAATGTCATCCACATCCAAGACTCCTCCTATTTAGAAGAGGGACAGGGATATAATGCGAAAAAAGTGGAGGGTTTCTTCGAAAAGTGGACTCCGAAGGCGGTCAAGACGCTGAAGTAACGTTCTGCCGGGAAGCCTTACGTCTGCGCACTTTCCGACCGATGCCGAGGGTGATGCCGAACAGGAGCATCGCACCTGCTATGAAGGTGAAGAAACGTGCGAGATAGTCGCCGTGGCGGGTGTAGAAAGTCAGTTGATCATTGAGAAATACGTTCTGACGGATGGCAGTGCGCACGCCGTACTGCGTGGTTTGGTGTGCGGTGCCGCGCTCGTCGATGAAGGCCGAGGTACCAGTGTTGGCCGCCCGCATGATGCTGCGACGCGTCTCTACCGCACGCAGTTTCGACAGCAGAAAATGCTGCGTGTGGCCGGGTGTTTCACCCCACCACGCATCGTTGGTGATGACCGCCATCACCTGCGCACCGTTGCGCACAAACTCCCCGAAATGCTCGCCATACGCCGACTCGTAGCACACGGGAACGCCAATGCGCACCTGATAGTCAGGCAGCAGAAAGGCGCGCTGCTCGCTGTCTGCCCCCAACGACCCTGATGTGCCGCCCAAGTCGATGGCCATCTCTTCCAAGAAACCAAAAATCTGCGGGTAGGGCATCTTCTCCACGCCCGGCACCAACTTGCTTTTGAAGTAGGTGCCCGTCACGCCAAACCGGTTGTAGCAGACCGAAGTGTTGCAGTAGTCGTAATACAGCTGTCCGATACCCGGTGCCAGATGGGCGGTCTCGGTGGCTTTGTGGTCATAATACAGCACAATGGAGGTGCCGAAGATGAAATTGAGTTCGGGATGGGTGAGGATGGTGGTGTCGAAAAGGTCCATTCCACCGTAAATCTCACTGTTTCGGGCTGTTCCTCTCATGAAATTGTCATATTTCATGGTGTTGGCGAGGGCTGACTCGGGACAAACGACTACAGCAGTGTTGTCGGTGATGAGGGGGCGTGCCACCTCCAAGATACGGGCAGCATGTTCTTTATTCGACATGGCATATTCCTCTTCCCATGGGTCTGTATTTTGTTGTACCACAACGGCTTCTATGGAGCGGCGGTTCTGTTCGGTGGGCATCGGATAGGTGTAGAAACGGATGAGCGAAACTGCTGCCGGCACAATCAGCCAGCCCAGCAGCACGCTACCCACAATGATGCGGCGTTTGCCAGCTTGTCGCACCGATTCCAACAAGGCTACTATCAGGAAGTTAGCTACTAAAATCCAAATTGTACCCCCGAAAGCCCCCGTAATTTCGTACCACTGTACGAACTCGGTGCAGGCGGAGAAGAGGTTGCCGAGGTTGAGCCACGGCCAGCTGAGGTCCCAGTTGAGGTGGAGGAATTCCCATGCGCACCAGAACGCGGTGAAACAGAGGGCATCCACCCAGAAGGGCAACCGCAGTTTGCGAAAACGCTGCCAGCCGCCAAATACCAACGACATGAACAGCGAGTTGAGCACCACCATGGCGATGCATCCCTCAAGGGTGCTGTTCTTTACCCACCAGGTGGTGAGGATGTTCCAAACAACAAAGGTAAGGTACGAGTAGCCCATGCCTTTGAGGAAGGGCAGACGGGCATCTTCATCAGCCAGCGACTGGCTCACCATCAGCAGGGGCACGAAGGCCAAAAAACTGAGAAAGGCGAGACCGTGCGGAGGCCACGAGAGCCACAACAGGATGCCAGACAATAGGGCAAGTCCGAACCGATAGAGAAAGCGGATACCTTTGTTTTTGGGTTGGGATAATGTCATGGTAATTGGGTGATAATAAAATGGTTATCGGTCGGTTTTGCGAAGTTCGAAGTTCTTGCCAAGATAGACTTTCCGCACGAATTCGTCATCTGCGAGCTCCTGGGCGGTGCCGGTACGCAACACCGTGCCTTCGTGCAGGATGTATGCGCGGTCGGTGATGGCGAGCGTCTCATGCACGTTGTGGTCGGTGATGAGGATGCCGATGTTCTTGGTCTTCAGTTTGGCCACAATCTCTTGGATGTCTTCCACGGCGATGGGGTCCACGCCGGCGAAGGGCTCATCGAGGAGGATGAACTTCGGGTCGGCGGCCAGACAGCGGGCGATCTCAGTACGGCGTCGCTCCCCGCCGGAGAGATTCTTGCCGAGGTTCTTCCTCACTTTGTGCAGGTTGAACTCCGTCAGCAGGCTCTCCATCCGCTCCTTCTGCTCGGCACGGTTGCGCCCGCTGAACTGCAAGATGGACAGGATGTTCTTCTCCACCGTCATGTCGCGAAATACGGAGGCCTCCTGCGGAAGGTACGAGATGCCCAACTGGGCGCGCTTGTACATGGCCATGTTGGTAATGTCTTCATTATCAAGGAAAATATGACCTGACAGCGGCCTGATGAGTCCGACAATCATGTAAAATGAGGTGGTCTTGCCAGCCCCGTTGGGACCGAGTAGTCCCACAATCTCTCCTTGCCGCACGTTGAGGCTCGCCTCGTTGACCACGGTGCGGGAGTGGTATTTCTTGACTAATTTCTCTGTCCGGATGATGTGTGTGGTTTCTTCCATAACTTATGCTTTGGTGGCCGCCATGCGGATGGCGTTGGTGAGGGTGTCGGCGAACTGCTGCAGAGGACCTTTGACCATGGGAGCCAAGAAGATAGGAATTTCAAGGTTCATGGTAAGGGAAAGGTCGCAGCTGGTTTCGCCATCACTGATGTCGAAAGTACAGGAGGCGGGAATCTGCTTGTCGTTGCCCACCGTGTAGGTGATGTGGCTATAGGGCTGTTTCTCCTGAATGCGCAGGGTGATTTTGGCGATGCCGCTCACTTCAAATTCACAGAAGTCCTCTTCAGCATGCCAGTTCTGCACCTGCTTCTGGGTGGCCATCTGTTCAAAATTGCGACAGTCGCACAGCATTTCATATACTTTGCGGCTGCTGGCGTTGATATTTTCTGCTTTGCTTTCTATATTCATTATTTAATGTAAAAGTTTATAAATCAATTCTTTATAAAGTTCTTCTTCAGTAGTGCTACAATCTACACCTTTCGACTTCACATCAAATTCGCGCAGAAGGGCCATGTTGCGTACGAGAATCTGTTTGGAGAAACCAGAGGTGAGGGCGATGTCGCGGCGCAATTGGGAATCCTTACGGTTTGAACCGAAGCAGAGCCGCTGCTCCTCCAAATTCTTGGTGGGTGCATGCTGGTACTTGAGCATCCCGCTGTACAGGTAGTACAGACTGCCGATGGTGGCTTGCAACGGGTTGGCTTTCAGGTTCTGGCAGAAGGCGTTGACGATGGTGAAGGCCTTGGTCTCGTTGCGTTCGAAGAGGGCATCGCGCAGGGCGTACAGGTTGTACTGGTTGCTGATGCCGATATGTCGTTCGATGATTTCGGGGGTGATAGTGGTGCCTTCGGGGTAGGTGATGCGCAGTTTGGTGAACTCATTGTCAATACGTGACAAATCATTGCCGATATGCTCTGCAATGAGGGATGCTGATTCTTTGGAAATCAGGAAAGAGTGTTCCTTGGCGCAGTTTTCCACCCATTCGCCTAATTTCCAGTCTGGCACTTTCTCCGAGTTGAAGGTTACAGCATCGTTAAGTGCTTTGTTGGATGGCATTTTGCCGTATTTGTAGCAGATGACGAGAATGGTGGTAGTGGTGGGGTTGGCGCAGTAGGCCATGATGAGGTCGAGGGAGCGCCAATCTTTGGCCTCTTTCACAATCACCACTCTTTTTTCCACGCCGAAGGGGAACTCACGGGCCTGTGCGATGACTTCCGCGGGGTTGGTCTCTTTGGCGTAATATACCGACTGGTTGAAGTCGCGGTCGGTTTCCTCCATCACGTGCTCTTCGATGTAGTCGGAGATCTTGTCGATGAACAGCGGCTCTTCGCCGGCGAGGAAATACACGTTGGCGAACTGTCTCTTTTCCAACTGTTTGAGAATCTCTTTGTAGGTGCTTTTCATGGGGAATGTTTTGGTGAAAAATTATTTGGGAAGTTCGGTGAGCGTTTTGAGGGTGATGCCTGCGGTGGAGTAGGGGGCGGAGAAGATGGTGGAGAAGTCGTTCTGCAGGTATTTGAAGTAGCCGCAAACGGCAATCATGGCGGCGTTGTCGGTGGTGAGGTCGATGGTGGGCACGAAGAGACGGCGGTGGTATTTGTCGGCGATGCGCTGCATGGCGGCTTTGAGGCCGCTGTTGGCCGACACGCCGCCGGCGATGACAAGGTCGCGGCAACGCAACTCCTTGACCGCCCGCTCCACCTTGTTAGCCAGCGACTTGACGATGGCGTATTGCATCGAGGCGGCCAGGTCGGCCACATTCTCCTCGATGAAATGCTCGTTCTCTTTGAGGTGGTCGCGCACAAAATAAAGGAAGGAGGTCTTGAGGCCGCTGAAGCTGTAGTCGAGGCCAGGGAGGTGGGCGATGGCGAAGCTGAACCGCTTCGGGTCGCCGGTCTGCGCCAGTCGGTCGATGACGGGACCGCCGGGGTAGGGGAGCCCAAGGATTTTCGCCGCCTTGTCGAAGGCCTCGCCCGCCGCATCGTCAATGGTGCGCCCGATAATTTCCATGTCGAAATAGTCGTTCACCTTCAGCAAAAGGGTGTGGCCGCCCGAAACCGTCAGACAGAGGAACGGAAATTCAGGTTTTTCCTTTTCTTCTCCCTTTTTCTCCAAAAAATTAGCCAAAACATGCGCCTGAAGGTGGTCCACCTCGATGAGCGGAACCCCCAAACTGAAGGCCATCGCCTTTGAAAAAGAACTCCCTACAAGCAATGAACCCAAAAGTCCGGGACCATTTGTATAAGCTATCGCTGATATTTGATTTTTGTGTATCTTTGCACGCTTAAGTGCAGTGTCCACCACCGGGATGATATTTTGCTGGTGAGCGCGCGATGCCAACTCTGGAACTACCCCTCCATATTCGGAGTGAACTCGCTGAGAAGCAATGACATTCGACAATATCGAAGTGCCTTCTATCACCGCCGCAGAAGTGTCATCACAGGAGGATTCTACACCAAGAATATAAACCGACATAACAGCAGAATTTTGGGACGCAAAATTACGAAAAAAATCATAAAAATCACCTTGATTGTCTTGGGATGTTTTCTTGCCCTCGACTTAATCTTGGTGGGATTGCTTTTTGTACCCCCCATTCAGGAAAAAGTGGTCGGTGTGGTGGCGGAAACACTTTCCGAAAAATGGAACTCCCGCATCACCATCGGCCATATCTACCTCAGTCCTACGCTCAAACTTACTGTCGAAGACCTTGTCATCCGTGACCATCACGATAACTCCATGATTGCCGCCGGTAAGTTGAAAAGCCGTTTCACCACCTTGAAATTCTCCCCGTTCAAACTCGGTTTCTCTGACATAGAATCCGATAAAATACGGGTGAATATCCGCAAATACAAGGGCGATGATGCCGTCAATATTTCCATTTGGGCTAAAAATTTTAAAAAGAAAAAGAAGAATCCGAATCCTTTCGAGATGAAGGCATCTTCTATTATTTTGAAAAATGCCTATTTTATTTATCATAACGACTTGACATGCAGTACGAAAGATAAAGGAGATATTGATTTTGGTTATTTTGAATTGAAGAATATTGACGCCCGACTCGACAATTTCGTACTGCTCGGCTCCAATATTTCCGCTGACATTGAACATCTTGCTTTTCAGCAATATACGGGATTCGTTCTCAACAACCTCTGTGGTAAATTCCATATCGGTCCCGACGGGCTGACGCTCCACAATGCCGCGCTGGCTACCCCCAACAGCCGGGTGTTCCTCGATTTTGCTTTCGAGTACGGAAGTTGGCAGGATTACAGCGATTTCCTCAACAAAATCAAGTTCAACGTGAAGGCGAAAACCTCCACGTTCGACATGAAGGATATCCGCTATTTCGCTCCCAAAACTGCTGGTATGGACAATCGACTGGTCTTCTCTGCTCAGGTGAATGGTCCTATCAACCATTTGGTGATCAAGGATTTGGATGCAAGATTTGCAGATAATACCCATCTCGTTGGCGACCTCGACATCAAGAACCTTACCGATTTCTTCAATGCGGATATTCGTGCCAAATTGGTGCAGAATGAGGTGGATTTGCGTGAAATACAGCAGTTTAAGTTGCCTGGCGGCAAGACTATCCCGATTCCCGAACAGGTGGCTTCGCTCGGTGTGGTGACGCTTGATATGGAGTATGCCGGTGTTGTGTCCGACAAGTTTGATGTGGATGCCTCGCTGCTCACCAGCGCCGGCGATGTGGATGCGCAGTTCTCCACCCGCTGCCACGAGGCCGATGACGGATTGGACTATGCTGTGACGGTGGATGCCAACCGGCTCTCTGTGCCGAAGCTGCTCCCCAAAGTGTCGATGGTGGGTGGCGTTACGGGTACCGTCAGCGCGAAAGGTACGGTCGGCGATATGAACCGCCTTGCCGAGACCGTTTCCGCCGACATCGATGCCAATATCGCCCATGTCGCCCTCAAGGGCTATCCGCTGCGCAACCTGAAAGCCAAAGGGAAATATGCGGGCAAGCATCTCGACGCTGACCTCGCTCTCCGTGACCCCAACCTCAATCTGGCGCTCAACGGCACCATGGATCTCTCCGGGAAAATCTCCGAATACCACGCGGAAGGCCGTATCGACAGCTTGAATGCTACTGCCCTGTTCGCCCATCTGCCTCTGATGGATAGCACCGTGACCAACGGTTTCGACAAACTGGTGCGCTATGTGCAACTGCATCCCGAACTCACCCTCTCTGCCCACAGTCTTTCCTGCGACTTGGTCGGTAATACTTTGAGTGATTTGAATGGTAATGTGTTTATAGACAGTCTTTTATATAATCAGGATGGAAAGTCGCTGGCGCTCGACCGCCTGCGTCTGGTGAGCCTCGCCAACGACCAGCAACAGCTGATGCGCCTCTCTTCCAATCTCGTCAATGTTTCGCTGATTACTACCTACGAACTTGCGGATGTGCCGAAAGCTCTGCTGAACTTGGTCTATACTTACTGCGGAAATCTGTTCGCGGAGCGGAAAACGGCTACGGAATTCCACTATTGCGACGAAATTGACCATTCGCTTGCGCTGAAGGTGGATGCCTACAACCTTACGCCCATCCTCGATATGTTTGTGCCTAACATTCACATAGATAACAATACCACGTTGTCGGTGAAAACCAATGAATCGCATTCCGACGACCAGATTCAGTTCTTCTCGCCGGGCATTCGTATTGGCGATAAAATTGTGGTGAATAACGCTAACATCTCTTCCTATCAGGAGGATGTGAAGAATTTAGGCATCAACGCCTCCGTGCGTTCTGTGGTGATTGGCGAAAATGGCAATTTCTCCGTAGAGAATATCGACCTTAATGCCAATATGGGACCGCAGACCTTGCATTATCGCCTCAACTGGAAGAATCCTGCTGTGATTTCTGCCCATCGCTCGCTGTTGGCAGGTGTGGTGAATTTCGCTGAAGATGGCTCCATCCGAACGAAAGTGGATGAGTCGGAGGTCTATTTCAAGGAATTTCCTTTCTCCTTCAACCAAGACCATTTGGTGACGATAAAAGATGGTAATGTGCAGATTGACAATCTGATACTTACTTCTAAAGAAAGTCAGTTGAAGGTCAATGGTAAGGTTGGGAAGGCGAACGACAGTCTGGTGGGCATCATCGACAATTTGGATGTCAGTGTGCTGAATCAGTTTATCAAAACCGACAAGATGCGGCTGGGTGGTGCCTTGTCGGCCAACGTGCAGATGCGGGAGATGCGGGGCAATAATCTCCTGCTGGGTACGGCCATCATCCGCGACTTCGAGTTCAACGAGGAACAGTTTGGTCACCTGTATGCCAATGCTATCCTGCCGTCTGACAAGAATATCCACTTCCGCGGCGCCTTGATTAATGCGGATTATTTCCCTGATAGTGCAACGGTCTATAATTACAAGTATTCAGACCTCGCCCATCAGCAGGGGGTGAATACCCATCTCAACGGCCTGTACGATTCGGATCTGAAGCAGCTTAAGGTAACGGCCGACATCGACACACTTCCGTTGGGATTCTTGGAGCCGATGCTTTCTTCGTTCAGCCATAAATTTGAGGGCAATGCTTCGGGTCAAATTGACTTCGTTCTGAATAAAGATTCCATGTATTTTGAAGGTGTGGCGGATGTGCGGGAGGCGCAGATCGGTATTGCACCGCTCAACACTTTCTACAATATCAACCACCAAAAAGTGAAATTCACGAAGAGCGGTTTTACGTTCGACCAGATGGAATTGACAGACCAGTTTGGCAACAAGGCCACCATGAACGGCTATGTGAACCATCGTAACTTCTCCGATTTCAACTTGCAACTCGACATTTCCACCCCGAAAATCTTTGTGCTGAATACCAAGCAGCAGCCTGATGTGCCATTTTATGGAGATGGTTTCATCTCGGGCAATATCACCATTGCGGGCGATATGGAGAAACTCTCGTTCTATGGCTATGACCTGAGTACCCAGAGCGGTACAGTGTTCTGTCTGCCCATCAGTTTCGCCGACAAAGCCCACTCCTCAGATGTGATCACCTTTGTAGTTCCCGAAGATGTGAAGAGCCCTGTTGAAGAGGAACAAGCACCGGAGAGTTCGATGGAGATGGACTTCGACTTCATCTTCAATGTCACGCCAGCAGCCGACATCAAACTCGACCTCGACCTGTCGGCCTTCGGCGGAAGAATCAAAACCAAGGGTGAAGGGCAGCTGCATTTCACCTATAACACGAAAAAGGACAAGATTAACATCCTCGGGGATGTGGTGCTGCAGTCGGGTTCGTTCATCATGACCTTCGCGCAACTGCTGAACAAGAAGTTCGAACTTCTGCCCGGCGGCGTGGTGTCGTTCCCCGGCCCCATCAACGACATCAACATCAGCGTGCGTGCCGGCTACTCTACGGTGGCCTCACTCGCTGACCTCTTCACCTCTGAATCCACTAACGTGCGCAGACTGCCCGTCAAGGCATACCTCAATTTCAACGGAAACCTCAACGACCCCGCTGCCATCGACTTCTCCTTCGACCTCCCCAACGCCACTGCCGGTATGCGAGACCTGTTCTACAGCACGATAGATACTACCAACCTGCAGAAAAAAACCGAACAGTTCTTCTCGCTGGTGATGCTCGGCAAGTTCGCCTCCCCACAATCGTCCATCACTGATATTAATCTGGAAAATACGGGTATCGGTGTGCTGACCTCCACCCTCAGCAACTTCATATCCAATCAGTTGAAATTTGTAGATGTGAATTTCAACTATCAGAATGCTACAGCCGACAAGGCCGCTGAATATGCCGTTGGGGCCTCTACCTCCCTCTTCAACGACCGTACCGTCATTGAGACCTACGTCGGCTATAAGGATGACAAGTCGAGCAACTTCAGCAACCAGTTCGTCGGCGACTTTAGCGTGGAACAGAAGCTAAATGCCCTCGGCACATGGCGACTCAAGGTTTTCAATGTCACTAATCAGGACGAGCTGCGCAACGCCACCCGCAACAACCCCTACGCACAGGGTATCGCTATCATTTATAAACAGGATTTCAATAACAGACAAGATCTGATTGCCTCTTTTACCCGTAGCAAAGAAGGGAAAGTGAAGAAGGAAAAGAAGGAAAAGAAAAACCGCAAGAACAAGAAAACAACCACTAAACCATAATGTTATGTTGAACTATTTCCAGCACGTACCGATTGCTGTTACCATCTGCGACAAGGATGGTAAGATATTGGAAATGAATGACAAGTCAATTGCCACTTTTACCAAGGACGGCCAGACATTGGTGGGCAACTCGCTGCTCGACTGCCACCCCGAACCGGCTCGCTCCAAACTGCTGTCCATGCTTCAAAACCACGATGTAAACGTCTATACCATTGAGAAAAACGGGGTGAAGAAGATGATTTACCAGATGCCGTGGTACGACGACCAGCAGCAGTTCGGTGGCTATGTGGAGCTCTCGATGGAACTGCCCGCCGAAATGCCCCACTATGTGCGTCAGCCTAAAAAATAAAGTGAGATGTTGAAGTGCAGGTCTTTTTTATGGATGATGCTGATGCTGGTGGCCTTGCCCACCATGGCCCAGCAGCCGGAAGTGACGGTGACCGCCCGCTTCGACACGTCTCATATCCTTGTGGGCGACCATCTCCATCTGCAACTTACGGCGCGCACAACCGGTAACGCTTCACTGTCGTTCCAGTCGAAAGACGATTGGAAGATGATGAACTGCGAGGTTCTGGAGGTCGCTGATGCGCAGCATGCCGAAAAGGACGGACAGGTCAGGGTTTGGCAGGATTTTGTGGTGACCGCCTTCGACACGGGCCGCGCGGTTATCGCGCCCATTCAGGTGTGGGCCGACACCGCCCTGGTGGCTTGCAGCGACACGCTTTTCTTCTATGTGGATACCCTGCCCGTTTTCGTGGATACGGCATCCGCCTTTCGCGACATCAAGCTCCCCTTGGGTAGCTTGGAGCGGGTGGAAAAAGCCCGCAGCAAAATCTGGCTCTGGCTGCTGTTGGTGGGAGTGATACTCGCACTCATTGCCCTCGTGGTGGTGTTTTTCAAAGTCTGGTGGCCGAAATTGAAGAAGAAACGGGCCATCCGGCAGCGCGAGATACGCCGACAGAGTTCTGGCGCGATAGCGTTAGGACATATCCGCGAACTGAAGGCCAAAGAGCTGTGCCAGAAGGGAATGACCAAAGAGCATTACTCGGAGTTGAGTGTTATTTTGAGAACCTATCTCGATGACCAGTGGGATGTGAATGCGATGGAGATGGTGACGGATGAAATCATGACGGCATTGGCATCGCTGGAGGTGACCGAGCAGCAGCGACTGGAGATTTTCTCATTTTTGAAAATCTCTGATTTGGTGAAATATGCCCGCCGGCAGCCCCCGATGGAGGAGAATGCTTTGCAAATCGACAATGTGACGAAGTTTGTGCGCGATACCGACCAACAAGAACAACAACGCCGGGTCCAAGAGGCCGCCCAGCGAAAATAAGGGAGGATTGAAAGATGCATGCATTTGACAACTTTTTCCATATCATAGGGCAGATGAAATTTGCCAATCCCCATTGGCTGTGGCTGATGTTGCTAATTCCCATCTACGTGGCATGGTATGTGTGGAAACGGCGGCGGCAGCACACGGCGATGGTCATCAGCACTACCGCCCCGCTCGGCCAGCGCACCTTCCGCTACCGTCTGCGCCACCTCCCGGCAGTCTTCCGCTGCCTTGCGCTCTTCTTCCTGCTGATTGCCCTCGCACGGCCCCAGACCTCCGACAGCCAGGTCAATGGCAAGTCCATCAAGGAGGGAATTGATGTCATCATGGCACTCGACGTGTCGGGAAGTATGGACATGATGGACTTCAAACCTACCCGTTTGGAGGCCTGCAAACAGATTGCTGCCGAGTTTGTGCAGAAGCGCGAGAACGATAATGTGGGATTGGTGCTTTATGCTGGCGAGGCCTATACCCTCAGCCCGCCGACTACCGATCACGCCTATTTCTTGGAACTGCTCAAGAGCGTGAAGCGCGAGCCGTTGGTGGACGGTACCGCCATCGGCGATGGCCTCGGTCTCGCAGTCAGTCACCTCAAAGACAGCAAGGCGAAGAGCAAGGTGGTGATTCTGTTGTCGGATGGTGTCAACAACGCCGGTTTCATCGACCCGCGTACTGCGGCATCTATGGCGAAGGAATATAATATAAAGGTATATACCATCAGTTGCGGCACCAACGGCCGCACGGCCGGCATCCGAGTGCCCGGACATGGCGTGGTGCAGAGCAAGACCGTGCTCGATGAAGCCCTGATGAAGGAGATTGCTGCCGAAACGGGCGGCAAGTATTTCTCGGCCGGCAACGAGAAAAAACTGCGTCAGGTATATAGCGAAATCGACAAGTTAGAGACCACCCGCCGCGAAGAAAAGACCGTGGTGAGCTGGGCCAACGACCACTTTCTACCCTTCCTGCTGATCGGAATTTTCTTCCTGTTGCTGGAATTCGTCCTGCGATTTGTCGTGGTACGAGTCAACCCTTCGTGAACGATGATAATTCATTGATAAGTTTTTTTTGTTTTTTGTACCATCAATCAAAAAAACATGTAAATTTGCAACTTGTAAAAGGTATGTCCTTTTTGAATTGTAATTAATTAATTATCAATGTTATATAAAACATTTTTAGTATGAAGAAATTTACAAACAATGCTCTCTGGGGTGTGATTTCCATGGTCCTGAATCTCGTTATCCTCTGCTTGGTCGTGGTATCGGCGGTTCAATTGGGCAATTATGACAAGAAAAATGTCTATCTGCAAGACTCGATTATGCCCACTTATTCTTTCTGGACAGACTCCGTGAGATACTCGGAAGAGGCCCTCGGCAAGAAGCAGAACAGTTTGGAAGGCTACACGAAGTTGTTCGAGGATACGAAAGTTTCCGCTGAAAAGGTGCGCGCAACGCTCGCCCAGGATCCCGAAAACGACTCCCTCAAAAACAAATACTATAGCGATACCACCCACCTCAACGACTATGGTGAAAACATCACCCGTCTGAAAACTGAAGTGGGACTTTACAAAGATACCGTCGGATATGCCAAGGCCGGTTTGAAACCGTGGGCCGACAAGTATAATGCCGCCGTCAATGAGGCATCACCCACGCTCGGTGGTTTCAACATCGTCATCATCATCACTTCCATCTTGCTGGTTATCAAGTTTGCATGCTTCGGTTTCTGGATGATGCTCAATAGCAAGAATGTGCGCCGCGTGGCTCCGTGGTTCAAGAATAAAGATATCATGAACATTATTTCATGGTTCATCCCCATCTATAATCTTTTCAAACCCGCTGCGCTCTTCTCCAACCTTATCTCCGAAACCAAATATGTGCTTCGCGACAAATCCATCATCACCGACCCGAAAGATGCCAACCAGATGGAGTCCATCTCTTTGTGGTGGGGTTCGATGATTTTCGCTAAGATGATCATGCCGCTCTTCATCGGTGGTCTGGCCATCTGCCTCAATATTTGGCTGTTTACCCTCGTTGGAGCAGCCGATATGGACGTGGCTACCAACAGCCTCGGTCTGCTCGGCTTCGGTACCTATTTCGGCAACACCGGCCTCTTCTTCTACCTCAGACCTCACACCATCGTGATGGCCTTCTACCTGATTGGCTGGATTGTCTATCTGGGTTATGAATGCTATATGATCTTCTCCTACAACAAGCTCAACAAGCTGATGTGCGACAATGAAGATAAGTTTGAGTTTGGGAAAGAAGAGACTGAGAAGAAATAAGAGTAAATAACGAATATCAAAAAGCCCGAAGTAATACACTTTGGGCTTTTTTTTATGTAAAAAGAAACCCTCCATAGCATTGAACTATGGAGGGTTTTTAGATAATCCTTCGGTTAGGATCTTTAGCAAAGCTCGTGGATCACGAGGCCGGAGCGGAGTTTCGGCTCGAACCAGGTGGTCTTCGGAGGCATGATGTTGCCAGTGTCGGCAATGTCGATGATCTGCTTCATGCTGACCGGATAGAGGGCGAAGGCGACCTTCATCTCACCGCTATCGACGCGGCGTTTCAGTTCGCCGAGACCGCGGATACCGCCGACGAAGTCGATGCGCTTGTCGGTGCGGAGATCCTTGATACCGAGCACTTTGTCGAGTACGAGGTTGCTGAGGATGGTCACATCCAGCACGCCGATCGGGTCGTTGTTGTCGAAGGTGCCAGGCTTGGCGTTCATCTTATACCAGTGGCCGTCGAGGTACATGCTGAATTCGTGCAGCTGGGTGGGTTTGTAGATTTCGGTGCCCATATCTTCCACGGTGTAGGTTTCGGCCACGGCGGCGAGGAACTGTTCCTTGCTGAGGCCGTTGAGGTCTTTCACTACGCGGTTGTAGTCGATGATGTTGAGCTGGTTGTCGGGGAAGATGACGGTCATGAAGTAGTTGTACTCTTCCTTGCCGGTGTGGTGAGGGTTCTGCTCTTTCTTCTCCTGTCCCACGAGGGCGGCGGCGGCGCTGCGGTGATGGCCGTCGGCGATGTACATGGCGGGAACCTTGGTGGCGAACAGCTCCACGAGTTCGGCGATCATCGCTTTGTTGTCGATGACCCAGAAGCGGTGGCCGAAGCCGTCTTCCTTGGCGATGAAGTCATAGATGGGCTTGTTGGCGGTGACGGAGGCAACGATCTCGTCGATGCGGGCCACGGCGGGATAAGCGAAAAAGACGGGTTCCACATTGGCGTTGGTGATGCGGACATGTTTCATACGGTCCTCTTCCTTGTCCTTACGGGTGAGCTCGTGTTTCTTGATGATCTTGTTGACATAGTCCTCGCTGTAGGCGCAGGCCACGATGCCGTACTGCCATTTGGCATTGGCATCCTTCGGGTTCATGCTCTGGGCATAGACGTAGAGTTTCTCCTCTTCGTCTTTCACCAGCCAGCCGAGGTCTTTGAACAGGTTGTAGTTCTTGACGACCTGGAGATACACTTCGGGGGAGTGCTCGTCGGTGCCTTCGGGGAGGTCGATTTCAGCCTTGGTGACGTGCAGGAGGCTGTAGGGGTTGCCGGCAGCTTCTACGCGTGCTTCGGCGGAGTTGAGGACGTCGTACGGACGGGAGGCCAGTTTCTCGACGATGTCGACGGGTGGCCGGAATCCCTTGAAAGGTTTGATGATACTCATAATGGTTAGTTATTTTGTTGGTGATTATTTTCAGCCTGCAAAGATACTTCTTTTTTGCAAAACAAGGAGTTTAAATTTCAGCCTTTTCTGTCGGTTTTTTCTTCCTCATTGTCCTCCCTTCTGAAAATCTTATACCCTAACATCGCTACCGTGATGGACATCAGCGGCGAGATGATGTTGAAAAAGCAGTAGGGAAGATATGCGATGGTGGGCACGTGAAGCACCAACGACTGCGTCATACCACAGGTGTTCCACGGGACGAGCACCGACGTGACGGTGGCCGAGTCCTCGGTGGAACGGCTCAGCAAGCGGCCTTCGAAGCCTTTTTCTTTGTATAATTTCTTGAAGATGTTGCCCGTCAGCACGATGCTGAGGTACTGGTCGCCGGTGACCATGTTGGAGAAAAGTCCCGTGCCCACCGTGGCCGACACCAGCGAACGCCGCCCACTGATGCCTCGCGCCAACGCGGAGGTGATGCTCTGTATCATGCCGGCACCCGCCAGCACCCCGCCGAAAGTGGCGGCGCAGAAAATCAGGAAGACGGTGCTTAGCATCCCGCGCATCCCGCGTGTCTGCACCAGCCCGTTGAGTACCTCGTTGCCCGTATCGAGCGACGTGCTGCTGTAGTAGGTGACCATCAGTCCGCGGAAACCGCTGCCCTCGCCGATCTGCGCCACGATGTCGGGCTGCACGAACAGCATCACGATACCGGCGATCAGCGCCGACAGGAACAGCACGATGGCCGCCGGCATCTTCAGGGCGATCAGCACTCCCGCCGCAACCGGTACCAACAGCAGCCACGGACTGATGACGAAGACATTCTGCAAACCTTCAGCGAAAATAGCAGATTGCGAACCTCCATCATTCTTGTGTAACAAACTGACCACCAAGAAAATAATCAGTGTGATGACAAATGATGGTACAGTGGTGATGAGCATGTAGCGGATGTGCTTGAACAGCGGTACCTCGCCAACTGAAGAGGCCAGCACTGTGGTGTCGGAGAGCGGTGAAATCTTGTCGCCGAAGTAAGCTCCCGAAATGATGGCACCGGCTGTCCAGCCCATTGAGTAGCCGTGTGCTGTGCCGATGCCCATCAGGGCGATGCCGATGGTGGCCACGGTGGTCCACGAGCTGCCGGTGACCAACGACACCAGCGCGCAGAGCAGGCAGGTGATGAAGAGGAATACCGACGGGCTGACAATCTTCATGCCGTAGTAAATCATGGTGGGCACCACGCCGCTTAGCATCCAACTGCCCGACACGGCTCCGATGAGGAAAAGGATAACTATAGCGATTCCTACTGTCTTGATATTCTGAACGATAGCTTCTTCAATGCTCTTCCAAGGCACTTTGTAGCCGACCATGGCAATCATAACCCCGACCGCCGAGGCGAAGAGTAGGACGGTCTGGCTGGCGCCGTCAAGGGCGTCTGAGCCAAAGATGCTGATCACGACAATTTGTAGCGCAACCAAGGCCACAAAAGGTATCAGGGCTATTAGCCAATGGATGTGGGGAAGGGGAGTGGGGGTGTGATGTTCCATAGGAGGCGACGGCGAAAATTGTCGGTTGCAAAGATAGTTCTTTTTTGTGATTTCTGCGGAAGGATTTTGTAGCTGTTTTATTTTCGCTGTGCCGGCGTACTCTTCTTCTGTTCCGCGAGGGTGTTGCGCTCCCAGAACACGCCGTCGGCGTAGCCCTGGATGGCGGTATCGTGGTCGGCGGCAACGATGCGCTTGGCTGCCCAGAGGCAGTATTCCTCGTTGATTTCCACGCCGATATAGTGTCGTCCCAACTTCTTCGCTACCACGGGGGCGGTACCGCTGCCCATGAACGGGTCGAACACGAGGTCACCGGGCTTCGATGAGGCGAGGATGAGTTTGGCGTACAGTTTTTCAGGTTTTTGGGTGGGATGGTCGGTGTTTTCGGGCATCGACCAGAAGGGTACGCTGATGTCGTCCCAGAAGTTGGAAGGGTGGGTGAGACGGTAGTTGCCACCGGCGCTCTCGGTCCAGTCCTTAGGTTTGCCATTCTCTCGGTACGGTGCCATCACCCGACGTTTGACCTTCACGGCCTCCACATCGAAATGGTAGTTTTTGGGATCTTTCACGCCGAACCAAATGTCCTCCATGGCGTTTTTCCAGTTGGCTGCCGCGCCGCGGCCCTTTTCGCGTTGCCAGGTGATGCGGTTCAGCACGGTAAGTTCCTCTTCCATCGCCCGTTGCAGTGCGGAGGTGCATTTCCAGTCGCCGCACAGGTAGAGGCTGCCGTCGGGTTTGAGTTTTTGGCAGACTTTGGGAAACCAGCTGCGCAGGTACTCCTCGTAGGCCTGTTCGGAGCGGGCGGCGAAGGTGCGGCCGTGGAAGTCTTTGGTGAGGTTGTAGGGCGGGTCGATGATGATGAGGTCGGCGATGCCGTCGGGCAACCGGTCGATAACCTCCAACAGGTCGGCGCAGATCAGCAGGTCACTGGCTGTGCGGTGGGCGGAGAGATTGTGGGCTGTGGTCAGCAGCGGCAGCAGCAGTGGCTTCTCTTCAGCGCTGACGGTGAGGGTTCGGTTGCGGGGGGCTTTGAGCGAGGGCATGTTTGGGATAGTTTAAAAAGGAAAAGCCGCACTTCTCAGTGCAGCTCTTCCCAACGCCATGAAAAAAAATATTACTTTTTGGATAAAAAGTCTTTAACTTGGGTGGATTCGACGATTGCCTCTTTGAATGTGTAGGCACCCGTCTTCGGTGAGCGTTCCATACGGATAACACGCGTATAGGTAACACCACCTTCTTTCTTCAATGTTGCAACAACTTTCTTTGCCATCTCTTACAGGTATTTAGGTTATTTAACTTCTTTGTGAACGGTTACGCGCTTCAGATACGGATTGTATTTCTTCAGCTCTAATCTCTCAGGCGTGTTCTTGCGGTTCTTCGTGGTGATGTATCTTGACATCCCCGGTACGCCGCTGGCCTTCTGCTCGGTGCACTCCAAAATCACTTGTTGACGTGCTTCTTTGTTTTTCTTTGCCATTTCTTTACTTTTTTTTTGCTTCTTTTTTGTCTCAAAAAATCGGCTGCAAAATTACAACTTTTTTTTGAATTGGTGGCAGTTGCTGACTTTTTTTTCAAAAAATTATAAACAATTGTTAGTAAGTAGTGTAATATTTTGATTATTAGAATTTTATAAAAATATCTTCAAAAACTCATTTTTCATAAAAATCCTGTATTTTTGCAAGTTCAAAATATTAAGTCGAAATTATATAAATATAGTACTATGGAATTACAAATTGAAGGAAAGCTGCTTCAAAAACTTGACGTGGAGAGCGGCACCAGCGCCAGAGGCGAATGGAAGAAACAGAACTTTATCATCGAAACTGTGGAGCAATATCCGCGCAAAATCTGCATCGCCGCATGGACGAACAGCATCCCGATTTTGGACACTTTCCAGCCGGGAGAGATGATGCTCGTGTCGGTGAGCATCGAGTCGCGTGAGTTCAACGGCAAGTGGTACACCGACGTGCGCGCATGGCGCATCGACCGTCCCGGCCAGATGCAACAGCCCCAGATGCAGCAGCCCTATGGTCAGCCGATGCAACAGCCCTATGGTCAGCCGATGCAGCAACCTTATGGTCAGCCTATGCAGCAGCCCTACGCACAGCCTGCCCAGCAGCCCTACGCACAGCCGGGCAACATGCCCCAGCAGCCGAACCAGTTTCCGGATCCGCAGTTCCAACCTGGCACCGACACCAACGACCTGCCTTTCTAATCTGCTGTCATGTACGGAGTTGCTAATTTATCGGTGCTGAACCTGCGGGCTGAACCCTCGCACCGTTCCGAATTGGTGTCGCAGATGCTCTTCGGCGACGCCTACTCTGTTGTGGAGGAAACTCCCGACTGGCTCAAAGTGCGCACCTGCGACTGTGGCTACGAGGGGTGGATCAGCCGCCGGCAGCATAACCCCTTGCATGATAAGGATGTGGAGGACTACCTCGCTGCCGACAAGTATGTGGTGAAGGACTTGTTGCTGATAATCAATACTTTTGAGAAAAATATCAGCTTCCCGATCTTTATCGGTTCCTCCTTCCCGTATCCCAAAGATGGCATTCTGATACTGGGCAATTCTATCTTCATGGTGAATCTTCCAGAAGAGAAGCCTGCTCCAGCTTCGCAGGGCGTTTCACCCCAACAGGTGAAGCTCATGCAGTTTGCCGCGGCCTTCCTGAATGCGCCCTACCTGTGGGGCGGGCGCACACCGGCCGGCATCGACTGCTCAGGTTTTTCGCAGCTGGCGTATAAAAGTGTCGGCGTCGCCCTTCCGCGCGATGCCTCGCAGCAGGTGGAAGGCGGCATGCCCGTTGATTTTGTCGAGGAGGCCCAGATCGGCGACCTCGCCTTCTTCGGCTCCACCGCCGAATCGGAAACCATTACCCATGTCGGCATCGTGTGCGGCCAAAACCAGATCATCCATTCCAGCGGCAAGGTGCGTATCGACACCCTCGACTCCACCGGCATCTTCTGCAACGAAGAGGGCCGTTATACCCATTTTCTACGAATCATCAAAAGAGTAATGTAGCCATGGTGGGAAAGAATGTGTTTTTGCGAGCGCTTGAGCCTGAGGACCTTCCGGTGATGTATACGTGGGAGAACGACCGCGACAACTGGATGGTGAGCAATACCACCGCGCCGTTTTCCAAACACATTCTGGAAAAATTTATCGAGACCTCCTCGCAGGACATTTACGCCAACCGCCAGCTGCGGCTGATGGTGGGGGAGGTGTCCACTGGCGATACGGTTGGTGCGGTGGATGTGTTTGATGTGGATCCCGACCACCAGCGTGCGGCCTTGGGCATTCTCATCGCGCCCGAGTACCGTCGCCGTGGCTACGGACTGGAGAGCATCCTGCTGGCGAAGGACTATCTATTGAATGATGTGCGGCTGCATCAGATCTATTGTCACGTCATGGCCGACAACGAGGCCAGCGTGCGGTTGTTTCAGCGCGCGGGTTTCACCGAGTGCGGACGGTTGCGCGAGTGGATGCGTACCCGTGACGGCTTTGTGGATATGTGGGTGATGCAGTGTTTGAATGAGTAAAAAATTGTAAATTAATATATTATGAAAGACAATTTGAAATTGGTAACCGTAGCAGTGGTGGACTTTAGTTCACAGGCCGAGGTCATCCGCACCATCTTGGAGGATGCTGGAATCAGCTGCTACATCAAGGACAACACGGTAGGAAATTTCATGTCGGTGCTCACCGGCGGCATCAAAATTCAGGTGGAGTCGGCCGACGAGGAGGCCGCCCGTCGCTTCCTTGCCGAGAACCAGGGCGTGGACGAAGCCGAACTGGAGCGGCAGTCACAAGAACAATAAAATTTTTACGACCATGGAAGAAGAGATTAAACGTTGTGTGGACCTTTTGCTGGACGGCAAAGTGATTCTATACCCCACCGACACAGTGTGGGGCATTGGCTGCGACGCAACTAACGAGGCTGCGGTGCGCCGGATTTTCGAGATTAAGGAACGGCAGGAGAGCAAGAGCATGCTGGTGCTGCTCGACAAGGCCGACAAGCTGCCGCTGTATGTCAGGAACATCCCGCTGATTGCGTGGGATTTGCTGCAGATGGTGGAACGTCCCACCACCTTCGTTTATCCCTACGCCTTCAACCTGCCCGACATCATGATTCCGTCTGATGGTACCCTCGCCATTAGGGTGGTGCACGACTGCTTCTGCCGCAAGCTCATCAAGGCGCTCGACAGACCTCTGGTTTCCACTTCTGCGAACATCTCCGGACAGCACGCGCCTGCTGTGTTTTCTGAGATCTCGCCCGTCATCCGCGAGCGCGTTGATTACATCGTGCCGGAATCCTACACCGATTCCACCGACTTCAAGCCCTCAAGGATGATCAAGTTTGTGGACGACTACAACTTCACCGTCATCCGCGAATAGAAGGGTACGAAAATCTGTTGTTCGTGTACTAAAATCGTCGTTCGTGCGTTTGTATTACACTAAATATTACACGCATGAGTACGAAAATTCTTTGGGCTGACGATGAAATCGACCTTCTGAAGCCCCACATCATTTTCCTGAAAAACAAAGGTTACGAAGTGATTCCCGCTGTCAGTGGCAACGAGGCCATTGATATTATTGATAAAGAGACGGTTGACATTGTTTTTTTGGATGAGAATATGCCCGGACTGAGCGGCATTGAGACGCTGAAGCACCTCAAGTCGGTGCGGCCGCAAATTCCCGTGGTGATGATTACCAAGAGCGAGGAGGAGCACATCATGGAGGATGCCATTGGTGCCGACATCGCCGACTACCTCATCAAGCCGGTGAATCCCAACCAGATACTGCTGTGCCTGAAGAAGAACATCGATAGGGGAGAAATCCTTACCGAGAAGAATACGCAGGGATACCAGCAGGCGTTCCGCGATATTGCGATGAAGATTTCCGACAGCAACACCTGTGCCGAGTGGGAGCTGGTTTACAGAGAGTTAGTGAAATGGGAACTCGACCTCGAACGGATTGAGGATGCTGGTGTGGGTGAAATCTTGGCCGACCAGAAGCTGGAGGCTAACAGCCGCTTCTCGCACTTTGTGGCCAAAAACTATGAGGATTGGATCAACGGGCGCGGCAGCGAGAAACCGCTTTTTTCGCATACTATTTTAAAAGAAAAACTCTTTCCCGACCTCGAAGAGGGAAAAACGGCCTTCCTTTTTGTGATCGACAATCTGCGTTACGACCAGTGGCGTTCCATTCTTCCCATGATTCATCCCTACTACCATGTGGACGATGAAACCCTCTTTTACAGTATTTTACCCACCGCCACCCACTATGCACGCAACGCCATGTTTGCAGGACTGATGCCGTCGGAAATTGCGAAGAAGTACCCGCAATACTGGCTTAACGAGAACGACGAGGGCAACAAAAACCAGTTTGAGCAGCCCCTGTTGGAAGAACACCTGAAGCGTTTTGGCAAAAATTCGAAAATCTCTTACTCCAAAATCCTCAATATGGACTTTGGACGGAAGGTACTCGACAATTTCCATGGTATGTTGCGCAATCCGCTTAATGTGGTGGTTTTCAACTTTGTGGATATGCTGTCGCACGCCCGCACCGATGTGGACCTGATCCGCGAGCTGGCCAACGACGAGAAATCGTACCGCCATGTCACGGCCACTTGGTTCGCCAACTCCGTGATGCTGGAAATGGTGAAATTCTTGTCGGAGAAGAAAGTTCCCATCTACATTACCACCGACCACGGCACCATCAAGATTGAGCGGCCGGTGAAGATTGTGGGCGACCGCAACACCAACAGCAACCTCCGCTACAAGGTGGGTCGCAACCTCGACTGTAGTTCGAAAGAAATCTTTGAGGTGAAGTCGCCGGAGAAGATTTTCCTGCCGAAAGAAAATCTCACCTCCTCGTTCGTGTTTGCCACGGGCAATTCGTTCTTGGCGTACCCCAACAACTACTCCTATTATGTCAATTATTATAAGGATACCTTCCAACATGGCGGCATCTCTTTGGAGGAAATGATGATTCCATTCGTCAAACTTTTGCCGAAATAGTCTTATAAATAATTGATAATTAATAAGATGTATTAACGAATGATTTTTATCTGCAAAAGGTTGTAGGTAAAGAAAAAAGTTGTATTTTTGCAGCCTCATTTGTTGAGATGGGAGCATAGCTCAGCTGGTTCAGAGCACCTGCCTTACAAGCAGGGGGTCACAAGTTCGAATCTTGTTGTTCCCACCAAGAAAATCAAGCACTTACAAAGCAATTTGTGAGTGCTTTTTTTTTGATGGACTAACAGTGAATGGTCAGTGAAAAGAATTTATTTCTTCTCCCGCAGCGACACCGCGAATCCCCCGCACGGGGCCATCCGCAATTTCAGTACGCTCTTGGCCGTCACATTTTTCTTCGTGATGGTGTAGGCCTTCGGATTGTAGGCTGGCGCGGAAAGGGCAGCCGGCTGGGTAGATTGGTCCGGGGTGGTGAAATTCACCAGTCCGCAGGCATCCTTCGCATCTGCATAAATTGTGGCCTCATAGGTGACTCCCGGCTTCAGAAAATCCAATTTCACCGTCACCTCGCGGGCGTTCTCGTCGGTGATGCCGCCGATGTACCAGACGTCGTGGGGATTTTGTAGAGACGTTGCGCGCAACGTCTCTACAGATTCGGGAATGTCATACACGAACCGTGTCACACCGGAAATCACGCCTTTCTTCCCGTCGGGCAGGTCGCCAACACCGTCTGCCGCCTTGTTCAGGGTGGAGAGTTTCGGGTGGCGGGCTGTCACGATGTACGCGCCGGGCTCGGCTTCAAGGTACAGTGTCGTATCCCAATCCACAGCCACATCCTTGATAAACTGGAAGGCGTCCATGTGGGGTTCGTAATGTTCGGGAAAGTCGGCGGCCATCTGCAGCGGTGAGTAAAAGGTGACGTAAAGTCCCAGCTGGTTGCAGATGGTGTGGCGCATCAGGTCGCCTTTGTTCCACGGGGCGTTCTTCTCCATGTCGGTCTCGAAGATGCCGGGGGTGTAGTCCATCGGACCTCCTTGCAGCCGCGTAAACGGCAGGATGGTGGCGTGTCCGGGACGGATGCGGCCGCGGAACTCGGTGCCCATCGCGCTCTCGTTGCCGATCATGTTGGGCCACGTGCGGCACAATCCTGTCGGACGCACCGCCTCGTGGGCGTTGACCATAATGTGGTGCTTCGCCGCCTCGGTGATGCAGTAGTGGTAGTGGTTGATGAGCGGCTGGCTGTAATGTCCTTCGCCGTGCGGCAGAATCTTGCCCACGTAGCCGCTCTTCACCGCATCGTAGCCGTACTGGTTCATCAGCGTGTAGGCCTGTTCCAGCCAGTGCTCGTAATTGATGGTAGATGAGGAACTCTCGTGGTGCATAATCAGTCGGATGCCCTTCTCATGGGCATAGCGGTTCAGGGCGGGCAGGTCGAAGTCGGGGTAGGGGGTGAGGAAGTCGAAAACGTAGTCTTTTTCCTTGCCGTACCAGTCCTCCCAGCCGATGTTCCAACCCTCGATGAGCAGTGCGTCGAAGCCGTGGGCGGCGGCGAAGTCGATATAGCGGCGTACGTTCGCATTGTTGGCGGCGTGGCGGCCGTGCGGGGTGGAATGCTCATAGTCGGTGATGCCCAGCTTGACGGAGGGGAAGTCGTTGGTGTAGCTCCAGCAGCTCTTGTCGGAGATCATTTCCCACCACACGCCCATATACTTCACGGGGTGGATCCACGACACATCCTCCAGCACGCACGGGTCGTTGAGGTTGAGGATGAGGCGTGAGGCGAGCACGTCGGTGGCTTTCTCGCACACCATCACCGTGCGCCACGGGGTATGGCAGGGCGTTTGTAGCCGTCCCTTGTAGCCGGTGGCGTCGGGCGAAAGGTGGGTGCTGAACACAAACTTCTGGTCATCTAAATCGAGATTGGTGGTGGGGTAGTCTAATACGGCGGCCTCGTGTATGTTGATATACAGACCGTCAGCGGTTTTCATCTGCAAGGCGGTTTGTACGCCGGTGGGCGAGAAGTTCTTCCACGGCCAGCCGCAGCCCTTGTGGGCATCCTCGTACAGACCGCGAATTTCCGACAATTTCGACTCGTGGTAGGGATATTCCTGTGTGTCGTAATCGCCCGGAATCCACCATGCGGTATGGTCGCCTGTCATCGCAAACTCTGTCAACTCCTCTTTAATCCAAAAATAGACGAGCGCATTGAATTTTCCGTTTTCAATTTCCATCGGGAATTCGTAGCGGAAGCCGAGCCCGTCGTTGTAGAGTCGGAAGCGGATTTGCATCACGGTGGCTTTCGTTTGGGTGGAGCCGTCCATGCTCTCCACGCTGCCGATGGGCTGTTCGAGGGTCACGAGCAGTTCGTTGTAGTGGTTGCGGATGTGTGCCTCCTCGCCCCACACGGGTTCCCATGTCTCATCGAACGTGCTGTATTGTTGGTCTTTGAGGATGAAGGCGTGGGCGAGGTCATCGCGCCATTCGAGGGTGAAGCCCATCTTGGAGGGCAGCACGATAGGCTGTCCTGCGCGGTCGAGGGAATACTGCGGGATGCCGCCGATGACTTCAAATTTCAGTTCCAGTTGGCCGTCGGGGCTTTGGAGTTTGACGGGTTCGGCATAGGACTGCGTGAAAAGTCCAAAAGCCACGCAAAAGAGGATAAAGGAGAATTTTTTCATAATGATCAGTTTATGATGATGGGGGCAAAAATAGGAAAAATATGGAAATGGGGATTTGCCGAATCCAAAGAAAAAAATTCTATCTTTGCAGCGATAAATCCAATAATAAATACAAATCAAATCGATATAAAGAGATAAAACTAAAACGAAGTCGCAAGGCGTGAAGGGTTCAACTACTTAGAGGCTATAATGGGGGGCTTTTGACAGTTGTGATTCCCAGCATGGTGAAACATTACTATTTCTCGAGTCAACCGCTATACAAAATCTTTACCATTGGTTTAACGCGTAATCCCATGTGCTAACACTTTCAAAGAGACATCTATTCTTTCTAAAACTGAGAAAAACATAAATGAAATCAAATATAAAACCATCTTGTGAATAATGATAATAACTTTAGATTTACAACTTAATACTATTTTGCCATGAAAAAATCATTGAAAAATCAGATTACATTCGGC
>JAEEGH010001130.1_pt1 | contig 79099 bp, 81 predicted proteins | sample 9134181 | NCBI WGS metagenome assembly JAEEGH01 (sample SAMN16246544, study PRJNA631951) | gut metagenome | biome: gut microbiome; feature: rumen; material: DP-attached | host: Bos | place: Iran: Karaj | collected 2018-10 | reverse complement strand
GGAACTAAAAACGAAACGAAACATGAAGGACTTGAAACAATTTATCGGCATATATCCTGTATCAAAGACATTGCGCTGTGAGTTAAGACCTGTAGGCAAAACCCAGGAATGGATAGAAAAGAACAGGGTGTTGGAAAATGATGAGAGTAAGGCTGCGGATTACCCTGTGGTCAAGAAACTCATTGACGAGTATCATAAGGTTTGCATTCGTGAATCCATGAAAGATGTCCATCTTGACTGGGCACCTCTAAAGGAAACCATAGAGGAATATCAGAAGACGAAAAGCGATGAAGCCAAGAAACGCCTTGAGGCAGAACAGGCAATGATGCGCAAACGGATTGCTACTGCAATCAAGGATTTCAGACATTACAAGGAACTGACGGCTGCAACTCCCAGCGATTTGATTACATCCGTCTTGCCAGAGTTCAGTGATAATGAGGCTTTGAAGTCTTTCCGTGGATTTGCTTCCTATTTTATAGGCTTCCAAGAGAATCGTAATAACATCTATAGTCCTGATGCCATCAGTACGGGTGTCCCATATAGATTGGTACACGATAACTTCCCCAAATTCCTATCCAATCTGGAAGTTTATGATAAGATTAAGGTCACTTGTCCTGAGGTCATCCAGCAGGCATCAGAGGAAATGCAGCCATTTTTAGAGGGCGTGCTGATTGATGATATCTTCTCACTCGATTTCTATAATTCCCTGCTCACACAGGATGGCATAGATTTCTTTAATCGTGTGATTGGTGGTGTGAGCGAAGAGGGCAAACAGAAATATCGTGGCATCAACGAGTTCTCTAACCTCTATCGCCAGCAGCATAAGGAACTGGCAGGATCCAAGAAGGCTATGACGATGATTCCGCTGTTTAAGCAGATCTTGTCTGATCGTGATACATTGTCCTATATCCCTGCTCAGATAGAAACGGAAGAAGAACTCGTGGCTTCTATCAGACAATTCTATGAGCACATCACCCATTTCGAGCGTGATGGAAAAACCATCAACGTGCTAAATGAGTTGGTGACTCTGTTAAGCAAGATTGACACATATAATCCTGAAGGTATTTGTGTTACCGCCAACAAACTGACAGACATCTCGCAGAAGGTATTTGGTAAGTGGAGTATCATCGAAGAGAAAATGAAAGAAAAGACGATTCAACAGTACGGCGACATCTCTGTGGCCAAGAATAAGAAGAAGGTGGATGCTTATCTTTCGCGTAAGGCTTATTGTCTTTCTGACTTGTGCTTTGATGACGAGTTCCATATTTCCCAATACTTTTCAGATCTACCTCAAGTGCTCAATGCCATTAGCGGCTACTGGCTACAGTTCAATGAATGGTGCAAGAGTGATGAAAAGCAGAAATTCCTGAATAACCCAACAGGTACAGATGTTGTGAAGAGCCTGCTGGATGCCATGATGGAACTCTCTCACAAATGTTCCGTTCTTGTTATACCAGATGAGTATGAAGTGGATAAGAGTTTCTATAACGAGTTTATTCCCCTCTATGAGGAACTTGATACGCTTTTCCTTTTATATAATAAGGTAAGGAACTATCTCACACGAAAGCCCTCTGATGTCAAGAAGTTCAAACTGAACTTTGAGTCTCCCTCTTTAGCCGACGGATGGGATCAGAACAAGGAAAGAGCCAACAAGGCCATCCTTCTTTTCAAAGACGGTTTATCTTATCTGGGAATCATGAATGCCCAGAATATGCCCAACCTGAACCAGCAATGGCCAACGGATGAAAGACATTACAGCAAGATGGTTTATAAACTGATACCTGGCCCCAACAAAATGCTGCCCAAGGTATTCTTTTCTAAGAAAGGACTCGACACCTTCAATCCGTCCAAACATATATTGAGAATCAAGGAGGAAGAGACCTTTAAGAAAGGCTCCCCCAATTTCAAACTTGCTGACCTGCGTGATTTGATAGATTTCTATAAGGATGCGATTAATCGCCATCCGGACTGGAGCAAGTTTAATTTCCAGTTCGCTGATACTGATGCCTATGAGGATATTGCTGGCTTCTATCGTGATATAGCCAATCAGGCTTACAAGATAACATTCTCGGATATCCCTGCTTGGCAAATCAATGAATGGATAGATAATGGCCAGTTGTATCTCTTCCAACTTTATAATAAGGACTATGCAGAGGGTGCTCACGGCCGTAAGAATCTACATACGCTCTATTGGGAAAATCTATTCACAGACGAGAACCTCAGCAATCTGGTGCTGAAACTAAATGGTCAGGCTGAGTTGTTCTGTCGCCCTCAAAGCATCAAGAAACCTGTATCGCATAAGATGGGCTCAAAGATGCTTAATCGTAGGGATAAGAGTGGAATGCCTATACCAGAATCCATCTATCGCAGCCTGTATCAGTTCTATAACGGAAAGAAGAAAGAAAGCGAACTGACAGCTGCTGAAAAGCAGTATATGGATCAGGTCATCGTGAAGGATGTTACCCACGAAATCATCAAGGACCGTAGATATACTAGACAAGAATACTTCTTCCATGTGCCCATTACTTTCAATGCCAATGCTGAGGGTAATGAATATATCAATGAGAATGTGCTGAACTATCTGAAAGACAATCCTGATGTGAATATCATCGGTATTGACCGTGGTGAGCGTCATCTCATCTATCTCACCTTGATTAATCAGCGTGGCGAGATTCTGAAACAGAAGACATTCAATGTCGTGAACAGTTACAACTATCAGGCCAAGTTAGAGCAGCGCGAAAAAGAGCGTGACGAGGCCCGTAAGAGTTGGGATAGTGTGGGCAAGATCAAGGACTTGAAAGAAGGCTTCCTTTCTGCTGTTATTCATGAGATATCCAAGATGATGATTGAAGACAATGCCATCGTGGTACTGGAGGACTTGAACTTTGGATTCAAACGTGGACGCTTCAAAGTAGAACGTCAGGTTTATCAGAAGTTTGAAAAGATGTTGATTGACAAACTGAACTATCTTTCCTTCAAGGATCGTGAGGCTGGCGAAGAAGGTGGTATACTCAGAGGCTACCAGATGGCTCAGAAGTTTGTCAGTTTCCAAAGACTTGGCAAGCAGAGTGGTTTCTTGTTCTACATCCCTGCTGCCTATACGTCGAAGATTGACCCTGTAACAGGCTTTGTGAATCATTTCAACTTTAACGATATCACGAATGCGGAAAAGCGAAAAGAGTTCTTGATGAAGATGGAACGCATTGAGATGAGAAATGGCAATATCGAGTTTGAATTCGACTATCGCAAGTTTAAGACTTTCCAGACGGACTATCAGAACATTTGGACGGTCAGCACCTACGGCAAGCGAATCGTAATGCGAATAGATGATAAGGGTTATAAGCAGATGGTGGATTATGAGCCAACAAAGGACATTATCAATGCCTTTAAGAACAAAGGCATACAATTGACTGAAGGCTCTGATCTAAAATCGCTGATTGGTGATATTGAGGCTGATGCTATCAATGCCAGCTTCTTCAGTACCTTACTTTATGCCTTCCAGAAGACCTTGCAGATGCGTAATAGCAATGCTGCAACGGAAGAGGATTTCATACTCTCGCCTGTAGCTAAAGACGGGCACTATTTCTGTAGCACTGATGAAGCGAATAAAGGCAGAAATGCACAAGGCAACTGGGTGTCAAAACTGCCTGTGGATGCCGATGCCAATGGCGCGTATCACATTGCTTTGAAAGGACTATATCTGCTGAGAAATCCAGAAACAAAGAGAATAGAAAACGAAAAATGGCTTCAATTTATGGTTGAGAAACCGTATTTGGAGTAAATTTTCACCCAAAAACTTGCATAAATGATTGAAAATCATTACTTTTGCAAACAAATGGTGTAAACCATAGTAAAATTTCTGCTATCGCAGATATACGAGGACCTATTCTCTGCACCGTCCTGGGTGTAAACCATAGTAAAATTTCTGCTATCGCAGATCTCCTGTACTGCGTCCTCCGACTCCATGTGGTGTAAACCATAGTAAAATTTCTGCTATCGCAGATTCGGACTGATTAAGCAACAGCATCAGCAGAGGTGTAAACCATAGTAAAATTTCTGCTATTGCAGATCAACCCTCTACCTTTGCAAAATGCCGCATGGGGTTAAACCATATCAAAATTTCTGCTATTGCAGATGAGTCCCGCTGCGGCAACGATTGACAATTTGGTGTAATCCATAGTAAAATTTCTGCCTTGTGGATTGGTTTAAACTCAAACCGCTCTGCTGGCATAAATAATAGACAAAGTATGTATCAAGAGAAAGACAATATTTTACCATTAATGAAGGCGACCGCAAATACAATTGCTGCCTATCTTCCTGTTCTGAATTTTGCTTTAAAATTCTATGAGGAGAAAAATTCTCAAGTTGCTCAAAGGAAAATAGCAAGATTAGAGGAGTTCTTTAGTTCTTTATCAGAGCGATTGGAGAATATGAAAGAACAAATGAATAAGGATTACATTAGCAAGGATGACTTTGCTGATATCTTTGAGCAGACCGCTAATCATATTATGAATGAACGCATAGAAGATAAACGCCGATGTTTCCAAAACGTTTTTGAGAATAGTATAATGGCAAAGTCTTGTTCTTATGACAAAACAGAGAAATATATGCGTTTGTTAGTTGATATGAGTTGGTTAGAGCTAAAGGTTCTTTCTGTCCTAAATAGTCCTGCAAATTATAATGAAAAGGTTGGCAACGTCATAAAAAATCCGAATGAAGGAAATTTTATAGGATTTGGTATTGGTACCAGATCATATAATCATATTGACATTCTTGTTAAATTACTCAATGAAAGCCAGGATGAAATTAGAGATGCTCTATATTTCCTTCAGTCTAATAGGCTGATTGTTGAGCAGAGCAATGCTATTAGATCACAAGCAAATGTTCACCCTATACATATCTTAGATAATATGTTAACTACAAAAGGAAAGGACTTTGTTAGTTTTGTGTTGAATAGTCCTTCAAATTAGAATAGTATTATATGGAAACAAAGATACCTCAAACAAAGCAAGAAGAATGGGCGCAAGAGTTCCAGGAGCCATTGCACCCCGAACGCTTCTGCCAGCTAGAGTGGGAGGAAATCATGCGCTATAAGAATAAAGAGAAGAAATACGACCGAGGCACGATTGGAGCAGAGGGTTTGTGAGTGAATTTTGGGGGAGGTAATATATATGATAGAGGATAATCTTTTTAAAAAGATAACAGGGGAAAGTCTGGCAGGAATAGAAATAGAAACATCCTACCCAATGTATCAAAGCAAAAATGTTGTATTTGATGTTTTTCCATACTTAAGAAGTAAGATGGATGCAGAAGGGTTGTTTGACATCACCGACTTGCTTACAGAATTCTCTATTTTGGGCGAACCTGGATTTTCGGATGTTGGCTATCTCAAATCAAATAATTTAGAATATGTTATAATGCTTCACCATTGTTTAAGAAGGCATTATAGCATTTTTAATGGTTTTGGTATGATTATACCCTATTTGTTTGGTTATTACCAAGAAAATAGGCTGCCATCGTTGAAAATTGCTTTAGATTTGGATAGAATCATGCTCAGTAAAGATTGGTCGCGTTTTTGCAGGAGAGAAAGATATTACGGACCTAAGTTTACGAATGATATTCCAGCGAACAAAGAGGGCCAGGCTTCTTATCTTTTAGATGAAAGAGATAGGCTATTTACAAATAGTTTCAAAACAGATTTTTTTTGGAAAAACAAAAAAGACAATAGTTTTCAATTGGAAATAGAAGAACTGCAGGACACTCGTAATTCTGTTGCATCTGAATTCATATTTTGTAAGTACATCCATACTCAATACAATAAGGAGAAATCCACGTTTGAACACTTAGACGGTTCTATCAGGAAGTATATCTCTGATGACTATTGGTTGAGAATAAAAAGCAATCTAAAAAATGGTGATGTAGCCAAGAAAATTAAACTTTTCAGGGTAGATGGAATCATCCCTTTTGACATATGGAAATCTATTATTGCAAGTTACATGGAGCACAATGGTACTATTGGCGAATATTTTAATTCTAAATGATATTGTTTTAAAATGTACACACATTAGGGGGAACGGGATACTTTGTGACAGTCACGCCCTTTTTACCATATGCGGTTTATTTTAAGAGTTTGACATTTATTTAATTCTTTTTATTAGAGTTTCTGGGTTCATGCGGGTATCCCAGATGTCAACGATTCGTGCTATGTTAGTCGAAGGGTTGTAAAAATAGACTAATCTGAATCGTCCACCCATCATTCGGCAACTTCTATATTTACGTTTCTTGCCTCTCAACAAAGGCTCTGGCGTATACGACTCTGGAAATCTCTGCAGACGTGAGATAATCTCATCAGCATCAGTCAACCAACGTTCAGCCGTTTTCTTGCCGTAATCCATGAGTGCCGTATCGACATGCTCATTGAAAAGCCTGTATGCTGTAGCTTTCCACTTGACTATAGCCACGGATGCTCCTTTCTCATCATGGCCATGAAGTCGTCTACCTGAATCCATTCACGAGGGTCATCCACACCGGCGTCTACCTTATCCAGGGCATCTTCTATCATAGCGACCCTCTGTTCGAACTCATCTGGATCTGATGTATAGAATCCATATTTGCCAAGAGGGACATCTGACAGGTCTTCTTCTGCCCGAGCGACGTCCGGGTAGTCTACAGCCACAGCACCAACTGGCTCACCGACCATATCGCTCCTCGTTTCTATGTCTTTGTCTATTTCGCTCATAATTAAAATTGTCACACTTCACGGTGCAAATATATGAAATTATTCTTAGAGTTGCAAAAATATTGGAGTTTTTTTAATGCTCCCACCTCAAAGTACGCAAAAAAGCAAAACGCGAATCGGAAACACGACATGACCAACTACATGCTGAGAACCATCAGAAAATGTATTGAACTCAGCAAAACAATGGGTCAGAGGAACATCCCCTGACCCATTCTGACCCATCTGGTTGTTTACCAGCCACCGGGGCGGAAGCCGCCACCGGGCATGCCGCCGCCCATGGAGCCGCTGACGGAGGTGGAGGCGGTGGTCTGCGAGTTGTCGTCGTCGCTCGCCGTGGTGCTCGTCGTGTCAGTCCATTTCTCGTTGTACCAGCTGTCGTCAGCGGTACAGGCTGCCATCGCCAACGTGGCAGCGACGGCCAGCAATAATTGATTGAGTTTCTTCATATTCATTTGTATTGCATTTTTGGTGCAAAGGTAGGGCTAATGACGGTTATCGGCAAATTTATTCAGCGAACCCTCCATTTTATTAAGTGAAAAAGGCGTTGTTTTAGAAAAATAGTAGTATCTTTGCAGCAGACAGCGGGGTCAGGACATGATTACATGGCTTGTAAGGTTGTCCTGCGGTAATTGAAAGACTGCCAATAGTATCGTTTCAGCTTGTCAGACAGGAAAGAACGGGAGATAAGTTCCTTCGCGAGAGGCTGGTCTGCAGAAAAGACATCCAGTTCACGCTTAACCAATCTGGGAACTAAGCCTATCCGACGACCGAATTCCTCGAAATCTGCTCTATTGACAGTATGCGTATCTGTCATGGTCATACCTTCGCGGAACAGCCCTTTGTCGAGCGCAAAGATTCGTGGCTCATACAGATGCAGGCTGGTGTTAATGAGATCATAGGCTGGGGCCAGATGATATTCACCGTCACCTCGGTTTATCAGCGAGAAATTCTTCAGATGTGCGTCATCGTTGAGAATGAGGTAGTTGAATACGACTAACCTGAAGAACTTCAGCAACTCTACAGAAGCTGCCGTGGTGTATCTGCGTATCAGATCGGCACATTCCTCATAGCTAAGATGGTTGTACTTATAGTCGCTGCCTCCATTTGCCTTGGTCAGTCCACCAAGCGAGGCCAGGTCTTCCTGTTGATATTTTGACCCGTCGGGAGCAACATCGAAACGGCGAGTGATATATGCAGCCTCGCCATCGCGAAAGAAACAAAGGGCATTTGCCGCCGTCTCTATATGATACACCTGAGATGCGATCTGCATGCTGACATGCTCGTTGGCTGGACAAAATTTGCGTTCCAGTAATGTATAAGATGATGGAGCGGGCTTGAGAATGTAGCAGCCACGTTCACCTTCGTCTGGCTTCACAAGCTGATTGTCCGGATTAAGTATCAGACTTGCCTTTGGCTGGACACCCGAAAGTGAGATACGTCCTACATGTCGGGCATAGTCACTATTGTCAGCCTCCTCATTATTCGGGCTGTCAAAAGGGAGTATATGTGATACAACCTTACCATTGAAAAGCGATCTCAGAGCTGCTGGCGAATAGGTGCTATAACCCTCAGCAAGCGTTGAAGGACAAACATGAATCTGTTCCATTATTCAATGGGTTTAACGGTTACTGCACCTATCGTGTCGTTTTGCGCTGTAGCCATCAGTATGCCAAAGTCATCATTCTCATCAATATGCAGAATCATCGACTGAGTCTGACGGTTCGCCCCTTCTGAGAGCATGTTGAAGAAATAAGGAAAAAGATGGCTGGAGCGGTAGGACTCCTTACGAACTGGCATTGCTATGCAAACAGGCGCACCGGCATAGTTCTCCCGATAAGTAAAGACATACTGGCGATCATCTGTTTCCTGCAATGTGCCAGCCTCTATGTCATGAACATACACCTTACATTGTCGCATAATCCAAAGTCTTTATGTGAATATCTATCTGCATGCCAAGGACATCCAGGATGGTCAGCAAAGTCGATAACTGAGGGTTGCCTTCACCCCGTTCAATAGCTACAAGCGTGTTGATTCCCACACCTGCTAAATCAGCCAGCGTCTGTTGATTGACACCCAGATGCTTACGCCGCTCCCTGATGGTTGTTCCTATTTGCTTCTGGTCCATTTCACACTATATTGTGATTTCCGCGGCAAAGATAGCAAAAATATCTGAAACGACAAAGGAAATTCACAATAAAATGTGATTTAGTCTTATCATTAGATTAATGAGAAGGCGACATCCATCATGTGAGTAAAGTTGTTCTGGCGTTCCTCGGCTGTGGTTTCCTCGCCAGTCAGGATATGGTCAGAGATGGTGCAGATACCTAAGGCACGATTGCCGGAACGGGCAGCGTTCATATAGAGCGCAGCAATCTCCATCTCTACGGCCAGCACACCCAGGGAGATCCATTTGTCGTTGTGGGCATTCTCAGCATAGAAGACATCCGAGGTAAACACATTGCCGACCATATAGTGGTAGCCGAAACGCTCGCACGACTCAGCAGCAGCCCTGACGAGGCCGAAGTCAGCTATAGGCGCGAAGGTGCCGGGAAGCTCATACTGGGCAGCATAGTTACTGTTCGTACAGGCACCCATGGCAATAGCAAGGTCGCCGATGTGGAGATCTCTGTTGATGGAACCTGCGGAACCTACACGGATAATGGTCTTCACGCCATAGAAGTTGTAGAGTTCATAACTGTAGATGCCGATGGAGGGCATGCCCATGCCATGACCCATCACGCTGACACGCTTGCCCTTGTAGGTGCCGGTATAGCCGAGCATACCACGGACATTATTAAACTGGACGGGATCATCCAGGAATCTCTCCGCCATTAATTTCACACGCAGCGGATCACCCGCCATAATCACAGTCTCGGCGATTTCGCCATACTGGGCCCCGATGTGGGGAGTTGGAGTTTTGCTCATAATGCTTATAATTTTAGGGAATCAGTAACGAAGAATCACCATAACTCAGGAAACGGAATCCGTGAGTCAGGGCATAGTCATATATCTGACGCCAGTCGCCACCGACAAAGGCACTGACGAGCAGCAGCAGCGTGGACTGCGGCTGGTGGAAGTTGGTGACGAGCATCCGTACAATCTTATAGTCGTAACCCGGACAGATGATGATCTGTGTGCTGCTGTGGAGCACTTCGAGACCACGAGAATCCATCCAATCGGCAAGGGCCTGCAAAGAGCGCCGGGCATCACACTGGGGACAGTCCCCATTATGATACGGTTCCCACTGGGAGACGTGGAGCTGGTCTTCCGTGAGGTCAGGATTGGCGAGGATCTTGAGCCCCATGTAATAGAGACTTTCAAGGGTGCGGACGCTGGTAGTGCCTACGGCAATGGCCTTGCAGTCATGGTTGAGGAGCTTGGTGATGGTCTCACGCCGTACACTGATATATTCGGTGTGCATCTCATGACCCTCCATCTGCTCGCTCTTGACAGGCTTGAACGTCCCGGCTCCCACATGCAACGTCAGTTCCTCACGCTCTATGCCATGAGCATCAAGGTCTGCCAGCACCTCAGGCGTGAAATGCAGCCCGGCTGTAGGGGCAGCCACACTGCCCTTGATCTTTGAATAGACGGTCTGATAGGTGGTCTTGTCACTGGCCTGAGTCTCACGGTTCAGATAGGGAGGTATCGGCAGTTCACCCATCAGGTCGATCACCTCTGCAAAGCTCATCGGACCATCCCATTCAAAGTCGATGCGATGGGAGGTGCCATGCAGAGGGCCGCGCGTGGCCTTGAGCGTAAACCGTAAAGCCTCTGTACGCCCGCCTTCGCCGTCAGGCTCTGCCAGGAATTCCCGCTTCAGCGTCCCCTCTTTCCACTTCTTCAGATTGCCCACCAGACAGTACCAGGCACAGTGGCCTGTGGTCTGGAACATCTGTTCGTAGTCTGCGGGTTCAGCAGGTTCCAGAAGGAAGACTTCTATCAAGGCACCCGAAGGTTCTCCCGTCGCACTCTGCTTACGGAAATGCATGCGAGCCTGAATCACCTTCGTGTTGTTGAATACCATCAGTGCACCCTTCGGCAGATATTCGGGCAACCGACAGAACACATCTTCCCCTATTTCACCTTTATTATATATCAGGAGTTTCGACTGATCTCGACGGGCCTTTGGGAACTTCGCTATACGGTCGTCAGGAAGGTCATACTGGTAGTCGCTGATGCGAATATGACGGGGATCGATATTCATACGATGCAAGATTTGACAAGGGCATAGATCAGCGTCAGCACAAGTACACCCACAGGTATGTCACAGTCAGAACGACAATAGCCTGTGGACGTGTAATCCGACGACACGAAATGATAACCTGAAATCGTCATCTTTCTTGTAAGCCTATAATATAGGAAATACACAAACGAGCCTACGATGAAGCCCCATATCAGTCCGACAAGGATATCACCAGGGAAGTGAACGCCGAGATACATGCGGGTCCAGCAGTTGGTCAGCGACCAGATGACAAGTGCGCTGGAGAGCAACCGGCTGCGGATGAGCCAGCAGAAGTAAATGGCAACGCTGAACGTGTTGGACGCGTGAGCAGAGAAAAAGCCGTAACTACCTCCACGATAGCCGTCGACAACATCCACCAGCATACCTATCTCCGGATCGTGGGTGGGTCGCCAACGAGCAACACCAGGCTTGACAAACCAGTCGTCCAAAGCCCCTGCAAGGAATACACAGAGGCCTGCTCCTGCGAGGACTAAAATCACCTTGCGGATATTGTCGTTATTATGAAGCACAACGACAAACAGACTGATATAAAGTGGCAGCCAGGTGATGGCAGTCGTCAGAACACGGGACAAACGGTCAAGATAGAGTGAGTCGCTACCATTGACAGCCAACAGCCATTCCTTATCAAGAGAGATGACGTACGAGCCGAAGTCTTCGGCTGCTAAGAGGAGTTCTGACAGCATCGCTTATATGATTTTTATCTGTTTACTTTCAATCCACCCTTCCTTTCCGTCGGCAAGGCGAATCTCCTTCCAGTCCTTCATCGAACCGTCGATAATCACCACCTTCGTCCCCTCATGGAGGATGAACAGGTCGGTACCGTTGGCCGCAGGCGTACTCTTCACAGTCACCGACGGTGCAAAGATGATTGCACCCTTACGGTTGAAAAGGTCCTGCTTCTGCTGCCAGGCAAAGAGGTTGCTCGCAGCAAAGAGAATGAGCAGAGCCACACCCCCGAAGAAACCAGCCTTACGGAGCCAGAGCCTGTCGGCAAACAGATAGACAAGCAGAAGGATAATGGTGAGTCCCAATGCAAAGAGAGCCGTACGGGCCCAACCGTCAACACTCATCATATTCACCATGGCCCGATACCACGTGACGAAGAACATCTCTGACTCAGGCACAATCTTGTCGAAGGTCTTTGAACGGGCAATCTGCAAGTTGAAGCGTATATCACGGTCACCTGGTGACAGCAACAGCGCACGCTCGTAGTTAAGCACAGCCTCCGGAATATTCTCAATACGGTAATAGGCGTTACCAAGATTATAATACAACTCGGCACTCGTTCCCTGCTTAAGCAGAGACTCATAGTCGCTGATGGCCTGCTGATATTGTCCGCGAACATAGGCACTGTCGGCCTCTGCCTTCGTCACCGCTGAAGCAGGGGTAAGGAGAGAAGGCGTAAGTAGTAAGTAGAATACCAGAAGCAGGACACGAGCATTTATACCCGACTTCTTACCTTTCTTCATCGTTCCCTCGATCTCAACAATAGCCGTCATAGCCTTCTCATAAACCTTATTCATATTTCCCTTTGGATCGCCTGGGGCATAACGTTCGAACTCACACTCGTCAAGGGCACCTATGAACTGCGCGATGGTACCCTCACCGACATGACGGTCAGACAAACACTGACTGATATTATCATGCGACAACTGCTCGACAGGGATGTTCAGCTTGTCACCGACATAACCCCATAGCGCACGCAACACCTCATCGTAGAACTCACCCGGCTTGTTGTCGGTCATCAGCTTCGAGGCTTTCTTCAGACGCTTGGAGGCAACCTTACTGGCCTTGCCGGCGCGACGCTTAGTGACATTGGCATTCTCAATGGCACGCTGACGGAAAATCACGAACAGCGAGATGAACACAAGGGCCATGACAGCCAGTGAGATCCAGTATGCAGCTGATCCGAAGAAGAACTCACCCCTACCCTGCAGGTTCACATCACCTGTCTTGATATGACGGATATCACGACTGAGTTCCTGCAGATCCTGCTGACCAGAGAAGTCGCTGACAGATCCTGGACCAGAGCCCTTGGCAACATCGAGTTTCAACGGCTCACTCTTCACCGTCTTATAGGCATTGACAGATGTGTCGAAATAGGTCAATTCTACAGGCGGTATATCATAATGTCCTTGATGACGCGGCACGATGAGGATATCGTATGTGATCGAGCCCTCTGTACCATTGGCGGTCAGCTTCGTCTTATCCGTCGTCTTCGGCTCATACTTGTCAAAGTCTTTTGGCAGGTTTACCTGAGGCTGCTTGATGAGCTTCAGATTGCCTGCACCACTGACCGTGATACGCAGCGACACAGGATCATTGGCCTTCGTCTCTGTCTTGTTCAATTGGGCCGAGACACTGAATTGTCCTACGCCACCAGAGAATCCGGCAGGACGTTCCGGCAACGGATCTACCTGTATCTCTATACTTGGAGCCACAATCTTCTTCTTCACCTCCACATAGCCGGAACCTCCATTAAAGAAGGCCTCAAAAGGATCTATATGACGGTTCTGTTGTACGACGATGCCCTCGAAGGTGATACTCGGGATCTGCAGTTTACCCGTCATCTGGGGGAACATCACATACTGGCTCCACGTCGTGGTCTTATAAGGACGGCCGTTAAACGTCTCAATGGAGAACGACTTCTGAGAAGGAAGGGTTACTTCCTGAGTATAGAAACTTTTCAGGTCGGGCATATCACCACGCAGGCTTGTCAGCCCCACAAGCGTATACACCTTATAGGTTAACAGAATCGGTTCCTGTTCATGAACATGTTTCTTGTTGGCACTCACCTTGATGAACAGATCTGATCCGGAAATCTGGCTCCCTGCATCCCTAATCTCTCCCCCGTCGTCCTGCCGACGCTGTCGGGAAGAGCCTCCACCGCTATTACTCTGAGCAGCGCCACTTACCTTGATAGTCAGCTGGTTAGAGGCAATCGTCTTACCACCCACAACCGCATGGGCCGAAGGAATGGTGAAAGTGCCGTTCTTGGTAGCACATACGATATAAGTATAGGTGATAGAAGACGAGGAACTGGTATGACCGTTAATCATCTGGTAACTCGACTGCATAGAACGGTTAGGACCTATCAGCACCTCCAACTCTCCGGGAATATCCCCAGCACGGAAGTCGCTGACATTCTGTGTGTTGATAGTATATGTCAGGCGGAACTGCTCACCTATGGCCACATGGGATGGAGCAGAGCCCGTCAAAGTTTGCGATAGCAAACTTAAAGGTAAAAAGGTAAAAAGGTAAAAGGGTAAAACCCATTTCACCAACCTTTGTACCTTATCGAATATTCTGCCTATCATTTTTACTTCTTTACCTTTTTTACTTTTTTACCTTTTTACCCTTTTACCTTTACATCACCAGTTCTTTTGGGTCGTACGACGCTGGGGCTGTTGCTGGGCTTTCTTCAACTTGTCCTGCGTCTGCTTCTCATTCTGGATGGCGGCATTCAGCAACTGCTCAGCATTATCCTTGCTCATCTGAGGCTTAGGCTGCTCCTGTTGCTTCTTTTCGTCTTGCTTCTCCTGTTGCTGATCCTTCTTCTGCTGGTCTTTTTGATCGTCCTTCTTCTGGTCATTGTTGCCCTGCTGGTTCTGCTGCTGGTTTTGTTGCTGTTTCTTCTGCTGATGCTTGCAGAGCACCAGATTATACCTCGTCTCGTCATCGGCAGGATTCAGACGGAGTGCACTCTTATAGGCCTCTATGGCTTCACCGTACATCTTATGCGACTGACAGATGACACCCACATTATGGTAAGCCTTAGCCTTACGCAACGGATTGGTCTCAAGTTTGGTTGCACTATCGAACTGCATGACGGCAGCAGAGTCCTTCTTCTGAGCCATCAGCGCATTGCCTAAGTTGAACACGGCCTGTGGATTCTTCGGATTCTTCTCGATAGCCTTCCGATAAGATACCTCTGCGTTGGCATAGTCACCACTGCGGAACAGCTTATTCCCCTGACGGATATACTGACGGTCGGTCGTTTGCGCCCCTACAGGGCTGAATGCTAAATGACAAATGATAAATGATAAAGTTATCACCGTCAACCATCTGTATTTTTGTAATTGCATTGCGTACATCATCTTTATCATTTATCATTTATCATTTGTCCTTTAGCATTTTGCTTGAAAAGCGAAATGCGCTTGAGCAACGGATTACGGCGGTCAAGAATACAGATCTCAATGATAAGCAACAGCAACACGAGAATGCCGACGGCCTGGAACTGTTCGTCAAACTCACTATAGACCGTCGTTGTCGTTTCCTTCTTCGCCAGTTTGTCCAATTCGTTGTCAAGCTGTTGCTGGGCAGCACTGTTGTTCTCCACATGGATATACGCACCTCCACCTGCCTGAGCCACCTGCTTACACATCTCCTCATTCAGAGCCGACATGACCGTGTTACCCGTATTGTCCGTCATATAATCACCTGTACCTGAGATAGGTATGGGCGCTCCGTTAACAGAGCCTACGCCCAGCACATAGACTCTCATGCCCGCATCCTTCGCAGCCTTCGCAGCTTCAAGGGCGCCGCCCTCATGGTCCTCACCGTCGGTGATGACGATGATGGCCTTGCCAATGCCCTCCTCCTGAGTGAAACTGTGAGTAGCCATCTCTACGGCACGTGCTATGTCAGTACCCTGTGAAACCATCATCGACGGGCTGATACTTGACAGGAACATCTTGGCCGACACATAGTCACTCGTGATAGGAAGTTGCACGAAAGCATCACCGGCAAACACTATCAGACCAATCTTGTCGTTCGTGAAATGGTCCACCAGGTTCTCCACCATCATCTTACTACGGTCAAGACGACTGGGAATGACATCCTCTGCCAACATGGAGTTACTGACGTCCATAGCGATAATCGTCTCTATGCCAACACGTTGCTCGTGACTGATCTTCGTACCCAACTGTGGTCGCGCCAACATCACTATCAGTAGTGCCAAGGCACCAAGCAACAGCCCGAACTTTACCAAAGGACGGAAACGGGACACGTCGGGCATCAGCTGTTTCAGCAGTTCCGGCTCACCGAACTGACGCAAGCGCTTACGCTGGTTCCTATATGATATGAACCTAACGAGTGCCAATATGGGAATCAGCACCAACAGATAGAGATATATGGGGTCTTCAAATCTGAACACGACAATTGATATTTACGATTTACGAATTTACGATTTACTATTTATGGAATGCGACGGAAGATAGTGATGCGCAGCAGGATCTCAAGCAAAAGCGCCAGAATGGCCACAACGGCGAAAGGCTGATAGGCCTCATACCGCTTACTGAACGTCTTCACGTTCAATTTGCTCTTCTCCAACTGGTCAATCTCCTTATAGATATTACGAAGTTCTTTAGTATTGGTGGCACGATAGAAGTCACCTTCCGTCGCAGCGGCAATCTCACTAAGGGTCTTGGTGTCTATCTCCACCGGTATATTCACATACTGCACCCCTCCTGCCACAGGCATCGGATAGGGAGCCACGTTATTCGTTCCCACGCCGATGGTATAGACACGGATGCCCAGGCTCCTGGCAATCTCGGCAGCAGTCATCGGGGAGATGTCACCACGGTTGTTCGAACCGTCGGTCAGCAGGATGACAACCTTACTCTTGGCCTTCGACTCCTTCAGACGGCTCACAGCATTAGCCAGACCCATGCCGATGGCAGTACCATCTTCTATCAGTCCACGGGCTGCAATATCCGTACGTACATTCTGCAACAGATTGAGCAGCGATGCATGATCAGTAGTCATCGGACATTGTGTGAATGCCTCTCCGGCAAAGATTGCAAGTCCAATATTATCATCAGGACGTCCGGCAATGAATTCCGATGCCACCTGCTTGGCTGCCTCAATACGGTTCGGCTTCAAGTCTTCCGCAAGCATGCTCGTCGACACATCCATCGCCAACATGATATCAATACCCTCTACCGACTTGTTGCTCCATGAATTCTGCGTCTGTGGACGTGCCAGCACCAGCACCGTCATGGTGAAGGCCAGTATGCGCAACAACATCGACAGCGGCATCAGAGTCACCTTCAAGCTCCTTGGCGCATAACGGAAAGCATACGTATCGCTCATCCGCATCGTGGGCTCAGTCTTCTTCCTGTACATCACATACCAGATGACGTATGGGATGATCAGCAACAACAGCAGCAGATATTCTTTATTGGCAAATTCCATTTCTTAACTACCCTAATTACCCTAATTACCCTAACAACAGATACAAACTATAAACCACATAGCCAAACAGCACCAGACAAATGACCGCCACAGCAGTGACAACCATCTTCAATACTCGGCGAGTCTTCTGCGTACGCTGGTCTTCCACTGACAACTGTGGCTTCACGGTCTCCTCCACAGGCATATTCTCCAGTTTCGTCTGGTTAATAAACTCTATGGCATTGACCAAATTCGCGTCGTTCTCATTGATCAGTGTAGAGTATTTCGCAAACTTCACTAGGTCGGCTGTGGTGAATAACTGTCGAAGTTCATCAAGTGCCTTTTGATCCTGTGTTGACATCAGACGGTCGATGATCTCACTACTCGTCATCTCCATGGCACTGAATCCGTAACGTTCCTCAATATATTTCCTGAGCGTATCAGTCAGCTTCGTGTAGTACTCCTTGGAGTTCTCCGATGTCACCATCTTGTCAGCCTTGATCTGCTCAATCTCCTTCATCGCCTTCTGATGTGGCAGCAACCGCTTTACAATACGTATATGACTGATTATCGGTTTGTTATCACGAAGACGCAGATAGAGATAATAACCGATAGCCATCAGCACGAGCATCAACACGCTCGCCCAGAACGGCAGACTCCAGTCGCTCCACTGGAAGGGGTTGTCCTGTACGTCCTTCGGACCGAAGAATTGCTCAGCATGGAGCGTGTCCACCTCAATGGTCAGCACCTTCAAAGCCAGACTCTTGCTCTGATAAGGCTTACCGTCTATCTTCACCGTCATCGGAGGCAGATAATAGAGGGTATCGTCAAACGAGGTCATGGTATAGACCATCCTCCTGGTCACGAAACCATTATCCTCCTCCTTATTCTCCAGTTCCTTGCGGTCGAGTACCTCTACGCCAGGAGTGATATACTCCGTGGGCTTGAACTGAGGAAACTCCACCTTGGCATTCTCCTTCGCCGTGGCCGCCAACGTCACATGTGCCTGCTGTCCGACAAAGATCTGGATATAGTCAATCTCTGCCTCTACCGATACTTGCGCCCGTAGGCCTAATACGCTGGCTAATAATACTATAAGCGAAACAGTCCTTTTCAATTCTTAACTTCTTAACTTAAACAAAATCATCAATGCCTTTACGAAGTCTTCATCCGTAGCAACACTCACATGGTCGACATTACTCTTATTAAACGTCTCCAGCAATGCTGCCTGACGGTTAGTCCAATACTTGTGATAGGCCTGACGAAGAGCCTTCGAACCTGTATCCACATACTGCTCATGACCCGTCTCAGCATCAACCACCTTCATCAGTCCGACATCGGGCAGTTCACTGGCACGCTGGTCATACACCTGAATGGCCACCACATCATGTTTGCGGTTACAAATCTGCAGCGACTGCTGGAAATCATCCCGGACGAAAAAGTCACTGAGCACAAAAGCCGTAGTCCGTCGTTTCTGTACACTCGACAAAAACTCCACTGCCTGCTTCACGTCCGTACGCTTCGACTCCGGCTGGAAATCAAGCATTTCCCGGATGATATACAGTATGTGCTTACGGCCTTTCTTGGGAGGGATGTATTTCTCGATCCTGTCTGAAAAGAACACCACACCAATCTTATCATTATTCTGGATAGCACTGAAAGCGATGGTAGCAGCAATCTCCGTCACCATATCACGCTTCATCTGCTTCCTGGTGCCAAAATCCAATGAGCCACTGACATCAATCAGCAACATCACTGTCATCTCCCTCTCCTCCTCAAACACCTTCACGTAAGGACGATGGAACCGCGCAGTCACATTCCAGTCGATATCCCTCACATCATCGCCAAACTGGTATTCGCGCACCTCGCTGAAGGCCATGCCCCTACCCTTGAAAGCGGAGTGGTACTGACCTGCAAAGATATTGGAACTCAGACCTCTGGCCTTGATCTCAATCCTCCGAACCTTCTTGATTATTTCACTAGTCTCCATAATAATCTAGATATTCTAGACCTTCTAGTCTTTCTAGAATCAAGGAACCTCGACTTTATTGATAATCTTCGATACAATCTCCTCACTGTTGATGTTCGCAGCCTCAGCCTCATAGGTGAGTCCGATACGATGGCGCAGCACATCATGAGCAACAGCCCTCACATCCTCCGGCACCACATAGCCTCTTCGCTTGATAAACGCATAGGCACGGGCAGCCTTCGCAAGATTGATGCTGGCACGAGGACTTCCGCCAAACGAAATCATATCCTTCAGGTCCTTCAATCCATAACGGTCAGGATAACGCGTGGCAAACACGATATCAGCAATATACTGCTCTATCTTCTCGTCAAGGTAAACCTCACCTACCACAGTCCGCGCCTTCAGAATCTCCTCAGCCGCCGTAACCGGGGTCACTTTCGGCATCTCTCCCGCAATGTTCTCACGGATAATCTTCTTCTCCTCCTCAAGCGACGGGTAGTCAATCACCACCTTCAGCATGAAACGGTCTACCTGAGCCTCCGGCAGCGGGTAGGTACCCTCCTGCTCTATCGGGTTCTGCGTTGCCATCACCAAGAAAGGGTTCGGCAATTTGAATGTCTCGCTGCCAATGGTCACCTGCTTCTCCTGCATGGCCTCCAACAGCGCGCTCTGCACCTTCGCCGGAGCACGGTTGATTTCATCAGCCAGCACGAAGTTGGCGAATACCGGCCCCTTCTTCACCTGGAACTTCTCATCCTTCTGCGAATAAATCATCGTACCGATGACATCCGCAGGCAGCAAGTCAGGAGTAAACTGGATACGGCTGTAGTCCGAGTCAATGAGTTGCGACAGCGTTTTGATGGCCAAAGTCTTGGCCAGTCCAGGCACACCTTCAAGGAGGATATGTCCATCACTCAGCAGCCCGATAAGGAGGGAGTCCACAAGGTGTTTCTGCCCTACAATCACTCGGTCCATGCCTGTTGTCAGGTTTGTCACAAATGCGCTTTGTTGTTCAATCCGGATGTTCAATTCGCGGATATCAATTGCTTCTGCCATAGTTATCTTTTTTATGTTTTCTGAATTTGAGCGCAAAAGTAGTGAAATAATAGGATTTAACACGCATCTACGTGACTAAATAATATTAAAAAAGTTTCCCAAAACCTAAGTTTTAAGAAACTTTTTCATTATTCGACTAATTATTTCTACTTTTTTACTGACTTTTTCTTCTTCAACTCCAATTTTGGGATCTTGATTTCCTGACCTTTCTTGAGTTCAGAAGAGGCTTTGAGGTCATTATAGACCTCTATGTAACACTCCATGCCCTCTCCCAACGTCCGTTTGGATATACGCGTGAGGTTGTCTCCTTCCCTCACTGTTTCCACGTAGTCTGTACCCACAATCCTATAGGCGCCAGTCCTTACACGGGAGTCCTTTGCCTCATACTTGCCAAGCACAACCTCTGGAGTCTTTTCCTCTGCAGGCGCCTTAACTTCTGGCTGCTTTGGAGTTTCCAGCTGCTTATTTGCCTCAGGCTCTTTTTGGACCTCCGGCTCTTTCTGAATCTCCGGCTTTTCTGCTTCAGGAACTTTCTTAACTTCAGGTTTCTTTTTAACTTCTGATGCCTTTTTGACCTCAGTATTTTCCACTTTGGGAGAAACAGACTCCTTCGATGCCGTCAGACTCTGTAACGGCAGATAACTTCCTAACAGATAGCCTGCCACCAGAGCCAGCAAACAGGCCAGAAGCCAAAGAATCCATTTCCTATCTGCAGGCTGTTCTTCACCGTCCTCTACAAATTCGGTATCATCCTCCTCTTCAGCAGTTTCCGGCTCGGCAATCGGCTCCGGATCCGCAGCAGGCTCCGGCTCAACAACAGATGGTTCCGGTTCTACAACAGGTTCCTGCTCAGCAGATGGCTCTGGCCCAACAACAGGTTCCAGTTCTGCAACAGGTTCCGGCTCGACAGATGGTTCTGACTCTACAACAGACACAGGTTTCATGAGAGGCTCAGGCTCTACAATTGGCATCTCGGAAGAAGCTGGTTTCTCAGGCTCTACAGGTTTCTCTTCTGACACAAAATCCACCAGTGGCATATTGTCATTCTCACCTTCTGACTCTTCTGCTTCCAAGGTCTCCTGCTCCAATTCCTCCTCCGACGGATCCTTGAAATCAACCCCATCATTAAGCACAATAGTTTCAAACTGGGAGAACGGTTTGTTAACGAGCTCCTTCATCAAGGCATCTGGTGTGAAGGTAATCTTGTTATGACCTTCAATAAGTACCCGCTCGCCAGTATTGACATTCACACTCTCACGGGAGTCCACGTCAATAATCTTAAAGGTACCAAGGCCCTTCACCTTCACGGTCTTTTCCTCCTCAAGGGCTTCACGTATCAAGTCGAACATCTTGTTAGCGAAGCGTGTGGCCTCTTTCTTACTCAGACCGTTTTGAACGATCAGTTTTGAAGCAACATCCTGAATAGCAATCTTTCCCATCACTTACCTCCTTTATTCTTGATACGTTCTTTCCAATTCGCATTAGGCTTGAAGTTCAACACCAGTTTGGGTGGTACAAGCATACGTTGTCCTGTCGAAGGATTCACCATCACACGTTCAAGCTTTTTCTTCACCTCAAAAGTTCCGAACGACGGAACGAGCACCATTTTGCCATCCTGAAAATAGTCGCTCATAGTCTCCACAATCGTGTTGACCATCGTCTGGGTGTCCTCGGGCGAATAGCCCGTCTTTTGCGCTAATTCTGAAATAAAATCTTTATTAGTCATAATCACAGATTGAATGTTGTTCCATATAAATCAAATTCTTCGGAGTCGGTAATGAGTACGTCATAGAACCCACCGATATCCAACGGCCGTTCCTCAACAGGTATCAGTACCTCAGGATCCACCTCGGGTGAACAGAACTCCGTACGTCCTACATAGAAGTCACCTTCCTGACGGTCAATCACCACCTTCAGTTTCTGCCCCACCTTCTCAGCCTCCAGTTCCTCACTGATATGCTGCTGGATTCGCATCAACTGGTCCAGCCTCCGTTGTTTTACGCTCTCAGGCACATCGTCCTTGTAGTTCTGCTCCGAAAAGGTGCCCTCTTCCTCTGAGTAGGCAAAGGCTCCCATACGCTCAAAGCGTGCCCACTTGACGAAGGCTTTCAGCTCCTCGAAATCCTCCTCTGTCTCTCCTGGGAATCCCACCATCAGCGTCGTGCGTATATGAATGCCAGGCACTTCCTTGCGCAGACGTTCCACCAGTTCATAAGTCTCCGCCTTAGTCACATGCCGCTGCATACGGCTCAACATGTTGTCAGAGATATGCTGCAGTGCGATGTCCAGATAGTTGCAGACGTTCTTCTTCTCCCTCATCACCCGAAGCAGATCCCACGGGAAATGTGTAGGATAAGCATAGTGCAGACGTATCCATTCCACCCCGGGAACGTCGGCCATTTTCTCCACAAGTTCGGCTATGTGTTGCCTGCCGTCAATGTCAATGCCATAATAAGTCAATTCCTGCGCAATCACATTGAATTCCTTGGTGCCATCCTTCACCAACTGACGTACCTCCTCGAGAATCTCCTCTATCGGTCGACTCTGATGGCGGCCTGTTATCAGTGGTATGGCACAGTATGCACAATGTCGGTCACAGCCTTCAGAGATCTTCAGATAGGCATAATGACGTGGAGTAGTGATATGACGCTTACCCTCGCAAGCCTCAAACTGTTCACCTTCAAGGTCTTTCAGCAACTTTGTATAATTAAACTTCCCGTACCATCCGTCAACCTCAGGTATCTCCTTCTCCAGATCTGCGAGATAACGTTCTGAGAGACATCCCATCACGAAAAGTTTCTTGATTCGTCCTTCGGTCTTGGCCTGAGCAAACTCGAGGATGGTGTTGATACTCTCCTCTTTCGCATCGGCAATAAAGCCGCAGGTGTTAACAACGACGATCTCCCCCTTTGGGTCATCACTGTCGTGGGTACACTGATAGCCGTTGGCCTCCATGAGGCCCATCAGCCGTTCACTGTCCACCAGATTCTTCGAACAACCAAGTGATATGATGTCTATCGTTTTCACAGTCTGTGCGCTGAATTATTGAAACAGCGAATCAACGAATTGCTTCTTGTTAAACAACTGCAGGTCTTCCATTCCCTCACCAAGTCCGATATACTTCACAGGAACCTTCAGCTGGTCAGAGATACCAATCACCACTCCACCTTTGGCCGTACCATCGAGTTTGGTGATGGCGAGCGATGTGATCTGCGTCACTGCAGCGAACTGCTTGGCCTGCTCAAAGGCGTTCTGTCCTGTAGAGCCGTCCAGCACGAGCATCACCTCATCAGGCGCCTCAGGCAGCACCTTCTTCATCACATCCTTTATCTTCTTCAACTCATTCATCAGTCCCACCTTGTTGTGCAGACGACCTGCTGTATCTATCAGCACCACGTCAGCTCCATTGGCTTTGGCACTGGAGAGTGTGTCGAAAGCAACGCTCGCAGGATCACTGCCCATCTGCTGCTTCACGACAGGCACTCCCACCCGTTCGCCCCAGATGCAAAGCTGCTCCACCGCAGCAGCACGGAACGTATCGGCAGCACCCAGATACACCTTCTTTCCTGCCTGCTTGAACTGCCAGGCCAGTTTACCGATGGTCGTGGTCTTACCCACACCGTTGACGCCTACCACCAGTATCACATATGGTTTGTGATCGCTGGGCAGATCCCAGTTGTCCTGGTCTTCAGAATTGTTCTCTGCCAACAAAGAAGCGATCTCGTCACGCAGGATGCCATTCAACTCCGATGTACTGATATATTTGTCACGAGCCACACGTTCCTCAATCCTCTCGATGATCTTCAGCGTCGTATCCACACCCACATCAGAGGTGATGAGCACCTCTTCGAGGTTATCCAGCACGTCGTCATCAACCTTCGATTTTCCTGCCACGGCACGTGCCAGTTTATCAAACACGCTCGACTTTGTCTTCTCCAAACCCTTGTCGAGTGTCTCTTTCTTCTCCTTATTAAAAAAACCGAATATTCCCATAATGCTTCACTAAATCGTTGCAAAGATAATGTTTTTTGGTGACATGCACAAAAAAAGAGGCCGCAAATTCACTTGCAGCCTCTATTTTTATCTTAAAAACAATGTTTAGTTCTTGAAGAAGTCCTTGACGGCCTCGTTGGGAACCATCTGCTCGTCGAAGATGTAGGCACCAGTCTTGGGGCTCTTAACCATCTTGATTACCTTTGTGTAAGCGCGACCATCCTTTGAGCCTTCATGGAGGGTAGCGACGGTTTTCTTTGCCATACTTTAAACTATAAACTTTAAACTATAAACAGCAAACCCTTATTTAATCTCCTTGTGAAGAGTCATCTTCTTCAGGATGGGGTTATACTTCATCAGTTCCATACGCTCCGGCGTGTTCTTACGGTTCTTGGTAGTCACGTAACGACTTGTGCCGGGCATGCCGCTGTTCTTGTGCTCTGTGCACTCCAGAATCACCTGAACGCGATTTCCTTTTGCTTTCTTGCTTGCCATTGTATTGTTCCTCCTTGATTATTAGTTCTCAACATCACCCCAGGCAATGACCTTCTTCTCGAGCTCGTTCCAGTTCAGATAGCCCTTGTCAATAGCCTGACGCACAGCTGCATCGAGTCCCACCTTGTTGATCAGACGGAGACCGGCAGCGCTTATCTTCAGTTTAATCCAGCAGTTCTCCTCTACCCAGAAAAACTTCTTGCTGAAAAGGTTTACATCAAAGCTTCTCTTGGTGCGGTGCTTTGAGTGAGACACATTACAACCGATCTGTGCCTTCTTTCCTGTAATTTGACAAATCTTAGACATTTCTATCTACCTTTTTACTTGTAATTTACACTTACTTATTCCAAACAGGGTGCAAAGGTACACATTTTATTTGAGATTCAAAGAATCGCGCAAGTGGAAAGCCGAAGAATTAATCTTTTTTAACCTTCATACACAGGACGGGGCTCATTTTCTTCCTTTAAGAAGGCTAAGAACAGCTCCATGGCCTTGTTTGTGGCGATGGCCAGATTGATGTCGCGACCATGATCTTCCTGCACCATCAACGTCACCACACGATCGGGTTTGCCACAGGCGAGCCAGATGGTGCCAACGGGTATATCCTTCGTGCCACCGGTAGGTCCCGCAAAACCTGTCGCCGCAATGGCATAGTCTGTCTGCAGGGTCTTACAGGCACCCTTCACCATGGCTATCGCCACCTCCTCACACACAGCGGTTTTCTCCTCCAACAATTGATGGTCTACGCCAAGCAATCGCTCTTTGACCTCATTGACATAGCAGATGATGCCACCCTTGAAATATTTCGAGGCGCCAGGCACGGCAATCATGGCCTCACCAATCCTACCACCTGTACAACTCTCAGCCGTACTCACTGTTTTCTCAGTCTCCCAGAGTATCTCACTGATATCCCTACTGGTAATCTTACTTTCAAAATCCATCTATTTATTTACGATTTACTTATTTACGATTTACGATTTACGATTTATTTAAATGTCACTTTTGAGAATGCGGGAGCGTCGATAGAGCAGAACTCCCCATCAAGGAACTTGTAATAGCCCACGATGCCTATCATAGCGGCATTATCGGTCGTATAACTGAACTTCGGAATATATATGGTCCAGCCATACCGTTTTTTGGCGTCATAGAAGGCGTTGCGGAGTCCGTTGTTCGCACTCACGCCTCCAGCCACCGCCACATGCTTGATGCCCGTCTGTTTCACGGCCTTCTTCAATTTCTTCATCAGTATGTCAACAATCGTCCACTCCAGCGAGGCGGCAATATCCTCCTTATGGTGCTCAATGAAGTCGGGATCATCCTTCACCCACTTCTGCAGCGAGTAGAGGAACGACGTCTTCAGTCCAGAGAAACTGTAGTCGAGATCGGGAATGTTCGGCTCGGCAAACTTGAATGCCTTGGGATTTCCCTGACGAGCCAACTTGTCAATAATCGGTCCTCCAGGATAACCCAGTCCCATCACCTTCGAACACTTATCGATAGCTTCTCCTGCCGCATCGTCGATGGTCTGTCCCAACACCTCCATATCGTTGTAGGCATTCACCTTCACAATCTGCGAGTTACCACCAGAAACGAGCAGACAGAGGAACGGCAATGGAGGCTGGACGGAATCGTCCTCTGTCTCCTTGATAAAGTGCGCCATCACATGTCCTTGCAGATGGTTCACATCAATCAAAGGTATGCCCATACTCCTTGCGAAGCCCTTTGCGAAGCTCACGCCCACGAGCAGCGAGCCCATCAGTCCCGGGCCACGGGTAAAGGCCACAGCCGACAGCTGTTCTTTCGTGATGCCAGCCCTTTTGATGGCCTCATGAACCACAGGCACCACATTCTGCTGATGGGCCCTCGATGCCAGTTCCGGCACCACGCCCCCGTATGCCTCATGCACGGCCTGCGAGGCCGTCACGTTCGACAACAGCACTCCATTCCTGAGCACAGCCGCCGACGTGTCATCACAACTCGACTCTATACCTAATATGTATATATCACCCTCCTGAGTACTCATAAAGTTCAAAGTTCAAAGCTCAAAGTTCAAAGTCTAATACGTCAGCACTTCCACGCCGTGTTCAGTCATCAAGAGCGTATGCTCCCACTGTGCACTGGGTTTTTCGTCCTCCGTTATCACCTCCCAGCCATACGGATCATCGGCATCGATGAACACCCGCCACGTACCCATGTTGATCATTGGCTCGATCGTGAACACCATCCCTGGCACCAGCAGCATACCCGTACCACGATGGCCATAATGGTTTACATCGGGTTCCTCATGGAAGGCATTGCCTACCCCATGACCAGCCAAGTCACGCACAATACCATAGCCGTATTTCTTGCAATGCTTCTCAATGGCATGGCCGATATCTCCCACGAATCCGTAGGGCTTGGCAGCCTCCATGCCTATCTCCAGACACTCCTTTGCTACTCGCACCAGCTGTTCCTTCTCTGGAGAGGTCTTGCCGATGATGAACATACGGCTGGCATCGGCATAATAGCCGTCGAGGATGGTGGTGAAGTCCACGTTGATAATATCACCCTCTTCGAGCACATCCTCCTCTTTGGGCACACCGTGACAAACCACCTCGTTGATCGAAGTGCAGACAGACATCGGGAACGGTGGTGTATCCTCGTCGCCGCCATAGTTCAGGCAGGCAGGGATGGCATGATGGTCTTCACAGTACTGACGGCATATCCGATCGATCTCCAACGTATTCATGCCCTCATGGATGGCAGCGGCCACAGCGTCGAGCACACCCGTGTTCACGACACCCGCCCTGCGGATGCCTTCTATCTGTTCAGGTGTCTTGATCAGCTCACGCGTCGGCACCTCCTTACCCTTGTTCTCCCAGTACATGATGGTCTTATCCATCTCCGTAGGCTCCTGCCCACTCAGACAATGCCACCGTCTTTTCTTCTTGAAAGCGTTCATATACCTTATTATATATATAGCAACGGACTCTTTCGAAATCCGCTGCAAAATTACTGCAATTTTCCGATTTATCCAAATAAATTTGGTACTTTACTCGTAAATTCGTACCTTTGCAGCCAAAAATAAAGAAAACGATGAATCAGTATCATACTCGGATAGATTTCGAGAATGCATGTGCCGACGTGTCGTGCTTTGACAACGGCACGGAGGTAAAGGAGTATCATGCAGTAATCCGTGTCGCACAAAAGCGTCTGCCATTCCCCAAGCAACTGGAAGCCGTCATTGGTGCATATAACCATCTGATAGAAGGTCAGTTGTCGGGTGCACAAGCCGTTTTCAAGCGCTATTTCCTCAGCGACGCCGCCAATCAGGCCGACGAGGTGATTGTCTCCGACGTCACAGACTGCGCCAAGAGCATCATCCAGCAAGCACCCCTCGACGGCACGAAGATTGCCCTTTGGGTGTGGCTGATGACAGGTGTACAGACAAGCATGACTGAAAGCGGACTCTACCAAGTGAGCCACGGCCAGTTCCGTCATCTCTGGAACGGCTCGGCACATAACATGGCAGCCAACTCGGAGTACCAGACGCGACTGCTCTTCAACGAGTACAACATGCAACTCCTTCAGGAGGAGTGCACCCTCGAGGCCAACTGCATCCGCACGTGGCTTTTCGTGAATGATGTAGACCTGAACTACGGTGGAGTGGTTCGTGCCCGTAACCAGTTCTTCTTCACCCAGGGTCTGACCATCCACACCCATTTCATTGCCTCTACCGGCATAGGAGGAAAGCAACAGGATCCTAATGTGCTGACACAGATGGATAACTACGCCATAGCAGGCATACAAAAAGACCAGATACGTTATCTATACGCTTCCACACACCTGAACCGTACCAGTGACTACGGTGTATCCTTCGAGCGTGGCACAGCGGTGGACTATGCCGACCGTCGTCACGTGTTCATCTCAGGTACTGCCAGCATCAACAACAAAGGTGAGGTCATGTATCCGAAAGACGTGGAGAACCAGACCCGTCGTATGTGGGACAATGTCGAGGCTCTGTTGGCAGAGGCAGAATGCACCTATGACGACGTGCCGATGCTGATCGTCTATCTGCGCGACGTAGCCGACTACGACCTGGTAAGCAGTCTCTTCGCAGAGCGCTTCCCCGACAAGCCCCTGGTCATTGTGCATGCTCCGGTATGCCGCACCGGATGGCTCGTGGAGATGGAGTGCATGGCGGTAAAGGCCATCAACAATCCCGCCCTGCCCAACTTCTAGACAGAAGAACTGTTTTTTTCAGACAGAAGAACATAAGAACATATTATAACAAAAGGACATATTGATATGATGAAGAAATATTATTCACTGGTCACCATCCTCTTCGCACTCCTCGCCATGAGTTTCATGGCAGGCGACGACACCATGACTAAGGAAGACGGCATGTTTGTCGTCAACACCACCACCATCGGCAAAGATGTTGAGGGCTACACAAGCCCTACCCCACTGAAAGTCTATATCAAGAAAGACAAGGTGGAGAAGATTGAGTTCCTCAAGTCACAGGAAACGCCGAAATATTACATCAAGGTGAAGAAAGCCCTGCAGGAGAAATGGAACGGTCTGAAGGTGAAAGACGCCAAGGCTCAGCACGTGGATGTCGTTACAGGAGCAACCTACAGTTCCGAGGCTGTCATCAAGAATGTACAGTTAGCACTCGATTACTACCAGAGCCATAAGTAGTAAGACTGTCATTGCAGCTTGCCCTGGTCTCCGAGATAAGAATCCTTGAACCCCAAGAAGTATAGCACACCGTCGAGGCCGATGGTGTTGATACTCTGTTTGGCATTGGCCACCACACGCGGTTTGGCATGGAAGGCGATGCCGAGTCCGGCCTCGGAAATCATCGGCAGATCATTGGCACCGTCACCGACGGCTATCGTTTGGGCAAGGTTCACCTTCTCTACCTGGGCAATGAGTTTCAGAAGCTCAGCCTTACGATGGCCATCGACAATCTCACCCACATAACGGCCCGTCAGCTTTCCGTCCTCACCAATCTCCAGTTCATTGGCATAGACATAGTCAATGCCATAACGTCGCTGCAGGTACTCACCGAAATAGGTGAATCCTCCGGAAAGGATGGCAATCTTATAGCCACAACGCTTCAGGATGGTCATCAGACGGTCCACACCCTCAGTGATGGGCAGATGCTCGGCAATATCCTGCATCACACTCACGTCAAGGCCCTTCAAGAGCGCCACCCTCCGCGTAAAACTCTCCTTAAAGTCAATCTCGCCACGCATGGCACTCTCCGTGATGGCTCGCACCTCGGCTCCCACCCCGTTACGCTCTGCCAGTTCATCGATGCACTCTGTCTGAATCAGCGTGGAGTCCATATCGAAACAGATCAGGCGACGCATACGACGGAACATATCGTCACGCTGGAAAGAGAAGTCAATCCCCATCTCCGACGATAGCCTCATCAGTTTCGACTGCATCTCCTTACGGTCCCGCGGTTCACCTCGTAGCGAGAATTCAATACAGGCCCTTGTATGCTTGGCGGGATTCTTGATGCTCTTGCGTCCTGTCAGACGGATGATGGAGTCAATATTCAGTCCCTGTTCCGCAATCACACTCGTGGCAGCCTCAATCTGGCGTGCTTCCAGCTGGCGACCCATCACCATCAGGATGTAACGGTTCTTCCCTTGGTGGCCCACCCAATCTTCATACTCGTCGTCACCGATGGGTGAGAAACCTATCTGCACCCCCAGTTCCGTAGCCTTGAAGAGCAGCTCCTTCATCACCTGTCCGGAGTGCATCTCGTCCATACGGATAAGAATACCCAGCGAGAGTGTGGAATGGATATCGGCCTGTCCGATGTCAAGTATCTGCGCATCATACTTTGCCAAGATGCCCATTACCGATGCCGTCAGACCCGGCCTATCCTGTCCCGTAATCCTTACGAGTATCTGTTCCTCACGATTCCCTTGTTCCATTGTCATTAACACTTTTGCCTGCAAAGATACGAATAAGTGAGCAAAATTCCAAAACTATTATGCATTATTAACGAGCTTCATTGCGACAAAATTGAAGGGTATTCCTGCCATTTGTCGCAAATCAGACAGATAGTCGCAACAAACTGGAGAAGAAATCAGCCAATAATTTGGAGTCAGTCAATAATCCCCGTATCTTTGCATCAGATTTTTGATTCACACATAAGTTTTAGTTTAGTTAGTTTTTCTTTATCATTTGAATTATAGGTTTTGGTTTTAATTTCTGAGTTAATTGTTAGTAATGTACGAGAACAGGGCCCGCAGTGATGCGAGCCCTGTTCTCCCTTAACTTTGTATCCAAAAAGCTTCTATTACCCCTCGCAGAAAAAACTGTATTCTGTATTCTGTATCAAAAATACAAAAAAGAGGCCGCCACTGGGAATGAAGTCACTTGCTTTATGCTGTCTGTAAAATGTTTTTACTTACAGAAGATTCGACTCTGTTTTTGACTTTACCTAGAAAACAATTGTCCACAAACTAGATATAATTTGTTGCCTAGGCTGGGCGCAAATTTCGTCTCTTTTCTTGATAATACAAAGGTAAAGATTTTTCATGTATCCTGAAAATGTATTCTGTATCCAAAGTATGTTGTAGTAGATATCTGCTCACTGTGTTACAAATACTCTCCAACTACCATCTTTCTCTCCGCGCTCTACATATTTCTTCTGAATCAGCTGATCCAACAATTTCTGGATTGCAGTCACGCTGATGCCTGTCGCCTCCTTCATGTCAGCCAAAGTCAGCGTAGGCTCTGTACGCATAGCATTTAGAATCTTTGTATAGTTAGGTGTACGAAAAACTATTCGTTCACCGTCATACCACCATACATTTTCATCTCTCTCACTCACAAACAGCACATCGTTATAGACCTCGGTGGCCACCAGCTCATTGAAGTACTTCAAAAACGGATGAATATCCTTGATATCCGCATGTGCTCCATCACTTGGTACTGGCCCAACTTCAATGTCTGTCTGATGGAGAGCTTCCAGATATTCGCTCTTTTTACGGCTACGTACCACAATCATCGGATAGTCGTGGCGTGTCAGGATGAAGTTTACCATCAATCGGGCTATGCGCCCATTCCCATCCTCAAAGGGGTGAATACGAATATATCTGTAGTGGAACAAAGTTGCCAGCTCCACAGGCGATAGTTTTCCTTCCTGCTCCACAGTATTGTACCAATCAACCAAATCTGTCATCAGTCCAGGAGTTTCCTCCGGTGAGGCATATTCGAAGCGATCTCCGTATCGTGTAATCACGCTATTGGGGCGTGTCTTGTACTGACCTGCATGAACAATATAACTCGTCTGCTGACCATCAGGAAGATCGCGATATACGGTGTAGTCCTCACGAAGTAGTGTCTTATGGAGTGTGCGGATGAAGTTCTGAGACAGTGGCATCTCTTTCACAGCCGCTTCCTCAGTCATCATCTTTAGACCCACGTTGCTGGCAGTCATTTCTTGCACGTCTCTCACATCTGCTTCCCCAATTACCTTACCAAACAAAAGCAGAATCTCAGTCTGCCCATAGGTCAACGTATTACCTTCGATGTGGTTGCTGTTGTAGTTGAAGTCCACAGTGAAGCGGCGGCTAAGCCTCTCCCTATTCTTCTCAGACAGCGGCTGTAAATCCTGCCATGCAGCCAAAGCTTTCTTAATATTCAGATACTTCATACATCATATTATTTTCGCGACAATTATGCCGCAAAGATACAAAAAGTTTTCAAAATGGTTATAATACTACAACCTTTTTTGCAACATTTAATACACAATTATTGTCGAAAAAGCAAAAATTCGACTAAACACCTCTTTCAATTACCAATTTTTTTAGTACCTTTGCATCAGATTATCAACAATCAATAACGCACAATATGAAAAGACTGATTCTTATGACAATGGCAGCATTAGCCACGACTGCAGCGTCCGCACAGGGGCTGCAGTATCCCAAGGCCGCAAAAGACGGCACCGTTGACGAGTACTTCGGCACCAAAGTGGCCGACCCGTACCGCTGGCTGGAGAACGACACAAGCGCCCAGACTGCCGCATGGGTGGAGGCAGAGAACAAGGTGACCAACGCGTATCTGCAGAAGATTCCCTTCCGTGGGAAACTATTGAAGCGCTTGACAGAGCTGGCCAACTACGAGAAGATCTCGGCTCCCCGCAAACGTCACGGTAAGTGGTATTTCTCCAAAAACAACGGTCTGCAGAACCAGAGTGTCATCTACGTGATGGACGAGTTGGGCGGCGAGCCTCGCGTGTTCCTCGACCCCAACAAGCTGAGCGATGACGGCACCGTGGCCCTGAAGGGCGTTTATTTCTCAAACAACGGCAAGTATGCCGCCTACACCATCTCGCGAAGCGGCAGCGACTGGGAAGAGATCTTCGTCATCGACCTCAAGACGGGAGAACTGACCAGTGACCACATCGAATGGGCTAAGTTCACGGGTGCAGCCTGGAAGGGCGACGGATTCTACTACAGTGCCTACGATGCTCCCGTCAAGGGCAAGGAGTTCTCGAACGTGAACTCTGGCCATAAGATCTACTATCACAAGATCGGAACACCGCAGAGCGAGGACGTGCTGTTCTATCAGAATGCCGCCTATCCGATGCGGTTCTACATCGTCAGCGTAAACGAGAAGGAGACCTTGATGTATCTCTTCGAGGAAGGTGCCGGATCGGGCAACAATCTCTTCGTACGCGACCTGCGGCAGCCTGAGTCGCAGTTCATCCAGATGACGTCGAACATGGACTATCAGTACAGCCCCGTCTACGACGAAGGTGACCGCCTCTGGCTCTATACCAACTACGGTGCTCCCAAAGGGCGCATCATGACTGCCGATATCCGTCAGCCTGGTGTTGACAACTGGCAGGAACTGATACCTGAACAGGAGAACGTGCTCGGTGGTGCGGAAGTGATCAACCGTCAGCTCTTCCTCACCTATCAGAAGGATGCCTCAGACCATGCCTTTCTCTACGGCCTCGACGGCAAATTACGCCATGAAGTGAAATTGCCGTCAGTAGGAAGCGTGGGATTCACCGGTGACGAGAAGGAACCGGAGTGCTTCTATACCTTCACCTCGTTCACCATTCCCGGCACCATCTACCGCTACGACATGGAGAAAGACGAGAGTACACTGTACTCCTCACCAAAAGTAAAATTCCGTCAGGACGACTACACTTCAGAGCAGGTGTTCTTCAACAGTAAAGACGGCACGCGCATACCCATGTTCCTGACCTATAAGAAAGGACTGAAGAAGAACGGCAAGAACCCTGTCTACCTTTACGGCTACGGCGGGTTCAACATCTCGTTAGGTCCGAGTTTCTCGGCTACCCGTATCCCGTTCCTGGAGAATGGAGGCATCTATGCACAGGTGACACTCCGAGGCGGCAGTGAATATGGCGAGGAATGGCATCTGGCAGGCACGAAGATGCAGAAGCAGAACGTGTTCGACGACTTCATCGGCGCTGCCGAATGGCTCATCAGCGAAGGATATACGTGTAAGGACAAGCTGGCCATTGTCGGCGGTTCGAACGGCGGACTGCTCGTGGGCGCCTGTATGACCCAGCGGCCCGATCTCTTCGGTGTTGCCATTCCTCAGGTGGGCGTGATGGACATGCTGCGCTACCATAAGTTCACCATCGGCTGGAACTGGGCCAGCGACTACGGCACCAGCGAGGACTCGAAGGAGATGTTTGAGTACCTGCGGGGCTATTCTCCGCTTCACAACCTGAAGCCCGGCACGGTCTATCCCGCCACCCTCGTCACGACAGCCGATCACGACGACCGTGTGGTACCTGCCCACTCGTTTAAGTTCGCAGCGACGTTGCAGGAGTGCCATCAGGGCAGCAACCCCGTACTCATCCGCATCGACACGAAAGCAGGCCACGGAGGCGGCAAACCTCTGGCGAAGGTATTGGAGGAGCAAGCCGACATCTACGGCTTCATCCTGTACAACATGGGAGTGAAATTCAAGTAAAAAAGAAATCCCCGCTCGGCCTGAGCGGGGATTTCTTTTTTTATTTGGCGTAAGCGACGCTTCGTGTTTCTCGGATTACGGTGATCTTCACCTGTCCGGGATAGGTCATCTCGTTCTGGATCTTCGTGGCGATATCCGAACTCAGGGCCTCGGCCTCGGCATCGTTCATTTTGTCTGCTCCGACGATGACACGCAGCTCACGGCCTGCCTGAATGGCGTAGGTCTTGGTCACACCGGGATAGCTCATGGCGATGGCCTCAAGGTCGTTCAGACGCTTGATATAGGCCTCGACGATCTCACGACGGGCACCAGGACGTGCGCCGGAGATAGCGTCACACACCTGAACGATGGGAGCCAGCAGGGTCTGCATCTCCATCTCATCGTGGTGGGCACCGATGGCATTGCAGATATCGGGTTTCTCCTTGAACTGCTCGGCAATCTTAGCGCCATAAAGTGCGTGGGGCATCTCGCTCTCCTCATCGGGCACCTTACCGATATCGTGCAACAGTCCTGCACGCTTTGCCTTCTTCGGGTTCAGACCCAGCTCAGCAGCCATCACAGCACAGAGGTTTGCCGTCTCACGGGCATGCTGCAACAAGTTCTGACCATAAGAAGAACGATATTTCATCTTACCGATGATACGGATCAGTTCGGGGTGAAGACCATGAACGCCCAGGTCTATGGCTGTACGCTTACCCGTCTCGATGATCTCGTTGTCGAGCTGCTTCTTCACTTTGGCCACAACCTCCTCGATGCGTGCGGGATGGATACGTCCGTCGCTCACCAGCTGGTGCAGCGCCAGACGGCACACCTCACGGCGCACAGGGTCAAAGCCTGAGATGACGATGGCCTCAGGGGTGTCGTCGACGACAATCTCCACACCTGCGGCAGCCTCTAAGGCACGGATGTTTCGTCCCTCACGGCCGATGATACGGCCCTTCACCTCGTCGTTCTCGATATGGAACACACTGACGGAGTTCTCGATAGCCGTTTCTGTGGCTACGCGCTGAATGGTCTGGATCACGATCTTACGGGCCTGCTGATTGGCATTCAGCTTGGCCTCATCCATAATCTCGTTGATATAGCTGGCTGCAGCGGTCTTGGCTTCGTCCTTCATCGACTCCACCAGACGGGCCTTGGCGTCAGCGGCACTGAGTCCAGACACTTCCTCAAGCATCTCACGCTCCTTCTGCTGCATCTTCTCCAGTTCCTCAGCCTTCACTGAGAGCAGGCGCTTCTCATTCTCCAAACGCTGCTGCTGGCCATCGAGCTCGCCCTTCTTACGGCCGAGTTCCTCCTGCTTCTGGTTCAGCGAGATCTCACGCTGCTTCAGACGGTTCTCATTCTGTTGGAACTGCTGGTTACGCTGTTGCATCTCCTTCTCCAGTTCACTCTTCTTGTTCAGGAATTTCTCCTTCACCTCGAGCAGTTTCTTCTCTTTGATGACCTCAGCCTCTTTCTCGGCAGCGCCAATCATCTCCTGATATTTCCCCTTCAGCACAAAGCGGAAAAGCAGATATCCGCCGACACCACCCAGAACGAGTGCACCGGCAGCAATCAATAAAACAAAAATTAAATCCATAATATATTTATTAATAATGATACTCTCACTTCAGTGCTTCCTCAATCTCAGAAGTCAACTTAGCAAGAATACCATCATAAGGAGCCGTATCGTTCTTGCCGCGCTCCCTCTCATACATCAGCGCGATGTCGATCAGCGTCATCAGCGCGATGGTATGCTCACCCTTCTTCCCCTTATAAGCCTGCGAATAGGCATTATAACGGGCAGTGATGAGTTTGGCGGCCTTACGGTAGAGTTCCTCATCGGCGCGGTTCACCGTCACTTCGATATCTTCGTTGTAGACGTGCAACCGTATATGTAGTTTCTCATTGTTCACTTCTGCCATTGTATAGCAAGTTTACTGTTCGTTACTCAGGATGGCAATACACTTGTTGACCTGCCGTATCATCTTCGCGAGACGTTCCTTCGCCTCTTCCAGATTACCGTCAGAGATTTCAAGCATACGGGCCATCTTCAGTGAGTTATAGTCGTTTTCCGCCTGAGCAACCTTAGCCTTCAGTTCGTCTATCTCATGTGCCTGCTCACTAAGCAGATCCTGCAGACGACCATTCTCCTTCTTCAGTTCCTGAAACTGGAGTATCATCTGCCGCACACGGGTCTCGAAATCGGTCAATGTCTTCTCGCTTGGATTCATTAACGTAACTATTTGGAGTACAAAGGTAAAGCAAAATTATTAAAATATCTGCTTTAAAGCCGACATTTTAATATTTTTTAATCATCACTCTTCTTCCTGGGCTCTTTCTTGGCGAGCATCACCACACGATACACGAAGTCGGTCACCCACTTCTGTGAGAAACCCAGACGACGGTTATATTCACGAACCGAGACTACCGTCTTCAGCACATCCGGCTCCTTGAAATCGTTCTTGTTGAAGATATCGTTCACCGTCTTCTCGGTCATTCCATAGAGCACTTTCTTCATGAATCCCGGCAGACGGAGCTTGAACTTCATCAGGTTTCCGGTAAGCATCATGATATCCTGCGTAAAGCCCTGGAATTGCAGCAGATAGGTCTGCGCATCCTGCACTTTCTTACAGCGGCGATGCAGGCTCTGGTCTATCTCCTTGAAGAAGGCATCATCCATCTGATACATCGACTTCAGCATGTTCTTGCAGCGGCTACGCTCACCGACACCTAACTTATTATTCACCGTAGGCACCTTCAGTGTGGTCTTGAAGACACGCAGGTCGGGCAGTGCCGCCAGGTTTGAGATACCCAGGTCAGCTGCCAGCGATGCCTGAAAGTAGACGCGGATGAGGGTCATGAAATCTTCCATGCCGCCCACCTTCTGGTCGTCTTTCTTTCCAAAAATCTTATTCCAAAATCCCATAATTGTTTGCTAAATAATAAAAATCGCCTGCAAAGGTACGAAAAAAAGTGAATAGTTAATGGTGAATAGTGAAAAATTTGTATCTTTGCACCCAAAATTCTATTAAACGTATGAAAGGTATTGTATTAGCAGGAGGTTCAGGCACACGCCTGTACCCCATCACCAAAGGCATCAGCAAGCAGCTGATTCCCATCTTTGACAAACCCATGATCTACTACCCCATCTCCACGCTGATGCTCGCTGGCATCCGTGAGATCCTGATCATCTCCACACCTTACGACCTGCCCGGCTTCAAGCGGCTGCTTGGCGACGGTTCCGACCTCGGTGTGCGCTTCGAATATGCGGAGCAGCCATCTCCCGACGGACTGGCACAGGCCTTCATCATCGGTGAGAAGTTCATCGGCGACGACTGTGTCTGTCTGGTACTGGGCGACAACATTTTCTATGGTAGCGGTTTTACAGGCATGCTCAAGCAGGCTGTCATCAGCGCCGAGCAGAATAACCACGCCACCGTGTTCGGCTACTGGGTCAACGACCCGGAGCGTTATGGCGTAGCAGAGTTCGACAAGGACGGCAACTGCCTCAGCATCGAGGAGAAGCCCGCAAAACCAAAGTCGAACTATGCGGTCGTAGGACTCTACTTCTATCCCAACAGCGTGGTGGAGATCGCCAAGAACATCAAGCCCTCTGCCCGTGGAGAACTGGAGATCACCACCGTCAACCAGAAATACCTGGAACAGAAGAATTTACTCGTACAGACACTGCAGCGCGGTTTTGCCTGGCTCGACACCGGCACTCACGATTCCCTCTCCGAGGCCTCTACATTCATCGAGGTCATCGAGAAGCGTCAGGGGCTGAAGGTTGCCTGTCTGGAAGAGATTGCCTACAAGCGCGGCTGGATCACCAAGGAGCGTCTCATTGAGATCGCCAAGCCCATGGCCAAGAACGACTACGGCCAGTATCTCCTCCGCCGCGCCGAGGAATATATCCGATAAAGAAAACGTGTACCTCAAAACATATCCCCCGTTGGCAGCAACAGGGGATATGTTTTTATTTCGAGTATTCCTCCACGCAACGGCTGAGGGCAGCGGGATTACCCATGTCATACATGCGGCCCTGCAGCCGGACACCTATCATACCACTGCGCTTACGAACGGCCTCGAGGGCAGAGGTGAGTTCTATCTCGCTGACATGGTCGCCGTCGATCTCACGCTGCATGATGTCCTCATGCAACTGGGCGAAGACCTCTGGAGTAAGGATATACTGACCGAAGACGCTGTAGTACTCTTTCTCACCATCTTTGTTTCGGACACCGAGGAAATCCTCTGCATAGCTGGCCTTGGGTTTCTCGACCATCGTACCGACATTGAGCATCGTGCGGTGCTTGTCTTCCCACACACCGTGTAATATACCATAACGGCTCACCTCGGCCAGCGGTATCGGATGGATGCTGACCATCAGACAGTTGTACTGCTCATAGCCCTCCACCATCTGCAACGCACATGGCTTATTAGAGTCACTGCGATAAAGCGTATCACCGAGCAGCAACAACACGGGCTCGTTGCCCGCAAACTGAGCAGCCTGATAGACGGCATGACCGAAGCCTCGCTTCTCGCGCTGGTAAACGTAGTGCAGACGCTTGCCTATGTCGAGGATGTGATTCTCGTACTCCTGAGCCTCGGGATTGAGTTTCCGCAGGTGTTCATCTGACAACGGGTGCTCGAAGAAGTCGGCATACTGCTGACGCTCCTCTTCAGAACCAAGCACCAGACAGATCTCCTCGATGCCGCTCTGCACCAGTTCCTCTAACAAGATGAGGATGACAGGGCGCACCATCCCATCGGGACAGGGTATAGGAAAGAAGTCCTTCTTCAGTGCACGGGTGGCGGGATATAGTCGTGTGCCGAAACCTGCCACTGGAATGATGGCACGACGCACGGTATGGACGGGCTTCAATGTGAGCGAGTATGCTTTCATGCCATGATCGTTGAGATAGGCCACAAGCTGCTGCTGAGCCTCCTCGCTGCGGGCAAGGAACTGCACGGAGCCGTCGCCGTGGGAGCCGACGCCCTTGCCTCCCCATACCATCGGCTGGATGACGGGATCTTGCAGCACACTATGCAACTTAGGCGACCAGAGGGCGGGCGACATCGGAGCCACTTTCTCGTCGAAAAGTGCCTCCGCCTCGGTCATCAAACGTCCCAGTGACTCGGCATCACCCTCAGCCATGAATTTGATGGCGCGGTTGACGATCTCCAGATTCTGCTCTCCCAGGGCCTCATGCTCAGCCCGCTCCGCATCGCTATTGGGGAAGGGATAGGCTTTGTTAAGGTCAGAGAGGATACGGATGGTGTCTTTCTCGGCACAGAGGTCGGCGAAGACCCAGTAGAGGTGTTTCTTCACGTTCAGCGAACGCACCTCGATCTCATCACCGTCGAACGTCATGAGATTCGGTTTCACACCAAAGGCACAGGCCTGATCGAGACGTCCGCAACGGCTTGAGGTACGGAGCTCACCGACATAGGCAATGTTCATCTCGCCTAAAGTGTTCAGATTCAGATTATATAATAAATTGAACGCACGCGCAACAAGGACACAGATGGCAGCCGAGCTGGAGAGACCACTCTTCATGGGAAGCGTCATCGAAGTGATGCGGATACGCACACCGCCAACCTTGTACCATTCCAGCATATAAGAGGCGACACCGGCACAATAGCTGAAGAAGGAACCCGACTTGGCGATGCGCTTCAGTTCCATCTCGTCCATGCGACAAGAGAAGTCCTGCCACACATCATTGATTTCTGGAGCCTTGCTGTAAAGTTCAAAAATGCTTGATTTCTCGACTTCGGCATAGATACCCTGCTCGATACCCGTCACGATGGCAGCACCAGGTGCGATATCGGCATTCATCGTACGATAGTGACCTGCCCAGTCAGTATGTTCTCCAAAGAGGCACAAGCGCCCCGGTACAAATAGTTTTAGCATCTTTATAGATAGTTTTATAGTGCAAAGATAGTAAAAATATGGTAGATTATGGCCTTTTTGATGTTTTTTTGCAAAAAAATTTGGCAGTTTCAACAAAAATACCTACTTTTGCCCCAGATTATTAACAATTTAAAAGATTATTGCCTATAGAAACAAACTTTACTCAAATACAAATTTAAGAGTATATGAGTACGTTAGAAAGTATGACCGACGAAGAGTTGGCATTATCTTACATCAATGGCAATAACCGTGCATTCGATGAATTACTTTCGCGGAGTCAGGACAAAATCTTCAACTACATCATGTATGTAGTGAAGGATGAAGATTTGGCCAATGACCTGTTTCAGGAGACTTACCTGAAAGTGATCACCAAGATGCAAAATGGCAGATATACCGATACGGGGAAGTTCTTCTGGTGGCTGACACGAGTGGCTCACAACGTGATCATCGACTATTACCGTGCCCAGAAGAGTAACCGCATCGTAGAACCCACAAAGGACAACGACCTGTCGAACCTGAACAGCAACTTAGTCATGGATAGCAACCGCGAGAGCGAGATGGCTAATGCTCAGGTACTGCGCGACGTGAAGAAACTGATGGAGGCACTGCCGGAACAGCAGCGCGAAGTGGTGTTCATGAGATACTACCAGGAACTATCGTTCAAGGAAATAGCAGAAATCACGGGTGTGAGCATCAACACCTCACTTGGGCGCATGCGCTATGCCCTCATCAATCTGAGGAAACTGACACACCAGCACGGCGTCAACCTGGTACTAGAGTAAACTAAGACTTATAAATTCCTTAGTGAACTAATGATCTGCTCAGGATTATCGGCGTTGAACACATAACTGCCGCTTACCAGCACGTCGACACCCGCTGCCACAAGACGTGGAGCTGTTTCACCCTGTACGCCGCCGTCAACCTCGATGAGCGTTGACAAGCCTTTTTCCTCAATCATACGACGCAGGCGCTTCACCTTGTCGATGGTGTTCTCGATGAACTTCTGTCCGCCGAAACCCGGATTGACGCTCATGAGCAGCACCATCTCAACGTCGCCGAGGATATCCTCAAGCACAGAGACCGGCGTGGAAGGATTCAGCGTCACACCGGCCTTCATCCCGGCATTGTGAATCTCCTGCACGGTACGATGCAGATGCAGCGAAGCCTCATAATGCACGTTCATCATCATAGCGCCAAGCTGGGCGGTCTGCTGAATGTAACGCTCAGGCCGCTCTATCATGTAGTGCACGTCGAGGGGTTTCTTACAAGCCTTGGCCACTGCCTCAAGGACAGGGAAGCCGAAGGAGATATTGGGGACGAAGGAACCGTCCATCACATCGAGGTGAAGCCAGTCGGCATCACTGCGGTTAATCATGTCGATGTCGCGGTCGAGATGGAGGAAGTCGGCAGCGAGCAATGAAGGTGATACTATTGCCATAATCCTTGTCAGTTCAGGCACTGAGCCTGTTTATTGTTCTCTCTTGGACTAGCCAAGCACTTCGTGAGTCCGTGGTAGGTGTAAGCGAACTGCCGGATAATGTCGAGCGTCTGCTCGCGGGGTTTGAATGATTCGGGAGTAAAATGCTTCATAGGCAAAAACGTTTTGATGAATTGTTTTATACCTTAGAAACGCTAACACTTATCACTTTATTGTATATTTATCAAAATTTTTATTGCCATTGAGGAAGTCACGACTTGACATACGGTTCTTACCTGCCATCTGGAGCTCATCTATCTGTAGCAGGAAATCACCCGTAGTAATATAGAGTACGCCTTTATACACAACAATCATACCAGGGCGCATACCAACGTTCTTCTCGGTCTTGGTGGTCTTGAATATCTTCAAGTCAACAGCCTTACCGTTCGGACCTAGTAGCGTTGTCCACGCACCCGGATAAGGGCTGAGCCCGCGTATGAAATCATAGATACGCTTAGAAGGACGACTCCAGTCGATCTCACAATTACTCTTGAAAAGCTTCGGGGCATCATAGAGACGCTTCACGTTGCCCATCAAGTCCTCCTGAGAGATACTGTCCGGATAGCCCTCGGCATCCATTATCAGCTGGATGGTCTCAAGACAGATTTCAGCACCAAGATGCATCAGCCCGTCATACACATACTCCACATCAGCCGTGTCGGGGATGTCGAAAGGCTTCTGCATGATGATACGACCTGTGTCGATATCCTTGTCCAAGAAGAAAGTGGTGACACCCGTCTGCGTCTCGCCGTTAATGACGGCCCAGTTAATGGGGGCGGCACCGCGATACTGCGGCAACAGGGCAGCATGGACATTGAAGGTGCCGTACTTCGGCATATCCCACACCACCTCTGGCAGCATCCTGAAAGCGACCACCACCTGCAGGTTTGCCTGATAACTGCGTAATGTTTCAACAAATTCCAGGTCTTTCATCTTCTCCGGCTGGAGCACAGGCAGATGATGCTCTAAGGCATATTTCTTCACTTCAGAAGGCTGCACCTCCGTCTGATGACGGCCAACCGCCTTATCGGGCTGTGTCACAACAGCCACCACATTAAAATGATTCTCCACCAGCGCCTTCAGCGTCTCTACAGCGAACTCCGGCGTCCCCATAAACACGATTCTTAAGTCCTCTTTTCGCATACGCTAAATGATAAATGATAAATGATGAATGATAAATTATTCCTAGGCCGCTTAGTCTTCACTCATATCCGCCACCATCTTACGGTACATCGTATAGATGCGCTGACGGGAGATATAGCCCTTCAGATGACTTTCCGCATCCAGCACCGGGAGCCAGTTGGCACCAGTCCGGTCGAAAGAATGCATCACATCCGCCATCGGCGCGGCATCGCTGAGCAGGGCCTTTGGCTCCGTCATCAACTGTGAGGCCGTGAAATGGTGATACAGTTCGATACGGAACAGTACATTGCGGATCTTCATGATATCAATCTCTCCCATCAGCATCCCGCCGGCATCAAGAACAGGAAGCACGGTAGAATGGCTGCGGCTGATCTTGTGAACAATCTGTCCCAGCTCCATATCAGGGGTCACAGAGAGATAATCCTTCTCAATCACCGAGTCGAGGTTCATCAGCGTCAGTACGGCGTGGTCGGTATGATGCGTGATCAGTTTCCCCTGACGGGCCAGACGTGAGCCATAGATACTATGAGGTTCAAAGATGATGATGGTAAGATAGGCGCACACACTGACGATCATCAGCGGCATGAACATCGAGTAGCCACCCGTCAGTTCCGCAATAAGGAAGACGCCCGTCAACGGCGCATGCATCACACCCGACATCACCCCAGCCATTCCCAACAGCGAGAAATTCTTCTCCGGGATATAGACACCTATCTGCTGGATATTCCAAAGTCGGGAGAAGAGAAAGCCCGTGAAGCAGCCTACGAACAACGAGGGCGCAAACGTACCGCCACAGCCCCCACCGCCGTTAGTCGCAGAAGTGGCTATCACTTTCGTCAGCAGCACTAAGGCTATATAGGGGATCAACATCGACCCTTGTCCTGAGAACAGAGAGTTGTTGAGTATCATATCCCAGTCGGCCTCCGTCTGACCATTCAACAACAGGTTGATGCTACTGTATCCCTCACCGTAGAGAGCGGGAAAGAGGAAGATGAGCAGACTCAGCACCGTACCCCCGATGGCGAGCCGGATATAGGGATGCTCCTTGAATTTCGCGAACACATTCTCGCAACTGCCCATCATCCGGATGAAATAGAGGGAAAGGAGTCCGCAGGTGATGCCCAGGAGCACACAAGCCGGTATACGCTGCACGGACCACTCACTGTCGAGATGGAACGTGAAAAGTGCTGCGTCGCCACTGAAGATATAGGTGAAACAAGTGGCCGTCACACACGAGACGAGAATCGGCAGCAATGCCGACATCGTCATGTCGATCATCAGCACCTCAAGCGTAAATACCAGTCCGGCTATCGGAGCCTTGAAGATACCCGCAATGGCACCAGCCGCACCACAGCCCACAAGCGTCATCAGCATCTTACGGTCCATGCGGAATAGCTTGCCGAGGTTCGAGCCGATGGCGGAGCCCGTCAGCACGATAGGAGCCTCGGCTCCCACAGAACCACCGAAGCCGATGGTGATGGCGGAGGCGATGACCGACGACCAGCAGTTATGAGATTTTAACCGGGACCTGTTCGACGAGATGGCATAGAGGATACGTGTAATGCCGTGTGAGATATTGTCCTTGACGATATACCTGACGAAGAGTGATGTCAGGTAGATACCCACCACAGGATAAACCAGATAGAGCCAGTTGGCACCAGTGCGATTGAAGTGACTGGTCAACACATACACAATCTGATTAATAATCCAGTGAAGTACAAAAGCGGCTACGGCAGCAAAGAAGCCGACAATCAGCGCGAGGATGATCATGAACATCTTCTCGCTGACATGCTCCACCCGCCACTCATGCAGCCGTTGAAGCCATAATGGTCGTCTATCTACAATCGCCGCCTCCACTATTCTCTAATCATTTCACTTCCTGATAATCTCCACTTCCCCGTTCTCCCTCAGGCGGATGATGCTCGACGGGGTGTGTGGCTTGTGCTCCTGCCGACGGCTCCAGCATACGTAGTCCACAGCCTCAAGAATCCTCGGGTCTATGTCGCAGTAGTTCTGTGCGGCCGGCTCTCCGCTGATATTGGCAGAGGTAGACACAATGGCCTTCTGAAAACGGTAGCAGAGTTCCTTCGAGAACGGCTCGTTAGTGATACGGATGCCCACACTGCCATCCTCGGCAATCAGGTTCTCTGCCAGGTTTACGGCACCATCGAGTATCAGGGTCGTAGGTTTCACATCACCATCTTTCAGGCTGTCGATGAGTTGCCACGCCACCTCAGGCACAGAGCGAAAATACCGCTGCATACGGGCATCGGAGTCCACAAGACAGATCAATGCCTTCGAGTCGTCACGCTGCTTGATCTCATACACCCGTTTCACGGCATCGGCGTTAGTGGCATCACAGCCTATACCCCACACGGTGTCAGTAGGATAGAGTATCACCCCACCCTTACGCATCGTCTCTACGGCATTCCTGATATCTTCTTCCCTATTCATTGCTCCAAAAGATAACGCTCAGCCAATATGGCAGCCTGACAACCAGAGCCGGCTGCGGAGATAGCCTGACGGAACACGGGATCAGCACAGTCGCCTGCCACGAACACACCAGGTATCTTGGTCTCAGGCGTACCGTTTATCTTCTTCAGATATCCCACCTCGTCTGTCTCCAGCCACGCCTTGAAAATATCTGTATTGGGCTTATGGCCTATGGCAAGGAAGAAGCCGTCGATGGCGATATCGACCAATGTCTCGTCAGCCTCACCCTTACGCTTCACCAGATGAGCACCCTCCACACCATTCTCTCCGAAGAGTCCCAGTGTGTTGTGCTCAAAGAGTATCTCAATATTCTCACGCTCCATCACCCGCTGCTGCATCACCTTCGAGGCACGCAGATAGGGCTTGCGGACAATCAGGTACACTTTCTTGGCCAATCCCGACAGATAGAGCGCATCCTCACAGGCTGTATCACCGCCACCCACAACTGCCACCGTCTTCTTACGATAGAAGAAGCCGTCGCATGTGGCACAGGCCGAGACACCCATTCCGTTGTACTTACGCTCATCGTCGAGCCCGAGGTATTTTGCAGAGGCGCCCGTAGCAATGATCACGGTATCAGCAGCAATCTCCGTACCGTCACCGGCTGTACAAATATAAGGAGCCTTCGAGAAGTCCACCTTCACGATCTCGCCGTCGCGGATATCAGTGCCAAAACGCTCTGCCTGTTCGCGAAGGTCCATCATCATCTGGTTACCATCCACTCCCTGCGGATAGCCTGGGAAGTTCTCCACCTCCGTGGTCTGTGTCAGCTGACCACCAGGCTGCATGCCGCAATATTCAACAGGACTGAGATTCGCCCTCGAGGCATAAATAGCAGCCGTATAGCCCGCAGGGCCACTGCCTATAATTAAACATTTAGTCTTTTCCATATTATTTCTTTTTTAAATACTTATTCTCTTATAAAGACATCAGAACGTCGGATTGATGGTAAAACGGATGCCGTGCTTAGCGGCCGTGGGCAGATAATTGTAGTTGATGCGGTGGACGTACTCAATCTGTATGAGACTGAAGATATTCTGCACACCAACGGCATACTCGAAATAGGGCCGACGGCTGTTCATGATGTAGCTGTTCGTGGGGAAGACCATCAGTCGTTTGCTCGACTGGTTCTCAAGCAGATAGGGATTGTTCTTATCCGAGAGCGTGCCCCAGAGGCCCTTGAACTCGAGGATCTCACGCCACTTAAGCTTGCGGAGCAGGGGGATGCGGTTGAAGATCTTACCACCCATCTCCCATGTGAACATCAGCGAGGCAAAACGGTCGTTGAGAAACTCGATATTGTTGATCATGTTAAACAGCTGCGGCACAACCACATACGAGAGGTTGGCCTGCGGCATCGGCAACAGAGGCCATGGCACTTGGTTCCACTGCATCCCGAGACGCAGTCGTGTGTCAATCTTACCCCAGCTCATGGGCAGCCACGTGCGACGGAACCACTCGAACTCGGTATAGTTGTAGGCATACTCACCGCCAAGCAGTCCTTGGTATCCGATGGTGTGTTGCAACTGTGCGTACCACGCATCCTTATTTGTGGTACGGCGACGCTGCTTGGTGTTGATGAACTTCTCTTCAGGAGCGTAGCGGATGCCGAAGGTCGACTCCGTGTATCGCATCTTATCGAGCGGCTCGGCTGTGGCGTCGACGGGCTGGAGAACGATGGACCCAATGGGATCGATGCGCTCGGTCTTCAGGTCGGCAGTAAAGCGCCAGTGCGTAGAGGTCTCGTATTCGTAGGCCAGCCGCTGGCTGTTGTACATGAACATCTTGTCGATGTCGTGAACCTTGAACGAGGCGAACACATTGTCCTTATCGTTGACAGCGTACTTATCGCTAGGCAGGGCCACGTCGCGCTTCGAGGAAAAGATGATGTTGTTGACGGGGAACTCCTGTGGCAGATAATGCTTTGGCGTGATCGAATACGTCAACTCGACATTATAATATTTCTCATGCTTCTTCGTACCATAGGCAGCATAACCTTTGAAGAACAGATGAGGGTTAAGATTGGCTGTCGTCTGTCCGCCAAGACGGAAACGGAGTCCGTCATAGAAATTCTGCGAGATAGCGGTATTGATAGGTCCCACGTCAAACTTGCTGGGGTTTTCGCGAGTACCTGTCTCGAGATAGTTCTCTACGAGGGCCTTGAGCACAAAGATGACGTACTTGAAGCCTTTGAGCTGCTCTAGGTGAGTCAGGAAACCAGACATCCCCTGCTCACTCTTGGTAAACTCCACCTGACGGTGCTCCTGCCAGAAGGCCTCACTACGGTTGTCGGAGCCAGGCTCCACCTGTAGCGGATTTTTCTTCTTAAAACGTTTATCGTCTATCGGGTCGAACGAGAAGTCGGTCTTACGGGTCGTACGCGTCACCACACCCTTCTGGATGAAGTCGGTGAGCATGAGCTCCACGACCATATCATCGATGGTGAGCAGCCACTCGCCGTTGTCCTGCTTTGAGAACTCCTGCATACACTGCATCGACTCCACCCAGTTCACGTCGCTCGAACGGGGGATATACAACTCACAGCGCTTCACCTGATAATGATAGGTCGTATCAGCAATGATGTATATCTGCCCGCGGAAACCGAAGTCCTGCTGGTTATTAGGCAGGAAATCGAGCTGGATGCAGCGGTCGGCACCCACATAGACGGTGTCGGTGATGTAAAAACGGTAGAACTGAATGGCATCGCGACCGATGGGCGAACTGAACTTATGGCGCATCAGCAGGATATAGTCATCGTAGATATCAACGTCGGCGAACGTCTCGCGCATCACCGTCGTCAGGATCTCTCCCGTCTGGAACAAATCGTTCACACCACTCGACTTCGTACCTTTTACGATTGTGCGCTCGGCCTTTGGATCCTTACGCCAGAGTTGTTCGGTCACCATCTCGTCAACCGTCAGCGGCAGCACCATCTTATCGGTATACTGGCTGGTATCCACTTGCTCGCGCAACCACGGGTATCGCTTGAAAAAGCCTTTCTCCAGCGTCTCAGGCTTCAGGTCGTTCAGGCCGAGGGCTATCTTCTGATAACTCTGGTAGCGATAGTAGTCGTGACGCTTCAGGTCGGCCTTCTTCTTGTTGGCTATCACCTTACGCATCAGCTCTACGGCAGGATTATCCTTGCGGCGATAACGGGAGCTCTTCTTCGACTTGACGGTGACCTCGCTGAGGGTGCGATTGTCAGAGGCCAGACGGATGGTGATCTGACCTGGCGTCTGAGGATTCACATTGATCACCTGCTCACGGTAGCCCACCGAACTGACAGTGAGTCGCCAACCATTGTGACGCTCTATGCGGAAACGTCCCTGACCATCGGCAATAGCCGACACTCTGTTTCCCTTGTACTGGATGGTCGCATAGGGCACGGGACCTCCATCCGATTCGTCGACGACCACGCCGGAAATCTGAGCCAGCGCCAACAGAGGCGCCATCAACAGAACAAGAAGGAGGACCTTTCTCATACGCTTAGAACTCGCTTGTGAAATGGAACTTGATATGCTTGAAGTCCTCCTGCGCCATCGACAGCACATAGCCGGAGTCGGCCAGGAACACGTCGCGACCCTCCTTGTCCTTTGCCATATACTGGTACTTGCGCTTCTTGAAGTTCTCCAACTCCTGATCATCGTCGCTCTCTATCCAACAGGCCTTGTACAGATGTACAGGCTCCCAGCGGCACTTGGCGTTGTACTCGTTCTCCAGACGATATTGTATCACCTCGAACTGCAACTGGCCTACGGTACCGATAATCTTCCGGTTGTTGAACTGGTTAACGAACAACTGCGCCACACCCTCATCCATCAACTGGTCGATACCCTTCTGGAGCTGCTTCGACTTCATCGGGTCGTCGTTCTCGATATACTTGAACAGTTCCGGCGAGAATGAAGGCAGGCCCCTGAAGTGCAACTGCTCACCCTCTGTCAGCGTGTCACCTATCTTGAAGATACCGCCCGTATCAGGCAGACCAACGATATCCCCAGGCCACGCCTCATCGATGGTACTCTTGCGCTGGGCCATGAACTGCGTGGGCGATGTGAAGCGCATCGTCTTCCCCTGACGCACATGGAGATATGGCTGGTTACGACGGAACTGACCGCTGCACACCTTACAGAAGGCGATACACGAGCGGTGGTTGGGATCGATATTCGCGGTAATCTTGAAGATGAATCCCGTGAACTTGGGTTCCTCCGGCTGTACGTCGCGCTCCTCGGCCTTCGTCGGACGGGGCGATGGCGCAATCTCCACAAAGCAGTTCAACAGTTCCTGCACACCGAAGTTGTTCAGTGCCGAGCCGAAGAACACCGGAGCGACCTCTGCCGCACGATAGCTCTCAACATCGAACTCAGGATAGACGCCATCCACCAGTTCCAGGTCCTCACGCAGTTTGGCGGCATTGTCCTCACCCACCCTGCTGTCGAGTTCCTCGCTGTCGATGTCCACCTCCACCTTGTCCGTCACACGCTGTTTGTCGGGGGTGAAGAGGTCGAGTTTCTGCTCGTAGATATTATACACGCCCTTGAACTTCGCCCCCTGGTTGATGGGCCACGACAGCGGTCTCACCTTGATCTCCAGTTCCTGTTCCAGTTCGTCGAGCAGGTCGAAGGGATCACGTCCCTCACGGTCCATCTTGTTGATGAAGATGATGACGGGCGTCTTCCTCATACGGCAGACGGTCATCAGCTTTCTCGTCTGCGTCTCCACACCCTTCGCGCCGTCCACCACGATGATGGCACTATCAACGGCTGTCAACGTGCGGAAAGTATCCTCGGCGAAGTCCTGGTGACCCGGGGTATCGAGGATGTTCACCTTATATTCTATGTCCGAGCCCTCGGGCTGGTAGTCGAACTCCATCACCGATGTCGACACCGAGATACCACGCTGTTTCTCGATGTCCATCCAGTCCGAAGTGGCGGTTTTCTTGATCTTATTGTTCTTCACGGCACCAGCCACCTGTATCTGTCCTCCGAACAGCAGGAATTTCTCCGTCAGCGTGGTCTTACCAGCATCCGGGTGCGAGATAATCGCAAATGTCCGCCTTCTGTCTATTTCTTGTTGCATCTTTCTGTTCTTTACGACAATTTGGTTTTATTTTTAACGACAACCAAAACAACTAAGACAACTTTTCTGAGCCTGTCTGACTCCGCAGACGGCAGTTGCCGTCGTAGGCAAAGAGTTGTCTAAGTTGTCATCGTTGTCGTTATTAATCATCATTGTTGTGCCATTAAAACTCCTATACACTCGGCGAGGCTTTCCTCCCAGTAGGGAATCTCGAGGCTGTAGGTCTGTTTGATTTTGGTTTTATCGAGCACCGAGTAGTGCGGACGGTTGGCGGGTGTAGGATACTCCTCTGTGTGGAGCGGACGCACATGACAGGTAGTGATGCCTGCAATACGGTGGATGGCCTTCGTAAAGTCATACCACGATATAACACCCTCATTACTAAAGTGATAGATTCCCGGCTTCACGCCTTGATTGATGGCCTCGAAGATAGCCACAGCGAGGTCACGGGCGTAGGTCGGCGTACCTATCTGGTCGAAGATAACACCCAGTTCCAGCTTCTCCTTACCAAGCCGGATCATCGTCTTTACGAAGTTGTTGCCAAATGTAGAGTACAACCAGGCTGTGCGGATGATTATCGTGTTCTCACACCCCTTCATCACGCTCTCTTCACCTTCGAGTTTCGTCGAGCCGTAGACGCTGTTCGGACAGACGGGGTCCGTCTCCACGTAGGGTTTGTACTTCGTTCCGTCGAACACATAATCCGTCGACACCTGTATCATCCAACCGCCACGGTCACCAACAGCCTTTGCCAGATACCCCGGGGCTGTAGCGTTGAGCAGTCGTGCCAGTTCCTCGTTGGCCTCGGCCTTGTCCACTGCGGTATAGGCGGCACAGTTCACGATGCCGTCAATCTCATTCTCACTAACGAACGCCTCGACAGCCTGCTGGTCGGTAATGTCCAACTCAGCCACGTCCGTATTAAAATAGGTATGCTGGGGATTCACCTTCTCCAGCAGCTGCATCTCGTTTCCCAATTGGCCATTACAGCCCGTAATCAATATCTTCATACAACAAATTATTACTTACGACAACTTAAACAACTTAGACAACTATTTTGATTTCGTCCCGCAGACGGCAGTTGCCGTCGTAGGCAAAAGTTGTCTGAGTTGTCAAAGTTGTCGTTATTATAATCATACTATTCAAATTTCAAGCCTTCTTCTTTGTCTTTCTTATAATAATCACTGAGCATGCCGATGAAGGTCGAAATTTCCTTCACGGCGTGGGCGGTATCAGGCGTGATATCCTTCTTCTGCAGACGCAACAGCATCACACCGTAGAGCGAGTTAAAACACGTCTCGATCTCGTTTTCCTCCTTATTGGCACCACGATTACGCAGTTCCACGATAAACGGCAGCACCTTATAGTACTCCGCATTGTAGAACGGGAACTTCGTCGAGGCCAGCAGCTGGTCGTGCAGATCCGTGAGCGTCTGCATCGTCACCTTGTTGATCTGCAGGTGTCCCTGTTCGCGACAGCCCTCCTGGTTCATCATCCTGATGAGGTTTCCGAACCAGTCAACCTCCTCTTCCTTCTGTTCCTCTGTATAATCGAAGCGTTCCACATACTCCCGTCTTATTCTCGACAGCGAGCAGTCGAACGCCCTTATCGTATCTTCCACCTGCCACATATACAGCAGGTATTCGGCAATATTCTTCTTCCTTAATTCCTGTGCTACAAACATTCGTCCCTTTAACTTCCTTTTAACTTCCCTTTAACTTCCCTTAAATTAAAAGAACCTCAACAGGTTCGTGGTCGTTCCCAACAGCATCAGCACGCTACCCACAATCACCGCCACGCCGATAATCTGGTTGATGATGCGAATACCAGCCGTATCAAACTTCGTTCGGATCCTGTCCACCAGCCACGTCAATCCCCACCACCACAGCAGAGCTCCTCCCACGATACTGGCAAAGCCCACCAGCATCTCGAAAGGATGGTCGGGCAGCACAAAGGCGAACTGCGCATACATGGCGAGGAAGAGGAAGATGATCAGCGGATTGGAGAACGTCACGAGGAAGGCCGTCCATGAGTTATACCACAGCGTACCCTTCTGTTGCCCTGACTGGTGCATCTTCCGCGTAGGGTCGCTCTTATACGTGTACAGTCCGAAGCACAGCAGCATCACGCTACCGCATATCTGCAGATAGAAACGGTTCTGGTCGTTGTTGATCAAGTCCATCACGAACGACATACCGAAACCCGCGAAGCCGGCGTAGATGATGTCGCTGGCCGCAGCCCCGATGCCTGTGGCAAGCCCATACCAGCGTCCCTTGTTCAGCGTCCGTTGCACACAGAGTATGCCCACGGGCCCCATCGGAGCACTGGCAATCATCCCGATAAGGATTCCCTTAAAGATGAAATCCAATATATTAATAGGTATATGTATCGGCATATCGGGTGCAAAGGTACGAAAATATATCGAAACGAGCGACAGTTTCGGCATAAATCTTTTTGTTCCAAAGGAAATAATTGTCGGAAAAGGCTCCTCATTCAGAATGACATCAGCATTATTGGCCTGTTTTTGCAGATTTGTTAAAGAAATAGAAAAATGCATTCTTTTACATGCACGTATGGAAGAAATGACGTATCTTTGCAAAAGAACATAAGAAGTAAAGAATTCGTAACTTTGTGGCCAAATAATTAATTATAGACATAAAACCATAATAATATGAACGAACAGAACGCAATGAAGCCGTATGTTATCGGCTTGGACTTGGGAGGAACGAACTCCGTTTTCGGCATCGTGGATGCCCGTGGTGAAATCAAGGCAACGACAGCCATTAAGACCGGCAACTACCCGACGGCCGAGGCCTATGTCGATGCTTGTATGGAAGCCCTGCCTGTGATCATCGACCAGGTGGGCGGCATCGAGAAGATCAAGGCAATGGGCATCGGCGCCCCCAACGGTAACTACTACAAGGGCACCGTAGAGTTCGCCGCCAACCTCTCCTGGGCAAAGGACGGTGTGGTGCCCCTGGCACAGATGTTCAGCGACAGACTGGGCGGCATCCCCGTGGCGCTGACCAACGACGCCAACGCCGCAGCTATCGGTGAGATGGTCTATGGCGTGGCCCGTGGCATGAAGAACTTCATCGTTATCACATTGGGAACGGGTGTGGGCTCTGGCATCGTGGTGAACGGCCAGCTGCTCTACGGCCACGACGGTTTCGCAGGCGAACTGGGCCATGTGATCATGGTGCGCGGCAAGGAAGGCCGTTCCTGCGGTTGCGGACGTACAGGCTGCCTGGAGGCCTACTGCTCTGCTACGGGTGTGGCCCGCACGGCTCGTGAGCTGCTGTCGAAGACCGACCGTCCGAGTCTGCTGCGCGAGCTCGACCCCGAGAAGATCACATCGCTCGACGTCTCCATCGCCGCAGGCAAGGGCGACGAGATGGCTAAGGAGATCTACGAGTTCACCGGCAAGATGCTGGGTGAGGCCTGTGCCGACTTCGCAGCCTTCTCTTCCCCCGAGGCATTCATCTTCTTCGGCGGCATGGTGAAGGCCGGCGAGCTGATCATGAAGCCCATCCGCGAGGCTTACAACGCCAGCGTGATGAACATCTTCAAGGGCAAGGCCCAGTTCCTGGTGAGCGGTCTCGACGGTGCCAGCGCCGCTGTCCTCGGAGCCTCCGCCATCGGCTGGGAGATTCAGTAATCATCATCGACAAACAAATGAGAGGGTGTGTCAACAGGCACATCCTCTCATTCATATCTTAGCAAGCAAATTGGGGAGTTAGATGAAAAAAACTAAAATTATAAATAAACCAATAAACGTATGAAACAAAGAATGTTTAGAAAATGGTGTTGGTTGCTGTTGCTGATGGCATTCCTGCCTGAGTGCGGTATGGCGCAGACGGTTGAAAAACCATTCCTGTGTATCGAGAAGACCAACGGGGAAGTTGTCAAGTTGCCTATCACGGAAACATCACCCTATTTATGGTATGAGAGGAGTGCTAATGACGACGGCCAGATGGTGCGCTGGCTATGGGCTTATTCGTTTGGTGAATTCGTTTCTATCCCCTGTATCGAGGTCAAGAGGATGACCACGACGTTCGAGAGTGTTGATGCCGTTAAGGCTGTCAAGATGGACGGGAACGACTCTCCATCAGAGGTGTACAATGTGAGTGGCATCCGTATAGGCAGTACAGCGGACATGAAAAGCCTGCCGAAGGGTGTCTATATGGAGAAGAAAGGAAACAAAACCGTTAAATACCTGAACAGATGAGACGCATATTCCTTTTGTTCACGATGATTGTAGCAACCGCCGTGAGCGCGATGGCACAGGATGAATACGAAGGACAGCCAGTCACAGTCAACCTTGCTTCGGGTGAGAGCATCACCAGTGAATTGTCGCTTGGCAGTCTGGAACCGCGCCTTGTCAATGGTGAGATTGTATGGGTAATTTCCGAGAGTGGTCTCCACCCTTATGAGATAAAGAACGTGACAAGCGTAGAGTTCCAGACGCCCGAGCAGAGCCTTGCCGCTGCGCGTGAGGCACTCATCAAATTCTATCAGGCGATGGACGGCGACCACTGGGCAAACAACACGAACTGGTGCAGCGACAAGCCCCTGGACGAGTGGTTCGGCGTGAAGACATTTGGTTACCCCTATGTTTGGGAACTGAATCTGTTGAACAACAGTCTGAAGGGTGAACTGCCCGATAAAGGCGTGTTCTCGGGGATGGGACCAATCGCGTCAATTTTTCTGGGATCAGACGGGGAAGCTGGCAATCTGACGAAGAACAAGATATCGGGCACGATTCCTTCTGACTGGATTAGGAATTCCAATCTATTACAGATTAGGGCATACAATAACCAGTTGACAGGCGAACTGCCGGAGGAACTGTTTGAACTTCCCTACTTCTCCTATCTGGATATCTCCGAGAACCAGATGACCGGAAATATTCCCTCCGGTATTGCCAATCTAATGAATGATAAGTCTGTGAACATCTGGGGCAATGACTTTAGTGGCATGGTGCCTGAGGCCATCGTCAACCACCCGAATTTTCATCTGATTTGGAACAGCATCATTCCACAGAGCGGACACCTCACCTTACCAGACATCCCGGGATACCGCCTGTCGGTAACGGATCTGGATGGCAACACCTTCAACACGGCCGATGTCTACAAGAATAATACCTACACCCTCATCTTCAACTACTGGATGGCACACGGCGACTTCATGGGCAAGCTGAAGAAAGCCTATGACTCCTACAAGAGCAAGGGCTTTGAGGTGCTGGGCATGGCTCCCGGTGAAATTGAAGAGATAAATGAGTTTATTCACACCAACAATGTCTCGTGGCTCAACCTCGACCCGAAGACCTTCACCAAATATTTTGGCTGGTATTATGCCTATGTGAACTTCATCAACCTGGTTGACAAAGACGGGAACATCGTGTTCACCAGCATCATGGATGATGATGGCAAGGCGGAGGATCAGTGGGGGACGAGTACGCGCGACCAGAAAGTGTTCGACGTGCTGGCCGACAAGTTCGGAAAGGCGGATTTCACACCCTACGCCTCCACGGACTTCTCGCGCGACGGTGAGGTGCTCACGCTCCAGAAGGCGAGCAAGGGCAATGGTGTGGACATCGTGTTCGTCGGCAACTGCTTCGTCGACAAAGACATGGAGCCTGGCGGCTTTTATGAGCAGAAGATGACACAGGCCATGGAGCAGTTCTTCTCCTATGAGCCATACACCTCACTGCGCGACCGCTTCAACGTATATGCCGTCAAGGCGGTGTCGCCAAACGCAGAAATGTTTGAGGGTTGCCAACAGGCGATTGCCAGCGATGCCGACGCGTTCAACTATGCGAAGAAGGTGAAGGACCTGATACCCGACCGTCCCCTGCGCGTGAACGTCATTTACAACACTCTCAACGGCGGACGCAGCTACACCACCATGTACGACGATCATTCCTATGTCGCCGTGATGCTAACCGGTGTCAATCGTGTCCTCAACCATGAGGGCGGCGGTCACGGCATAGGCAGGCTCTATGACGAATATGTCGAAAACAACGGAAGTACGGCCACCGACGAGGCCAAGGACTATTTCGAGAGGATGTGGAGCGACCACGGCTGCGGCGCCAACATCGACATTCATGCCGACGTGAAGGAGACGCGCTGGGCGCACTTCGCTGCCGACGGCCGCTATACCGGCGAGAAGCTGGGGGCATACGAGGGCGGCGGCGGTTTCCAGTTCGGTATCTACCGTCCTACGGAGAACAGCATGATGCGCTATAACGACATGCCGTTCAACGCCCCGTCGCGCGAGGCCATCTATAAGAACGTCATGAAGGAGAGCGAGGGCGCGGGCTGGAAGTATGACTATGAGACCTTCGTCAATTTTGACGCCAAGGGTCGCGAACAGTTCGTGTCAGAGCTGAATGCGGCTAAGTCGCGCGCCATGAAGACAGACGGGCAGTCACCCGCCACTGACAAGAAGCCCCAGACATTGCCGCCCGTCATGGTTCGTGGCACATGGCAGGATGCCTTGAAGAATCCGATAAAGATCAAATATCATGATTGAATAATCCTCAAGTAACAACATCGCAGTTGACCCAAATATTTAAAAATGAGCAGCCAATCACGGTTGCTCATTTTACATGATAGGGTCCCTTAAAAACTGTGATACTATGATCTGTGATTACTTTGTCTTTCCCTGCATAGTGACATGATTCGAAAAACATTTACAATTTCAAATTTGCAAAATGCCCACTGACGGCGGGCTAGGGAAACCAAAAGTTTGCAGGCTTGAAAGTAGGAGTTTACAGGCATGAAAGTCCGACTTTGCAGGCTTGAAAGTCCAGAGGCCCCAAATGAGCGAAAATAAGGGCCAAAAGGGTTAAATCCGCTGGTGCGAATTTATTTTACAAATTAAACATAAGAATATCTTACACAGATGCCAATCTTACATTGACGCTGCTACGCTGCTACACTGTCCCACCATGAGGGAGAATGGCAAGAACCCAAAAATTCATGGGGATAGGTATTTGATTCTTTTGAAGATCAATCACCTGTCCCCCCCCGATCTCTGAAGGCGGCGAGGACGCTACCATACATCCTCAAAGAAAAATGGTTGATTTTTGAAAACCTTACACTTTTGCTTATATCTGTTTGATATACAGGTTATTACATCAAGTGTAGGTTCTTTAAAATCCTACACTACCTACACTAAGGTAAAACAACTTGTTTTACTTATATAAAGCCATGTTATTCGTTCGTTGAAGCCATGTTAACGACAGTAAAACAACTTGTTTTACTTATGGCAATCCTATCGCTTCAATCTTTACAAAGATTTTACCTGCTTGTCGGGACCATATGGTACTCCATGAGGCGACGCTCGGCCAGCTCGGCATACTTGGTGCCGGGACGGCCGTAGTTGGCGTAGGGATAGATGGAGATGCCGCCACGAGGGGTGAAGAGCCCGACGACCTCGATGTACTTGGGGTCCATCAGGCGCACCAGATCTTTCATGATGGTGTTCACGCAGTCCTCATGGAAATCGCCGTGGTTGCGGAAAGAGAAGAGATAGAGCTTCAGGCTCTTCGACTCCACCATGCGCTGGCCGGGGATATAGAGGATCTTGATCTCAGCAAAGTCGGGCTGGCCCGTAATGGGACAGAGCGACGTGAACTCCGGACAATTGAACTGCACCCAATAGTCGTTGTCGGGATGACGGTTCTCAAACGTCTCCAGCACCTCAGGAGCATAGTCCATCTTGTATTCGGTCTTACGGCCGAGGGCCTGAAGCCCTTCTCCTTCTCTCATCATAGTTCTTTCACCTTAAAAATATTATACGCAATGCCGTTGTCGTAGACATCCTCGTGGTCGTGTTTCTTCGTGAACTTCACCACACGGATGGTGAGGGGCAGGGCTATCACCTCGTAGAAGCTCTTCAGCAGCACCTGGGTGATGACCAGCGAGGGCATCTCCTCCCAGGGCAGCACGAAACTGAATGCCAGGGGGAAGAAGATGATAGAGTCGGTCAGCTCACCGAACACGGTGCTGAGGATGGCGCGGGCTGAGAAATTACGTCCAGCGGACGATACCTTCATGCGACTCATCACGTAGGCATTGATGAACGAGCCTGCCAGGAAGGCGATAAACGAAGCTGCCGCGATGCGGGGAGCCAGGCCGAAGATGGCGTGGAAAGCCTCGTTGCGGTCCCAGTAGGGCGCACCGGGAATGAAGTCGGCAAGGGCACCCATGGCCACGAAGAAGAAGTTCATGGCGAAGCCGAGCCAGATGAGCAGGCGGGTGCGGCGGTAACCCCACACTTCGCAGACCACGTCGTTGATGATGTAACTGACGGGGAACACCAGCAGGCCGCCTGTGAAGTTGGCCGGTCCCCACGAGATTTGCTTTGTTTCCAATACGTTTGCCGTAATCAGACAGACGCAGAACAGAATGCTGTAGAACATGAACAGCACACTGATACGATGTTTACTGTTTTCTATCATTTGTTTGTTTTGTTAAAGGGGGTATTCATCGACCCCTGTGTTTTCTTAAAGGAGGTAGAACAGCCAGCTCATATAGACCACGAAACTGCCTACAAGAACTGCAGCCTCCCGCCTCGATACGTAATACTTGGTGAAAGCGAAGAGCCAAAGGAAGCCTATGCTCACAAGCAGCACCATCAGGTCGACAATCGTGATACCCATGATGCGCAGAGGATGGACGAACGCCGTGAGACCCAGGATGAGCAGGATGTTGAACACGTTGGAACCGATGACGTTGCCTATGGCAAGTGCAGAACGCCCCTTGTAGGCAGCCACCACACTCGTGGCGAGTTCAGGCAGCGACGTGCCACCAGCCACGATGGTCAGGCCGATCACACTCTGACGCACACCGAAGCGGTGAGCGACGTAGGTGGCCGCGTCGACGAACAGATTACTACCGAAAATCAGACAGGCCAGGCCGAACACAATCCAGAAAAGGTTGCGGCCCAGACGGGAGTAGTCCTTTGGCAGCTCGGCATTATCCTCCAGTTCCTCTTCGGTAGGCATCAGCCCTTCCTTCTTGGCCTCATGGAAAGTATAGATCATGAATGCCATAAAGCCGAGCAGCAGAATGAGACCGTCGGAACGGCTTATCTCATTGCCCCAGAGGTGAGGTGAGTCCATATCGTCGAAACAGAGTACGAACAGCAGCAGGGAGGCAAAAACGGCAAAGGGGATATCCTTCTTGACAGTGGACTTGGCCACCACCATCGGAGCCACCAGCGCCGAACAGCCTACGATGAGCGTCGTGTTAAATATATTCGACCCGATGACATTACCTACAGACAGGTCTGCCGTACCCTTCAGGGCAGAGACAAGACTGACGAACAGTTCTGGTGCCGATGTGCCGGCAGCCACGATGGTCAGACCGATAATAATCTCCGGCACATGCATGCCACGAGCCAGGGAGGAGGCTCCCTCCGTCAGACGGTCAGCACCCCAGATAACGAGTGCAGCACCAATAACAATGTAAAGAATATTCAACCAAGTCATACGCTCAACTATTCTCTTCTCACGCTTCACAATTCAGTTTTCACTCTTCGTCCTCATCGTCCCAGTCGTCGCCAAAGAACGAATCATAGTCACCTTCCAGCGAAGGCCCTACGAAAGCGTCCATGGCACGCCGGTCTTTCTTGGTGGGACGGCCTGTACCACGGGCTCTGTTCACGAAACCGCTGATGCGGTTCATCTCCAACAGCTCGTACTGGTCGGGCGTTGTCACATTTTCATAGATCTCAGGCAAGAGCTTCGCCCCTACCCTCTGCTCGATGGTCTTCAGAATACGGAACGAGTAGGTCACGGGAGGCTTACGGACACTTACCGTCTCACCGGCCTTCACCATGTGGGAGGGTTTCACGTTGACACCTCCGATGGTCACCCGCCCGTTCTTACAGGCGTCGGCTGCGATAGACCGCGTCTTGAAGATGCGTGCGGCCCAAAGCCATTTGTCGATTCTTGCAACCTCAGACATTCTCCGACGCTCCTTTCTCTTCTGCTTGCTTCACCTCTTTTACCTTCTTGGCTTTCCCAAGTTTGTTGTACTGGTTCATCGTGATGTCGATACCTGCCAGCACAAAACTCTTGATAATCTCGGCGCAAAGGTCGATTCTGGGCTGGAGAGCCTTCAGCTCGTCTTCGGAATAGCGACCCAACACCCAGTCAACCTGCATACCTCGGGGGAAATCATTGCCGATACCCATACGCAGACGGGCATAGTCCTGACCTATCAGCTGTTGGATATGTCCGAGACCGTTGTGCCCACCATTACTGCCTCCGGCCTTCAGGCGGAAATCACCCAGGGGCAGGGCCACATCGTCGCTGATGACGAGCAGCCGCGACTGGTCGATGTTCTCCTTGTTCAGCCAGTAGCGCACGGCATTGCCACTGAGGTTCATGAACGTAGAGGGTTTCAACAAGAAGACCTTACGGCCCTTCAGCGTGGTCTCAGCCACATAGCCGTAGCGACGGTCGTCAAAATGAATATTGGATGCCTTAGCAAAAGCATCCAATACCATAAACCCTGTATTGTGGCGGGTCAGTTCGTATTCGTCACCGACATTGCCCAAGCCAACAATCAAGTACTTGTCCATTCCCTCGCGCTTTGGAGATTACTCGGCAGCCTCAGCAGCGGCAGCAGAACGAGAAGCACGTGTAGCCTTTACGGAGCAGACAACCACCTGAGCGGGAGTAGCGATCTCAAGACCCTCGAAGTTCAGGTCAGCCACCTTGATGGCCTTACCCAGGGCGAGGTTCGTAACGTCGATCTCCAGAGCCTCGGGAATCTGCTTGTAGGGAGCGGTCACGTTCAGCTGGCGCACAGCCTGGCTCAGACGACCACCATCGCGGACACCCTGAGCGTGACCAGTCAGCTTCACAGGGATACCGATGGTGATAGGCTTTGTCTCATTGACCTCATAGAAGTCGATATGGAGCAGAGCGTCGGTCGTGGGATGGAACTGCAGCTCCTTCATCACGGCCTTGTAAGGTGCACCGTCGATGGTCAGGTTGACCACATATACATCGGGAGAATAAACTACCTTGCGGAGTTGGGTAGCGGGAATAGCAAATGAGAGAGCCTCGGGCAGACCGTTCTCACCCTTCTTCTCACCATAAAGATTACAGGGAACGAGTCCCTCCTTGCGCAGCTCCTTGGCTGCCTTCTTGCCTGTAGCGGTACGCTTCTGACCGCTAACGCTGAATTCTTTCATAATTGTGTTACTCTAAATTAAGTTAAAAATACTTCTTTGCCTAATTCACCATCACACGATAAAATCAATGTGCTTTGAGAAAAAGCGGTGCAAAGGTACACAATAATCTTCAAATGAAAAAATGAAAGAATGAAAAAATGAAAAAAAAGAGCTTTTTTTATGCTTTTTCTTGTGTAATCGGGGAAAAATGACTACCTTTGCATCAAGAATCAACAATAAAAACATCAAGTGAGATGATCAACAGAGAAATTATTAGAATTAAGATTGTTCAGTTAACCTATGCTTACTATCAAAACGGTAACAAGAACATCGACACGGCTGAAAAGGAACTTTTCTTCAGTCTGTCAAAAGCTTATGACCTCTACAACCACCTTCTGTCGCTGATAGTAGCGGTGACAAAGGAGGCTCAGCGCAGACTGGAAGTGGCACAGGCAAGGGCTAAGCGAGAGCACCTGGCAGAGCCCTCCCAGAAATTCGTATACAACCGCTTCGCCATCCAGCTGCAAGAGAACAAAGCTCTGAACGAATTCATAAACAACCAGAAGACCGTATGGGCTGACACACCCGTACCAGGACAGTTGTTCGAGGCTATCGAGGCCAGCCAGATCTATCAGGACTACATGGCGAGCAGCGAGGACAACTATGATGCCGACCGCGAACTGTGGCGCAAACTGTATAAGACCTTCATACAGGAAAATGCAGAACTCGACGCTGTGCTGGAAGACCAGAGCCTGTATTGGAACGACGACAAGGAGATTGTGGACACATTCGTGCTGAAGACCATCAAGCGCTTCAAGGAGCAGAACGGTGCCCGTGAGGAATTATTGCCGGAGTGGGACAGCGACGAGGAGAAGGACTTCGCCCGCAAGCTGTTCCGTGCTGCGATTCTTAACGACGTGGAGTACCAGCGTTATATGAACGAGGTGTCCCGCAACTGGGACCTCTCACGCCTGGCCTATATGGACATCGTCATCATGCAGATTGCCATAGCAGAGCTGATGACCTTCCCCAACATCCCTGTCAGCGTCACCATCAATGAATTCGTGGATATCGCCAAGCTCTATTCTACCCCGAGGAGCGGAGGTTACATCAATGGCATGCTCGACGCCATCGCCCGCAAACTCATCAAGACCAACCGTCTGATGAAACACATGGATCCACATCAGGCTAAGGGCCCGGAGTCTCAGGAGGGAGCCGAAGGTAACGAGCAGCCCAAGATGAGACACAGAAAGAGAATCACAAGGAAAGACAGCGGCGACAACGAGAAAGCCGATGAGACCAAATAACGATTATATAAATAAAATAAAATAGGTATTAAAATGACAAACATCTTACTCGCTGCTCAGTCAGCACAGGGAAGTGGTATGAGCATGATCATCATGATGGTCGCCATCTTTGCCATCATGTACTTCTTCATGATCAAGCCCCAACAGAAGAAACAGAAGGAGATTCAGAAGTTCCAGAACGAACTGACCGAAGGTACACAGGTTATCACAGGCGGCGGTATCTACGGCACCGTCAAGAGCATCGACCTGGCCAAGAACACCGTTGACGTGAAGATTGCCCGCGACGTAGTCATCACCGTCGACAAGTCTTCTGTCTTCAAGGATACTTCCAGTACACCCCAGCAGAAATAGTACCTCCCCAGTATGACCATCCGAAGCGTGTGGAAGTCTGTCAGGGAATTCTTGTTCACTAAGACGAGCAAGGAGATTCTGCTATTCCTCTTCTTTCTGGGTCTCTCTGGCGTGTTCTGGCTGTCGCTGACACTAAACGAGGTCTACGAGAAGGACTTCACCATACCCCTTTCGGTGGTGGAAGTTCCCAAAAACGCAGTCCTCACGTCGGAGGAGGTGGACACCGTTCGTGTGACCATCCGCGACAAGGGATTCATCCTGGTAGCCTACCAATACGGGGATGCTCTCGGCCGGCTGATGTTGCCGTTCCGAAACTACACGCATAACAACGGAACAGGCGTCATACCTGCATCGGAGATACAGAAGTATGTCTATCGGAATCTAGCCAGCAGTTCGAGGATTACGGCAGTAAAACCCGAGAAACTGGAGTTCTTCTACAGTTTCGGTTCAAAGAAACAGGTTCCCGTCAGGTGGAGCGGACGCGTCATCCCGGAGGAGCTGTATTTCATCTCAAGGGTTTCCTACGAACCAGACAGTATCACCATCTATGCTTCAGAAGATAAACTTGACAGCATCAACATGGTCTATACGGAACTGCTTAACTACGCCAACTTCCGCGACACGCTCACCGTCGACTGTAACCTCGCCAAGCTCAAGGGCGTGAAGACCGTTCCAGACCACATCCGCGTCAGGTTCTATACCGATGTGCTGACAGAGGAGCGCATCGATAACATTCCTATCGTCGGCATCAACATGCCTGAGGGAAAGGTGCTACGCACATTCCCGGCAAAGACATCCGTCAGTTTCGTGGCTGGAGTGAGCGTATACCGTAACCTGAAGCCCGAAGACTTTACCATCATAGCCGACTATCAGGAGCTCCGCAAGAACCCTTCGGAAAAGTGTCGCATCTACTTGAAGAAAGTGCCCAACGGCATCTCACGCGCCAAGTTGGAAACGAATATGGTTGACTACCTCATAGAGTCACAGGAACAGGACCAGGGACAAGATCAGGAACAGAAACAATGAAGATAGGCATTACAGGAGGAATAGGCAGCGGCAAGAGTTATGTCTGCAACCTGCTACAGCAGCAGGGCTATGCCGTGTACGATTGCGACAGCGCTGCCAAGCGCCTCATCAACACCTCACAGGAGATACGACAAGAGCTTACCAATCTGATAGGTCCGAACACCTATCTGGATGACGGGCGACTGAACAAGGGAGCTGTGGCAGAGTTTCTACTCGCCTCAGAGAACAACGCTCACGCCATCGACCATATCGTGCACCCTGCCGTCTTCGAAGATTTCACCAAAAGCGGAATGGACTGGATGGAGAGTGCCATCATCTTCGAGTCAGGCATCTACCGTCTCGTGGACCGCGTCATCGTAGTCACGGCGCCTGAGGAAGTACGCATACAGAGAGTGATGCAGCGTGATGGCATCAGCCGGGAGAAGGTGAAAGAATGGATGAGCCGTCAGCTGCCACAGGACGTCGTAAGGCTGCTGGCGAATTATGAGATTGTCAACGACGGACAAACAGACTTAAACAAACAATTAAACATCATATTAGAACAATGCAACAGACTATTTTAGCCATTTCCGGTAAATCCGGACTGTACAAACTGATTTCCCGTGGGAAGAACAACCTGATTGTAGAGGCACTTGACGACACGCACCGCCGTATGCCTGCCTTCGCAACAGACCGCATCACGTCGCTGGCTGACATCGCCATGTTCACAGAAACTGATGACATCCCCTTGATGGACGTGTTTGAGAACCTCAAGGCCCTCGAGGAAGGGAAGAAAGCCTCCGTCGACCCGAAGAAGGCATCAAGCAAGGAGCTACAGGACTATTTCACAAAGGTTCTGCCCGAGTGGGACCGCGACCGTGTACATGTCAGCGACATCAAGAAGCTCATCTCTTGGTACAATATACTGATTGAAGCCGGCATTACCGACTTCAAGGAAGAGATGCAGCCTACTGACGGTGACAATATCGACGACCGCAAGGCGCAGGAATAAGAAGATTCTTAGAACTAGAACTTCGCCATCTTAATGGCAACAACGGCGCACTCGTCGCCCTTGTTCCCCAGACGACCTCCGGCACGGTCCTTGGCCTGCTGGAGGTCGTTTGTTGTCAGCAGACCAAAAACTACGGGGATGTTACTGGTTACATTAAGACGGGCGATACCCTCTGTTACTCCCTGACATATATAATCGAAATGGGGAGTCTCACCACGGATGACACTACCAAGGATAATCACGGCATCGTAGCCATCGTTGAGCGTCATCTGATGGGCACCATAGATCAGTTCAAAAGAGCCGGGAACGGTCTTCACGTGGATGTTCTCCGGCAGGGCGCCATGCCTCTCAAGCGTAGAGACACAACCATCCAGAAGTGCACCGGTAATCTCGGGATTCCACTCGGCCACGACCACGCCGAAAATCATATTCGACGCGTCGGGAACCGATGTGATATCGTAGTCTGAGAGGTTCTTAGTTGCCATAGTCCTGTTTACTCACTGACGCGCTCAATGTATGCGTCGATGGTCTGATAGGCCATAGAGTTGAAGTACTTCTCCTTCACCTCCTGATAAAGCTTCAAGGCGTCAGCCTTCTTACCCTGACTCTCAAGGATCTCACCTGCCTGGATGAGGAAGGTGGGAGACAAAGAGTTGTTGTCGGCCTCAGCAGCAGCCTTCTTCAGAGTAGACACAGCCTTGTCGAGCTGGTTCTGATGGGCGTAGGCATTGCCAAGTGCACCAAGGGCTGCGGGAGAAATCATCTGATCGTCAGCACCATCGTAGTTCTCAAGGTACTTCACAGCCTCATCCCACTTGCCGAGCTGGGCATTGCAAAGGCCGGCATAGAGGTTTGCCAGGTTTCCGGCAGCCGTACTGCTGTAGTCGCTTGCCAATTTAGCAAAGCCCTTAAAGCCTGTGCTGTCACCTTCGAGGGCCTGCTTGAAGAGTCCCTGTGCGAAGTACTCCTGACCACGGGCGATGGCTGTTGAAGCCTTCTCCTCCCTAGGACCAGATACGTAGGTCTTGTAAAGAACAATACCAGCAATGATGACGATGAGCGCCACTACGGCACCAATAATAGCCTTCTTATATTTCAGGAAGAAGGCCTCACTCTTGTTCAGGGTATCCTCCATTGTAGGAGCTGCCTGAGGTTGTTTCTTTGTAGTTGCCATTATAATAATTGTATTAATTTTCGAAAATCGGCTGCAAAGTTACTAATTTTTCGTGAAACACCAAAATATTTCGGAAAATATTCATACCTTTGCACACCTATTCGTATCTTTGCACAATGATTTTAGAGAAACTGTCACTCATCAACTATAAGAACATACGGGAGGCCATGCTTGTCCTCTCGCCTAAGATCAACTGCATGATAGGACGTAACGGTGTAGGTAAGACCAACATCCTCGATGCCGTCTACTTTCTGTCGTTCTGCCACTCGGCTTCCAATCCCGTAGACTCCATGTTGATACGGCATGGAGAAGAATTCATGCTCATCGAAGGGACATATAAAGCTGACAGCGCTTCCTCATCTGATGATACCACCATCATCTCCTGTGGTCTGAAGAAAGGCACAAAGAAGCATTTCCGGCGTAACAAGAAGGAATACAGGCGTTTGTCGGAGCACATCGGCATGATACCGCTGGTGATGATATCCCCTTCTGACGCCATGCTGATCGAAGGGGGCAGCGAAGAACGCCGAAGACTGATGGATATGGTCATCTCACAGTATGACCGTGCCTATATGGAATCGGTAAACCGCTACAACAAAGCCTTGCAACAGCGCAACAGCATGCTGAAGCAGGAAGAGGAGCCAGACCCTGAAATCATGAGTCTGTGGGAAGAGCAGATGGCGATGGAGGGAGAACGCATCTATGAGCGCCGTAGAGTGTTCGTCAACGAACTGACGCCAATCTTCCAGCGTTACTACGAGTGTATCTCCGGAAACCGTGAGCAGGTGGCCATCGAATATGTGTCGCATTGTCAGCGCGGACCTCTGTTGGATGTCATCCAACGTGACCGCCAGAAAGACAGAATCATGGGTTTTTCTCTGCACGGTACGCATCGAGACGATCTCGTATTCTCATTAGGCGGACACCCCATCAAGCGTGAAGGCAGTCAGGGACAGCACAAGACCTTCGCCATCGCATTGAAACTGGCACAATTTGACTTCCTGAAGCGCACCAACGGCGGAAACACCCCGCTACTGCTGCTCGACGACATCTTCGACAAGCTCGACTCAAGTCGGGTGGAACAGATCGTGAAACTGGTGGCTGGTGAGGAGTTCGGGCAGATATTCATCACAGATACCAACCGTGAACACCTCGACCAGATACTCGAGGCGACATCACACGACTATAAGATTTTTCAGGTTGAGGGAGGAGAGATAGGTGTTTAAGAGAAGCAGCATACTTATCCGTGATATCATCCTGAAGAACCTGCGGGAACAGGGACTGGAGACACCTCTGCTACAGAAGAGGCTCATCGACTCCTGGTCTGAGGTGATGGGACAACTTATAGCCAGCTACACAGACGACCTGTACATCCGCAACCAGACGCTGTTCGTCAAGCTCAAAAATCCTGCATTACGTTCTGAATTGTCCCTGCAACGGCAGGACATCGTCAGACGACTGAACAATCATGTTGGCAGTCAGGTGATTGCCGACGTGCGTTTCCACTAAATCACCTCATCGACAGGTACATCCTGCTCATCGACAGGCACTTCCATGACTCTTTGGAAGTCGAAGCATACGCCAATCTTATAGATGTGTGGATGGGCCGCGAGGAAACGGTCGTAATACCCTTTTCCCCGCCCCAGTCTGCGGCCTACGGCATCAAAGGCCACCCCAGGCACCAGAGCAATCATCTGTTTCTCAGACGGTGATGTATACTTGCTGAAGCCGGAATAAAGCTCGCCCGCTGACTCACCTATGCCAAAGGCTCCATTCTTCAGTTCCGACTTTGATGAATAAACATGCCACTCCATCAAACCCTCCCCTATCACCGTTGGCAGGAGCACAGTCTTGCCGTCGGCCAGAAGGTCGTCGATAAGTTGGTGGGTATTCACTTCATCAGGCAGGGAGTAGTAAGCCAAGATGATACGGGCCTCGGCCAGTCTGGGCCTCAGACGGGCCAACACGGGAAGCGACAGTTCCTCCAACTGCTGCTGGGTGTACTGCTGCTTCCGCAGACGCATCTGCCGCCTTAACTCGTCCTTACGCATGCGCCATCAGAGCGTTGTGCAAACGGGTGGCGCGGTAATCGAAGGCACAGGCAACGGGACCGTCGGCCGAAACAGCGGGCTGCGGGAAGGCCTTACCCTCACGGAAGATGCGAAGGGTCTCAATGATGGCAGGATCATCCTGGTTGAGATACTCCGTCCAAGCCTGCTCGTTGAGAATGTTATAGATGATGCGGCTGTTGACGAAGCGCTCCAATAACTTATACGACTTCTGGATCATTAGGTTACGGCGCTTCAGACCGTTCTTTTCGGCAAAGGCCACAAACTTCTCCACCGTGTTCTGACTCTTCAGATACCGCTCCATATCACGCACATCGTCCATCTTGCTCAGACGGGTACGGTTCTCGTCGGTATAGTTGTATGCAAACTGCAGGATAAGTCCAGACATCGAGGCTTCCTTATAATACGACGTCATGCCGATGGTATCTTCAGGAACAAAGATATCAGGAGTGATACCGCCACCACCATAGACGATACGACCATTGGATGTGTGATACTCCGGTCCTGTATGACGAATGCTGTCCTGTGAGAAGAACTCTCCGTGCTGATAACGCTCCAGCCAGTCGGTCTCGTATTTCTCTCCGTCGTTGTAAGGTTTCTGTATGCAACGTCCTGAGGGCGTATAGTAACGGGCAATCGTCAGACGGATCATCGAGTGGTCGGAGAACTCCATGGGCTTCTGTACCAAGCCCTTACCGAATGACCTGCGACCAACGATAGTACCTCGGTCGTTGTCCTGTATGGCGCCTGCGAGGATCTCTGAGGCCGAGGCGGAGATCTCATCCACAAGAACCACCAACGGCAGACGCTGATAGGATCCACGCCCGTCGGCACGATATTCCTGACGGGGATAACGGCGCCCCTCGGTATACACGATCAGCTGTCCCTTCGACAGGAACTCGTTGGCAATATGCACCGCCGACTCCAGATAACCGCCAGTATTGCTGCGCAGGTCGATGACCAGGCTCGAGAAGCCTTTCTGCGAGAGTTGTGCCAATGCGATAAGCAGTTCGGGATAGGTATTCTCTCCGAAGTTCTTGATCTTGATATATCCCGTCTCGTCATCAAGCATATAACTGGCAGTCACGCTCTTTGTGGGTATCTCCCCACGGGTAACAGTGATATGGCGCACCTTTTTCTCACCATAGCGGATGATGCCGAGTTTCACCTTCGTATCTTTCGGGCCCTTCAGACGATGCATGGCCTCCTCATTCGTGACCTTCTTACCGACAAAGACAGAGTCATCTACCTCTACGATCTTATCACCTGCCAGCAATCCGGCACGTTCCGCAGGACCGTTACCAATCACGTTCTGTACACGGATGGTGTCCTGACGAATGGTAAACTCAATGCCGATACCGGAGAACGATCCGCGCAAGTCATCGTTGGCGATCTCTCCCTCACGGGCCGTAATATAGACGGAATGCGGGTCCAGTTCACTAAGGATCTGGGGCATAGCCTTCTCGACGAGGTCGTTGACGTTGACAGTGTCAACATACTGGTCGTCGATAATATGCAACAGGTTGTTAAGTTTGTTACCGCTCGTATTGATAATGTTAAGTCTGTTTCCTGAAAAGTGGTTCGCATAGAACGTTCCAATCAGGATGCCTACTACGACACCCACCGCTATCCAAAGCGGCATAAAGCGGTTTGTCTTGTTCTTATTCATGGTTCTGATCTTTATTCTGTTCCATTTCCATCAAAATCACCTCAATGCCTGCGCGCTTCAACAGGTCGACACCGTCAGTAAGACGATAGTTCTCGCCATAGACCACACGGCGTATGCCAGCCTGAATGATCAACTTGGCGCACTCTATGCAGGGCGAGGCCGTGATATAGATAGTGGCTCCGTCGCTGTTGTTATTACTGCGGGCCAGTTTCGTAATGGCATTAGCCTCAGCATGCAGCACATAGGGCTTCGTGACGTTGTTGTCATCCTCGCACACATTCTCAAAACCACTCGGTGTACCGTTATAGCCGTCACTGATAATCATCTTATCCTTGACAACGAGAGCACCCACCTGCCTGCGTCGGCAATAGGAGTTCTCTGCCCAGATACGAGCCATGCGCAGATAACGCTCATCGAGTTTCTTCTGTTTCTCGTTCATCACTTCTATCTTTTTCTGATGCCATTACGCTTCAGCAAGGCATCTATGGTTGGTTCACTACCCTTAAAACGTTTATACAGGTCCATCGGGTTCTCTGTTCCACCCTTCGACAAAATACAGTCACGGAACCGCTGGGCCGTAGTATGGTTGAAGATTCCCTCTTTCTTGAATACTGCAAAAGCATCTGCGTCGAGCACCTCTGCCCATTTGTAACTATAATAGCCTGCCGCATAACCTCCCGACATGATATGTGAGAACTGCACAGTCATACAGGTGTCAGGCAATTGCTCTGTCACCATCGCCTTTTCCCAGGCTTTCTTCTCAAACGGTATGATATCGTCCGTAAATTCTTCCTTCTGTGTATAATAGGCCATGTCGAGCAGTCCGAAACTGACCTGCCGCATACAGGCGTAAGCCACATTAAAGTTACGGCTTCGGACGATACGGTCAATCAGTTCGTCAGGCAAAGGTTCACCTGTCTCATAATGGAAAGCGAAAGTACGAAGGAACTCCTTCTCGATAGCAAAATTCTCCATGAACTGTGAGGGTAGCTCCACGAAGTCCCACCAGACGTTCGTTCCACTGAGGCTCTCGAAGCGGGTGTTGGCAAACATGCCGTGCAGCGAATGGCCGAATTCATGAAGGAAGGTTTCCACCTCTCCAAGTGTCAGCAGGGCTGGTTTCTCTTCCGTGGGCTTCGTCAGGTTCATCACTACACTCACATGAGGCCTTACGTTCTTACAATTATCAGGGCCAAAAGGTTTCTTCGTATCAACGCGCTCCATCCACTGGCTCTGATATTCCGTCATCCAAGCCCCACCCTGTTTACCTTTACGGGGATGGAAGTCGGCATAGAACACAGCGAGATACGAGCCGTCCTTGTCAAACACCTCGTAGGCCTTCACGTCAGGATGATATACTGGTATGTCCTTGTTCTCCTTGAAGGTGATGCCATAGAGACGGTTTGCCAGTCCGAAGACACCGTCGATGACCTTCGACAGTTCGAAATACGGACGCAGCATCTCGGCGTCGATATTGTATTTCTGTAACTGCAGCTTATGGGAATAGAAACCCAAATCCCAAGGCTCCAACTTGAAGTCCTTGCCCTCGGTCTTCTTGGCCAGTTTCTCTATAGCCGCAATCTCTTTCTTGGCTGTAGGCTTATAGGCAGCAATGAGTTCGTTGAGCAACTTATAGACCACACGCACATGACCAGCCATACGGTGTTTCAAGACATAGTCGGCATAGGTCTTGTGCCCCAGTAACTGTGCCATTTCACGTCGCAGGTTGATAAGACGCTTGCAAATCTCGAGATTGTTCTCCGTATTATCGTGAATACACTCGGTGTTCTTTGCCATATACATCTGACGGCGCAGGTCACGCTGGGTGCTATAAGTCATAAACGGTGAGTAGGAAGGGAAGTCGAGAGTGAACACCCAACCATCTTTCTCCTGCTCCTTTGCCGTCAAGGCTGCTGCCTCACGGGCTGTTTCGGGCAGTCCGTCGAGTTGTGCCTCATCGGTGATGTGCAGGGTGAAAGCCTTGTTCTCCTTCAAGAGATTCTGCGAGAACTGCAAACCAAGTATGGAGGCCTCTTCAGTCAACTGGCGCAGGCGTTCCTTACCCTCGGCATCGAGGAGGGCACCACTACGCACGAAACCGTCATAGCAGTTGTCGAGCAACATCTTCTCCTCTGGTGTCAGTTTACGATGGTGGCGGTGGACGTACCTGATACGCTCAAACAGTTTCTCATTGAGGCGGATGTCGTTGGCATGCTTCGTGAGTATAGGACTCATCTTTTGTGCCAAAGCATCCATATCGTCGTTGGTCTCTGCTGAGAGGAGATTGAAGAACACCGTACTGGCACGCGACAGAAGGTCGTAGTATCCTTCGCCATCCTTCTCATCGTCCACGCTGATGATGGTATTGTCGAAAGTCGGTTTCTCCGGATTATTGATAATTTTCTCGATCTGCTCCTCATCACGGCGGATACCCTCCAGCATCGCCTCCTCATAGTCCTCAATACTGATACGGTCGAAAGGAGCCGTATCATGGGGAGTGCCATAAGACTGGAAAAACGGATTCTGCCTCACTTTCTCTTCACTCATAAAAATACTGCTATTGATTTCTGGGATGCAAAAATACAAAAAAAGCTACAGATTCCACAGATTATCCCGTATATTTTAAAATATTTCACATCAGCAGCCGCTCCAACTGTGGTATTTCTATCCTGCCACGATGCAATTCAATGAATCCTCCGGCCTGAAGCTTGTTAAGAACGCGCGACACATTCAGCCGACTGTCATTCACCTCCTCCGCCAGTCTTTCCATCAGGATGTAGAAAGTCTTCGGACCGGCCGGATAGAGACAGTGTGAGGAAAGGAAGCGCACAATACGCTCCTGAAGCGTCTGAGGACTACGCCGCCACTGCCAGCGTATCAGCTTCTGAGTCTGAGTGGCAAAGTGATTCATCAGGTTCAGACGGAACACCAGAAAGTCCTCCGACAATCTCACCACTTCTTCTTTGTCAAGCGTCAGGAAATTCACATCAGTGAGAGCATAGAAGTTATGTGTATAGCGCTGGTAATAACCGAAGATGCCTTCCTGCTGCAGGATATATGGTGCCGACATCTGTTCCACGACCGTATAACGGTGCTCGTCGCCGAAGGTTTCAATGCGGAGCGTGCCATTGATCAGGAAATAGAGATTATTACAAGCATCGCCCACACTGATGACCTGACGTCCTGCTGCCACCTTCTGGAATCCGAAGCGGGTATGTCCAGCGACAATCTCAAGATCATCACGGCTCATACCCTGAAACAAAGGGAACTGAAGCAGTTTGTCATATATCTGCAGGACAGCCACTATTCCTCTATTTTATCCTGTAGGGAGGGTGAGAACCACACAGCAAGGCTGTCCTTACCGTCATCGTAAATCAGATAGACCATCAGTTCGGGATGGCGCTCAAGGAGTTTCTTGGCCCGCTCCAGACCCATCACCATGAACGATGTAGCGTATGCATCGGCTACGGCACATTCGTCAGCCAGTACCGTTGCCGACAGAAGGCTATGCTGTACGGGGGAACCGGTCTTGGGATCGATGGTATGGGCAAAGCGCTTGCCGTTCTTATAGTAGAAGTTACGATAGTTGCCACTGGTGGCCATCGCCTTGTCTGTCACGTTCAATATCGTCTGTAACTCATTGTTGACATTAAGGGAATCTTCAGAGGGTTTCACCACTCCGACGCGCCAAGGCAGCCGCTTGGGATTGACACCACTCGTCACGACCTCGCCGCCAATCTCGACCATGAAGTTCTGAATACCCTGGCTTCTCAGATAGTGTGCCACCACATCCACGCCATAGCCTTTGGCAATGGCAGAGCAGTCGAGCATCATTCTGCGGTCTTGTTTAATGATCCTGTTGTCTTCAAGCCTGACTTTCTTGTATCCAACAATCTGCAGCAGACTATCCACCTGAAGCGGTGTGGGCCTCGTTTCATTCTTGAATCCGAATCCCCAGGCATTGACAAGTGGCGCAACAGTAATATCAAAGGCTCCGTCAGTCTCACGGGAAATCTCCATTGACTTAGTAAACACATCGAGGAACAGTGTGTCAAGTACCACATCACGATTCTGGTTGACGGCCGTAATCACAGACTTCTCGTTGAACGGCGACAGGGAGAAATCAACCTTCATCAGTTCCTCACGTATCTCCTTACTCAGATCCTTATCGTGCTGATATACAATCTTATAGGCCGTACCAAAGATAAAGTCGGACGACTGCTGATAGGGCAGTGACTGTTGTTGTCTCACAATCAGCACCGTTCCTACTATCAATAGTATCAGAAACGGTATCTGCCACATCAGTTTTTTCTTCTGCCGCTCTTCCATATCAGATATCAATTATCACGTTAAACGTCGCGCCAAGATTTGTCTCGTATGTACCAAAGCCAGGCACATACCACACTTTTCCGAAGTCGCCATCCTCAGAGTGTGCCAGACGCTGCTTGTATCTTACGCTCCAGCCAAGATGCAACGGGCCGAATATCTTCGCGTCGATACCCAACACGACCTCCGCCCAATGATACTTGCAAGCTGCATCCTTTACGCCGAAACTCGTGTCCCAGTGCCACACAGGATCAGGGAAAGGTGGTTTCGAGATATCCACCTTATACGATGTAAAACCATAGCGCAAGCCCAGATACAGACGGTTGGCACCATGTTTGTCCTTCAGCATATTACGATCGATACCAACTTTGAAATAGGGTGCAGAAGTACTATAGTAATTACGTGTCACCTCATCGTCATGAGAGGCTTTACCGACACCTGCCTCCACTATCGGGAACCACTCATCGTGGAGGTTCACCCTGAGAGCCGCCTCATACTGGCCATAGCTGGACAGACTCAGCATACCTGCGCCAACAAGGTCGAACGACACGGCAAAACCACGGAACAAGGGGATGGAGTCTTTCTGTATGGAGAAGAACTTCATCTGTGCCGAGGCTGCCGACGATACCGTCAGTAGCACAAGACTAATCGTCAGTCTTCGGATAAACGTAGAGATGCACGACTTGGTTGTCATTGGTCACTGAGGGGTTATTGATGACGATTGAGTCCAACAGGTTATGGGTACACCTGACAGCCGTCAGGTCATGGAAGAACATAGGGTTACAGTCCACCGACTCGAAGTGCGGATGGTCTTCTTTCTTTATCCACACCGTATCTGTCGTCTGCCAGCCGTCACCTTTAAAACGGAAAACAAACACATCCTCGGGGTGCGAGTAACTGATGGGCAGGGAGAAACTGCTGAATTTCGTACCTTTATTAAATACGGTATCGCTGCCTTCCAGACGGGTAGTCACCACTGTCAGCGTATCAAGTAGCGTCAGCGTCTCACCAGTACTGCTATAGAACTCGTACTTTGTCTCAACCAGACTGTTCACAGGACAGTCGATTGTCGAGCACGACATGAATACGCCTACCGCAGCTAAACTTAACAGCTTTCTACCCTTCCTACTAATCATCTGTATGCAGTAAAGCGTAAACTAAATAGTTTCTTCTATCTGATAGTCATTTCGCCCACTCGACGAACGGCTGATCAAGTCACCAAGGAATCCCGTGAGGAACAACTGCGTACCGATGATCATCATCGTCAGGGCAATATAAAAATATGGAGAGTCGGTCACCAATCGCTGGGGGATGTGGTTAGCCAGACACCACAGCTTGTCTGCACCAATCACGAAGGCTGCGATGAAGCCTATGACAAACACGATCGTACCCAAGAAGCCGAACACATGCATCGGCTTCTTGCCAAACGTGCTCAGGAACCAGAGCGTCAGCAGGTCGAGATAACCATTCACAAAACGATTCAGCCCCATAAACTTCGACGAGCCGTACTTGCGGGCCTGATGATGAACCACCTTCTCACCGATCTTATTGAAGCCGGCGTTCTTGGCCAGATAAGGGATATAACGGTGCATCTCACCATACACCTCGATATTCTTCACCACCGCCTTGCGATAGGCCTTCAAACCACAGTTGAAGTCGTGCAGGTTTTTGATGCCGCTGATCTTACGGGCAGTAGCATTGAACAACTTCGTGGGCAGCGTCTTCGAGATCGGGTCATAGCGCTTCTGCTTGTAGCCGCTCACCAGGTCATAGCCCTCTTCCTTGATCATACGGTACAACTCTGGTATCTCGTCGGGAGAGTCCTGAAGGTCTGCATCCATCGTGATGACGACATCGCCCTTGGCCTGTTCGAATCCACAATACAAGGCAGGGCTCTTGCCGTAGTTCCTGCGGAATTTGATGCCCTTCACATGGTCCGACTTACTGGCCAGGTCACTGATCACCTCCCACGACTCATCGGTAGAGCCGTCATTCACGAAAATCACCTCATAACTGAAGCCGTGCTCCTGCATCACCCGTTCTATCCAGGCATACAGTTCAGGCAGCGACTCCGCCTCATTATAAAGAGGTATTACTACTGATATATCCATCAATAATTACATTTTTACGATTCACGATTTACACTACGTTGCATGACAAGTCCTATGGGAACACCCAAAACAAAGCCTACCATCAGATTGAAAGTCAAGATGTTCAGCGCGTAGTCTATCGGGCGGGTATTTGCCATCGCCTCCAAGCTCTCCTCCATCATCTGCGTCATACCATACTGGCTTATCAGTTCCTTTCCCTCAGAAGAACTCATCATCTTGGAGAAGGAGCTAAGCAGATAGCCATTGTCTAAATAAGCGAAATAGATGAAATGCACAACCGCCAGCAGAACTGCCCCATAGAAGAACACGAACACGGTGTATGCATAACTGCGCTTGAAAGAGATAAGCCCCTCCCTACCCTCGTCGCGGAACCTACGCAGACGGTTTGCCACGAAGAATGGTGTCATGATGGCAAGGCCCAGAGCCAGTATCTCCAACATCTGGTTTGCGATACCCAGTATATAACAGACAAAACTCGTCGTCCACAACAAGGCCAGATAGAAACCGTCCTGCCGAGCGTATGCCTTAAGTTGTATGTATTCTGGTGCAGTCATTCTTTAACAATTAATGCTTTCAGCCTGCAAAATTACGCATTTTCCTGCACATATCGAGTCCTTTCACTCAAAAAATAGTTAAAATACGACATTTTCTTATTTCTTATTTCTTATTTCTTAATTAAATGTCGTACCTTTGCACCCGCTTTCAAGCAAAGCGTTCTTTAACACCACATTTTAAAATGGGCAAGTCCTGTACGGCCAGCTCCCTTTGAATCCCCCAGGGTGGGAACGCAGCAAGGGTATTAGGTCGTAGCGGCGCGATGCAGATCGCTTGCCCACCCGCCTCTTTAGCTCAGTTGGCCAGAGCACGTGATTTGTAATCTCGGGGTCGTTGGTTCGAATCCGACAAGAGGCTCATAAACGAAAGAGGATAGACGACGCCTATCCTCTTTCGTATTTCTTTACAATCTTACTCTCGAAACACATTATCCTACAGGTCGCTTTTGTTGTTTCGTGCATAAAGACGGGCAACAATGGCACCACTGATATTATGCCACACGCTGAAAATGGCACCTGGAATTGTGGCCATAGGATAGGCGGCAAAATGAAGCGTAGCAAGACTGGAGGCAAGCCCGCTGTTTTGCATACCCACCTCGATACTGATGGCCTTCCGTTTCGGAGCAGGAAGGCGCAGCAGACGACCGATGAGATAGCCAAAACCCAAACCACAGAGATTGTGTAATACCACTACTGCCACAATGACTATACCACCGACCAGCAACTTGTGGGCGTTGGCTGAGATGACAATCAGCACGATAAAAGCGATGGCCAGCGATGATACAGCGGGCAAATAAGCAGTAGCCTTCTCTGTGTATTTCGGCCAGAGCCATTTCACCGTGAGGCCAGCAACAATAGGCAATATGACCACCCAAAGGATACTCAGCAGCATGCCAGCCACATCTACATCAACGCTCTTACCCGCCAGCAACCACACTAACAAAGGCGTTACCACTGGTGCAAGCAATGTAGAGGTTGCAGTCATTCCGACACTCAACGCAAGGTCGTCCTTAGCCAAATAGGTAATGACGTTGGACGCGGTGCCGCCCGGACAACAGCCTACAAGTATGACACCAACTGCCAGTGCCTCGTCAAGCGCAAACAGCCACGACAGCACAAGGGCAAACAGAGGCATAATAGTAAACTGAGCCAGACAGCCGATGAGAACATCTCTCGGACGACTCAGTACGATACGGAAGTCAGCAGGCTTGAGTGCCATTCCCATGCCAAACATGATAATTCCCAGCAAAGGATTGATCACTATAGGTTTAATTCCGCTAAACAGACTAGGTAGAGCCAATGCCAGCAAAGCTGATACCAGCACCAACACGCCCATATATTCCGATATATAATGACAGATTCTCTTTAGCATAATGTAATTTACCCATTAATGGTGCAAAGATACGATTATTATTTGTAACTTCAAAATAAAAGCTAGAGAAAGTTCTGTATCGGAATCATTACCAAAGTGTCCGATTATTAAAAACAAGAAAGCCCTGGGTCATTGCTGACTCAGGGCTTCACACTTGATTATAAAGAAGGCGGCCTCCTACTCTCCCGCATTGCATTGCAGTACCATCGGCGCAGGCGGGCTTAACTTCTCTGTTC
>JAEEGH010001127.1_pt1 | contig 79172 bp, 56 predicted proteins | sample 9134181 | NCBI WGS metagenome assembly JAEEGH01 (sample SAMN16246544, study PRJNA631951) | gut metagenome | biome: gut microbiome; feature: rumen; material: DP-attached | host: Bos | place: Iran: Karaj | collected 2018-10 | reverse complement strand
TTCCTTGAGACCAAGACGAACAAGGAGATGAAGAGCATCAAGTTCACCAACGGCTACTGCGTTGACTTCGAAGAGAAGTGGGAGGACAAGATGGGACACTTTGAAGAGATCACTATCACCTGCAAGAAGATTGAGTTCGGCAATGTGGTTTACGAGAACGACTGGGCATGATGAAAAATGAAAGATGAGAAGTGAGAATTAGGAGTTAAGAATTAAAATATAGAAAGGAAAGATATTATGGCAGAGAATGTAACACCAGTAACCCTGGAAATAAAAGATTTCGCACCACGTGAGGTAATGATGGTTGACTATAAGTTTGAACAGGCTACCGATAAGGAGGGACAGATTTCAGGTATTCCCCGTGGCGGCAAGGTGACAGTACGCGTGAAGGCCATGAACGATGGCAACAACGAGCTGATAGCATGGATGCTCGATCCCACGAGCCCCCGTGACTTCTCAGTCAAGTTTGTGAACACGGTAGACGGCGCAGCCATGAAGGAGCTGAAGGGTACCAACTGCTACTGTGTGAACTACGTGGAGAAATGGGAAGACGGACAGCAGCACTTCGAGGAAATTGAGATCGTGTGCCAGAAACTCGAGAATGGTCCTGTGTTATACGACAATCCTTGGAAGTAATTATTTCAGCATAGGACAGCCTAAAAGGGCTGTCCATGCGGTTTTAATTGAATAGAGTAATTATATATAATTATGTTTACGTGCGCATGCGCGTATCTTTTTGTATTATAGCTAATTAAATAATATGGGACAGTTTGTTTGCCAGGGCGCTATGTTACAGTGCACATTTGGAATGGCTCCGTCGACTTTCTCAGTTCTTGACCCCATGCGCCCTAAATGTATGAATATGGCTATCGGTAACATCATGGACAATAAGCCCATGGTTAACATTGCCCCTTTTGGTATGTGCCAGTCTATGGCGAACCCTACAGTAGCATCAGCTACTGCAGCTGCGATGGGTGTGCTGACCCCCATGCCTTGTATGCCAGTAATCGCAGCTCCGTGGACTCCCGGAGCTCAAGTAAAGATGTCAAACTTTCCTGCTCTTTTGGACAATGCGAAATGTATGTGCAATTGGGGCGGACAGATATCAGTCATTATGCCAGGAGCAATAGCTCCGATGACATCAGGAAAATAGTAAGATTATGAGAGGGTGGCTGATAGTATTGCTGATGGTCTGTATGGTGTCTTCTTTGGAAGCCCAGCAGATGGAAGTCAATGGATTCAAGCGACTAAGGCGCCCTATTTGGAATCGTTCAAAGGTAGCTGTCGATAAGCAACGAGCCATCATCGATCTTTATACCGACGAGAAAGGTTTTACTTTTACTGCTAATGGTAAGGAGGCTGCTGAAGCTACGGAGGGTAAAGGCGTTATCACTGTAAAGGTTCCCAATAAGACACGCCATATCACGGTAAAACATCCACAGTATGGCACACTCACATGGCGTGTTCCTGTGAAACATCTGAAGCGCAAGAAGCACTATCGTGCCACATTGTTAGCTCAGAATCCAATTAAAGAATATAAGCCAGAGCAACAATGGGTAGTAATGGACATAGAACCGAAAAGTGCCATCGTAAGGATGGACTCGACGGTAACGCTGATTAATGAAGGACAATATGCGGAGATGCAGTCAATGGGATGGCATACCTATCACGTTGAGGCTCCATTTTATGAGGCACTGACGGACTCATTCTTGTTGACGGATACTGCGAAGGTAAATATCAAGGTTAAGCTACAACCCGCTTACTCGTATGTGGTGGTGAATACACCTTGGGAGAATGGTGAGATTTATATCGATGGGCTATTCATATCAAAGGGAGAAGGTACTAGTCGCCGATTGCAGGAAGGGCAGCATCGTCTTTCAGTATTCATGTACGAAACGTGCATTTATGATCAGTCGTTCAACATTGGACGGGCAGAGAAACAGGTCATTACGTTAACGAAGAATGATTTCGAACCGCAACCGCATAAAAAAGAAAAGATGTTTTCTTCTCTCAGTACACAGTCGCCAATAGTAGCTCCTTGGGTTGCGTCAGTGCAAGCGCCAGTGACATTAAAGGCACCAGATTGCGATATTGAGATATGGGTTGACCGTGAATATGTAGGAACAGGGCAATGGAGTGGTATGTTAGCTCAGGGATATCACATTGTCAACACGAGGAAGGATAGTATAGAGTCGAAGAGCACTGAGTTGTGGATTGTAGATAGCACCCCCCAGCAGTTAGATCTTGCCGTTCCACAGATAAGCATGGCAATGCTTAACATACACAGCAATGTGACAGGTGCTGAGATCTTTATTAATGATGTGCTTGTTGGAAGTACACCGAGTATTATCCCTCAACTGCCAGCAGACAGGCTATATACTGTAAGCCTGCGGAAAGAGGGATATAAGAGTACTAAGAAATCCGTCAGACCTCGTGGCAATGAGTTGACGGACTTAAATATAAAAATGAAACAAAAATAAGATATGTGCAGTAGGATGAGTAAAGAAACGTCAGATATTCTTACCCAGTTATCCTGGTTTCGTAGGGATAAAGTCTCTGCTGCCTGTGTAATGGTGATAGGATGTGGTGCCTTAGGTAATGAGGTGTTAAAGAATTTGGCACAGTTTGGCTTACAACATCTTGTTATTGTTGATTTTGACTCTGTAGAGCCATCGAACCTGACACGGTCGGTGTTTTTTACTATTGACGATGCTATTAACAAACGGCGGAAGGTCGATGCGATAGCAGAACGACTGAAAGCCATGAATCCTGCAATGGAGTTGAAAACCATCTGTGGCGATGTGGCCTACGATGTGGGATTGGGCTTAGTTCGTAGTATGGACGTGGTAATAGGTTGTGTAGACAGCCGTTGGGCCCGTTATAGTATAAATAGACTCTGTATGCGGGCAGGAGTGCCGTGGGTAGACGGTGGCATTGACGGATTAGAAGGTACTGTCCGGGTGTTTCGCCCTGGGGAAAATTGTTATGCCTGCAACTTAGGACCAGAGGGTTTGAAGGATCTTAAAAAACGTATGCCTTGTGCTGGCATCATACGTCGTAATGAGGCATCAGGACGTGCTGCCACCACACCAGTCATTGCCTCTATTATTGGTGCTATTGAAGTACAGGAAGCATTGAAGTTAATACATCGTGAGCAATTGGAAGCAGGTGAATTGACTTCATTGTGTGGTAAGATGTTTTGTTATGAGGGGCAGCACTTGTCGACCAAAACAGTAGATTTTAAAGCCTATGACGACGACTGCCCTGTTCATGACTTGTGGCAACCAATCGTACAGACAGAAATAACTGTGGAGAGTACTGTGGCCGATGTGTTGCAACAGCTACACAAATTGTTGGATGACGATCACCTACAGATATGTCTCAACGATTGTTTCGTTGATTGGGTGGAGTCTCGTGCAGATGGACAACAGATACAGGTCATGAAACCTGGAAGGGACGTGGCCGAACAAATAGAACGACATCCGGGATTGAAAGGTGCACTGCAAGGAGCACTTTATCAACATGAATACAGGGTGTTAGACGATAGCTTCCCATATCAGGAACTAACGTTAGCTCAAGTGGGAATACCCGTCTGGGATATATTGCAAATAATCACTGCACAAGGGAATGTGTATGTTGAAATGAAGAAAGAATGAAAAAGGTAAGCCAAAACCTCTCAGAGGTCAGTGCAGAGATGCTGATTAATTACCTCTTTCCTGAGGTGAAGGAGCGATGGAATGTACATAATATGGGTACTTTCTACCGCAACTACAACCGTGACGTGATAAACTATGACGAGGAGAGTGCCGAGATAGAGGTGGCACGCGATGGCTTTATCAAGTTGCTGCCGCAAGGCCTTCTTTTTAGCACACAAGGTAAGGGTCGTGGTGAACTTAGGAAAGCGATTAGCGGACAGAATGCCAAGATGCGGCTGTTACGTGACATGTTCCAGCCTTTTGACACCTTTGCCTTTCGTCGCCGTTTGGCTATCGAACGGCAGGTGTCACAATTGCTTGATACCAAGCTGCAATACCTGCTGTCGACTTATTTCCATTATGATTTGGTTGCAGAGCAGAACTCGTACGTACGTGAGGTGGCAGTATTGTTACCATTTGTCAGTAGAATGCGCGGTGACTTCCTGTTTGTTCGTAACTTGTTAGTGTCGCTCTTTGACTGTGAAGTACTATGCAACCAGGGGCGTTATAGCCATACAGATAACACGCGTAGCTGGATATCGCTGATGCAGTACGAGTTACTTATTGACGACCTGACTAGTGAGCAGTATAATGCACTGCGAACAGACATAAAACCATTAGCACAGTTTATTACAGAGTGGTTTATTCCTGCTGATGTATACTGTGAGATATCCATCAAATGGCACCAGCATCAGCCGCTGACGGGTGAAAACTTGACGCTGGACTATAATTCAGAACTGAATAAATAACAACGATATGAATATCAATGCGAGAATCGACTGGAAACCGGGCATGGAACTTACCGCCCAGACTTTCCTTGACATGGACGCCAATCTTGACTTCCGGCAACAGATGGCAATACGTGCTGCACTGGGCGACCATTGTATCGGCCTGTTACCAGACATGCCTTTCAGTTGTTCAGGTACGTTCTATACCAATAAGTTTGAGATAGAACGTCTGCAATGTGCTGCGTTGTTGCCGTCTGGAAGAATAGTACAGGCAGACGAGGCCGTCAGCATTACGATTCCGATGCTCTATGGCGATGCCTACTATCTTACAATAGGGTTGGGAGAAGGAATGAGAACCTTTGAAAAAGAAGGAGTACGCTATGTACAGCCCAAAGTTGCTTTCTCTATACAGTCATTGCAGGAAGTTCAGCAGAATGACGTGTTGCCTATCGTTCGCTTTACGGTCGACAAGGGCGTATTTGCAGTTGATAAAGACTTTGTTCCACCTTGTCTGCTCTTGTCGGGTAACACGATTTTTAATGATCTTCATCGGCATTATGTCGAGTTGTTGATGTCATTAGCCCAACATGCAAACCAGAAAGAGGGTGATGGCAAACGGGCGATGCAGCGCTACCTATTTGTTCTGAAATCATTCGATATGTCAGGGCGTGTGGCAGACTTCGTCAGTATAACTCAAGAGATAGCCCAAGCCATAGACTACTTTATCATGACACCTTATACAGATCATCCTGTAGAGATTCCCCAACCTGTGCAGGTCGATGTTATGCTTTGGCTGCGCTGGTTTGAGAATTATTTGTCTGGAGCGGTTTCTGTGCTTGATGGGGTAGAGCTTGAGGACGACTCAATAGACTATGAGACTTTGCTTGCTCAGGCCAAGAAGGAACTTTATGAACAGCTGAATCCAGAACTTTATGCCAAGCTTTTGGAACAGATTAAGACAGAGCTTCGCGATGAGTTGAGCGACAAGTTGACGGCTGCACTCACTGATTATATGGAAAATACGATGAAGCCAGATCTTGGACGTATACTCAGTGCAGAATTGTATGAGAAATTATATGAGAAACTATATACAGAACTCTTCGAAAACCTGTTCAATGCTCTATATGTTCCTGAACCGGAAGAGAAAGAATTTATTCCTATTATATAATATGTAGCCACATGAACGGACTGATTGCACCTATAGACATTACCAAGAACGGATTGCGACGAGGCAATAGCATTAAGGAGTCTATTGACACTTTCTTAGAAGTGCTTCTCAACTCGGTATGTGGTGAGACTGCCATAGACCCGCAGTTTGGTTTCGTGTTCAACAATATGCGCTTTGAGATTTTCAACGAACGCGATGGTGTTATCCTAAACTCGCAGGAGGAAGACGACAAACAGAATGACTTGTATTCAAAAAAAATCTCAGGTAATTCGCGTAACCTCAATACCTTTGCTATTGATTTGAAGGCGGTTGTCGAGAAGTATGAACCACGATTGGAGGACATTACCACCAGTATGTCTTATGTACGTGGTGAGCGTAGGGTCTACATTACTGTTGTTGGTGTGATTACTGAAACCAAGGAGAAGTACCAGTATGATACTATTCTCAAAATCTGGAACTAACAGACTATGAAACAAAAGATATACGAGACACGGCAGAGAGCAGAAGAATTGCTGGATGAGGCTATCAGCATATGGCGACAAAGTGACCATAGTGACCAATTGGAAGGTTTGGAGCATGATCCAATCTTTGCTTTGCTGATGACAGCATTAGCTTATCAGGCCAACGAGTCGGATAGTGATATAGAGCGCCTGCGTCAAGATGTGCTTGACGAGTATGCTCGTTTGATGACTCCTTATGAGTCTGGTCGTGCCATTCCTGCTACAGCAGTGGTGGAGACAGCATTACAAAAGGGTATTCCTGAAATGATACTCAGTGAGAACAAAACCTTTACGTTAAAAGACACTAGTTACAAGTTTATGCCGTTGCTGCGGTCGAGGGTCATTAATGCCACTGTAGATTCCATTATCCGTTTAGATGGCCGTCGATGGAAATTGACATTGCAGTTTCAGGAACCAGTCAACAACTTGTCTGGTATAACTTTTGCCATTAAGGACAACCGTTTCCATGATGTCAAAGTATCTATTGATGGTAAACTGTTACCATTAGTGAAGCCTTGGCACTATGCGAATATGCCTTTGCAGCATTGTTTTTCTGTCGACGCGCTATTATATAATAATGCTCAGATGTACCAGGCTTCTATGACAGGTCTTGACTTGTATACTCGTCAGAACATAGCCCTCTTCTATATAAAGGAGCACAACCCTAAGCAGTTTTTTAAGGTGGATATGGAGAGCATAGAGTTGGTATTCGATTTCACAGGCATTCCCGATGACTTTGTTTTCGACAAGAATGTCTTCTCCCTGAATACCGTATTGTTGGTCAACGCTCAATTGAATGTTGCCACCATTTCATCGACAGAACCGATTGTCCGAGTGGTTGGATATAGCGAGTCTGAAGCCGCCAAGACTAGCGGCCAACAATTGATGCATCTGATACCTCCTTCTAAAGAACAACTCTTTGGCAAGACACCAATTGAAGTGCGGCGTGTTGCTGCCGATCGTTTCAATCGAGCAACGCTAGTCAGGTTAGTGAACAGTCTTATGACAAAGTTTAATAGCGATTATTATGCTTTCATGAACCTGAAGGATGTTAACATCCAGACATTGGTCAGCCAGTTGCAGGAGGCGTTTTCAAAACTTATTGCCACCACTCGAGATGAGAAACAGCAGAACACCTCTGGTGTCTATCTGATGCTCAACAGGAAGGTGTTGCTATCTAAGACACCAGTCAGTCTTGACGTCGGATATCTCACAACTGACGGCGAGGCTGTCAATGAAGATCTGCTTCCCGGTAGCGTCTTTACACCACCTGTCGGATTTGAATCATCTTCTATTCGCCAGATAGCAGTCCCTACGACTGGCTTTGATGAAGTTAACGACGCTGAGAGCATCAAGAGTACTATGCGATATTATATGGTTACCAACGACCGTATTGTAACACCTGCTGACATGAAGATATTCTGCTATACAGAATTGATGAACCGTTACTCTATTATTCCGGACATGGTACGTAGCATCAGTGTCAAGCACTTGTTACACAATGACCGTACAGAGACGGGTTATGCCATTCATGTGGATATTAACCTGCAGGAAAATCTTTTCATCAAGCGTAGCTTTGCCGACAAGATAAACCAGGCCGAGACGCTCCTTCAGAAGATGATGGAAGTCAGAAGCACAGGTATCTATCCAATACTGGTAACTATACAAATTATGGAAGAATCAACAGAAAAAGCATAACAATACAATATGGAAGATAAAGATTTCTTGTTAGACATCGTCTATAAAAACAAAACTGTCAAGTTCAGGGTGGTCAACCCGGAGTCTCCCATAGAGATTTTGATGACCAACTTGCGCCATGCCATCGGTAATGATGGTAAACTCATCTTCGACTTCCCTTCGATAGACCAGACGGGAGCACCACTCGACTACTTCTTTGGCAAGGAAGATCCTGAGGTGCATGAAATCAGAGTGTTACGTCCGCGTATTGGTCGTTCAGACCAGACACTGCTTGACTATCATGTTCAAAACGGCGATACACTCTACTTAGTGGCTGACCCATTTCCAGGATGAACGGACGGAGCAAGAGACTGCAGAATGAGTGGCAGACGTTAGAGCACGGGCTTGATGGTCGTAAGGATATCAGTTGCCGTGTGTTGGCTACCAACGAAGAGGGGTTGCCAAACAGCTATTGTGTGGACTATCATATACATAGCATCTGTGGTGTTACCAATGTAGAACAGCTTGGTATCGAAGGTGTTGTGAACGAACCACTTTTTGCTGACCACTTCCAAATGCAAATCTCGTTACCTGTGAACTATCCACAGGTGGATGCTGCTCCAGTCTTCAATTTCCTGACTTGCGATGAGCAGGGCAACGACATACCGCACCCGTGGCATCCCAATATCCGTTATTTCGGTGCTTTTGCAGGCAGGGTATGCATCAATATGGCAGATACCTATTCCAGTCTGTTGTGGGCCATACAGCGTATCGGTGCTTATTTGCGCTATGAGGTCTATCATGCTACGATAGAGCCCCCCTATCCAGAAGACTTGCAGGTAGCCGCTTGGGTACGTAATCAAGGAGAGCCAAACGCATGGATATATTTAAACAATAAGAATAAATAACGAGATATGAACATAAGATATAGAGCATTGTTGCTGTTGACATGTTGCTTGTCGGTCATCATGCTATACGGCAAAATGGTGAAGCCTATCACGGTGGCACAGGGTCAACCGTATACTGACCACATTGCGTTGGCAAATGACGCTACAGATAAAGATATCATGGTGAAGTTCCAGTTTAATGAGGATGCTAATACGCTGACGGTCAGTGTCATCTCCTATCGTACCCTTTTCGTCTTTTGGGACGATACTCGTTATAAGAATGTTGTCAAGCGTCGCTGGATACATACCGACCGATTACCCTATGTTGCGACCTGCGAGGATGGTCAGCGTTTTCGCCTGACAAAGGAACTTTGCAATTCTCTTCCCAAGCCCAATAAGAAATATATCTTTAAGAAATGGATGACTTATGAGGGATTGCAGCCACAGGAGAAGGAAATCATGATGGTCAATAGTTATCTCGAGCAAGTTTTTGACATACAGAACAAGCGCAGCAATGTGGCAATTCATCTGCACGATGTTATGTTGCTCGATTTGGTCAAGCAAAAAGGTATCAAATCGGAATACCAAATCAGTTTTGGAAAGGATCTTGATACAGAATATCAGATTACTATTCAGCGCAATCCGTGTTTCGGACTTGAGAAGGAGACAGAAACGGCTCAGAAGGCTTTTGAAGCTGTTACGAAGAGCTATAAGTTGTTGAAAAAGAACTATGCTAAGGGTACCGTCAGTTCGCAAGAGAGCAAGAAAGCTTTCGACGAGCTCAAGGCAACGCTGACAGCTCAGTATCAGCATAACAATGACAGCAGTGCATGCCCAGTTATTCAGGACTATATCAATCAATATAACCTGAAAGTCGATTCATTGACAAGCATGAAGGTACAAGTCGAAACACCTGCAGAGGTGGCAGAGAAAGTCATGGGTGCTAAAGGCAATGAGGCCAATGAAGCCAATGGAAAGATAGTGTTGGCTAATGCTCGTCAGATTGATAGTAAGGTGTCTCGCTGGCTTACCAGTCGTAATGCTTCTGAACGTGCCGATCTTGTCAGGGAATGCCAAAACATCATCCGAGATACTAAACAGATCATTATTACGCTTCCGCAGGCAAAATGGTCTGAAACGATAAAAATATTCCGTCAGGCAGAACAGTACTTTAACAAGACATGCAGATAAAGCGACATATATTATATTGGCTGTTATGTCTGCTACCGTTAGCAACATTAGCGCAAACTTCGGATCCTAATGCCGAAGTGACGCCTGAGGCGTTGCATCAGGAGATAGGGGCGCGTATGATGCATTATGCCGATGAACTGAGCGAGTTGGCCATTGTGGGCAACATTCAAGTGACGTTCTACGAATCGTCTCCGTTGTCTGTTGGATATGTCAATGTACTGAGGAATAAGGTGAATCTGTTGGACGAACGATATAATTCCATTAATGTCCGATGGACCACCTTCATACAGGCTATGCAGATGGATATTGCCGATGACGATGAACTGATGGCTATTATGAGTAATGTGGAACAGTTGAAGCAGGGAGTTGCTGATACGATAGCGTCAAAGAGGAACCAGTGCGATGCCTTACAGAGTTTTGCACAAGCCGAAGAGTTGTTGGCTGGCCAGGATTCCATCTACAAGAGCCTATATAATAAGGCCTTTAAGTTGTCGCTTGTCAAGAAACTGACTCCACAACTGGAGAAGTTGAAAGCCCGCGAACAGGCTCTCTTCGCACAGCTTCAGGAAAGCTATCAGAAAGCCAAGCAAGCCTGCGAGGTGGTGCCATCGCTCTCGAAACGTATGCCTGCCCTCGATGATACTTTTGCGGGTATTCAGATGGTGTCTACTAAGATACAGGGAATGGCCTATAAGCCGTTCATACAGCGTATTAAGGACTACCTGATAGGGTTGGCTTGTGTGGCAGTCTTGTTGCTGTTCTTCAATATGTTGTCTTCGAAGATTAAGTCGTTAAAGGCGGCTCGCCAGCAGGCCAAGCAATATAAGGACATGATGCAGCGTAATGCAGGCGGTCCAGGAGATTATCCTACGATATAATTAAGAATTTAGTGTTTATGATGAAGAAGATACAAAGCTTTTTACTGATGTTAGTCGCTATGCTGTTCTTGACAGGATGCGATGAGATGATGAGTCATTTTGTTGTACCAGACGATTTGGATATCATCGATGCCGATAAGCCTGTCAAACAGGACGTCATGCGTGTACATAAAATAGACTTCTCGTCTGACTATAAGACCTTTTCCGTCACCACTCGAATGTTTGGTGATATCGGACCATATAGTCTGACTGACACCACCCAGCTAAGAGTTAGTGTCCAGAGCACCAAAAACGGTATCAGCTTGGGTAGGCGCGCTACTCCGCGACTGATCGGCATGCGTAATGTTAAGAAGGAAAACATTGCCAGACAAGATGTCGGAGTGCTTGTTCTCGTCGACCTGACACAGGACCAGGAGACTTTAGACCATATACATAATTATATTGTAGAACTCCGTTCCGTTTTCGACGACAACAATTTGTATGTCTCCTTTATCTATAGCGATTCTGTCAGCCAGACACGACCTGTTTCCGACTATGTCCTTAACAAGTATTTTGTTAAGGAAGCAGGGAATCATGTATTACTCTATCGCTCAGTCTGTCAGAAATACGATGAGATGCTGTCGCATCAGGGGATATGGGCAAATGTTAAGCACATGGCGTTGCTGATACTCTCTGACAACGAGATTTACAACAATGCTACTGACATGCCTTTCGACCCCGACCATTATGTCTATGAAATAGATATGGCTCAGAAGTCCGAACAACCGTCTCCTGATATCATGGTGTGCTATGCTAACACAAAGCAGAAAGACCAGGAGAAAGGTGAGCAGGATATATTGGTACTGAAACATCTTTGTGAGCAGACCAAAGGTATCTTTATGCACTCTTATAGCGGTACCGCCTTCAAGGATGCTTTGCTCAAGGCATTCCATATCAGCCCTGATGCTAATGAGTTTACGTTTGAGAATCCTGACGGTAAGGTGTATTGTGGCAATTTTGAGACGCTCACGGTTGGTTTCTATGATGTTCAAACAGATACCCTTGTTACCTCTTTTCACACTGTTATTAACAAGGGCGACTTCTATAACCCTATTATCGTACACGGACTAACCACACCACTTATCATTCTCTTGGGCATTATTCTGGCATCTTTCACTATCTTTGTGGTTTGGTTGCTGCTCCAGATAGTGGTTCCCTATATCCGTTATAAATACTTCTGTTACAAATATGTTATTCGCTATTCTGGTCATAATATGGGTGTTGGCAGCAATATGGTGTCAGAATCGTGCTATTTGTGTAAGGAACCTTTCGAGACAGGCGACGAGGTTGTGGTGAAATGCAGCCATACTATGCACAAAGAGTGTTGGGACGAGAACGGATACCACTGTACCGAGTATAGTGACCGCTGTAAGCACGGTTCCCACTATTATAACAGGCATAATCTGAATGACAGTCACAATGCTCCTTTCTTCATGAAATGGATTAATGCTGCTATCATTGCTACCACTCTGGCTTGGATTATGTTTATTTCCAGAAGTCATCGTGTGACAGCCTTCTTGGTTACTAAGTTGTCACTCTGGCTCGAAGGTGTAGAAGTTGGTACTCCTGAGGCCGACGTCTTGTTGTCGGGTAATGCCATTTCACCGTTGCCGTCATTCGGGTTCTCTATGGGTTTGTTCTTGACATTTGCTATCTCCATCTTGTCGTGGAAACTGTTGAACATAAGCTACAATCTCTTCGATTTTGTTCTCAGATGCATTGTTGCTGCTATTGTGTGCTATATTGCCTTCCTCTTCGTCAATGTGGTAATAGTGGTTTCCGACATACAGAACTACGCTTTCCTTCTGGAGTGGATTCCTTGGGTGTTCTCTGCTTTTATCATCTCATTCATTGGCACATGTAGGACGCGTGTCCGTCTGCGCAAGAGGCTCATTCTGCCTACTGTCGTCATTGCTGTCATCTCTATGTATGTATGGTGGCTGTTATATAATAATAGCATAGACTATCGTCTTGTGCTCTTGCACAGCTTTGTTCTCTACGGTGTGGGTCTGGCAGTCTGTATAGCCACTATGGCACCTCGCTCGGAGCGTTATTTCCTCCATGTACAGGGTGCGGTCAAAGAGATGGATGTTGCCATCTTCAAGTGGTTCCGCAATGCTCCTGACCGAGTGGTAACCATCGGTAAATCGTTGGACTGCAGCCTGCAACTGTCGTGGGATATTACGGGTTCTGTGGCCCCAATACATGCAGAGATTCGCATGTATCACAATTCGCCATTCCTGAAAGCACTCGAAAAGGGTGTCATAGTTAAAGGCCGTTCTTTAGAAGTAGGCAAGAAAGTGTGGCTCCGTCATGGAACATCTTTCACGATAGCCAACACAACATTTACTTATATAGAAAAAGACATAAATTAAGGCGTTTGCAGTTCGGATGTTGCAAACAAAGAGTTTACCGGCACTAAACCGGGAGTTTAGTTACGGTAAACTGCCAGTTTAGTGCCGGTAAACTCAAAGGGTGAATTTTGCGCTATAACAAAGGTGTGTTTACAGCAGACTCTTGATGGCCTGCTCTAAGTCCTTGATGTTCTCCATGCGATTCACGATATTGTTGCCGCGATCGATGAGGAAGAAGGTGGGAACGGCCTGGATGTTATAGAGCTGGAGATAGTTGGAATTGATGCCATTTTCGTCACGAACGCTGATCCAAGGAAGGGCTGCTGTCTGCTGCTTCCAGAAGTGTTCGTCAGAATCGAGGCTGACCTGATAGACTTCAAATCCCTGAGCGTGATATTTGTTGTATATCTCGCGCAGCTGCAGAATACGGGCAGGCGACTCGTTAGTGGCGAAGATATGGAAATCCAGCAGCACCACTTGACCTTTCAGATCTGTCAGATGACGCACGACACCTTTACTGTCGCTGAGTGGTAGGTCAATAAGACCTGCTGCCTGAATCTTTGAAGTCTCGATGGCCTTAGCATTGTTGGCATCAGCAATACGCACATTGTTCATACCCTCGATAGCGATATTGTGCAGGTTAGCACCACGCTCGGCATTGGGCCAGTTGGCATCCCAACTGGTAGCGACAGCAGCAAACGCCTTGATGTCGTCCTTATCCGTACGAGGGTTGAAGAGTAGTGAATAGCCCAAAGTCTGGAACAGAGCAAAATAGGCATAGGGCTTGCCTGGGGCTGGGAAGATATATTGGTGCTTCACCTCGTCCTTATAGCGGGCCACCAAACTTAAGATACTGTCGTTCACTTGGTCAATCGTTAGCCCATTGGTACGGCTTACCTCAATAGCCTGCTTCTGCAGTTGCATCTGCTTGAGAGCCAACTCCTTGATTTTCTGGCAGTTCTCAGAACCGCTCACTTCATACTGTGTCGCCATCTGCGGATAGCTGGCCTTGATGGTTACCGTCTCAGTAGAATCAATGCTAAGCGAGATAATCTGATCTTTGATGCGCAGGCGATAGAACTCGGGAGCCTCGGGTTTAGAACCATCAAAACTGAAGGAGCCATCTTCGCCCAAACGGGCAGAATCGAGCACTTCGATATTCTCTATACCGATGTTCTCAAAATAGAGCACAGAGTCCTTAGCCTCCGTAATCTGACCTTCAACGTGGAATTTCTTCTCGCCACACGAAGCCATGCTCAGCACGGCTAGTGCCATCACTACGTATTTCTTCATTTTTATCTGTTTTTTCAAATTTGGCTGCAAAGTTAAGAAATTATTATGAATAATGTGTGATGAATTAAGAATTATTTGTATCTTTGCGTCATGAAAACGAATATTTGGTAACATGATGAAAATACTATTGTTTCTTTGCCTTTGGATGCTGTCTTTGGCTGTTCAGGCCAACGATGGTGTGTATTTTGTAAGTGGTAACCAGCTGTTTCCTGCCAAGGAGACGGATATTGCCATCACGAAGGAAGTGCTGACCATCAGTCTGCAGGACGACGGATACGCATTAGTGGATGTGCAGTATGAATTCATGAACCGTTCGCAGCCCAAGTCAGTGCTGATGGGTTTTGAGGCAGACCGCCCATACAATGCTGGCGAAACATTGCATAAAGACGGTGCTCACCCTCAGATATTCGACTTCACGGTGGTGATGAATGGCGAGGTGTTGAGGTACAAAACGGCAGTAGTAGAGTCAATGAGCGAGGGCGAGTCAGACTTCAAACCTATCGATTTGAATAAGTGGAAAGTACAGGAGAATGCGGATGATGGCAATGAGGATGGTCTTTACAATGCCAGCACCAAACAATACATGCAATACGCCTATTCCTATTACTTTACCGCCCACTTCAAAAAGGGCATTAACAGAATTCATCACACCTACCGCTTCTCGATGTCGAGTGCAGTGGGTACGTCTTTCATCGTAAACTATTGGCTGAAGCCGGCCATGCGATGGGCTAATCGACAGATTGATGACTTCACGCTGCGCATCAAGGCAGAGAACACGATGAAGTATTTCTTCATTGCAGACAGCGTCTTTCAAACGAAACCTTTTAAGGTGGTAGAGGGTGATGGTAAAGTGCGCAAAACCAAACATTACGACTCGGATAGGACAGAAATCGTTCTGCGTAACGGTGTGGTGGAATGGCATCAGAAAAATTTCAAGCCGACAGACAATCTGAACATCGTTTCGTGTGACAGCTATATGACCTTCGACGAAGAACTGCCCTTTGGTTCTTTCTATGACCGTAGTGAAGGTTATATGATCTATGTCATGTATCATAAGGATGCCGATCCGCGCATTATCCGCAACTTGCCTTATGCCAGTCGTGGCTATGTATTCAAGGACAAGTATCTGCAGAAGTATTTCAGCCGTTTCTTCTGGTATATGCCTAATCCTGACTGGGAGCCTTCGACTGTCGATTTTACGCCCAGTGAACGCAGATATCTGAAGAACGATGTGCCTAAAATAGACTAGGATGCCAAGGCCTAAAGCACATCGGCTGTGTTAAATGATATTAATTGTTGGAAGAGCCATTAGGTTTATTCGGATTTTCGTGGTAATTTTGCAATCTAATTAGGCATACTCATTCATTTATTTAACATAACAAATATGATTTATTCAACTGAAGTGAAGAACATGTGTAGCGTCTGCAAGGGCGCTTATCATGGACCTGCACCCATTCCCGAGGAGGGCAAATGGATTCAGGCAAAAGAGATTAAGGACATTTCGGGTTACACCCATGGTATTGGTTGGTGTGCACCTCAGCAGGGTGCCTGCAAGCTGAGCCTGAACGTAAAGGACGGTGTGATTCAGGAGGCTCTCGTAGAAACTATCGGATGTACTGGTATGACCCACTCAGCAGCTATGGCTTCTGAGATTCTGCCAGGTAAGACCATCCTCGAGGCTCTGAATACCGACCTCGTATGCGACGCTATCAACACCGCTATGCGCGAGTTGTTCCTGCAGATTGTCTATGGACGCACACAGAGCGCTTTCTCTGAGGGCGGTCTGGCTATTGGTGCTGGTCTTGAGGACCTTGGTAAGGGTCTGCGTTCACAGACCGGTACACTCTATGGCACAGTTGCTAAGGGTACTCGCTATCTGGAGCTGACCGAGGGTTACATCACCAAGCAATATCTCGATGCAAACAACGAGGTTTGCGGTTACGAGTATGTACACCTTGGCAAGATGATGGAAGCTGTTAAGAACGGCATGGATGCTAATGAGGCTCTGAAGAAGTTCACTGGTTCTTATGGTCGCACAACCGAGGATCAGGGCGCAGTTAAGGCTATTGACCCACGTAAAGAATAAAAGGAGGATACGACTATGATTAGAAAAGTACAGTTTGAGAGTCAGGAGCGCCGTATCAACCAGGTTCTTGCTGCTCTGAAGGAGAATGGCATCAATAGTATTGAAGAGGCCAACGAGATTTGTGATAAGGCAGGGGTTGACCCCTATCTGATGTGTGAGGAGACTCAGCGCATCTGCTTTGAGAATGCTAAGTGGGCATACGTTTGTGGTGCTGCTATCGCAATCAAGAAGGGTGTGAAGAATGCCGCTGACGCTGCTGAGGCTATCGGTATCGGTCTGCAGAGCTTCTGCATTCCTGGTAGTGTGGCTGACGATCGTAAGGTAGGTATCGGTCATGGTAACCTGGCTGCTCGTCTGCTCCGCGAGGAGACCGAGTGCTTTGCATTCTTGGCTGGTCACGAGAGCTTCGCTGCTGCCGAGGGTGCTATCAAGATTGCTGAGATGGCAAACAAGGTTCGTCAGAAGCCTCTGCGCGTTATCCTGAACGGTCTTGGTAAGGACGCTGCTCAGATCATCAGCCGTATCAACGGTTTCACCTATGTACAGACTCAGTTCGACTACTTCACCTCTGAGCTAAAGGTTGTTAAGGAGATTCCTTATGGTAACAACCCCAGCCGTCTGAAGGTAAAGTGCTATGGTGCTGACGATGTTCGCGAGGGTGTTGCTATTCTGTGGAAGGAGAATGTTGATGTGTCTATCACGGGTAACTCTACCAACCCAACCCGCTTCCAGCACCCAGTAGCCGGTACTTATAAGAAGGAGCGCACGTTGGCTGGCAAGCCTTACTTCTCAGTAGCTTCTGGTGGTGGTACGGGCCGTACCCTGCACCCAGATAACATGGCTGCTGGTCCTGCTTCTTACGGTATGACTGACACGATGGGTCGTATGCACTCTGACGCTCAGTTCGCAGGTTCTTCTTCTGTTCCTGCTCACGTTGAGATGATGGGCTTCCTCGGTATTGGTAACAACCCAATGGTAGGTGCTACTGTTGCTATCGCCGTAGCTATCGACCTCGCTCTGAACAAGAAATAATATTCTTATTTCGCAATAAAAATTAAGCCTCGCCATTTGACGGGGCTTAATTTTTCTAGGCACCCTAGGCATTCCTAGAAAGACCTAGGATAGCCTAGTAAATCCTAGAATTAAATCTCAAAATCCAGGCAGCTGCGCTGCACGGTGTAAGGGCGAACTTTTCCATTGGCTACCGCCACGTGTTCTGGGTGCTTGGCGTAGCCCTTCAGTGCCTCTTCGCTTTCGAGTGTGCTATCCAGCATCACATCGGCATTCGATGAAGCCAGACGTCCGTCAATGTGAACCTTTACATCGAGCAGTCCGGGCACCTTGCCTACCAGTCCTTCCAACCCTTCCTTAATACCTGCCTTAACGGCTTTCTTCTCTTCCTCAGAGAGTTCTGGATTCAATGTCCAGAGAATAATGTGCTTTACCATATACGTGAATATTTATGTGTGTTGCAAAGATAGGAAATATCAGGCACAAAACCAAGAGAAATGGGCGTTTTTTCATAAAAAACAATAATATTCCTACAATTATTCGTTTCTTAATATAATAATGTGTACCTTTGCATCCGATTTTGCGCAAAGGGCGCATTTTTTATATTTTTAGATGTTTTAAATTAAGATGAACGTAATTACGAAAAGTATTCAATTGCCTGATGGAAGAACCATCACAATTGAGACCGGGAAAGTGGCAAAGCAGGCCGATGGCAGTGTGATGCTCCGCATGAACAACACTGTACTGCTGGCTACTGTTTGTGCCGCAAAAGATGCAGTTCCCGGAACCGATTTTATGCCTCTGCAGGTTGACTACAGAGAGCAGTATGCCGCAGCAGGACGTTTCCCTGGCGGTTTCACTAAGCGCGAGGGTAAGGCCTCTGACAATGAGATTCTGACGAGCCGTTTGGTTGACCGTGTGCTCCGTCCGCTGTTCCCCTCAAATTATCACGCAGAAGTTTATGTCAACGTAATGCTGTTCAGCGCCGATGGTGTTGACCAGCCTGATGCTTTGGCTGGTTTTGCTGCATCAGCTGCGCTGGCATGTTCAGATATCCCCTTCGAGTGCCCCATTTCTGAGGTGCGTGTAGCTCGCATTAATGGTGAGTATGTTATCGATCCAACCTTCGAGCAGATGAAGGAGGCCGATATGGATATCATGGTTGGTGCTTCGGCAGAGAACATCATGATGGTAGAAGGTGAGATGAAGGAAGTTTCAGAGCAGGATTTGCTCGGAGCCCTGAAGGCTGCTATGGATGCTATCAAGCCCATGTGTGAGCTGCAGGCTGAACTTTCTAAGGAGTTGGGCAAGGATGTTAAGCGCGAATACGATCACGAGGTGAACGACGAAGAGTTGCGTGAGCGTATGAACAAGGAGCTTTATCAGCCCGCTTACGATGTTACCAAGCAGGCTCTCGAGAAGCACGCTCGTGCTGAGGCCTTCGAGAAGATTCTTGCAGACTTCAAGGAGAAGTATGCTGCTGAGCATGCAGACTTGACTGAGGATGAACTGGAAGAGAAATATGCCATGATGGACCGCTACTACCACGATGTAGAACGCGATGCTATGCGTCGTTGTATTCTTGATGAGGGTATCCGTCTCGATGGTCGTAAGACTGATGAGATTCGTCCTATCTGGTGTGAGGTTTCTCCTCTGCCTATGCCTCACGGAAGTTCTATCTTCACTCGTGGTGAGACACAGTCATTGACGACCGTAACTCTTGGTACCAAGCTTGACGAGAAGCTCGTTGACGATGTACTTGACAAGAGCTATCAGCGCTTCCTGTTGCACTATAACTTCCCTCCGTTCTGTACTGGTGAGGCAAAGGCACAGCGTGGTGTAGGTCGTCGTGAGATTGGTCACGGCCATCTTGCTTGGCGTGGTCTTAAGGAGATGATTCCTGCTGACTTCCCTTACACCGTTCGTGTAGTAAGCCAGATTATGGAGTCTAATGGTTCTTCATCTATGGCTACTGTTTGTGCTGGTACGTTGGCACTGATGGATGCTGGTGTTCCCATGAAGAAGCCTGTGTCAGGTATCGCTATGGGTCTGATCAAGAATCCTGGAGAAGATAAGTATGCTGTCTTGAGCGATATCCTTGGCGACGAGGACCACTTGGGTGACATGGACTTCAAGACCACAGGTACAAAGGATGGTCTGACAGCCACCCAGATGGATATCAAGTGCGACGGTCTGTCGTTCGACATCCTTGAGAAGGCTTTGATGCAGGCAAAGGCTGGTCGTGAGCACATCTTGAAGTGCATCACCGATACGATTGCTGAGCCACGTCCTGAGCTGAAGCCACATGTACCTCGTATCGAGGCCTTCGAGATTCCGAAGGAGTTCATTGGTGCAGTCATTGGCCCTGGTGGTAAGATTATCCAGCAGATGCAGGAGGACACTGGTGCAACGATCACTATCGACGAGGAAGACGGCGTTGGCAAGATTCAGGTTAGCGGTCCTAACAAGGAGACTATTGATGCTGCCATCGCTAAGATTAAGGCTATCGTGGCAATTCCTGAGGTAGGCGAGGTTTATGAAGGAACCGTTCGTTCTATTATGCCTTATGGTTGCTTTGTCGAGTTCATGCCTGGCAAGGATGGTCTGCTCCACATCTCTGAGATCGACTGGAAGCGCCTTGAGACTGTCGAGGAAGCTGGCATCAAAGAGGGTGATAAGATTCAGGTTAAACTCTTGGAGATCGATCCTAAGACCGGTAAGTTCAAGCTCTCTCACCGTGTACTCGTTGAGAAGCCCGAGGGTTATCAGGAGCGTCCTGCTCGTGAACGTGGTGAGCGCCGCGAGCGTCCAGAGCGTGGTGAGCGCCGTAACCGCGGTGAACGCGGTGGACGAGACGAGCGTCGTCCCCGTCCAGAACGTGGTGAGCGTCGTGAGCGCACTGAGGAGTTCCATGAGCCTGAGAACCAAGAGCCCAAGGACTTCACAGATGAATTAGACAAGATGGATTTTTAATTCTTGACAACAAGAAGAAATCTATAATACAAGAAAAATCCCGATAAACCATTTGAGTTTATCGGGACTTTTTTATTTCTTTTTACGAGGCTTGCGGATAGCCCAACCTTCTTCGCTGAAATCGGGGATGTCTCCTTTTAGTTTCATGCTTTTAGGATTGAGAAACTGCATCCACTCGTCTTTCTTATATGTTTTCTGAGAAGCAGGCTTTCTGGATTCTCTTGGAGCTTTTGATTCTTTGTTACCTTTAGCGATTTTCGAGCCTCTGGCTTTCTTGGCTCCTCCAATATTACCTTCCTCAGCATCGTTGCAACGCACCTCGCGATTCTTATAGCGTTGCCCATGTACGTATTTAATAACACGTTCAGCATCCTCTTCAGGTACTTCAAAATAAGACATCGTATTCAAAAGGTCGATATGTCCTACAGCCACATGGCCTCGCCCATGACGGTTGGTGCTCACCACCGTCTTATTGAGGAACTGCATCAGTTCACCAGGATAAAAGCCATCTTTCTTACCCAGATTGATAAAGAGTTTACGGTAACCCTCTGAAGTGGCTGTAGCAGTCTTTCTTTTACGCTCCTTGCCCTTTTCCTTGTTGCGTGAATCCTTGCTGCTTACCTCCTCAATCTCTGGCGCATCGGCATAGTAAGCCAGAAAACGACCAAACTCCATCGAGACAATCTTCTTGATAAGGTCATCCTTATCAATATATTCGAAATAACGACTGATATCCTGCATGAAGGGCGCAATCTGCTCTTCGTCAACATCTGCCTTTACGATTTGATCCATGACGCGATAGAGTTGTTTCTTGCAGATCTCCTCAGCAGAAGGAATGGTTCCTTTCTCAAACTGTTTACCTATCTCCTTCTCAATATTGCGGATCTTATGCTTCTCACGAGAGTGGACAATGCTGATACTCGTTCCTTTTTTACCAGCACGGCCTGTACGTCCTGAACGATGGGTATAGTTTTCAATGTCATCAGGTAATCCGTAGTTAATGACATGTGTCAAATCGTCCACATCCAGTCCGCGGGCAGCAACATCTGTAGCAACAAGGAGTTGAACGGTGTGCTGACGGAATTTTTGCATGGTCAAGTCGCGCTGTTGCTGAGAAAGGTCACCATGCAAACTTTCAGCATTATAGCCATCCTTGATCAGTTTATCGGCAACCTCTTGTGTCTCAATCTTCGTTCGGCAGAAGATGATGGCAAAAATGCGAGGATAATAGTCTACCAAGCGCTTCAATGCCAAATACTTATCCTTGGCATTCACCATATAATAGATATGATTTACATGCTCAGCACCCTCATTACGAGAACCAACAACAATCTCTTTATAATCGTGCAAATAGCCTTTGGCAATACGCTCTATCTCACGACTCATCGTGGCAGAGAACAACAGGGTGTTGCGATCTTCCGGCACACCTTCTAGGATGGCGTCGATGCTTTCAGAGAAGCCCATGTTCAACATCTCATCAGCTTCATCAAGCACCACATTATACACATGGTCTAACTGTGCAACACCACGCTTCATCAAGTCGATGAGTCGGCCTGGGGTAGCCACAATAATCTGAACACCCTTGCGCAGTGAACGGATCTGCTGTTCAATAGATGCACCACCATAGACGGCTTCGATATGAATACCGTCCATATACTTGGAAAAATCACGTAAATCGTCGGTTATCTGCAAACACAACTCTCGAGTGGGAGAGAGAATCAGTGCTTGTGTATCCTTGCGACTAGTATCAATACGCTGCAGAACGGGAATGCCAAAAGCAGCGGTCTTACCTGTACCCGTCTGAGCAAGAGCTATTACATCGTTACGATTACCTAATAAATAAGGTATTACTTCCTCCTGTACTGGCATGGGTTGTATAAACCCCATCTCTTCAATGGCGCGGCGAATCCCTTCGCTAACGCCTAATTCTTCAAATGTCTTCAATATCAATAACTTTCTAATTCGGGTGCAAAGATAGTGCAAACTGAGCGAAATACACGATTTTAATTGTTAATCTAATTAAAATCTTCAGAATTGCGATTTATTTTTATTTCCGAGGTGCAGCCTATCTTGACCAAGGGTCAAAGGTACGAATATGATAGCGCCTGATTAATTCCGCAAAGAGCTCATCCTGGCAGAGAGTTGGCACATGCCCCGTCATCAGAAGCTGTTTGCGGGCTCGGGTCATAGCAACATTCAGTTTTCGATCTATGAGTCGTCCTGATTCCTCGAAACGGGTAGATGTCAGGAAGTCGAGTTGATAGGACTGAGTCACCGTGAACGAATAGATAATGACATCACGTTGCGAACCCTGATAACGCTCTACGGTATCGATACTAATATCAAGCAGTTGTGGCAATCCTAACTTAGACAATTCACGACGAATCATGGCTATCTGATTACGATAGGGAACGATGACGCCTACTGTCTTGTCTGGATCAAAGCGATGGCCATACTGACGCACGATACGTCGTAAAAGGTCAGCAACAATACGGGCTTCCATAGCATTGGCCTTGTCAGAGCTGGTTACATAGTCTGCAGGAGCTGGAGTCAGCCATGATGGCAGAGTCTGAGATGGAAGGAAGAGTACACGATGCTGTTTAAGCAATTCGTCAAATGTATCTTCTGATGGTTCATTGTAATCAAGCGAACGTTCTAATTGATGCTGACAAGGTACGCATTCTAACTGTTCGCACTGGTAGAAGAACTCGTTAGGGAACTGGGCGATGTCTGGATGCATGCGCCCTTGATGGCGCAGGACCCCTGTAAATGCTGTGCGCTGAGCCTGTCGTTCTTGTTTTAAAAGGCGTTCAAAGAGTGATAATCTGCAATCGTGCAGGCGTGGCTCGTCGTCTGGTTGCTGAACTACTGCAGGCAACTGTTTGTGATCACCTATCAGAATAAACCGTTCGATGGCATCGCTAGCCAGCAACCCAATGATGCTGGGTTCCAGTATCTGTGAGGCTTCATCGACAATGCAAAGTGAGAAGTGGTTGATTTGAAAGATAAAGGGGCGAGATTGGAGTGTAGATGTTGTTGCCACCACCACACTTACTTGTTGTAGGTATTGCTTGATGACAGCTAATCGTGGCTGTTCGCCCATCATGTTATCCAGCAGACGATGGGCAAAACGTGGGTCGCAGGATGTCTCACTACCTAATCGCAGGTAGTCAACGCCAGCATCCGTCAACATGCTACAGATCTCATCTACTGCACGATTTGTATAGGCTGTTAATAGGATGTGAACTGAGGCCTGAAGCTCTTCTTGAACCAGAAAACGCAATGCCATTGACGTCTTTCCTGTACCAGGAGGTCCTTGCAGCAGGAAGAAATCTCGAGCCTGTTTGCTTCGCAACAAAATCTCGTCATAAAACGGATGGTAGGAACGAGAGAGTGTCAGCGACTCATCACAACGGGGGGCACGAAGTCCCATCAACAAACTGCGCCGAGAGGAGGATGCATAGCACAACGACATGATAGCACGGATGGAAGATGTTGAGCCTATATCGGAGGCAGCATGCTCCACAGCATAAGTGCCTTCTTGAAATACCGTAGGATTCTGTTGACCATCGTTCAGATGCAACACGATATTGGTATCACTTAGTTCTTGGACTACTCCTTTATATAATATATGGTTTCGTACATCTGGTTCACCATCATAATGATATAGACATATCATGTCGCCTCTGCGGAAGTTAGGTAGTGTGGCAGAGGTGTCGATGGAAAGGGTTATACTATCAGCTGTCCTGTTCTGCATGACACCCATGATAATATTGCCATTATCCAGCTTCTCAGCTAATGACATATGCCAAAGATCGGCCTGTGCCCCAACCTGGACACCTGGCTGTGGCTGACTCGTTCCCACTTTCTGAGCCAGCTGTTCCCGATAGACGAAGGAAAGCATACGTTCTACATAGGCATTCTCTTCCGCTGAAAGGCTTTGGAGACTGTTCACCAAGTGTCTTACTACCCCAAAGCCCTCACGTGCAATCCGCATTTCTTGAGCGACAATCTGATTGCGCAGGCGAAGAGCCTCGGCAAAGATATCCTTATGGAATCCCACTCGCATCAGTCCTTGATAGGCGGGGTATTTAGAATAGAGCAAACGGATGTCAACACCATTGGAGGCTTGTCCGAAATTGTAGTGCATAATACCGTAATAAAGTAGTAACTGCACATAATGTGACTCACGATAGTATAAGGGGGTAGTGGACGATGATTGGTGGGCTCGCCCTGATTTCTGCTCAACGAGCAAGCGAAAATCGCTAGTCATTAAGTCGACACGTCCTTGGAGACCCAGTTTCTCGCAGATAAAGCTAGGTTCTATCAGCACCTTCTCACGATGGAAATCGTTAGTGAACAACACATCAACAGCTTGCTGAATATTCTGTTGCTGGAGTTGTGCGTCACTTTTGAAACGCTTTCCATTAAAAGAATCACACGTACAAAACTGCAAAATCTGTTGACGAAAGGTTGCACGAAGGGTATCAGCCACAGTACTTCCAGGATGGTGAATCGCATAATCCAATGCCGTACTTGCAAACTGTCCTAAAAGGATAGCTTGGGTATTTGAATGTGGTTTGAGGCGGTTTTGCAGATAATTATTGGCGTGATGGCCATGTTCGGTAAAACAGGCTGCTATAGACGAGACATCCACCAAGAAGTCAGGCTCAACAATGATATAAGTAGGGACAAGACAGTCGTTTTCCAGACGACAGTCAAGCAGATTGAGTTGCATATCCTGATAGAGTAGTGGAACCAATGTGCTGTCTGTGATAGCAACACTTATCAACCCTTGGTCTGTAGAAACCTCCAGGTGCTGAGCGTCCCAACTCTTTACAATACATCTGACACACGTCATGTCAGCAGACCACCCCATAAGGCTATTGCTCTTGGTGCTCATTCATATATTCTCGTGGCGACATACCATAGAACTTCTTGAATATGGTAGAGAATGAAGCGGCATTGTTGAATCCACAAGCATACATCACCTCCGTAATATTCATATTATGACCAGCCAGCAGATTAGCAGCTTGTTTCAGTCTGATATTGCGGATAAAGTCATGAGGTGTCTGTCCAGTCAACTCCTTCATCTTACGATGCAGGTGAACACGGCTGATGCCTACCTCGTCAGCTATCTTGTCGATGCTCAGGTCAGAGTTGCTCAGATTCTTATTGATAACCTTCATCACGCGCTCTAGCAACAAGTCATCAGGTGACTTCACCTCAACCTTATCCACTTGCTGCTCTAATGAGTCGTTACGGCCATATTTCAGCTGGAGCATCTTGTGCGTATGAATAAGGTTCACAATGGTGCGACGGAGAATATCCATATTGAAAGGCTTCATGATATAGGAGTCTGCACCCATTTCAAGACCTTCTAACTGGTCCTCATCACGGCTCTTAGCTGTTAAGAGTATAACAGGAATGTGACTCGTAGCAGGATTTGTCTTAATCTTTGAACACATCGTATTGCCATCCATTTCAGGCATCATAATATCAGAAATGACAAGGTCGGGTATGCTCTTCAGAACTTCTGTTAAGCCTGCACGACCATCTCTGGCTACGATAACCTCATAGTCGGTAGACAGCTCTGTCTGCAGATAGTCACGAATCTCCGCGTCATCTTCCACTATCACAAGGCGCTGGCGCTTATTTGATTTAGGCATCTCACCTGTTTGTGGTTCATTCTCGATAATTTCTGCTTCATCAAACAAGCTAGTGGTTTGAGTCGGTTCTGGCTGGTTTAAGATAATCTCCTCACTCTTCAGATGGGCATTACCTAATGGTATGGTTACACAGAACTCACAACCTTTTTCATCCTTATTGTTATGTACCTCAATAGTACCATGATGCAATTCTACCAATGAACGAGTCAGGTCGAGGCCGATACCCGTACCAAGATTACGTTCATCAGGACTGTTGGGCGCCTGATAGAATCGCTCGAAGATGCGTTGAAGCTTATCTTCAGGTATACCGTCACCAGTATCCTTAATATAGATGCTGGCATGTTTGTCATCATGAGTCAGTCGCAAATGGATAGCTCCTCCTGCAGGCGTAAACTTAAAGGCGTTGGAGAGGAGATTGACGATAACCTTATCAAAATTGTCTCGGTCTATCCATACTGGCAACACCTGTGTGTCGTGCTCGTAGGTAAACTGTATGTTCTTGGATTTTGCCTGTTGGCTGAACAGCGTGAAGATATCGCCCACAAAGGTTACCAACTCTGTCTCGCACATATGCATCTGCATCTGTCCTTTGTCAATCTTTCTAAGGTCCATCATCTGGTTGATAAGTCCTAAGATACGCTCGGCATTTCGTCGGATCGTTTCATAGACGCTACGGCGATGCGGGTCGTCGTCCTGCTTAATCAGTGACAGCAAAGGGGCGACAATCAATGTCATAGGCGTTCGGATCTCATGCGAGATATTCATAAAGAACTTCAGCTTGGTATCTGCCAGCTCTTCAGCATGCATATGCTCTTGCAGGCGTAAACGGTCCTGCTCCTTACGTTGGTGCTGTTTGCGATACATCCAGAAGAGTGCTCCCAGAGCTAAAATATAAATAAGGTATGCAATAGGTGTACGATACCATGGGGCATGGATGATAACTATAAAGCAGCGCTCAGGCGTGGTAATACCGTTTTGTTCAGCAACAACACAGAAATTGTATTCTCCAGGCGCCATGTGGCTGAAGGTGATTTCATTAACACCAGGTTGCATACGTACCCAGTCTTCATTGTTGATGCGGTAACGATATACAATATGCTCCGGGTTGTCGTAAGTCAAAGTCGATAATTGTACGGCAAAGGTGTTGTCGCTAGGGCTAAGAACAAAACGGTCGGAGGCGATGACGGTCGTGTCGACCACTTGCCAGAAGCCAGACATCGTGGCACGGGTAACGGGTTCGCCATTAACGCTAAATCCTGTCAATTTGACCTCAGCTTTCCACTCACTTTCTCGGATATTCGCAGGATTAAACCATGACACACCAGCCAATCCGCCAAACACCAGCGAGCCACTAGGACCTATCCATGAGGCTCCGTCACTAAACTCATTACTTTGCAAGCCATTGTCAACAAAATAATTGTCCGTCTTCTTGGTCTTGGGATGCATACGGCAAAGACCATGGTCGGTAGAAATCCACAGATTGCCTTTTTTGTCTTGTTCTATACTGCTGATACCATTGTCTGGCAATCCGTTCTCTACCGTTAGACGGGACTGCTTTCGTGTCTTCATATTATAGCAGATGAGGCCGTCGTTGGTACCCATCAACAGTTCGCCGTCATATTCGTGAACAACACGGGCGGCAGTGCCATAATCTAAGCAGTTGCCACCAAAGGTTGAAATCCAGCTCTCAGTAGCAATATCCATAGCACAGGCGCCCATAGAGGTTGCTGCGTAGATACGCTTTCCGTCAGGCGACAGAGACAGTTTTGCAATATAGTTGTTGGCAATGCTATTGACTTTTCGGTCCTTGCCCGCATCTTCATGCTGGCTATATTCCTTTAATTCGTTCTTTTCAAAATCGAGACGTAGCAAACCATAGCCCATCGTTGCCACCCAAAGCCTACCCTCGTGATCGCATTTAATATCGAAGACACTTACTGAAGATCCTTGCGGTAAGTGATAGGGGTGATAGGTCATGTTCTTCAGGTCTATCCATCCCATTCCTTCTTTAAAGCTACCTATCCAAAGGCGTTGATGTTGGTCTTCACAGAGCCCAAGTATAGTGGCAGGGAATTTTTCCTTAAAGTGGTGTGCCAACTGATGATTCTGATCCAGACCGTAAAGTCCGTCTTTGTCAGTGCCAATCCAATAATAACCGTTAGAAGAACCCATAACACTGGTTACACATGCAGAACCAATAATGTTGCGTGTTCCCAGCTTATAGCCCATATAGTTGAAACCTATCGCTTTTCCAGGCTGCATATAGATGCCTTTTTGCAAAAGCCCTAACCATACATTACTATGTTGGTCTTCACAAATACTATAGACCTTAGCTGTGCTCAGATCAACCTCACGACTATAGTAGGGATTGTCAAGTAAATTGCCATTCTGAGGGTTATAGATAGCCAAACCAAGGCCGTCGTAGCCAATCATAATATGTCCTCTGCGGTTCAGATACAGTACAGAAACATGTTTGTTGCCAGTTCCTTCAATATGCTTAGGGGTATCGCCTTCAAGGATAAACACACCAGCATTGGCTGTTCCGACATATATATTACCGTCACGGTCCTGGCAGATATCACGAACCATACTGATTTCCTGTTCGTTCTGGAAATAACGTTTCGTGTTTTTCCCGTCAATACATAAAAGACCTTGACTTTCCGTGACAAACCAGATGCGATGGCGATTGTCTTCCATCATACGGTTCACACTTTTCATCTTAGCCATTTGGCCTCCTATTTGACGAGCTTCTTTCTGGCTGGTCATTCGAAGTACGCCATGACCTGATGTGCCAATCAGCACGTCGCCACTCTGTAATTCTAAGATGCTGGTAATATAATGTGGTTGTTGGACACCATCCAGATTATAGGTCTTAACGTCATAGAACTGCTGGCCGTCAAAGGTCTGCAGGGCACCATACATGCCGAAATAGAACAAACCTCGTTTGTCCTGCATCATGCAATTAATATAATTGCTGGCCAAACCATAATTCTGTTTCATTTCTTTTTTAAAGATATGAAACTTGTAACCATCATAGCGGTTAAGACCATTTCGTGTGGCAACCCATATAAAGCCGTCACGATCTTGATAAACCTGAGTTGTAAAGCTGCTTGACATCTGCTTGTCTGCATCGAACAATTTACCCATCTGGGCTCTTGCGCAGAGCGAGCACATAAAAAGAAGCAGCAAAATAAGTTTATTTTTCATCGTTAGCATTACGTTAGTTAGTCAGTAACGACTGCAAAGGTAGTAAATTATAACTTTCGCTCCAAATTTTTTTATAAAAAATTACATTTCTCAGCCTAAATTTGTTGGAATTTCGGTAGAGAAAGTGTCAAAAATGAGTATAAATAGATGAAAAACTATTGACGTGAGTAGCTAAATTGGTCAACGTCTACCCAGCCACCTTTCTTCTTGGTAGCATAGCAGAAGATAGCAAACTTACTACCCATGAAGAAGCGTTGCCAATCAAAGCGCATCCTGTGTTCTGTACCAATCTTGACCCATTGCTCACCATCTAAGCTATAATAGAAGGTCGCGATGTCGCGTCTGGGAAGAAAATCACCATCCACACGCAACCAGATTTTTGGTGAGGTCAGCGTTACGGTTTCTTTTATTTGTTCAGTAACATTCTCAACTTTTTTGTCTTTTTGAGACAGCTTGACAGACTGCTCACTCATCTCCAGCGTCCATTTCTTGCCGTTTTTCTTGATAGTAAGAATACCTGAATCGCTGTTAAAAGCAGCAAGTCCGGCACAATCGCCATCTTTCATTTTTGATACGTCCAGCAAAACAGCACCGCTACACTTGGGACCCTCCATTCGCTGAGTGATGGTGTTGGGGGCGAGGAAAAGGTTTGGAACTACACGGTTTGTCTTCAGTCTCAGGAATCCGGGACGCTCCGTCAAACTCCAGGCGTTATCAATGGGATTATGATTCCACTGCCAGTGCAGGCCCAGTTGATCTGCATTGAAATCATCGCTGCAAATGATGTGCTTTTCCTCTTCTCCGCTCTTCAGAGCTCGCATCAGCGAAGGCACATGTCCTTCTTCATCGCCTAGCATGGGCCAGCCATCAATCCAGCGGCAGGGCATTAAGGTGAGCACGCGCCCTACGCCTCCACGGTCTTGGAACATCACACCGTACCAGTCGCCGTCTTGTGTATCAACGATAGTGCCTTGTGCCAGGTAGGGGAAGCCGCCGAACTCCGACTCAAGAATGACGTTCTTTTCGTAAGGACCGTGAATATTGTCTGCACGATAGCATACCTCACGACGATGACGTCCTGGAGCATACACATGTGAGATCATCAGCAAATAATATTTGCCGTTATGCTTGATCATGCGGGAGCCTTCCAGCAATCCCGTCTCGTCTGCTTCACGTTTGAAAATCTGTTGGTGGGTGCCTTCAATGACATCAGAGAGATCAGGTTTTAATTCCATCATCTCACCTGTACCATAAATAACGTACACGCGGTTGTCGTCATCAAAGAATAATGAACAATCATGGAAATGGCGCATTCGCGATAACAAGGTCCACTTGCCTTCAGCCTTTTCAGCTGTAAATATATAGGTGTCGCCCATTGCACCAGACTCATTAGGAGCAAGGAGAGCGTAAAAGCGTCCATTGTGATATTTCAAGGATGTTGCCCATTGTCCACGACCATAGACAGTACCTTCCAGCATGTCATATTTAGGAGAATCCGTCAAACGGTCAAAAATATAACTGACTGTTTCCCAGTTTTTTAAATCCTTGGAGCGCATGACAGGAGCTCCAGGCATAAGATGCATGGTTGTCGACACCAGATAGAAGGTGTCACCTACTCGTATGATATCAGGATCAGGCACGTCGGCCCAGAGCATAGGGTTTTCTACAAAACCAATAGGGCTGTTGGAACGCTTTCCAACAGCACCTATCGATGTTAAACAAACTACTAACGATAATATTACTAAAACAAATCTTTTCATTCTAACGAAGGTCTTAACTTCTGGGTGCAAAATTAATGTTTTTTTTTATAAGTACTATTATTTTCCGTTTCACAAACTTTATCTTTTGTATCAAAACACAAAAATGTTACAAAAATAGTGCTGTTAAGACATTATTAGTAATAAAAATGCGATAAAATTTTAAGAGAAAAAGGTAAATTGAATTATATTTTGTATCTTTGCAACTGAAACATTAACAAGTAAATACAAGAATAAGGCTATGAATATCTGTGTGTTTTGTTCTGCCAACCAACAGATTGATCCAGATTTTTTTGAAATAACTAAAGAATTCGGACAATGGGCTGCCAAAGAGGCTCATGCTATTGTATATGGCGGTGTGAACTGCGGACTGATGGAGTGCGTGGCAAAAGCTACGCATGATGCTGGAGGAAGGACAATAGGAGTCGTTCCAAGAATCATAGAGAAAGGGGGCCGTCTGTCAGAATATGTTGATGAAAAGATCATGTGTGACAACCTGAGCGAAAGAAAACAGCTGATGCTGGATCAGAGTGATGTCTTTGTGGCTCTACCTGGAGGTATTGGCACGATAGATGAAATATTCACCATAGCAGCGTCTGCAACGATTGGTTACCACAACAAGCCCGTTATACTTTATAACATGAAAGGTTTTTGGGATGGGCTCATTTCGCTTCTCGACAAGTTGCAATCCAAAGGCCTGACACGCGGCTCGTGGCAATCGTATATTCACGTAGCCGGCAGTTTTGAAGAACTAAGAATGCTGCTTACTTCCTTTTCGGCAGATAGGGGCTGACATTAACACCAAAGTGTTGCAACTCCCTGACCATAGATGATGAGACAGAAGAGTATTGTGGCTCTGCAAACAACAGCAGCGTTTCAATACCACTAAGTTGGCGATTGATGTCTGCCTGTTCGCGTTCGTACTCAAAATCCTTCACAGAACGTACACCTTTAATTATAAAACGGGCATTTTCTGCTTTGGCAAAGTCAACAGCCAGTCCATAATATGGTTTAACCTCAATAGAAGGCTCGTCCTTGTAGAGTGCCGCAATAGCCTGCACACGCTCTTCAGCTGAAGGCATCCCTGGCTTATGCACCTGGTCGCCTACGACTCCTATCACCAGACGGTCGAACAGCGGCAGGGCGCGTGTCACGATAGAGTCATGACCTATCGTGAATGGATTAAAACTGCCTACAAATATTCCTGTATTCATTTTTCACTTTTCATTTTTCACTTTTCATTCAAAAAGGTTCGGTTCCATAATATTACCCGAATAAGGGTTACGACCAAAGTGCTTATAGGCCAACTCAGTAGCCATTCTACCTCGTGGCGTGCGCTTGATAAATCCCTCCATAATCAGGAATGGCTCATACACTTCTTCTACCGTTCCTGCATCCTCACCAATAGCGGTAGCGATGGTGGTGATGCCCACAGGACCACCACGGAACTTGTCGATAATGGTCAGCAAGATACGGTTGTCTATTTCGTCCAGTCCATATTGGTCAATATTGAGGGCGGTAAGGGCTATCTTGGTGATGCTTGTGTCTATCTTCCCAGAGCCTTTGACCTGTGCGAAATCGCGAACGCGTCGAAGCAGCGCATTAGCAATACGGGGCGTGCCACGTGAGCGACGGGCAATCTCTAAGGAAGCGTCTGTCGTTATGGGCACTCGCAGAATAGATGCCGAACGTTCGATGATTCTTTGCAGCGTCTCAGGGTCGTAGTACTGAAGGTGCATATTAATGCCGAATCGGGCTCTAAGAGGTGCTGTCAGCAAACCGCTTCGAGTGGTGGCACCCACAAGCGTAAAGGGATTGAGGTCTATTTGGATAGAACGGGCCGAAGGACCTTTATCTATCATGATATCTATACGATAATCCTCCATGGCGGAATAGAGATATTCTTCCACCACAGGCGACAGACGATGTATCTCGTCGATAAACAGCACGTCGTTCTTCTCCAGGGAGGTCAGAATGCCTGCTAAGTCACCAGGCTTGTCAAGCACAGGTCCGGAGGTAATCTTAAAGCCAACCCCGAGTTCGTTGGCAATGATATTCGAAAGAGTGGTCTTTCCTAGTCCGGGAGGTCCGTGCAGCAATACGTGATCTAACGGCTCGCCACGATATTTGGCTGCCTCCACAAATACTTCGAGATTCTCTACAACCTGGCTTTGTCCACTGAAGTCGTTAAACGACAAAGGTCGTAGGGCATTCTCAAACTCCTTTTCACTGGAGCTCATTTGTTCTTGTCTGATGTCAAAATCTTCGTCCATCATAATTTTTGATGGCAAAGGTACGAAAAAAATGAGAGAAACGCAAAAGAAAAGCGGTAAAAAAAGACAGCAACCTCTCTGGCTGCTGTCTTTTTGCTTGTTGTTGTAATGTTTTGATTAGATGGTGGGAATATCCGACATGTCGTCTTCGGGCAATACGAAATTAAACGACGAAGGACTCCAGGCAGGAGGTGCCGACTCGTTGAGCAGCAGCCAGCGGCTCCAGCCTACCAAACGGTCGAAGGTGGTATTCTGGTAGGTGTTGGCGAAGGTGTCGAACCAGCTTCCTTCCTCTGTGAACTCATAGTGGGCGAGACTGCCGTCGCTGCTGTCGCCGCCGTCGTCAATGTAATTATACTTTTTCCATGTACCGTCGGGGTAATAGGCTTGAGCAGATTGCAGGTTCTTACCCGTATTGTCATATTTGTAAGTGACGTATGCACCCTTTACGGCAAGCAAAACGCTGTAGTCCACCTGATAATGATGGTCGGCCAGGTATTTGCCGTAGCGCTGATGGGCAATACAGGCGTTGAAGGTCGTTTTGACACGGTTGAAGAGGTCCTGGTCGAAGATGTCGGGCAGCGTCATGAAGAGGCTCTCCATGTATTTCGCCATGTCGTAGAGTGGTTCGACGTTATAGATCTTAACGGTATTGGCCGTACAGGAGTCGATGGCAGCACGCTGCTCGGCCGTTCCGTTCTGGTAGGTGTTGACCAGACGGTCAGTGAACTCTTTCAATACGGGTGCCAGGTCGTTGAGCCGTTTGGTCTCAGTCAGCGTCAGGTCGTAGTATTCGGGCTGATCAAGACTGTTGGGGTCGTAGAACTCGGCATCCCAACTGTCGACAGTAGCATCGACGAAGTTGGCGAGTGCTGTCCTGGTGTCCAGACCGGCACCGAAATTGTCGACAAGCGACTGCAAGGCTCCGCCTCCGGCATTCATCAGGTAAGTGGAGCAGACGATATAGTCGGTCACGTCCTTGGCATCGTAGAGAAACTCCATGTTGTTCATCAGACAGAGGTAGAGTACGATGCCGTCGATATGCACATTGGCATTCCGCACACCGCGTGCGAAACTCTTGGCCGAGAAGCACTTGTTTTCGCCATTGACCTGATAGCCGTCATCGTAAATCAGTCCGCGGCGCTGAGAACTGCTGGCTGCTTCGGCTACGTCATGGTGAGGCATGTAGCCACCGCCGTGGTCGGCCATGAAGAGGATATACTTCTTGGCGGGATAGTGGGTTGCCGCCCAGTTGATGAAGTTGGTCAGCGAATCGGGATTGGTGAAGTCAGCATTCGGCTGACCGTAAGGCGCCATTTCATTGAATTGCTTGTACATGGGCTTTTGAGGGTCGATAGCGAAGCGGTATGTTTCGCCTTTCTTGGGATGGCAAAGTAAGAAGTAATTGAACCAATCATATTCCTCCAACTGCTCATCGCTCACCGTCTTAACCTCATTTTCTGCCCACTTGACGGCCTCCTCATAGCTTACCTCTCCATAAACCGTCGGATTGAACGATGTCTTGTACTGAGCCACCACATTCACACGGTCGAAATTGGCCGCTTGAGCATTGTAGAACTGGCGGAAATTTTCCAAAATAAATCCATCGACATTGCGACCGCCGGTACCGTACCAGATAATGGTAGCGTCGGCCAAGTCGTCTTGTACCGGATTTGGTGCGGGGTTGTCGTAAACGCTAACGCATGATGTCAGCATCGGCAAAGTCATCATCAGCGTTATGGCCGCTGTTGCCATTAGAATCTTTTTCATAGTGATAAATTGCTGTTTAATGTTTGTTATGTTATCGGTGGGCATAGTGGGAAAACTGGGAAAACTTGGAGTTATATGAATAGTGGGAATGGATGAACATGAAGATGATGATTTTGATGGCAAAGGTACAAAAAAACAGGAGAAATGCAAAAGGAAAAACATAAAAAATGGGGCCGAAACCCCATTTTTTAATTAATCGCCTTCGCCTGGCTCGTCACTATTGGAGGGAACAGGGGTGGAGCTACTACCACTACCGCTACTATTACCAGTGCTGCTTGACACCCCACTGCCATTCAGGAAACGTTCCTGACCGACAGGATAGGTGGAGATAGCTGCTGCAAAGGTAGGTGTAGCATCAGTCACGTCGAACTGTGCCGGACTGCGCAGCCAGCTGCCATTTACCTTGCGTGAGGTGATGGCCGTCATGTACGTATTGTCGGTAGTTGCTCCTTCAGTCAGATCGTACGCCAAGCGCACCTCAACCTTCAAAGTCTTGGCCGAAAAGGTCGGAGTAGTACCAGCAATGTCACCAATGACTGCTACGGAGAACGACTCTAGCACCGTTTCACCGCTTTGATAGGTGAAGCGGACAGCTCCGAAACCATAGCCTCCGAGAGCTTTCGGGTACATGACGGCAACGGTACACATGTCACCGAAGTACTTACAACCCATGGCTTCTGCCACTTCTGCAGTGGTTCCGTTTGTTGTCAGGACCAAAGTCAGTGTCACCTTCTTGCCTGACACGTTAACACTGTCTATTTCAGCATCAACGAGTGCGGTAGGAAGAGAGCCTTTTGAGATGATGTAGCTACCGGCTTTTAGCATAGACTCCTTGTAGTTGTTGAAGCCGAAAAAGCCGTTGTCATACTCCTTACTAATCTGAATCTGCTTCAGGTTAGAGGACATGAACTCACGCATACAAGGCATGCCAGCTGACTTGCCTTCAAACGAGTGGTCGCAGATGCTCTTCATGGCGGAGTAGGCGCTACCGATGGTTGCCACCATACAACGCTGAGACATCTGAGAGAGAGTACGAGGGTCTTTACCACCCTCCATGCGGTCTTTCGTAATCTGTTTGCCATTGACCACACTGAATGTGTGAGTCTTGGTGCTTCCTCTACGAAGACCAAAGAAAGTAGATGATTTCGCCATCTTCTTATGAACCGATTTTTCTAAGACGTACTTAGCAGTGTACTTAACCTTCGTGGTTGTTCCAGAACCTATCGGAAACCTTACCTTAACCTTACGGTAACCTTAGGGTACTCCATCGGTTCATCTGCCTCGCTTGGTCTCATCGGACGGTGCAAAAGTAGGCATTAATAATAAAGAAAATGGAAAAATGAATCGGTATAAAAGCCACCCTCTATTTATACCGATTTATACCGATTTATGCCGGTTTTTTCACATTAAAATTTCGCAATTTTTGTCTGATTTCCGTACGAATGGTCTCTAATTCATCTTCTCGAAACGGTTCTGCAGCATCAATGTATTTATTGGTGCCATAATGTTTGCTCTTGGCTTCATTGAAAGCAGAAGACTTGACACTGGGAAACTTTTCACATATGCTTTCTGTTGCTGGTTCGTCTATCCAGGTGCCTGTGATGGCAATAATGATACGCGCAGCATCTTTTCCTTTTTTATCCTTAAGCATTTCCTCCAAAATAGTAATGAGTTCTTGGGGCGCATCTGCTTTCAGATATTCCTCAAATTTCTTGGCTGCTGGTCGCCCAATTCTGGTTGAAGTTGATGTTTTCTTCGATGCTAATGGCTGTTGTCGGGTTTCAACTTCTGATTCTCTTTTTGTTTCGCCAATCTCTTCAAGAAGCTGTCGGGCATAGCTGAAGTCTGGAATATATTTCCTGTCTTCGTAGTCTGTCAGATCTATACGCCACAGCAAGTAGATTCCACTTTTCTTCTGTATATCCATCAATTTGATGTGGAAAGTTAACAAGAGCGAAGCTAATCTTCTTGCGAAAGTGATCATATTTTCCCAAAACACACTTAGATAATACTCCATAGTTCCTTTATCTTTGGAGGATACCTTCTGAACAATGTCAAAGAACTTGTCAGCAACTTCATTCCAATAAGCAATGTCCTCGTGACAATGTTCTATCATTTGTTTGCAGGCCGCAATATGCTCTGCAGGGTTCCATGGTTTACCTGTCCTACTGTCAATTTCCCCCTCTTTCACTTCTTTCCATGCCTCAATAGCTTTCTTATGCATCTCTATCTCCCGCTCTCTTTGCTTGATTCTCCCCATTGGATGAAAAGCATCTGCAAATTCTTTAAAAGGTACAAGTAGAGAGATGATATAACGTATTTGCTCTTCTTTATCCTTAAAACTCCTGAGGTTGTTTTCTATTTCTTCCATTAGGCCACCATCTACATAAAGAAGAACGTCATTATTGTAATCTTCAAATTCCCAGCGGACATATCGAGGAATAACGATGTCGTGATGGCGTTTCCACATTAATTGTCCTTCGGTCAGAGGCTGTCCCTGCTGTTGTTGTACTTGTACTTGTTGTTTGAAATAAGGTTTGTGTGGGCGTATATATGGAATGTTATATTCATCCCGTATCCAAACCATACATTCATGTGCTGGTCCGGAAAAGGTGTTAATGAACTCGTCTTCAATCTTACGGTTCTCTGGATATCTCGGGGGGAAGAGTTTTTTCGACTTTCGGCGGACGAATCGTAGATAATTCTCGGCAAAGGCTTTGATGGTCGTAACGTCTTCCTCAGAAATATAATCTCTGATAACCTGCCCAGTATGTTCTATACGGTCCAGCTCTTCATATACATGCTTTTGTGCGGTAAACTCCTCTTCAAGGTTACGTTCCCAGGCATCGGGCTCGTTCTTGTGGCTTATAACGTACTTTTGCTTTTGTTGGCTGAAGTACTCTTCAAATATGTCGGCTGTTCCTTTTTGGTTTCTGTATCTCAGCCAGTAGACAACAAAGCCTTCTGCCACAATGGGACATTCCAATTCTTCATCCTCTGTGGGGTGGTTACTCTCTAGTGCATCAACTTCATCCGCATGTCCTGGCTTATAATCGTAGTCGACAAAGCGGAGTACATTATCATCCAATACATCAACCATCGCGCCAACGGCATCGTTGGCCCATTTGGTTATATGTCTTGTGTCCATGGAAGAATAGGCTGAATCGAGGTATGATTCATTATCATTCAATCCGTGAGTCCAATCTATAATCATCATAAAGCCATCAAATATGTAACAATTGCAAAGATACGATTTTTATTTGGTTTCTTGATGTTTTTATGATGATATCTTATGGTTTTTCTCTATTTTTTGTCTAAAACGTGATAAAATTCAATAGAATTGCTTACCTTTGCCGCCAAATAAAACAATACTATTATGATTACATATAGTGCAGAAGGTGTCAAGTTTCCTGGTATTAAGCGTCGTGAGACGACGTCATGGATTCGTCGTGTAGCTGCTACCTATCATAAAAAGGTGGGTGAGGTAGGCTATCTGTTTTGTAGCGACGAGCATATCCTTGAGGTCAACCGTGAATATCTTGGTCACGACTACTACACGGATATTATCACTTTCGACTATGACGAAGGGGATGTCTTGAATGGAGACATTGTCATCTCTTTGGATACGGTACGTTCAAATGCCGAGCTTTTCAAAAAGGACTATAACGAGGAACTGCATCGTGTGATCATCCATGGAATTCTTCATCTTTGTGGTATTAACGACAAAGGTCCTGGAGAGCGCGAGCAGATGGAGGCAGCCGAAAATGCTGCGCTCGCTCTGCTTTAATCGCTTATCCATTCATATTCTTTCAATATTACTTCTTAAACAGGTGTGGTACGAATTCTGCCAGGCCACGACGCCAGGTGAGCCATTCGTGGTCAGTACCCGTCGACTCTGAATAATGAACGTCAACACCCATAGCGTTCAGGTCGTCAACCATTTTCTTGGTACCGAACATCTTGTCCATGCCCTCTGTACCGCTGCACATCAGGAAGTAGTGGAGTTTTTTGTTGAGTTCATCGGGACGTGTGAAGATACCGTCATAAGCCGTTTTCAGGTCAAGTCCGAAGATAGCACCACTGAATGTTCCCAGATATGAGAATTGATCCAGATGGTTCAGTACCACGTCAAATGTCTGGTGTCCGCCCCATGACAGACCGGCCATGGCACGATGGTCGCGATCTGTCAATGTCCGGAACCTCTGATCTATGGTCGGTATAAGGTCGTTCAGCATCACCTGATAGAAGGAGTTGCCGTACTGGCTCTCGCCTTGGCGATTAGAACCACCACGGAACGGTGCCTTGATGTCACCGCTCTCCATGACAACAATCATGGGCACAGCCTTGCCAGCAGCAATGAGGTTGTCCATGATATGCTGCATGTGTCCTTGCTTGCTCCAGCCGGTTTCATCTTCTCCCATGCCGTGCTGCAAGTAGAGTACGGGATACTTCTTCTTACCTTTTTCATAATCTGCAGGCGTGTAGACAAGAGCATGGCGCCACTCTTTGGTCGACTGTGCGAAATAATTGATGCTACGCACTTGTCCATGGGCGATACCCTGTTGAGGACGGTAATAGTCTCCCTCGCTGCCTTCAGGGATTTCTATGCCACCGGCCTGGCGGTTGCAACCGAAGAAGGTCTCAGTGGCAGGATCGACGAAGTTGACACCGTTGATATTCATGAAATAATAGTGGAATCCGGGAACCAACGGATCGGTAACAGCCATAAAGTTACCTTTTCCATCTGGCTGCATCTCGTATTTCTTGCTGCAGATATCCACAACGACCTTGCGTGCTTCGGGTGCAGAAATGCGGAAGTAAGCCCTGTTCTCTTTGTCCACCTTGGGGAACTCATTACCTGGAATGGTCGTCTCGGCAATAAAGGCGTCAGCAGGCACCTCAATCGTCTTGGGCAAGTCAATATGAGGGCGTTTGGGCTCATAACCCAAGAAACGGGCCACAGCCTCACCATAGCGGCAACCCAGTTCGCGATAGCCGGCAGCATCGAAATGGAGTCGGTCAGGACCGTTGGTACAATCGTCCGACGAGATAACTTGCGCTGTATGGAGGGTGTTAGGCAGTTCGTCTATCTGTTTCTTGCAGCCAATACATACGCCCTTGCCGCCAGCTTGAACGATGTTACCGGCATAGAGGTTCACCTCTTCAGGCTTCAGTTTCAGGTCGCTGCACAGTGCATCATACACCTTCTGCACTTTATTGGCCCATTCTGGATCGCCCGTGTTCGACTCACCCTGATGCATCAGAATGCCCTTGATGACACCGTCTTTCTGAGCTTTCTTAGCCAGTGTTACCAATCGCTCATAGGGGTTGTTGTTGTAAGCCTCCAACATACCTTTCATCCAGCCAGGAGCCTCATTCTTCACATAATTAGCTATCTCGCTGGGCATAAAACCTTCAATCTTGATGCCGCCAATAGCCACATGGATAACACCAACCTTGATGTTTTCTGGAAGTGAAGCTACCAGTGTACGACCAAACCAGTCGGCAGGCGTAAGTCCTGTATTCGGGCGGCAGAGTGGGGGAACGGCTTCATACCATTCGCCCATCTTGCGGGCAGGCTGAGTGCCATCTTGTGAGGCAGGGTAGTCTACGGCAGGCATCCAAAGGAATCGGGGGCCTGGACTTTTCAGGTCTTGGGCCTCGGGGCGCGCTGCTCCTTCCATATTTGACTGGCCAAAGCAGAGGAAAATGTAGAAATTAGGATCTTGGGCTTTTGCTGTCATCGAAACCCAAATCAATAGAATAGTCAACAGTTGCTTCATAGTTTTTTTGTTGAATAGATGTTAGAAATTTGAAATTCGTTGCAAAGATAACTATTTTTCCCTTACATTATATTTATTAGGCTTCTGCGTGTGTAACATAATTGTTGTATATGGTAAAACGTCAAATCCAATGTTACAAATAACAAAAATCATGTTACATACAATAATGTTTGTTAACTATAAGAACTGTATCTTTGCAACCGAAATCGGAAAATTACTATTTGATAGCTTGTTTTTTAGGTTAGATAATATGAACTATGGTTAAAGTAGTTTTGGTATGTAATTCGCAGGGGCCGGCGCGAGTCTCCCCCTGCTTTTTTAACCGGTTGAAATGGGAATTTTTGGTATAATTGGAAATAATTGTTCAAACACGTTACAAAATACAAAAACAGTGTTACAATCTCTAAAATATATTAAAAATAAATATATTACCTTTGCACCCGAAAACCTCTTGGAACGCAATTGACATAATCAAATAAAGTACAAATATGAATCAAAATCTGTCAAAATGAAGAATCTAAAGCAATTGATTAGACAGGCCTTTTTCGCGACTTTAATGCTCTTTGCATTCAGCTCGATGCTGTATGCCCAGGGTGGTGTCTCGGTAAAAGGTACGGTCACGGACGGCGCTGGGGAGCCATTGATTGGTGCCTCAGTAGTTGTGAAGGGACAATCTTCCTTGGGTACGGTGACTGATTTCGATGGTAACTTTGTATTGAAAGTGCCTTCGGAGCAGTCAACGCTTGTTATTTCTTACGTGGGTATGACCACGAAGGAGATCAAGGTAGGCAAACAGCGCGATTTTAAGGTGACGCTGAATGATGACACCCAGTTGGAGGAAGTTGTCGTAGTAGGTTACGGCCAACAGAAGAAGGCTTCTGTGGTGGGTGCCATCACGCAGACAACAGGTGAAGTACTAGAGCGTGCAGCAGGTATTGGTAGTGTTGGTGCAGCACTGACAGGTAACTTGCCTGGCGTTGCGACCATCGCTTCTACAGGTCGACCTGGTGAGGAGGATCCTCGTATTTACATCCGTGGCGCCGCTGCTTGGAACCAGGATGCTCAGCCGCTGATCCTCGTTGATGGTGTGAAACGTGATATTCAGTCTGTTGATATCACGTCTGTCGCTACTATCTCTGTATTGAAGGACGCTTCTGCAACAGCCGTTTACGGTGTGGAAGGTGCTAATGGTGTTGTCCTGATTACCACCAAGCGTGGTCAGGAAGGTAAGGCAAGAATTGACGTTGGTTTCAACGCCACGTTAAAGGCTGTATCAAAGCTCCCGCGTAAGTACGACTCTTACGATGGCTATATGCTTCGCAATGAGGCCATCGAGCATGAACTTGCTATTGGTGGTGCTGCTTCTTGGGAATTCTACCGTCCACAGACTTTCATCAACCTCTTCCGCAATCAGGACTATACGGTAAAGCCTAATTTTGCAGCTGATGGCACCTACCTTGGTGACTACAGCCAGGCCGAACGTTATGCCAATATTGACTGGCAGGAGGAAATGTTCAAGGATTTCACCTTATCTTATAATACGAACCTCAATATTTCTGGTGGTACACAGTTTGTGAAGTATTTTGTCGCATTCGACTTCCAGAATGAGGGTGATATGACCAAGATATGGGATAACCGTCAGGGTTATACGGGTGGTTATTCATACAATCGTTTGAATGTACGTTCAAATCTGGACTTCCAGATCACAAAGACCACTCAGTTTAGAGTCAACCTTGCAGGTTCTAATGCGCAGAAGAAGTCGCCACGTTTCTATTATGGTAATGATGGTGAGTTCTTCCAGCAGCAGAAGTGGGCCGGTGCCTATGGTATGGCGCCCAACCTCTTCCCCGTTCAGTTCTCTGATGGTGCCTGGGGTTACTATCCTTTGACTTCTAATATTGAGAACTCTCCGCAGAGTGTGGCAACATCTGGTTATGAGTTACAGACCATTACACGTATCTTTACCGACTTTGCCCTTGAGCAGAAACTCGATTTCATCACGAAGGGTCTGGTGGCTCGCGGAACGATCTCTTGGGATAACAACTTTACCGAGGGTAGTCGTGGTATTGCCGACCAGCACACCGTGAAGAAAGCTTATATTCTTCCTGAGGACGGTGCTTTGATTCGTGAAAACGATATCGATACCGCAACAGGTTTCGACTTCTATGAGAGCCGTGACTGGACGACTCAGGCAGGTAATATCAGTTCAACAAGCCGTGCTACGGAAATGTCTCTCCAACTCTTCTGGGCTCGTCAGTTTGGTGACCATAACGTGTCTCTGATGGGTAACTGGAAGCGCCGTATCACACAATATGGTTCAGAACTTGAGAACCGCCGTGAGGACTGGGTGTTCCGTACCACATACGACTATAAGAGCAAGTATTTCGCTGAGTTCAACGGTGCTTACAACGGTTCTCAGAAGTTCTCTCCAGACAACCGCTTCGCTTTCTTCTGTTCAGGAGCTTTAGGTTGGATGGTGTCTGAGGAGCCTTTCATGAAGAAGCTGAAGGACAAAGGTATTATTGACATGTTTAAGATCCGTGGTTCTCTCGGTGAGATCGGTGACGATAATGCTGGTGAGCGTTGGGCTTATCTGACCAGATGGGAAGTAACGAACAATGGTAGTGGCTATAGAATGGCTTTGGATGGTTCTAACAGCCCATTCATAGGCTATAAGGAGGCTGCTGTTGCTGTTCCCGACCTTCGTTGGGCAACCGTATTGAAGAAGAACATTGGCTTCGACTATGCTTTCCTTCATGGTATGTTCGCCGGTAGCTTCGACTACTTCCGCGATGACCGTTACGACATCTTTATTTCTGGTACCGAACGTTCAGTGCCTTCATTCTATGGTGCCGCTAAGACTCCTGATATCAACCAGGGTAAGATGAAGAACTACGGTTTCGAGTTTGAGGTTCGCTTCAACAAGGTGTTGAAGAATGGCATGCGTTTCTGGGCCAATGCCAACTATACCTATGCGCACAATGAGATTATCAAAAAGGATGATCCCAAGCTGATTCCAAGCTATCGCAAGAAGGAAGGCTATTCTCAGGGTCAGTACACCTCGTTTATTGACAATGGCTTTATTGGCAGCTACGACGAGCTCTACAGTTCTCCTGAGCGTCAGAGCAGTGACGAAATGGTGCTGATCGGCGACCACTATATCGTTGACTTCAATGGTGACGGTGTTGTTGACGAAACAAACGATATTGCTCCTTATGGCTACACAGGTAACCCAGAGCATACCTACAATGCCACCATCGGTTGGGAATGGAAGGGCTTTAGCATGTTCGCCCAGCTCTATGGTGTCACAGGTGTTACCCGTGACGTAGGTCTCACCTCTTTTAATAATAAGTTGCTGACTGTATACGACAATGGTCAGTGGTGGAATCCTGCCGCAGGAGGTGGTGATGTTGTTGTTCCACGTTTTACAACCCAGGTTGCCTATAACGATGGTACCCAGTTCTTATTCGACGGTTCTTATTTCCGTCTGAAGAACGTGGAAATCGCCTACACATGGACTAAGGGCTGGATCAAGAAACTTGGCTTCACAAGCCTGAAGGTTTATCTGAATGGTAACAACCTCTTCCTGATCACCAAGATGCCTGACGACCGTGAGAGTAACTACGGCTATAGTGGCGGTGGTGGTGCTTACCCAACTGTTAGACGCTATAACTTCGGAATTAAGCTTAACATTTAACATTAAACGTTGAACATTGAACATTGAACGTTATGAAATACTATAATAACATCAAATCCCTTTTGTGTGGTTCGCTGCTCCTCTTGGTTGGCAGTGCTTCCCTCACATCATGCAAAGACTGGCTCGACAAGGATCCCGAGTCTATCGTTGCGGAGGATGAGGCATTCAAGAACTTCCGCAATTTCCAGGGATATATTGAGGAAATTTATGACCTGATTCCTGATAAGCAGAAGGCTAACTACTGTACTTCATGGAACTGGGGTGATGACGCGCTTCACAACCCAGAGGGTTATGCCCACATGGATCATCAGGTTGATCTTGGTAACTACCGTAACTGGTACACTAACAGCCAGACATGGCTGAATGGTAGCTGGGATTCGCTGTGGAAAAGCTCTTGGTATTGTATCCGTAAATGTAATATGGGTATTGAGAATATCAAGTCGCTGGTAGGAACAGACGAGGAGCGCAACCTGTTGCTCGGGCAGATGTATTTCTTCCGTGCTTGGTGGCATTTCGAACTGATGTGCTACTTCGGTGGTCTGCCCTATATTGATGAGGCATTTGCTTCAGACGCAATTCCCGAGCTGCCACGCCTTTCTTTCCAGGAATGTGCAGACCGTTGTGCCGAGGACTTTTTAAGAGCTTATGATCTCCTTCCTTGGGATTGGGATGAGACGCTGGCCGGTATGCAGACTTCAGGAAAGAACGATCTGCGTGTCGACAAGTTCATGGCGCTCTGCTACCTGGGTAAGGTATACCTTTGGGCAGGTTCTCCTTTGATGAAGGAGTTCGAGAAGACCAAGGATGGTGGTGTGGCTCAGTTGTTAGGTGCCAGCTCCAACGGTAAGACCTATGATTACGATGTCGATTACTGTAAGAAGGCTGCCAGGTACTTAGGACAAGCGCTTACGATGGTCATCAACAAGTCTGTCAAGTATCAACTTGTAGGTTTCAGATATTCTGACATTTACAACCATACCATGGATGAAAATGCTGAAAATTGCTACACAGACATCTTCTATACCATCAAGCAGAACTGGAAAATGCCAGGTTCTACGGAGGCTATCTTCCGTGGTGCTTGCCCGGGTGTCAACTCCGCCCCTTGGAACTGCGCTAAGCTTTTTGGTCCTAAGGTTGATGGCCTTGTTGAGCATGATAACATTATTCATCACCCCACAGCCAACCTCATCGATCAGTACGGAATGGCTAACGGACAACCCATCTACTTAGTAAGAAATGGCCAGTATGTGCTGAACGAGGCATCAGGCTGGGATCCAGAACATCCGTTCAAGGATCGTGACCCACGCTTCTATCATGATATCGTGTTCGACGGTTTCCACTATGTGCTGAACAGAGAGGGTATGACGGATGCCCAGAAGTCTCACGTGCTTGACTACTGTTCGCTTTACACCGGTGGTGCTATGCGTGAAATCGACCATGGCAGTGCTTCTGGCTATTTTATTCAGAAGCTGATTCCTCACCAGTGCAACAAGGGTGACAAATGGTACGAATGGGATTACGCTATCCAGACCTATATCCCCTATATGCGTTTGGCTGACGTCTATCTGATGTATGCAGAGGCGAGGGCTGCTATTGCAACGACCATTACAGACATCAAGGACAGGCCTTCTTATTGTCCGCAGCTGTCGGCTGTTGAGGCCATCAATGCGCTCCGCGACCGCGTCAATACAGATGATTATCCCATGGAGCATGTACAGGCTAACCTGATGGACACCAAGGAGCACTTCATGGATGAGGTACGTCGCGAGCGTACTGTGGAGCTTTCGTTCGAGGGTTTCCGCTGGTGTGACCTTCAGCGTTGGTTGCTTTTGACCGAGCCTCCTTATACGACGAAATATTCTCATGAGTTCGAGCGTTTGGAATCTAATGACTGGTTCTATAATAGTAAGACTTTCGAACCACAGCACGATCCGAAGGATGCTAGAGTCGGTAACTTCCACAAGGAAGATATTATCACCCGCCGTTTCGAATCCAAGCACTACTGGTTCCCGCTTCCTGACCAAGATACCTATCTGTACGAAGGATTCCCTCAGAATCCAGGATGGTAAAAGAGTTAAGAGTTAAGAGTTAAGAATTAAGAATTATGAAAAGAATGAAAATAAACATATTTCTCTTTGCCATGTTTGCAGTATCGTCATTGACGGCCAACGCCCAGGTCACTGACGAAGCTGATACTATCGAGGTAAAAAAGAAAGTACATGTCGCTTTCCGTGACGTGGATGCCGACCATCTTCTCGGAGGTGTTTCATACGTCGACATGGAAGAGCTGTCGAAGAAGGATTATACGATGGGTAGTCTTGAAGACATGCTCGGGCTTGTCGGGGGATGGAATGGCAATAACCTGTGGGGTATGGACAACGAACGTCTGGACAATAACGACAACAGCAACCTGCCGTTGGTCATTATTGATGGCGTGAAGCGTCCGTCTAACAATGTGTTGCCTTCTGAAATAGAGCAGATTACCTTCTTGAAGGGTGCACAGGCAGTCGTACTCTATGGTTCCAAGGGTGCCAAGGGTGCTATTGTGATTACCACCAAACGTGGTAAGGTAGATGGTCTTCAGATTACAGCCAACGCCAATACCGGCTTCCACTTTGCCAAGGAATTCCCTGAGTATTTGGGTTCCGCAGAATACATGACACTCTACAGAGAGGCGTTAACGAATGATGGAATCGCTATTCCTGAAAAGTATTCTTTGCAGAATATTTATAACCACGCATCCGGACAGAATCCCTACCGTTATCCCAATGTCAACTATTATTCAGACGAGTATGTCCGCAAGGCCTATAACCGTTCTGAAGGCACATTGGAGATTCAGGGTGGTGGCACGCGTGCTCATTTCTACACGAATATCAACTACTATCGCCATGAGGATCTTCTGAACTTCGGCCCAGCCAAAGACAACTATACCGATCGTTTCAGCGTACGCGGTAATGTAGACCTCGTTGTGAACAAGGTGATCAAGGGTTTTGCCAATGCTAGCGCTACCTTCTACAATGAACACAAGAACAAAGGTAATTTCTGGGGTGAGGCATCTACCATGCGTCCCAACTTCCCCGAGAATGCTGCACCGCTGATCCCTATCGATATGGTTGACCCGAATGCCAGCAAGGCACTTGCAACCTTGGGTAAGTCACTCAACCTGCTCGATGGAAGATATTTCCCTGGCGGTACGAAAGCCACCCAGACCAATGCCATTGCGGACTGCTATTTCGGTGGTGAAATTCAAGCCGTTAGTCGTCAGTTCCAGTTCGATGCCGGTATCCTCTATGACATGAACAAGTTCGTGAAAGGCTTGTCATTTAAGACCTTGTTCTCGATTGACTATGCGGCCAGCTACAACCTCGCGTATAATAATAAGTATGCGGTATTTATTCCTACATGGAGTAACTACAATTCTGAGGATGCGATTGTGGCTCTAACCCAGCAGAATGATGAGGTCGTGACCGGTCACATGAGCCAGTCGGACAGTAAATATCGCCAGACCATCAGCTGGAACGGTCATTTTGACTACGACCATACCTTTGCAGGCAAGCACCATGTTACAGGTATGCTGCTCGCTAATATGTATACCACGACGGCCAGCGGCACTTACCATCGTTATGCTAATGCCAACTTAGGTCTGCAGGCTGGTTACGACTATATGGGTCGTTACTTCGCTGAAGTGTCGTTGGCTGGCGTGCATTCATCCCGTTTGGCAGAAGGACATCGCGAGGCAATCTCTCCTTCTTTCACGATTGGTTGGAACATTGCTAAGGAGAAGTTTATGAAGGGAAGCTTTGTAGATGACTTACTAATCAGTGCCTCTTATAGCAATCTGAATGAGGATATCGATGTCTACATGGGTGAGAAATACTATTATCTCTACGATGCATTATGGTCTACGGCAGGTAGCGGTTTCTCTTGGAACGAAGGCTCTACAGCCAACCTGACTTTCTCTACAGCGGGTAGCAATCCTTCACTTGACTTTATTCATCGCAAGGAATGGTCTTTCAGCCTGCGTGGTTCGTTCTTTAACAGGCTGATTACCACCAACCTGACATTCTTTAATACGGATATGGATGGCTTTATTATCCAGAACCCGACGAACTTCCCCTCTTACTTGGCAGGTGGTCTCTCTGGCAGTTCATTCAAGCCAGCCATCAATAACAATATCCAGAACCGCAAGGGTCTTGACTTCAGTATCACGGCTCACAAGAAATTTGGTCAGATTGACGCACAATTGGGTGTGGTTGGTACCTATCTCAAGACAGAGTGGAAGAAGTATGATGAAACTATAGATCCTACAGCCCCAGACAAACATACTGAGGGGCAAGCTCTTGATGCCCTTTGGGGCTTTAACTGCCAGGGATTCTATACGGCAGATGATTTTGATTACGATGCAGAAAAAGGCACGTACACCTTAAAAGCAGGTCTTCCTAAATCAGGACTTAATGGTAGTGCCAATCTCCAGCCAGGTGACCTGAAGTACGAGGATGTTAACGGTGACGGCCGAATTGACGCCAAAGATATGGTTGTTTTAGGCAAGTCAGGTGATATTGTCTTTTTGAATAGTAGCGGAAGGCCAGAGAGAACAGGTATGGGTTCTATTGGTGCTCCTTTCACTCTGGGTATCAACCTCACGTTGAAATATAAGAACTGGACACTCTTTGTGTTGGGTAATGGCCAGTTTGGTGCTAAAGGCATGAAGAACGGCAGTTACTACTTTATGAGTGGTGATGCCAAGTACTCTGTCAATGTCCGTAATCGTTGGACGCCAGAGACGGCTAATACAGCAACTCATCCTCGTCTGACTACCATGGCAACGTCTAATGGTGAGGCATCGAGCTATTGGCTTTACAGTACAGATCGTTTCAATCTCCGCAAAGTACAGTTGACCTACGACTTCCCGAAGGAGATGTTTGAAGGTAAGATTGTTAAGGCTCTCTCTATTTATGTAAACGGAAACGACCTCCTCACGATTGCAAAGGAGCGCAAGTTGATGGAGACAAGCGTTGGCTATGCACCTCAGACTCGTTTCTATAATCTCGGTGTGAAAGTAACGCTTTAATTCTAATTGACAATTGATAATTGAAAATTGAAAATTATGAAGACAAAAAACATTATATTCTATTTGATTGGTCTCCTCGTTTTCTGCTCATGCCAAGACATGTTTGAACCTGCGGATGAAAACAACCGACAGGAGGATGCCATGTATGAGGAGTCAAAGTATGCAGACGGATTGCTGATGTACGGCTATGGTCGTCTTCCATATCTGACGACCACCCAGACGGACATTGCCACAGATGATGCTGTAAGCAACAATCAAAGTAATAATTATCTGCTGATGGCCACCGGTACATGGGCATCAGACAACAACCCGATGTCTGTATGGGACCAGTGTAAGGATGGTATTCAGTATATCAACCTCTTTCTTTCGAAAGTGGAGAAGGTGAAGTGGGCTCCCAGTGCTGTTTCTAAGCAGCAGATGTTCATTGACCGTCTGAAAGGCGAGGCCTTTGGCCTTCGCGCGATCCTCTATTACTATTTGCTTCAGGCTCATGGTGGTTATGCTGATGACGGTGAGCTCTACGGTGTACCCTTGCTGACAACGCCTGAAGACGGTAGCTCAGACTTCAACCAGCCACGCGCTACTTTTGCTGACTGCGTGAAGCAGTGTTTTGATGACTGCGACAGCGCTATGGCACTGCTTCCTGATGATTATAAAAATATTTCTACGGATTCAGAGATTCCCGCTAAGTATAAGGCAATAGGTGCTTATGTAACCAGTTACAACCTTGTGTTCGGTGATAAGGCCCAAGGTCTCTTGTCTGGTAAGGTGGCTGAGGCAACAAAGGCACAGATTGCCCTGCTCGCAGCCAGTCCAGCCTTCCGTGAAAAGAGTGGTGTCACTTCTGCTCAGGCTGCAACGCTCTGTGCCAATGTGCTCAAGCGCATTGGTGGCTTAGAGGGTTTTGACAAGACAGGTAACAGAGACTGGTATAATTCTTCTTTTAAGTCCATGATTGAAACGGTGGCTAATCCAGAGATTCTCTGGCGTGAAGACCGTCATAAGAATGCTGATCAGGAAAGAGAGAACTTCCCACCGACGTTGTATGGCAATGGTCGTGTGAATCCTTCACAGAATTTGGTTGATGCTTTCCCAATGCGCAGCGGTCGTCCTATCACTGATCCCGCTTCCGGTTATAATCCTAAGGATCCATACGCCAACCGTGACCCTCGTCTTGATCTCACGATTCTCTATAACGGCAGGACATTAAGAAAGGGTGAAATTATCACAGGACTCTATCCTAACGACAAGAACGAGACGGATGACAACTGGAACACCACTAACAAATCAACACGTACAGGCTATTACCTGTTGAAACTGCTTCGTGATGACGTTAGTCCACTGTCGAGTTCGCTTATCGAGCAACAGCACATCTATCCTCGTATCCGTTATACAGAGCTGTTCCTGGCTTATGCTGAAGCCGCCAACGATGCATGGGGACCAAAGGCTGATCCAACAGGCGTTGGCTTCACCGCTTACGATATCATCAAGGCCATCCGTGATCGTGCAGGAATTGGAAAAGATGAGATTGGAATGCCACTTCCTGAAGGTGACACCTATTTGGAAGAGTGCGCTGCAGATCAGGCTAAGATGACCAATCTGATCCGTAACGAGCGCCGCCTTGAACTCTGCTTTGAGAATAAGCGTTTCTGGGACCTCCGTCGTTGGATGTTGCCATTGAATGAAACCGTGAAGGGTATGAAGATTACCCGCAACGAAGAAACACTTGAGCTCACCTATACCATCGAAGATGTTGAGGTACGTCAGTATGACAACGCTTATCAGTGCTATGGCCCCATTCCGAAGGGTGAAGTGCTCAAATGGAGCAATCTTAAACAAAACAAAGGCTGGTAATAAGGTGAAAATTGATAATTGAAAATTGACAATTGAAAATGACAATTATGAAACTGAAGAAATATATATACGGTATAGCTTTGGGAGCCCTCTCTCTCACCTATGCATCATGCTATAATGCTGATAAGGAGTTCCCAGACTACGAAGGAGGAACAACAGCCTACTTCGCCTATCAGTTCCCGGTACGTACACTCATATTGGGTAATGACATCTACGACAACACGCTCGACAATGCACATAAGTGCCGTATTTGGTCAACGATGGGTGGAGCCTATGGCGGACGTGACGCTGTGGTGGACATTACTGTTGATGAGTCGCTCTGCAATAACCTCTATTTTATGGATGCAGCTGGAAACGCAGCAGAGCCTGTACGCCCGATGCCATCAGCATACTATAATCTGTTGAGTAATTCTATTCCTTATAATGGTGAACCTCGCGGTTATGTAGAGGTACAGTTTACGGATGCTTTCTTTGCTGATCCGAAGGCTGTAGATAACACCTACGTCATTCCTTTGCTGATGACAGACGTTAAAGGTATTGACAAGATCCTAAGGGGTACACCGCGTGAAGGCCTCACTCCTTCTCGTACCAATACAGAGGATTGGGATGTCTTGGCCAAGGACTATGTGCTTTATTGCGTGAAGTATAAAAACCCATGGGATGCCAAGTATATCCGCCGCGGTGTTGACAATGTGACGGAAAATGGTGCGACCACTCAGGTGGTTCGTAAAGACTTCTCGTTGGTTAACACAGATACCGAGCGTTACAAGGAGAACCCGGTTAATGCGAACGATGAAGTATGCGGTATCACGACCAAGAATATGACACAGGCCATCTTCCCTGTCTCTTTCAAACGTACTGGTGGTGCTGCTTCCATCTCTTGCAACCTCATTCTCACATTCAATGGCAATCAGTGCACTATCTCTACTGATGATGATGATGTTACAGTCACTGGTTCCGGTGAATTCATTGCCAAGGGTACGGAACAGGCAGCATATAAGGACTACCAGTGGGGAAGCATGAATGGACAACCAGTCCAGCGCGACATTCTCCGTCTGGCTTACGATGTGAACTTCAAGAACAGTGATATTCAGGTATCGACAACTGATACACTAGTTGTTCAGACGCGTGAGTCAAACCAGAAGGTCTTCTTCTCAACAAAGTATAAAAAGGATTAAGGTTAAAGAAGTTAAAGAAATTAGATTATGAATAAGATTTTTAGAAACTTATCTCTGTTTTTGGCTACAGGAGCACTTGTAGTGTCCTGTGCCGACTATAATGAGACAGGTAATTTCAAGGCTGACCCTGATCCGACAGTCGTAGTCCCTTATCAGGATTTGGCTCCTGTGAAGTCATATATCGACAGAGCGCAGTATCCCAATCTGTCGCTTGGTGCTCAGCTTAAGGTGGCTGACTTTAATAAGCAGGAAATGGCTCATGCCGCAGCGGTCACCAATTTCGACGATGTAGCTTTCGGCACCACTCTGATGTCAGGTGCTATTGTCAACGCCAGAGGTGTGATGAACTTCCTCGACATGAAGGATCTGCTCGACCATGTGCAGGAAATCGGCGGCAAGGTCTTCGGCAGTCCGCTCTTTGCCAATGCCAATCAGGCTGACGAATGGCTAGCTACAGTGACTGCTCCTATTGAAATTCCAGTGGACTATGTAGAAGGTAAGACGGTTAACTTCAATGATATGCCCGTAGGTAATTACGGTGATTACGCTACATCGAAAGCCTCTATTGTGAAATATGATAATCAGAATGTGCTTAAAATAGGCTCTCAAGCAAAAATCAACATTATTGACGGCTTCGAAGTAGATCATTTGGCCAAATACACCGCGACTTTCTGGGCGAAGGCCGACAAGGACATTACTTTTAATATCAATTTCTCTGGCAATAGTGTTAGTGGAAGCGGTGTTGGAGGAAAATGGCCGTTGAAGCAGGGCAAATGGACCAAAATAGTAGTAGAAGCTCAAAGCGCTGAAGGAGTCACTGATGGCTATTTACGAATTGATACAGAACGTGGTGTCACCGTCTATATCCAGAAGGTGCAGGTGGGCTACTATCCTGACAACCACCGTCAACAGACTGCCCAGGAGTTAAGCGACACCATCAACTATGCTGTCAAAGCATGGTGTGACGGTGTGATGAAGATTAACGAAGGCCGTATCACCTCGTTCGACCTCATCGACGAACCCATCGATGCTAAGGCTGAATTGGAGAACGGCAAGTTCGACCTCAAGCACGCTACAGATAAGATTTTCTGGCAAGACATTATTGGCAGTGAAAACTATGCCCCTGTAGTTGCAAGTGAGGCTCGCAAGGCATTTGAAGAATATGGCGGTGATCCTGCTGCGCTGAAGTTCTTTATCAGTGAGACAGGTCTTGAGGACAGCAAGAAGCTGGAAAGCCTTCTGTATTGGATAGGCATTTGGGACAATAAGGGTGCTCAAATCGACGGTATTAACGCCAAAGTGAACCTCACCTTTAGCGAGGATCCAACAACTCAGGCAGCCAACAAGGCGACGCTTGACAACCTCCTGACCAATTTGGCTGCTACTAGCAAACTGATTCGTCTTTCTAACTTTGACATTACATATAAGGATGCTGAAGGAAACTCTGTTTCTGCAAAAGACATCACAACTGCTCAGCGTCAGCAGCTGGCCGACTACTATGCTTATGTCATTAAGAGTTATATGACCATTATTCCGCATGACAAACAGGCAGGTATCTGTAAAGCTAATATGGTTGATACTGGCGATCCTGTAGGTCTTTGGGCTATCGACACGAAGAGCAAGGACTGGGTGCGAACAGCCACTTACGAGGCATTCTGTAAAGCACTAAGTGGACAGTAATGAACTAACTGACAGATAATTTGCCAGTGAACAAAAGGAAGTATTCTGATTTTCCTGGCAATTATCTTTCAAAAATCTCTAGATAACAATATTAATTTAACGTTTTATTTAATTCACTTATTTATTAATCTAAAATTATTTCTATTATGAAGAAATTATTTACACTTGTTGCTCTCTTGGCATGTTTCCTGGGAGCAAAGGCTGAGACGGTAGTCGATTTGGAAATCGACGGCGCCTTCACATCATTTGGATGGGCAAGTGACGCCGCTAACGAGCGCGTCACATTCGAGGATGGTATTATCCATTTTGCCAGCACAGAAGCGACAACAAATTCTTGGGATGCCCAGATGCTTCTACCCGGTGTTCCTAATTTGGATAATGATGCGTTATACACCATCACCCTTAAGATTAAGGGTTCTGTACCAGGAACCATGCACTCTTCTTTCTCTGGTTCTAATACTCCTGGTGATTTTCCTATTACAACAGATTGGGCTACTGTGACATTAGAAGGATGCCAAAATAATCCTGATGCTCAGTACTTTGCTAATAGTGGATGTTTGAATATCCAATGTGGTGACTATGTTGGTGAATGGTGGATTTCTTATATCAAGATTACCCACGAAGAAAAGGCAAGTTCACGTCCAGTTGTATGGGAGCAACTGCTTACCAATGGTGATGCTGAGGCTGCTTGGCCTGCATGGTCACTTGAGAAGAACGATGAAGGTGTCAACGTAAATTGGAGAGGCAACCGCAGTGGTGAAATCTGTGCATGGGCTTTGACCATGGGTAAGAATAATGACTCGGGTATGCGCGATGGAACCGAATTAGATGGCAGAGCACGTCCTTTCCCTGCTGATATCGAAGCTGAAGCAGGAAATGAGAGCAATCATGTATTTGCAGTTCATGTTGATCAAATTGCAAAAATTGATGATGACAACTCTATCCAGTGGTCTAACCAATTCTGGATTCAGGCTCCTAAGGGTATGAAGGATGGCACAAAGGTTCATCTGAAATTCCGTTATAAGGCAGCAAAGGCTGCTACTGTGGCAACTCAGATTCACAAGCAGAACCCATCTGACTACCTCCACTATCAGGGTATAGATAATGTAAGCTTTAGCACTGATTGGCAGACATTTGATAAAACTCTCACTTTCTCTGGTGCACAAGCTAATGGCTGGTCTGTAGCATTTAACCTGACCTCAGGTTCTACTGTTGATAATCCTCAGGAGCCTAACATTTTCTACTTTGACGATCTCTCTTGGGAGACTATGGTGCTTGATGAAGGTTGGTTCGTTGCCGCTTCTAATACAACAACAGGTTTAGAGTATGACTACGACAATGCAATCGAAATGACTTATGACGCTGAGTCAGATGCATACACTGCAACTGTTGGTACCGAAGGAAAGAAGGATACATGGGTTAATGAGGTAATGATTTCATCTGTTCGTGGTGAGACTGCTGCATTCAAGGGTGCTACTATCAATCCTACTGGTAAAATCTCGGGCGATGCAGATGACTGGTTGGACTATGAAGCTAAATCACAAAATAAGATTAAGCTTCCTGCAGCTGGTGTATGGCAAATCTTTGTTGCTCCTGTTGATCCTGAAGAAGCTAAAGCAGATCCTAAAAAAGTAGGTACGGGTCAGATTTCCTTCGTGAAACTTGAGGGTGAAGAAATTGTGAAAAAGGAGCCTGTTGCTATCGCTACAAACCCAGAGGTTCTTGTTATCAAGGGTGTAGAGAGACAACCGACTAAGGATGAACAGCCTGCTGATCCTGATGCAGGAATTGAGGAAGGTACAGGTAACACCTGGGATAACCAGTTCTTTATTGTCGCTAACCGAGTTCTTGAAGCTGGTGAAGAAACAGTAGTAGAGTTTGATTATGTAGCAACTGTTGAAGCAAACACATATTCATCAATTCAGGCACAGCCAGGTCAATGGAAAGGTGGAGCGTTTGATCCTATCCAATTTACAACCACTGAACAGCACTTTAATAAGCCCTTAACTATTCCGTCAAATCAAAATGAGATTCAGTCTATCGCATTCGATATGGCTGTGATTAAGGGTGCTTGCGACTATACCATTAAGAACGTTAAATGGTATCTGAAAGGCGATGAGAATGCCGAAGATAAGACTTTAGAGAATCTGATTGATGCAGAAGGCACAAAGAACTTCAAGGTTAAGATTGGTGCAGGTAAGGAAATTGTAGATTGGGGTACAGAAACAGGTATCAGCGAAGTAGTTAACAAGGTTAACACTGGTTCTGCAGTTATCTACAACCTCGCTGGTCAGCGTGTATCTAAGGGCTACAAGGGTATCGTAGTTAAGAACGGCAAGAAGGTCGTTGTTAAGTAATTATCCCTCTATACATAACGTTGATGGCAGACATGTACAGTGTCTGCCATCACTGTTTTAATATGTTTTCCTTTTTAATCATTTTCAAAAGTTGTATAAATATTTGGATGATTAACAGATTTGTTGTATCTTTGCAGCAAAGTTGATGGATTATGGTGGCAGCAAGAAAATATCCAATTGGCATTCAGACGTTCTCACGAATTATCAGTGAGGGCATGGTGTATGTAGATAAAACAGATTTAGTCTGGCAATTAGCTCACTATGGGACTTTTATTTTCTTGAGTCGTCCACGCCGTTTTGGCAAGTCGTTGCTTACCTCCACGTTGGAATCATATTTTCAGGGCAAGCGTGAGTTGTTTGAGGGACTGAAAATCATGGAATATGAGCAGGAATGGGAGGAATATCCAGTTCTTCGTCTTGACCTGAGTAGTGCTAAAAATGCTTCTGATGTTGCGGAATTGCGCCGTAAACTCCTTCTTATCCTTGAACCCTATCAAAAAATATACGGTACATCTCCAACAGAAGTAGCACCAGGTGAGGTTCTTTCCGGTCTTATCCTCAGAGCAGCAGAGCAAACAGGTAAGCAAGTTGTAGTTATTATAGATGAATATGATGCTCCGTTGCTTGAGATGCTTCATGAAGAAGCAGTTCTTGATGACATGCGTAGGGGTATGCAGGAATTATTCCAACCATTGAAAGCGAATGAACGCTACATAAAGTTCTGCTTTATAACAGGTATCACTAAATTCTCACAGTTAAGCATTTTCTCTACTATCAACAACATCATCAACGTCACAATGGATTCGGATTTTGCTGCCATTTGTGGGATTACAGAGCAAGAATTGACCACTGTTCTCCGTCAGGACATTGAGCGGCTTGCGTCATTTAATGAGATGACGTATGATGAGATGCATCAGGCATTGAAACAGAAATATGATGGCTATCATTTTACCAGACTCTCTAAGGAGATCTATAATCCTTTCAGTTTGATGAAGGCATTCCAGCAACGCGAGCTTAATAATTGGTGGTTCGAAAGTGGTACTCCATCCTTCCTGATTCATCAGTTAAAGCAATTTGATACTGACATTACGTCGCTCGATAGGTTGGAAGTACCATCATCTGCCTTTGACCAGCCTACAGAGAATATGGTAGATGCTCTCCCTCTGCTCTACCAAAGCGGCTATCTGACTATTAAAGATTACGATCGTGAAGGTCAGATTTATACTCTTTCCATTCCTAATCAAGAAGTACGCTCGGGTTATGCTGAAGGGCTTCTTCCTGCATATACAGGTTTGAGTGGCAGTAGTGTTCAGACAAGTTTTGCACTAAAGTTCTGGCGTGCTTTAAAGAAGGGGGATATTGAGCAAGCCATGCAAGAAATGCGTTCGTATATGGCTGCAATACCCTATGTTGAGGGTTTTAAACGCAAACTGGCAGATGCATCATCCGCAGAGGGTTTTTATGAATATACGATGTATCTGATATTCTCTATGTTGAATGTCTATGTTCATACTCAGGTGAAGTGTGCGGGTGGCAGAGTAGATATGGTAGTTATGTTGCATGATACTATTTATGTGTTTGAATTCAAGACGAATGGTTCCGCTGAAGAGGCGTTACAGCAAATAGAAAGTAAAGGTTATGCTATTCCTTATGAATCAAGGGGTCGGCATGTGGTGAAAATCGGTGTGAAATACGCTAAAGATACCCGGATACCAGAGGAATGGATGATTAAAAAATAATGTAAGGTGTCGGACTGATAACAAGTTCGACACCTTTTTATTTGTAGAAGTAACATGTGTGAAAGTTTTTGGGATTTATTACAAAGGAGAATATAAGTATCTTTAGTAACTTTGCACTCGGAAATAATTAACTAACTACAACCAATAGTATTGGTTTAATTTTTTATGAAAAAGAATTTTATATTGACAGCTGTTTTGCTGCTATGCTCCGTGATGGGAGTAAAAGCAGAAGTAGATCCTAATTTCTACATTTACATTTGTTTCGGTCAGTCGAACATGGAGGGAAATGCCCAGTGGGAAGCTCAAGATGTAGGTAACGTCGACGAACGTTTCCAAATGTTGGCAACATGTGATTTTGATAATCCCAAGCGCACGATGGGTAATTGGTATAAGGCTGAGTGTCCTATTGTAAGCCCGACCGGTAAGCTTGGCCCTACCGACTATTTTGGTCGCACCATGGTGAAGGAGCTTCCTGACAAGAAAATTGGGGTGATTGCCGTAGCGATGGGTGGCAGCCCTATTGAGATGTTTGATAAGGATTTGTATCAGCAGAAAATGAAGGACAATCCTGGAGAGTGGTGGGCTCAGCTTGCCAATAAACATTATGGCGGCAACCCTTACGGCCGTATCATCGAGATGGCCAAGAAGGCCCAGCAGGTTGGTGTCATCAAAGGTGTCTTGTTGCATCAGGGCTGTACTAACTGCGGTGATCCGAACTGGCCGGGCATGGTGAAGAAAATCTATAAGGACATGCTGAAAGATCTCGGCCTTAAGGCTTCAGATGTGCACATCTTTGTCGGTGAGACGGAGTATGCCGATATGGGCGGTGGCTGCTCTGGGCATAACACCGTAGTCGCAAAGATTCCAGAGGTTATTCCTACAGGTCATGTCGTTTCAGCTAAAGATATTCCAGGCAATGGCAACGACCCTTGGCATTTTTCTGCTGCAGGCTATCGTACCTTTGGAAAGCGCTATGCAGAAAAAGTTCTTGATGTGATGAATCATCCAGAGGCTTATACTAAGAGTTATACGATTGACGAGCGCCTTACAGGCGGTTTATCTGCTTTGTCTGGTAAGCATTTTGCTATTGTCAACGAGGCTGAAGGTAAGGCATTCTATGGCTCTGATGGATCGGCTTTGGGCTACGATACTTTTAAATATGCCTTTGACGCATCCAATGAGGGCTATCTTTTCAAGATATCGAGAATTACTGGCGGACGCTCCTTGAAACTCGTTACCCCTGATGGCGACGAATACCTGATTGATGGTAATATTGCTTACCTGAACTCACAGGCAGTTACTGGCGATTGTTGTTTCATCAATAGTCTGAACGACCAAAGAGGTTACGAAATCCAGAATGGTGCTGTATGGGACATCCAATATGTTGAGGGCAATGGCTGGACACTGAAGAATGGTGCTACGGGTAAGTATTTGAAAGATGCTACTTCACCAGCCAAATATGACGAGCCGACCTATTTCACCCTCTGCACGCTGAAGGAAGGCAGCACCACTGGTATTAATGATGTAAGAAGTAAGAGGGAAGAAGTAAGACTGGGTGTCTATACGCTCGACGGTCGTAAGGTTTACCCAGAGAACCTGCGTCCTGGCCTCTATATCAAGAACGGACGTAAAGTTGTGATTAAATAATGAATAATAAGAATAGCGATGAATTTGAAGAATAAGATAAGTGTTCTGGCTTGTGGACTGCTGATTGGTTCAGGTATTGCCAATGCGCAGTTGAATTCCAACCCTGATAAGTTTTTGGGTAATATCACGACATCAGGTCAGATTGACTGGGGCAAGGAGAAGTTCTATCAGTTGTGGGATCAGATTACACCAGAGAACGAAACCAAGTGGTCGTCGGTTCAAGGTGGGGGACAAAACAGTTGGAACTGGGGCAGCGTGGATAACATCAACACCTATGCCAAAAACCATAACTTCCCATTTAAGTTCCATACTTTGATATGGGGGTCACAGTTCCCTGGTTGGGTCAAGGAGATTTCTATACCAGCGCGCTATAATGCGATAGTGAAGTGGATGGATGCAGTCAAGGAGCGCTATCCAAACCTTGCCATGATTGACGTAGTGAACGAAGCCGTTGAAGGTCACCAAAAAGACACACCATACATTAAAGAGGCGCTTGGCGGTGGTGGTAAAACAGGCTATGACTGGCTTCTCAAGGCATTTGAGATGGCTGGTGAGCGTTGGCCAAATGCCATTCTTATTTACAATGACTTTAACACTTTCCAGTGGAACACCACTCAGTTTATTGACTTGGTTCGTACCTTGCGCGACGCTGGTGTGCCCGTCGATGCCTATGGTTGCCAGAGTCATGACCTGACAGACTGTAGCGTGAATAATTTCAAGAATGCAATGGACAACTTGCAGAACTCTCTGAAGATGCCTATGTATAGCACAGAATATGATATTGGCACAGACAACGACAACCTACAGTTACAACGTTACAAGGAACAGATTCCGTATATGTGGGAGTCTGACTACTGCGCAGGTATCACTCTCTGGGGTTACATCCGCCATCATACCTGGACTACAGACGGTAACAGTGGTATCATAGAAGAAGACGGAACGGACCGCCCTGCTATGACCTGGTTGCGCGAATATATGGCCAGCGATGCAGCCAAGAATGCCAAGAGTCCCTTCCCCGGTATGAAGAAAGAGGCTTCTATTTATGTTCATCCTGCTGCGCTGAAAGTGGCCAAGGGTGATGTGCTGCCCATCAAGGTCCGCGCCAGCATGGCGACAAAGACTATTGAGAAAATTGATCTTTATGTGGATGATGAAAAGTTTGTCACCTTGACAGAGGCTCCTTATATCACTGAATATACAACGACGAATTCGACAGGATTGAAGACGCTGAAGGCTGTAGTCACCACTACTGATGGCTCTACCTATGAGCGTCTGTCACGCTTCCAGGTAACAAGAGGAGCCAAGCGTGAACCTTATAACGAGGTTGTTCCAGAACTGCCTGGCATGATTAAGGCTGATGAATACGACAAGGGTGCGTCTGGCGTGGCATATAGCAATGTGTCGCGTGACAACTTCATCAGTACTGCAACCCAAGACGGTGCTTGGATGGAATACACGGTTGATGTGAAGGAAGACGGTCTCTATATGATAGAAGCAGAAATTGCCTCAACGAACAGCAATGGCATGTTCCATTTGGCAGAATATTCATTTGACAACCTCACTTTCTTTACTAATTTCACAGAGGTGCCCAATACTGGTAACAAGACAGAGTTCCAAACCGTACGTTGTCCGATGATCCAGCCGTTGACAGCTGGCCGTCACGTACTGACACTGCTTGTTGATAAAGGCGGCTTCTGTATCAAAAGCCTGACATTTAAGCCTATTGTTACAACCACACTACCTGGTACTCTCGAGGTTGAAGACTTTGCGACGCGCAGTGGTGGTTCAGAGATTGTCAGTGGCAATGGTGGCAATGTTTTGACCAATACTAAAACTGGTGAGTGGCTGGAATTTAATGTCGATGTCACTACTGCCGGTAAATATTCCTATGAGGCTACGGTGTCATCAACTGTTTCGAATTCCATGTTCCAAATGGTGATGATTGAAAGCAACGGCAATGAGAGAACGCTGGCTACTGTCACTGTACCACAGACAGGTAGCTTGGATACCTACCAGGTGAAGGCAGGTAAAATCAGGAATGCCTTTAAGGCAGGTAAGCAGAAACTGCGTATTAATATCACAGGTGGTGGTTGCAATATCGACAATATCAAGTTCATTTGCACAGAACCAGCTGGCATCACTGATGTGAAGACTGACGACGTTGCTACAGGTGCCTCCTACAACCTCTCCGGTCAGAAAGTCGGAGCAGGCTATAAGGGCATCGTCATCAGAAATGGAAAGAAAGTAATTATCAAATAAACCGATTATGAAGAGAATACTATTCATCGCATGCGCCCTTTGTGGCCAGCTGTTGGCTCAGGCGCAGCCAGCTGGAGGCTTTGGCGGTTTTCAGCAGCAAGTTAAACTTGAGACCTCTCAAGAATGGAAGGATGTCAACTACGTAGGTGATGGTCAGGCATATCATACCTGCGACATCTACCTGCCAAAGGTTGAGAAACCTTCGTATCCGGTAGTCATTCATATCTATGGCAGTGCATGGTTCAGCAACAGCAGTAAGGGTGCTGCTGACTTGGGTACTATCGGTAAGGCGTTGTTGGAGGCAGGTTATGCAGTAGTTTGTCCTAACCACCGTTCCAGTATGGATGCCAAGTGGCCTGCGCAGATTCATGACATTCGTGCCGTCATCCGTTTTGTGCGTGGTGAAGCTAAGAAGTATAAGTTTGACACCTCGTTTATTGCTACCAGTGGATTCTCTTCTGGTGGACATCTGGCATCTACTGCTGCTACTACCAGTGGTACCAAGAGTGCTACGGTTGGTTCGGTCGAGATAGATTTGGAGGGTTCATTAGGTAATTATATCTCAGAGAGCAGCGCCGTGAATGCAGCCTGTGACTGGTCTGGCCCTATCGATCTGACAGCGATGGATTGCGGTGATGCGATGAAGATGGGTGAAAACAGTCCTGAGGATGTGCTGTTAGGCTCAAAACTTTCGAAGGAGCCAGACAAGTATCTCAGTCTGAGTGCTACATCCTATGTCGACAAGAATGATCCTCCTGTTATTATCTTCCATGGCGAAAAGGATAATGTGGTTCCTTGCTGTCAGGGTAAGAAATTCTTCGAGGTATTGAAGGCTGCCGGTGTGAAGACAGAGGCCACCTTTGTACCAGAGGGTGGACACGGCATGGGCATGTATAGTGAGGAGAATCTTCAGAAGATGGTACGCTTCCTTGATGCAGCCCGTGGTCCTAAGCAGCGTCTTGTAGAGGATGGTGGTACAGGTGCCTTCAAGGCAATCATGAAGGAAGAGGCAGGACTTGCCGAACATACCGTCTTTATTCCTCAGGATTTGTCGAAGTTCAATCAGAAGAATCCTCTCCCTGTACTTGTATGGGGTAATGGTGCTTGTGCCAACTCTCCTTGGGAACACATGAACTTCCTCAATGAGATAGCTTCTCATGGTTATATCGTATTAGCGACGGGTATCATTCCTATGGTGGATGAGTGGTATAAAGGTCCCATGTCGAGATCTGAGCAACAGATTGAAAGTATCGACTGGATTATTGCTCAAAACCAGAATCCCAGTTCGCCTTACTATCAGAAGATTGACACAAAGCATATCTGTGTGGCAGGCATGTCATGCGGTGGTCTGCAGACGCTCTTCAACTGCGCCGATCCTCGCATTACATCGCTGATGATTTGCAACAGCGGACTCTTCAAGCAGTCGAATGCTGCACAGGCCGTTGGCGGTATGCCCATGCCCTCTAAAGATAAATTGAAGGAAATCCATACACCTATTATATATATATTGGGTGGAAAGACCGATATCGCTTACGAGAACGGTATGGATGACTTCAATCTTATCAGCCATGTACCTGCCGTTGCTGCCAACTTCCCCGTTGGTCATGGTGGTACCTATCGCGAACCACACGGTGGTGAGTTTACTGTTGTTGCTCTGGCTTGGCTTAACTGGCAGTTGAAGGGCGACAAGCAGGCCTCTAAGATGTTTGTAGGTAAGAACTGCGAACTTTCAAAGCGTAAGGACTGGACTATTGAGAAAAATAAACGTTTCGGAAAGTAATGAAAAAACTAGCCCTGGTGTGCCTGACAGCACTCCTCGTTGGATGTAATTCCCATCAGGATATGGAAAAGCAAATAGACGAACTCTACGGCAAAATGTCGCAGGAGGAACGCATCGCCCAACTGAAAAGTATGTATATGGACGACCTCTTCGATCCATTGGGCAGGTTAGATACGGAGAAATGCCATAAGCTGATTCCTAACGGTATCGGCCATTTCTCACAGTATGCCAGCCAAAAGCCTATGGATCCCAATGTGCTTCGTGACCGTGTAGCCGCTGTGCAGGAATGGTTGATGAAGAATACTCCCAATGGTATTCCTGCTCTTTTCCATGAGGAGGTATTGTCAGGAATTAACACCAGAGGCGCAACTATCTATCCTCAACAGATAGGACAGGCCTGCTCGTTTAATCCCGAATTGGCAGAGTTGAAAACTCAGCAGACGGGAACAGCTATGCGGAAAATGGGTGGTGTCCTTTCTCTTTCACCGATGGTCGACGTTTGTCGTACACCTAGTTTCAACCGTTTAGAGGAATCGTATGGAGAAGATGCCTATCTCTCTGCCGTGATGGGTGTTGCTTTTGTTCGCGGTTTGCAACAGGGTGACCTCACGAAAGGCGTGGGTGCTTGTTCTAAACACTACTTGGGATATGGTGGTGGCGGTGACGCTGAAGAGAAAGAGCTGATGGAGGAGATACTGTTACCTCATGAGGCGATGATCCGTCTGGCAGAGAGCAAGGCTGTCATGCCTGGCTATCATGCTATGGCTGATTCGAATGGCGTCAAGACTAACTGTGTAGCTAACGGCAGGATTCTCAAGGACATCCTGCGTGGTTATCTGGGATTCGACGGTATGGTAGTTAGCGATTATACGGCTATCGACCAATTGCCAGATCTAGATGATGTGGTACAGAAAGCAGCCGCTGCCATCAACGGAGGCAACGATGTGGATTTTCCTTTTGGTGCTAACTACCAGCATCTGCAGGAAGCGATGGATCGTGGACTCGTGAAGCCAGAGGTGTTGGAACGTGCTGTTAAGGATGTACTTCGTTATAAGTTCCGTGCAGGACTCTTTGACAAGAATGCTTATCTCTACAGTAAGGAAGAAATTAAGTTAGACACGCCAGAAGAACGTCAGACGGCTTATCAGATTGCTACTCAATCCGTTGTCTTGTTAGAGAATAACGGTATTCTGCCGCTGAAGGCCAAAAACATTCTTCTTACTGGTCCCAACGCCAATTCTATGTGGGCCATGTGTGGTGACTATTCATTCCCAGCCATGAGCTACTTCTGGAAGAAAATTGAAGAAGATCTGGATCATCCACATGTAATAGGTCTTTTCGAAGGCATGAAGAAACAAAAGCCAGAGGATGTCAATCTCCTTTATTCACGCGGTTGCGACTGGACGGAGGAAATAGAGACAAAGTATACGGAAGGCGGCGATGAGCGTGCTTGGGAGTATGCGATTTTACATCGTAAAGTGGATGCTGGTGAGAAAGCTGACAAGACAGAAGCCTTACAGATGGCTCAGGAGGCTGATGTCATCATAGCTGCTATGGGTGAGAATGTGATGTTGTGTGGTGAGAACCGTGACCGTCAGGGACTCCGTCTGCCAGGCAAACAGGAACAGTATGTCGAAGAATTGCTCCAGACAGGCAAGCCTGTGGTATTGGTGTTGTTTGGAGGACGTGCCCAGGTTGTTTCCGGATTGGCTGAACGTTGTGCTGCTGTCATTCAGGCATGGTATCCTGGTGAGGAGGGTGGCAATGCCGTTGCAGATATTCTCTATGGAAAGGTGTCTCCTTCTGCTAAACTCTCCGTCAGCTATCCCAACAAGGAGGTCTACGAACCTCTCTGTTACAACTATACAGCCAAGAAAGACGCCCGCGTACAATGGCCTTTCGGCTATGGCCTTAGCTACACCACTTTTGAATATAAGAATCTGAAGGCTGATAAAGAAGTCAAGACTGATGCGGAATATGTCAATATTTCGTTCGAGGTGACCAATACAGGTAAGATGGCTGCCGACGAGATAGCACAGATTTATCTGTCGCCGTCTACTGATGACCAGCACATTCGTCCCATTCAGCTGCAAGGCTTTGCCCGTGTGTCGCTCCAGCCAGGTGAGACAAAGCAGGTGGAGGCACAGCTATTCACAGAGCAGTTTGGCTATTATAGTCACGAAGGAGAGCGTCAGTGGAATGTGCAACCAGGCACTTTTGTGATTAAGATAGGCGCATCGTCTACTGACATCAAGCTACAACAACAGGTTGTTCTTCAGGGAGAACCTGTCGTCAAACCACTGAGAACTATTTATTTTTCTAAAATAACAACACGATGAAGAAACTATTCTTACTAATCCCGTTTGTGGCATTGCTGATGGGCTGCTCTTCTAATGAGAAGGGTGGCGAATGCCCTGTGCTTACTGTTGAGGGTGGTCAGATTTCTGGCGTAAAGGTTGATTATGCCGTTAATGGAGCAACGACTACCTATTATGAATATAAAGGAATACCGTATGCAGCAGCTCCGATTGGCGATCTGCGTTGGAAAGAGCCTCAGCCTGTGGTGAAATGGGAAGGTGTCCGTCAGTGCGACAAGTTCGGACATCCAGGCTATCAGGCCGTACACTACCCCGGCTTCTATGCTTCAGAGTGGGGTTATGGCGATGAGGCACCCTATAGTGAGGATTGTCTCTATCTGAACGTATTTACAAAAGCTGCCGGCCAGACAGACAAGAAGCTCCCCGTAGCTCTCTGGATTCATGGCGGCGGCTATCGTGAGGGCTGGGGGTCCGAACCAGAGTTCGATGGACGCGAGTGGGCCCTGAAGGATGTGGTGCTAGTCTCTATCAACTACCGCTTGGGTATTTTCGGCTTTATGCCTTATGGCGAGCTGTCTGCTGAGAGTCCTCATGGCGTTTCAGGCAACTATGGTATTCTTGACCAGATCCAGTCATTGAAGTGGATTAAGGAAAATATCGCCCAGTTTGGTGGCGATCCTGACAACGTGACCATCTTTGGACAGAGTGCAGGTGCTGGAAGTGTCCGTACCCTTTGTGAGAGCCCGTTGGCTCGTGGATTATTCCATAAGGCTGTCATCATGAGCGGTGGTGGACTAAACATTCCTCCAAAGGATGGTGAGGCTGCAAAGCCTGCTACACCGATGGTGAAGTTCTTTACCTATAATCCTACACTGAAAGAGGCTGAGGCTGAGACCAAGAAGGTCATGGACTGGGCAGGACTGACCGATCTGAAGAAGTTGCGTGCTGCCTCTACGGAGATACTCTATACCGTTGGTACCTTATATAATATGGTTAACAAGAGTGATGTGATAGTGATGCAGCGTCCTATTGTCGACGGTTATGTATCGCTGAAGTCGTTTGATGAGGCTGCCCGTGAGGGAAGCATCGCTGATGTACCTTATATGATAGGCTATACCCTTAACGATATGGGTTCTATGTCTCCTGGCATCGCTGAGTTCTGTAAGGTTCGTCAGGAAAAGGGTGGCAAGGCCTGGGCTTACGAGTTTGCCCGTCCGCTACCTGATGATGGCAAGCATCCTGAGATTACAGATCGACTGAAAGGTGCCTTCCACTCGTCTGACCTGTGGTTCGTCTTCAAGTCTTTGGAACACTGCTGGCGTCCTTGGACACAAGGTGACTGGGATCTTGCAGAGAAGATGCTGACAGCATGGACTAACTTTGCTAAATACAGCGATCCTAACGGTACAGACGGCAAGAGTCTGGGTTGGGAACCATGTACGGCAGAAAAACCTCAATTTATGCTCTTTAAGTTAGACGAGAAAGACGCAGAAGCTTCAACGATGGGTGAACCAATCTTGCCACAATGAAACGAATAATTAGTGTAATTTCAATATGCTGCTGCGCCATCATGATGTTGGCACAGCAGCCTTTTGGTGATGGACAGTTGACGGTCAAGAAGGTGGCACGTAATGCCGTCCGCATTCAGTATACGGAAGGGCAGGTACAACAAAACAATCTGCCTGATTGGCTGTATGTCAAGCACGAAACCGTTAAGGACTGCGATCTGAAGATTAAGGTCGATGCCAAGAAGCAATTGCTCACCATCAAGGACAGGAAGGGAAGGACTGTCTTTACAGCTACTCGTCATCAGTTGACTAATGGAGAGGCTACATTGGCTTTCTCGTCGCCAAAGGATGAGTATCTCTATGGACTCGGCCAATTTCAGGATGGCTATAGCAATGTGCGTGGACTCTCCCGACGATTGACACAGGTGAATACGCAGATCTCCATTCCTATGTTGCTGTCGAGCAAGGGTTATGGCGTGCTTTGGAACAACTACGGAATGACGGAGTTTAATCCTAGTAACCAACATGTGAAACTGATTAAGCATGAAGGTGAAGGACAGCGCGAGGTAGTGAATGTCACATCTACTGAAGGTGGAAAACGTGAAATACGTGAACGCCACATCTTTGAGGCAGCGATAGATATTCCTGAGGAGGGTGATTATGCTTTGTTGCTGGATGTGGGACAGAAGATGGCACGTCGCCATAACCTGTGCATTGACGAGAAGCCCGTCATTGAGATGCAGAACCTCTGGCTTCCGCCAACGGCTTCTAAGATAGTGCATCTCCGTAAAGGCCATCACACCATCACGGCTGAGTTGACGAAGGATGACAGGCCTATTCTCTATTATCATAAGGTTAAGGATGAAACAGTATTCCGCTCACCGGTAGCTACAGCTGTCGACTATACCGTATTCGTTGGTTCTGCCGACGAAATTATCGCCACTTATCGCCAACTGACAGGTGAGTGCCTGCAGATGCCTAAATGGGCATTGGGCTATATCCATTGTCGTGAACGTTTCCATTCCTCAGCTGAGATTCTGGAAACTGCCAACCGCTTCCGTGAGGAACAGATGCCCTTGAGTTTGATAGTTCAGGACTGGCAGTATTGGGGCAAATACGGTTGGAACTCCATGCAGTTCGACGAAGACTACTACCCTGACCCCAAAGCACTCACAGATAGCTTGCACAAGATGGGTATCCGTCTGATGCTTAGTGTCTGGTCGAAGATTGACAAGAATTCTGAGGTAGGACGCCAGATGGAGCGCGATAAATATTACATTCCTGGTACCGACTGGATAGACTTCTTCAATCCTCAGGCCGCCGCTGCTTATTGGAAGAATTTCCGCGAACGACTACTTCCCCTTGGCATAGATGCCTGGTGGCAAGATGCTACAGAGCCAGAGAACGATGACCTGGTGGGTCGTCGTGTTAATAATGGGCAATGGAGTGGCGAACAGGTACGTAATGTCTATCCGTTATTGGTTAACAAGACCGTCTATGAGGGGTTGGTAGCAGCAGGACGTGAACCCATGATTCTGACCCGTTGTGGATTCCCTGGCATCCAGCGCTATGGCTCAGCCCTTTGGAGTGGTGATGTAGGCAATGATTGGGAGACCTTCCGCCGTCAGATTACTGCAGGATTGGGTGTTCAGGCTGCCGGCATTCCTTGGTGGACCTACGACGCAGGAGGCTTCTTCCGTCCTGGCGACCAGTATACCAATCAAGACTATATCGAGCGAATGCTGCGTTGGATAGAAACCAGCGTTTATCTCCCCTTGATGCGTGTTCACGGCTATATGAGTAATACGGAGCCTTGGAACTATGGTGCTGAGGCGCAGACCATCATAGCCAAGTGCCTGAAGGAGCGTGAACACCTTCGTCCCTATATCGAGAAGTGTGCTAATCGTGTCGCAACAGAGGGTTATACCCTTATGCGCCCTTTGGTCTTCGATTTCTCCGACGATCCACAGGCCCTTCAGCAACCCTATGAATATATGTTTGGTCCTTCACTGCTCATTAGTCCTGTCACTGAACCAGGTGTCACAGTGTGGAAAACCTATCTGCCTAAATGTAAAGAAGGCTGGACCGACTATCATACAGGACGCCATTATGTTGGCGGACAAACTGTTACCACTACGATTGACAAATCCTTTATCCCCGTTTTTGTGCGTGGAAATAACAAAAGTATACTTAAATGATGAAGAAATCCGTTCTTTTCTTACTACTGTTATCAACATTTATGAGCGCCCGGGCCTATAAGCCATGGACGAAAGGTGCTTTCGAGACAGGCCAGTACCGCAATGTCTTTGCAGAGATGGGCTATACGCAGGCTGCTATCGACGCAAAGCTGAAAGAGGTGTTCAACGACGTGTTCCGTGGTCCCAACAAGGTATACTTTGAAGTTGGCGATACGATGGGTTATGTGTCAGACATCAAGAACCACGATGCCCGTACAGAGGGCATGTCGTATGGTATGATGATTGCCGTACAGTTTGGCGAAAAAGATATCTTCGACCGCCTGTGGCGATGGAGCAAGAAGTATATGCAGCATAAGAGTGGTAACCATCAGGGCTATTTTGCATGGAGTTGTAAGACCGATGGTACCCGCAATGCAGAGGGTGCGGCCAGTGATGGTGAGCTCTATTACATCACGGCGCTTATCTTCGCCTCTAACCGCTGGGGTAATGATACGGGCATCAACTACAAGAAAGAGGCACAGTATATCCTCAACATGATTCAGGATCGTGAATATGCGCCAGAGCCTCGTCCAGGATTTCCGCCGATGGTTCAGGAGGATAGGCCTCGTATGCATCTCATCGATCCGGGAACCAAGCTGATTACCTTTACCCCTGATGGTTTCGGTCAGCGCTTTACTGACCCCTCATATCATATCCCTGCCTTTTATGAGGTATGGGCCAAGTGGGCTGACGATGGACGTTCCGACTATTGGAACGAGTGTGCTGCGGCCTCTCGTGAGTTTCTGCATAAGGCTATCAACGAGACAACAGGCCTTAATGCTGACATGTGTCAATATGATGGCTCTGAGATGCAGATGCCCCGTTTCCCGGGTATGCCTCAGCGTCCTCAGGGTCAGAAGCCACGTCGCAATGGTAGCAACAACTTCCGTTATGACTCTTGGCGCGTTCCTATGAATATTGCGCTTGATTATGAGTGGAGCTGTGCAGACGGTGATTGGCAGCGCAAGTATGGTGAAACCATTCAGAAATTCTTTTATGCTCAGGGTGTTGACAAGTTTGTCGATCAATACCGTACAGACGGCTCGCTGCCCGAGGAGGACGAGATTTTGCCTGCAGGTGGTTTCCGTAAGTTGCGCCATAGCATCGGACTCGTCAGCACCATTGCTGCCGCTTCCGTGATGTGCAGTCATAAGAAGAGTAAGGAGTTTGTAGACCATCTGTGGAATGCTAAGCACGAACCCTTTGAGGATGGCTATTTCGATGCCTATTACGATGGTCTGTTGCGACTCTTCGCCTTTATGCACCTCAGTGGAAACTACCGTGTGATAACGCCTAATACTTCCACTGTACCTTTGGTGTATGATGTAGAGAATACAGGCAGTCACTATGCAAAGCCGAAGATGGCAAAACCCGACAAGTTGCCTATTATTCATGAGTTGCCCGATCCGTTAGAGGGTGTCAGCAGTTTTGCTGATTGGGCTAAGAGACGTAGTGATATTGGTCATATGATTCAGCACTATGGCATCGGCACCAAGCCACAGATGAAGCGTGAACAGGTGAAGGCCCGTATGGAGGGTGATACGCTGTTTGTAGATGTGACAGTCGGTAACGAAACGCTGACTCTGAAGTCGCACATCCGCTATCCCAAGGTGGGACAGCCTCCCTATGCGCTGATGATTGGTACGGATATGATAGCCCTGCCCCGTAAGCTGTTTGAAGACAGACCTATTGCCACCGCTACATTCACCTCGGCTCAAGTCAATGACTACAAGCAGTTTGGCAAGCATCATGATAGAGGTGAACATGCCTTCGACCGTTTGTATCCACAACTGAAAGACAACGGTGCTTATAGCGAGTGGGCCTGGGGATTCAGCAGACTCATTGACGGACTGCAGCAATTAGGACCAGAGGTGACGAAGATAGACACCAGGCATATCGGTGTGACGGGTTGTTCGTATGCGGGTAAGATGGCACTCTACTGTGGTGCTTTCGACGAACGTGTGGCTCTGACGATAGCACAGGAGCCTGGAGGTGGTGGTGCTGCCGCATGGCGAAAGTCGCACGAGTCGAAAGAGAAGGTGGAGGATATCGACAAGACGGATTATCACTGGTTCCTGGAGAGTCAACGTGAGAATTTCAAGGGCGACTCTGTTTACCGTCTGCCATACGACCAGCATGAGCTGTGTGCAATGGTATGTCCAAGAGCCTTGCTGCTGTTGGGCAATCCTGACTTTGTATGGCTCTCTGATGTAGCCATGCTCGCCTCAGCCAAAGCAGCTCATCCTGTTTGGGAGCGCTTTGGTATCGGCGATCGTATGGGTTGGAGTATTGAGGGCGGTCATGGACACTGTCAGTTGCCTGAGAGTCAATGGCCAGAAGTGCAGGCCTTCATTGACCGCTTCCTCTTGGGACGTAACGTAGCTACTCTTGTGCAAAAGCAGCTGCTTCCGCCTCAGCAATAATCTCTTCGCGAGTCTTCTGTTGAGGCTTGTGTGTGATGTCGTCGAGTGAGAGTTCGTCATCCAGAAGTTCTGTTTGTTGCTGTGACACAGCAACAAACTCAACGGGTTTCTCTTGCTCGACGATGAAGTTCTCCTGTTCCTGCTGCATCTTATCAATATCGGGAGCAGCCATAACGGGTTCTTCTTCCATCTTAGTACGGTCAGCCTTGGCTGCAAAGATGCTGTCGATGAACTGGGGCTCACGACGCAGGCGTTGAAGCGTTTCCTTAGAGGCCTGCTGCTGGCTTTCCTTTTTCGAATAGCCAGTGCCTTTGCAACCCTCTACCCCCTCTATAAACACTTGCGTAGTGAACACCGGACTGCCAGACTGTTCGTCCTTCGTCTGACTTAAGTCACGGAACTCCATCTTGACGCGGTTCTTCTGGCTCCATTCCAACAGCTTCGACTTGAAGTTAACCTCCTTATAGGCTACCTTGTCGATATTGATCAACTGACTGAGAATGCGACGCTCCATGAATCGCATGCAGGCATCATAGCCTCTATCCAGATAGATGGCTCCCACCAATGCCTCAAAGGCGTTGCCATTCATATAGCTGTTGTGCGACGTAGAATGACTCGCCGTAGTGATAAGCTGTGGAATACCCATCTCCTGTGACAGTTTTCCTAACGTAGAACGACTGACCAGCTTCGAACGGGTATTCGTAAGAAAGCCCTCACGCTTACCTTCGAAATGGCGGAAGACGATATCGCCTACTACGGCATCGAGGATGGCATCACCCAAGAACTCCAGACGTTCGTTGTTGATGGGACGTCCTTTTTCATTACGCCGCCCCATGCTTTTGTGCAACAACGCCTGTTTGTAGAGCTCTATGTTACGAGGATAGAATCCCAAGATGTCGTATAGAGCCGAAAAAAGCTCCTTCTCCTTACGGAAAGGGAGCTTTATGCGATCAATAATGTCGTTAACCCACATACTTACGGAATACTACGCAGGCATTGTGACCACCAAATCCGAAGGTATTGCTAAGACCAGCACGTACTTCGCGCTTCTGAGCCTTATTGAAGGTGAAGTTCAGATTGTAGTCAATCTCTTCGTCATTATCTCCATCTTCGTGGTTGATGGTGGGAGGAATGATATCGTTCTGAACAGCCAGCACGGTAGCCATAGCCTCAACAGCACCAGCAGCACCAAGCAGGTGACCAGTCATTGACTTTGTCGACGAAATGTTGAGCTTAAAGGCTGAATCGCCAAATACCTCCTTGATGGCCTTAGCCTCAGAGATGTCACCTACGTGGGTAGAGGTACCATGCACATTGATGTAGTCAATCTCATCAGGATTCATACCGGCATCCTCCAAAGCGTTCTGCATCACCAGCTTAGCACCGAGACCCTCAGGATGAGAAGCGGTGATGTGGTGAGCATCGGCACTCATACCAGCACCTACCATTTCTGCATAGATCTTGGCACCACGAGCCTTGGCGTGCTCCAGTTCCTCAAGAATCAGACAGCCGGCACCCTCGCCCATAATGAAACCATCACGGCTGGCGCTGAACGGACGGCTGGCCTTCTCAGGCTCGTCGTTGCGGGTAGACAGGGCATGCATGGCGTTAAAGCCACCAACACCAGTCTCACAGATAGCAGCCTCGGCACCGCCGGCAACAATCACGTTGGCCTTGCCCAAACGAATCAGGTTGAAGGCATCGGCTAGTGCATTCGAAGAAGAAGCACAAGCTGAAGCGGTGATATAGTTAGGACCATGGAAACCATACAGGATGGAAATCTGGCCTGCTGCAATATCGGCAATCATCTTGGGGATGAAGAAAGGATTGAATTTGGGACCATCCTCACGATGTGCACCATAGTAGCCTACCTCGTCCTCGAAGGTCTTAATACCGCCGATTCCTACGCCATATACGACACCAATGCGATTCTTGTCCTCAGTCTCCAGATCCATAGCGCTGTCTTCAACAGCCTGTTTTGCAGCAATCATAGCCAGCTGGGTGTAGCGGTCCATCTTGCGTGCTTCCTTGCGATCCAGATAGTCGTTTACGTTGAGGTCTTTTACCTCGCAAGCAAACTTCGTTTTGAAATTGGTTGTATCGAAACTTGTAATAGGAGCAGCTCCGCTCTTGCCAGCCAGAAGGTTCTTCCACGTATCCTCCACGTTATTACCCAATGGTGTAACGGCGCCTAATCCTGTTACTACTACTCTTTTTAATTCCATAAACTGATTTTAAAGCATAAGGGTTGCTTCGAACACGAAGCAACCCTTATGTCGTTACTCATATTTATTTTGCGTTCTCCTCGATGTAAGCGATAGCGTCGCCAACAGTACCGATCTTCTCAGCCTTGTCGTCGGGGATAGAGATACCGAACTCCTTCTCGAACTCCATGATGAGCTCAACGGTATCCAGTGAGTCAGCACCCAGGTCGTTAGTGAAACTTGCCTCGGGCTTTACTTCTGCTTCATCCACACCGAGTTTGTCTACGATAATAGCCTTTACTTTGCTTTCAATTTCTGACATAATCTTTTACTTTAAAATGTTAATAATTGATTTCTTATTCTGAAAACTTCACGACAAAAGTGTCGCTTAGCGGGTGCAAAGTAACACATTTTTATTGAGTTACGCAAATTTTTCAGAAAAAAAAGCACTCTTCTTTGCACATTCACCCTACACTTGTGCAATTTTCTGGGCGTAAAATGGGCATTTTGACACTTTTATATGTCAAATTGCTCGCGTCGTAACGGGTAATTGTTACGTAAATATTCAAATTTATCGGGCTCTTTTTTCAAATTTTCCGTATCTTTCAGAGGATTATACAGCTCCAGCGGACTTCCCGTAAACCTAAAATCCGATGGTAGTTGCGGTGCTTTGATACGTTCAGGTATCGGCAGACAAAAATGATGACACAAGGCTTCTATCACCATGTTGTCGGCATTCACCTTGCCGTCAGCAGAATAGCCTGCAATATGAGGTGTGGCAATAAATGCTTTCTGTAATAGTTGCAAATTCAGATGAGGCTCTTCTTCCCATACATCCAGCACGGCATCGCGCACCTTTCCTTCGTTTAAAGCGGTCGATAGTGCCTTGTTGTCGACTACTTCGCCGCGGCTAGTATTTATAATATAAGGTACGCGAGTAATACGGCGGAAGAAATCGCTGTCAGCCATATGCCAAGTGGCATAGGGCTCTTCCTTCGTCAATGGCACGTGGAAGGTGATAACGTCAGCTTCGCGCTCTATCACATCCATCGGGACAAAGTCGGGGTTTCCCAATGGTGGGTCGCACACCAGCACACGCATTCCCAGGCGTTCGGCTACGGCTTTCACCTTGGAACCCACGTGTCCACAACCTATAATACCGATGGTAGACTCATGCAGCGCCAGCCCTTTCTGTTGCTGCAACAAAAGCAGGGAACACTCCACATACTGCGCCACCGATCCTGCATTACATCCCGGACAGTTGGTCCAAGTGATACCAGCTCGCTTCATGTATTCGGTATCAATATGGTCGAAACCTATCGTCGCTGTAGCTACAAACTGCACTCGGCTTCCTGCCAGCAGCTTCGCGTCACAGTGGGTACGCGTTCTGACGATGAGCGCATCGGCATCTTTCACGTCGCCAGCACTGATGTCAGCCCCTCTCAAATACACCACTTCATCGGCTAAAACAGCCAATTTCTCTTGAATATATGGTATTTTGTCGTCAACAATTATCTTCATCATGGGGGCAAAGTTACGAAATATTTCTTAATTATTTGGTTTTTTCCTCACTTATTCGTATCTTTGCAAGCATAAACAAACAAAACAAGCAATTATGTCATTTACTGAAAAAGCAAATACTATTTTTAATCAGGCTATTCGCGACTACCATCTGAAGGACCATGTGGATACCCCTATTAATAATCCATATGATAACGGATCGATAGAACACAGCCTGTATCTGAAGTGTTGGATTGATACTGTTCAGTGGCATTTGGAAGATATTATCCGCGATCCCCATATCGACCCTATCGATGCTTTGGCGCTGAAGCGTCGCATCGACCGCTCGAATCAGGACCGCACGGATTTGGTGGAGGAGATTGACTCTTATTTCCGTCAGCAGTATAGCGAGGTCAGACCTTTGCCCGATGCCCGTCTGAATACGGAAAGCCCCGCATGGGCTATTGACCGTTTGAGTATTCTGGCACTTAAGATTTGGCACATGAAGGAACAGACGGAGCGTCAGGATGCCGAAGCAGCCCACATCCAGAAATGCCAGGCAAAGCTCGACGTGCTGTTGGAACAGCAAGTCGACCTTTCTACCGCCATCAATCAGCTGCTGGAAGATATCGAGGCAGGACGCAAGTACATGAAGGTGTATCGCCAGATGAAGATGTACAACGATCCCGCTACCAATCCTATTCTTTATAAGAAGTGAAGAAAGAACACATACTCGTCATCCGCTTTTCTGCCATGGGCGATGTCGCTATGGTAGTACCAGTGGTCTGGTCGTTGGCCCAGCAGTATCCTGATGTCCGTATCACGGTGCTCAGCCGCGGCTTTGCCCGTCCTTTCTTCGAGGACTTGGCACCTAACATCGGTTTCATGGAGGCCGACCTGAAGAAGGAGTATCACGGCATCAAGGGACTGAATGCCCTCTACCGTCGCCTTACCGCCAAACAGTTTACCGCCATAGCCGACCTGCACAGCGTGCTCCGTTCCGAATATCTGCGTATGCGATTCAACATGGGGCGCTATCGTGTGGCACACATCAACAAGCATCGTAAGGGGCGCCGGCGCATTACCTCGACCAACAACAAGGAACTGACACCGCAACCAACCTCGTTCCAGAACTATTCTGACGTTTTCGAGCGGTTGGGCTATCCTGTCAACATCAACTTCAAGAGCATCTTCCCAGAGGAAGGTGGCGACCTGACATTGCTGCCCGCATCCGTTAGCCAACTGCTGACAGCCAACAGCCAACCGTTCATGGGCATAGCTCCTTTTGCGGCTCATGAGGGCAAGATTTATCCGCCCCAGCTGATGCAGCAGGTCATCGAACAGCTCATAGCCCAGCACCCCACGGCCCGCATCTTCCTGTTCGGACGTGGCGAGAAGGAGAACGAATACTTCACGACTTGGTGTCAGCAGTACCCGCAGTGCACCTTCGTCAGCCAGCATCTGGAGACGCTTAAGCAAGAGCTTATCCTCATGAGCCATCTCAATATCATGCTCTCGATGGATTCGTCGAATATGCACCTTGCTTCGCTCACTAACACTCCCGTTGTCAGTATCTGGGGAGCTACCCATCCCTATGCAGGATTCATGGGTTGGGGACAGAGTCCCGATAATGCCATTCAGGTTGACCTCGACTGCCGCCCATGCAGTATCTACGGGCAGAAACCCTGTCGCAGAGGTGACTATGCATGTCTGAACATGATTAAGCCAGAAACTATCGTTGAGAAAATAAATACTTTATTATTAACTAAAAACAAGTAAGATTATGAAAAAGTACATTTGCGAGACTTGTGGTTATGTGTACGACCCTGAAGTGGGCGATCCCGATAGCGGCATCGCTCCAGGCACAGCCTTTGAAGACATTCCAGAAGATTGGGTTTGCCCCATCTGTGGCGTGGGAAAAGATGATTTCTCGCCTGAAGAATAATAGTCATTTATGATGAGTAAGAAGAGAACTCTCTGAATGGATAGTTCTCTTTTTCGTCATGTGGCAGAAAGGAATTTGACATATGAATAACCCCTAACAAATTAACAATTATGGACTTTAAGAAAATTTTGACAACCATTACATCTGGTGAGAAAAGTGAAGAACTCCTGAAGGAACTGAAGGAGAAGAGTGGCGGATTGCAAGACCTGTTGAAGGAAAAAGGTGGCGGTCTTCAGGATCTGTTGCAGGAAAAGTTGAAAGGTAACAGCGAAGAGAGTGCTGACGGGCAGACAGGCAATCATGCAGGCGGACTCGAGAGCATCCTTGGAGGGAAACTGAAGGACTTGGCAGATAAAGCTAAGAGCGAAATTGAATCAAAAATCAAAAAGTAGCTTTTCTTTTTAAAGATATATCATGCCAACACGAAAGAAAATAAGTTGAGCCGTGAGTGCCTACAATTGTGGCTAAAATTTAGAGGGCTACTGATAATCAATCAGTTAGCCCTCTTAAATGTCGGGATGAGGCGCCAACATGTATTGAGACTGAAATTTATCATTTTTGTTATACTTTTATATAAATGCCTGAATTACAAGAGAAATAGAAATTAATCAATATAAGCATAATGATAATTTGATATAAATCAATTTATAATATCACGCCAAAAACACGCCAAAAATTAAGTGTTAAAATCATAATTCTTTCCTCATTTTTTTATACTTTTGCACCGCAAACGCCAAAAGCATGCGGTGGAGTGGCTCTCTGCCAATCACGGCGCAAAGATAATGATATTGTACTAAACGACCAAATATATGGTCGCTTTTTACGGAAATTTAAAA
>JAEEGH010001126.1_pt1 | contig 79176 bp, 94 predicted proteins | sample 9134181 | NCBI WGS metagenome assembly JAEEGH01 (sample SAMN16246544, study PRJNA631951) | gut metagenome | biome: gut microbiome; feature: rumen; material: DP-attached | host: Bos | place: Iran: Karaj | collected 2018-10 | reverse complement strand
ATATGGAGTTTTGGGCGGAAGACCTAAAAAAGAACAAAACCAAAAACAAAACGAGGGTTTTGAAAATAAAAACCCTATGGGTTATTTTTTTGAAGAAAATAAAAACCCTAATGCTAATGAGAATTTAAATGCTAATGAGAATGAGAATTTAAATGAGAATGAGCAAGAAAAAGAGAAACAACAAGATAATATTCAAGAATCTTGTAATTCTCAAATTTCTCTCTCTCAAAATTTTGTTCTTGATACAAGTATTAACAAAGATTATGCAAAACAAATCTTTGATGTGCTTAGTAAAAACAATCTGCCTAATTGTTCTGGTAACTTTATTTCGTTTTTGAACAGAGATTTTAAGGCAGCTATGGAAACGCTGAATAATACACCAGAATTAAAGGGCTTGCACAGCAATGATGTGCTTGGAGCAGTGCAAAATTATGCAGCTGTCTTAAAAAATCCGGGTACATGGCAAGGTTGGAAGAACAAAAAGAGCTTTGATATGTTCGTTTCATGGAAACGCTTCAAAAGTTTTTTGCCGGATAACTTTTGTCTTGACAATTTCATTGACCGTGAAACAGCGCAACAGACACGGGCTTCGCCGGAAAGCAAAGACGTTAAACCTAAAAAGCGCTGCCCTGTATGCGGTGCAATTGTCGATGAAGTATCGCAAATTTGTGTTCATTGCGGTTATGACTACAGCATTTCAGCAATCGAATACAAAAAAGAGATTGTGTCGCCGGAAAAAGTAACACGTACAATACACAATTTTTTCAGCAATATGGCTGAAAAGAAAAAAGAGCTTGAAAAAGAGCTTGAGGAAATGGACGAAGAAAATGCCGGAAGTCTTTGAATATAAGCCGCGTTTTAGCGTTAAATCGCCTATGAATTTAAGGCAATTAGCAGAATATTCAGGCAGAACACTTACATCGCTTGAATCAATGGCATTTGCAATGCGCTTAAAACATGTACAGGGCACACAAAAATATTCTGTTGCATCATGCAACAAGCTGCTTAATAGCTCAAAATTGCGCATAAATTGGCAGATTGAAGGCTATTACAACTTAAAAACTGTTGCTGATATGTGCGGTGTTTTGCCCGGCACTGTAAGAAACATTATAAAGCGCGAAAAGATTGAGTATAGGCGGCAAAATTTGGGAGAAGACGGGGCGGTTTGGATAAATCTTGAAAACTTAAAAAAGATTCAGGTTATTGTCAAACAGTCTTGTCGGGTTAAGTGCATTGAAGAACCAACAAAGCAAGTTGATTTTGCAGCATGGTTAGCGAGTCAGAAAAAGAAACATCCGCTCGTAAAAGATATTCGATGTTTTGATGAAAATTATTTTCCTGAATCTTTGCCACTGTGCTTTATCGACATGGAGGTATGAAATGAAAAAGAAACAACTTAGATATTTTGGAGCTTTTTTGATTATTTATCTAGTTTTGATTTTAACTCTTTACATGTTTGTCTGCATGAAGGATATGAGTGTAATTAACGCGCTTACAATCAAAAACTTAGAATTGCAAAATCAGCGTGAAGCGGTTGAGATAAAACACACAGAGCTTTTATCTCAAGTAATTGAACAAGAGGAATTATGGCTGCATGAAGCCACAAAACCGTGATTTTTTGGGAGCAGGTAGAAAATGAATAGTGATTTTACTAAATGGCTTAAAACAGAAGAAACGCTTGATGCTAAAAAATTTGGACAACCGATTTATTCTGTCAACGATATGGAAAAAGCTTTTAATGCCGGGAAAGAAACGCAATCAAAAACCAGCGCCGAAAACGAAAAACTGAAAAAGAAAATTGAGGAATTGGAAGCTGAAAACGAGCGTATCAGGAATGACAGAACAACGGAAGTTCAATCTTGTCACCAATTGATTGATAACTGTGAAAATAAACTTGCTTATATCCGGGCTGAAACAGAAGCATTAAAAAACGAAATAATAATGAAATGCTATCCACAAGAATATATTCAGCAGCGGAACGGCAAAATAAAACTATTTTTGCTTGTTTGTCATGATCTGGAAAAAAATCCAGCAGACTTGCCGGGCAAAAGTGGTGAGCTGCTTGTAGCAATAAAAGAACCCCATAGACTTTATACCAGAGTAGCAAAGTATTCAGTAGCTACAGGCTTTGATTGTGATGATGTTATTGCATGGGCCGATAAACCAGAACTTTAGAGGAAGAAATGAGCGACGAAGTAAGCAAAGAAGTTAAATACTCAGAGATTTTAAGGCTGAAAGAAATGCTTGAAAAAGCAAATATCCCGTTTGATTTTTCTGACAGGCATTTTGACGGCTATCATCTTTGTTATCCGGCTAGAACAAAGTGCGTTTGTTCGGTTATTGAACTAGAAGGTTCTTATGGCTATAGAGAAAATCTGCTTGAAATATCCGGGCTTACAAGCAATGAGGAATTAGAATTCTCTTGCGATACGGTTTTAGGAAGTCTGACAGCAGAAAATGTTTTTGAACGAATTTCAAAGCATTACAAATCACAAGAAAAGGAATCGTAATATGCAAGAGTTTGAAACTAAAAATAAAAACGCTGACTTTGAAGAATGGCTTAACGGTTCTGGTTGCGGTTATCAGGAATGTTGCGGAAAATCTGCAAGAGAAAAATTGCAGATCGCATTTGAAGCAGGGCAAAACAGTGCGCATTACCAGAGCGTAAAAGACGCTTTGCCGCCGTCTGACGGCATCTTCTATGACGTTATGGTGATACTCTACAACGACAACATAAGCGGCGGCTTTAACTATTACAGAGGTCAGTATCAGGATGGCTTTTTCTTTGCTGACGGCAATATGTTTCGGTTAGAAGAAGATTTCCGCTGTTCTTGGTCACAGCAGAAAGTTATTGCATGGAAATATCTTGAAAAGTGCACGAATGCACAGATTGACAAATTCAGAGAAAAGGCAGGGTGTTTATAATGAAAGTTGACTATGAGGGTAGTTTTTACATAAAGGTTGGCAGAAAGTATCTGAAAATAGATATTGATACAACCTATATCGAGAATTTGCAAAAACAGAATTCAGAGCTTGAGACACAATTAAAACAGATGCAGAACTTTGAAAACTGTGATTATCAGCAGCATATACAAGACTGCCCGGTTTTCAATTCTGATAAGAGCATGAGCTGTAAAGAATGCCCTTATTGGAAACTGCAAAGACCTATTAATGAATTCGTAAAGCAGAGATACGACGCTTGTGTTTGAACTTGGAAAAAGGATTGAAGGATAAAGTGGAAGAAAATGGGAGATAAAAGAAAAATGACAATGCAAGAATTATTAGAATATTCTAAAGAAGAATTGGCTATGTTCATTTTAAGAAATAATTTTTTACATAACATAGATGACGGTATGCGAGATGTTCATATTCAATATCTATTAGATAAAGATAGAGAACTTACAGAAGAAGAACATAAAAAAGAAAATGAACTTTTTGAAACATTTAAGAAAATGCCACGAAGAACGTTAGAGGAACAGACTAAGAGATTAAAAGTCTGGGAAAAATATAAAAAATTAAGTGATAGAAACACAATTGCTTATAATAAAAGACAGAAAGAAATTGACAGATTATTAGACTTGTAAGGAGATAAAAGAAAATGAAAGATATTGGAGCAGTTACGATAGGAAAACTGATTGAAGCCCACTATGAGAAAAACGAAAACAAGTTCAAGGCTTATGCAGAGTTTATAGCCGAAGCCTATAAAGAAAGAGGTGAAGAAAGGGCTGAAAGAATTATCAGAAGTAAAATAGACAGAAGTTATAAGAATAAATCTGTGGCAGTTACCTTAGACAATGAGAGAAAAGAAGAACTGAAAGACGAAATGAAAAACAAAATCAGTATGGCACTTAAAGACCCGATACTACAACAGGGATTTGAAATTATCTGTAAAGAAAATGCAGAACTGAAAGCAAGGTTATTTTGTACAAAAGAAACTTGTGATAACTGTGGGTTTGTGAAATGTGAGAACTTTCAAAGACAGAGAAAGAGTGATCCTTGCAGTGTGTACATTTCTTATAAAGACAGAATTACAAAATTGAAACTACAATTAACCAAAGCAAAAGAAATAATTGAAGAATTGTCAAAATCTTTATTCCTTGCAAAAGGAATAGTCAGAGATTTGATTGATGATACTGTGGATTTTAAAGAAAGTAAAGAACGGGCTACATATTGTTATGAACAAGAAAAGTTTGATACTTATAAAAAGGCAGAGCAATTCCTTAAAGATAGCGAGGTGGAAAAAATGACAGATGAAGAAAAACTTGCAGGACTTAAAGCAATTAAAGAAATGATTATCAACAAAAAAGCTGTATACAAGCAACTAGCCGAGGAATGTAGAAAACGCTGTAAAACAACATTTACACCTATTGCATATCATCAGTTTTATCATTTTCTTATGGCTTATAATGAAATGGAAGATCTTTTGGCTGAAATTGAAAACAGAGCGCCGGTGTTGTTAGTTTCGTCAAAGCCGCCATTGATTACAAATATAACACTATCAATGCAGGTAAGGGCTAAAGATTGGCAATTACTGAATGGTCAGATGCGTTCTGCAAATGAAGCGTTAAAAAATAAAATTGATGAAGCAATGAAAATTATTAATGATTTGTATGAAGACATTATTCATATGTTTGGGCATGATCCAAAACTGACACACCATAAAAAGGTGATTGAAGACATGCACAATACAGAGATTTTTATGGGAGAAAAAAACGGCTAAAATGCGAAGCTTCAAAAAAGCCTTTAATAAGGCAGATAACTACTACACGCCTAAAATGCTTGTACAGCCGCTTATTCCTTTTCTGGATAATTATTTCTGCATCTTTGCGAATGCCGTAGAAACTGGCAGGGCTGCACACACAATTTATTGCCCGTTTGATACGGACAAATCTGAATATGTAATAACGCTTAAAGAAGCCGGGTATAATGTCATATACGGCAGTATTGAAACAGGGCAGGATTTTTTTGAAAAACCAATTCCGAAAGAAGCAGACATTGTTGTTTCAAATCCGCCTTTTTCATGCAAACTTGAAGTGTTTAAAAAATGCGTATACGAGGAAAAACCTTTTGTTTTATTGATGAATATGATGGCTATAAATTATCAAGAAATAGGCTTTTTCTTTGCTTCTTTATATCCGGGCGATATTCAATTCATCGTTCCTGACAAAAAAGTATCTTTTGATGGTAAAACATCAAGCTTTTGCAGCGGTTATGTCTGCTACAAATTTATTAAAAGCACTGAATTTATTCATCTTGAAAATAATAACACAGGTAAAGACTATAAGCCTGCAGCATATTATCAAGATTGTATAGGAGACCCGGCATGAAGAAACTGAAAGAACTTTTTAAGAAAAACAGAAAAGAAGAACCAGAAAAGTATAAAAAAATCAAAGGTGTGAAAATCGGCGTGCCGTCTTTAGGTAAAGCTGCTGACAGACTTAAAATCTTAGATAAATGTCTTAGATTGTTCGGCATGGCTATTGGTGTACAGGATATTACTCTTGATGCAACACCTACGGGAATAAACAGTGTAAGACTGACAGTATATTTTTTTGATAAGCCGCTGAAAGAAAAAGACTATTCGAGTTCATAAACGAAAAGCAGGGCTTAAAGCCCTGCTTTTTTATTCTTTTGTTTTGTCTTCAATTTGCAATTCAACAGTTTGAGCAACAGCATTCATGTTAATCAAAGGTAATACTATTGAACCAAAACCGGCATTTGCTAAAGTGCTTGTTATACAAGAACGAATATAAGGAAGTAAAATAGTAGGTGCTTGAAACTTAGCTAATTTTTCCTCTATAGATTTGTCTTCAAAATTTTCAGCAGAGAATAATCCTGTTATTGTGAAAACGCCGTTTGCAATTTCATTTTTATCTTTATTCTTTATCGAGAGAGAGATCATTAAACCTGTTACATAAAGATTTTTATTGTCTTCTGTATACCTAAATGGATTTCTAAATGAAATTTTGAAGTCGTTTTCACCTAGCTCAGCACCTAAATTCATAGAAAGAACCCCCAGTGTAGGGGTTACAGAAAAATCAATCTTATCCATTTTGAATGATAACATTTGAAATGCTGATTTTATGCTGCTGTCTGCCATTCTAAAGTTTCCTCGTTATTATCGTTATTTAGTGTCGTTTCAAAATAAGGGCCTTGTGTCGAAATATCAGTAAGAGATTTATTTAGTTCTTCAAAAATAGCACTTATTATTGCAGTGCTGTATTGATACAAAGTCGTTTGAAGAAGCATTTCGTCATAAGCTTTTTTCATTACAAGAGCTTCTTTGTGATACGCATTATATTCTTCAATAGACATATTCCTTACATCATTAATAAGCTCTTCTAAAATATCTTTCATAATACGTTCCTTAATCTTCTTCAACATCAAATCGTTTAATATTTCTAATAACCTTGTGGCTGTTTTTACATACACATAATTGTATTTGTGGCATAATAGTAATATAACTTCGTGAAAGTCCGTTACTATAGTTTTTCCCATCTACAATTGCACGTATAACTTCGACTTTTCTTACTATTTGTCTAAAAACATCACAATCAGAAAAATCATCAATACTATTTCCAGCTTGTAAATGTTTATTTTGTAACTCCATTTTTAGTTTTACAAAATAATTCTGATGTTCCTTATTTTTTAATAAATCAAAGACAGCATCAGAAACAATATCTGCTTTATAAACAACTGGATTAATGTTTTTCTTGACGATTTCAGACCATTGTTTTGCAGCTTCATAAGCATCGAAATAATTTTCTACATTTTCAAAGAAATATACACCTGAGCCTAACCATTCGCTTTCGTCAGAATCAATGAAAAACGTTTTATCGATTTCATTTGCACTTTTTATATCTGTTCCATGATATCCAATAAGCTTCATAATCCTGTATCTAATTATAATATATAAATTGAATAATAGATACTAAATTGTTTCTTTAAAATAATCAATAATCACACAAAGGAAAAACATGAGAGAAAAAAATGTAAATCTTAATTTACAGCCAAACGAACAATTTCTATTAATCGCCGCAAATGGGCATTTTCACTTTCAAGTGTTTCTTTTGTATCGCCTGTCATAAGCATTTCAACAGAAACGCCGAAAATTCCGGCTATTTTATAGGCGATTGAAACATCCGGTAGAATGTCTTTGTATATCCAGTTTGTTATAGTTGCTGCTGGAATTTCCAGTTTTTCAGCAAGCTCTTTCTGCTGGATATGATTGTCTTTCATCAGCTTTTTAACAGTATTCCAAAACATCATACTTATATCTCGGCATTTTAATAAAAAAGGTTGAAAAAATCTATAAATAAAGATAAAATAGTTATATAATCTTTAAAAATATATTTTATATGTGCGTAAACAAAGAAGTGAGATTGAAATGCAAATGCGATTCTCAACGGGTTTTTATAAGAACAGACGGACAATTTTTTTTTGCTCAATGTGAAGTATGCAAAAAACGAACAACAAACCAGCACAGCCCGGAAAAAGCAATAGAAGCATGGCAAAAAGGGAAATTTCGTGCCTAAGATAACAGCATTTTTTCATGGTATTTTACAGAACGATAAAATAATTCTCAAAGCTACAGACAATAAAGATTTATATACAATAAAAAAAATATTTGCATCAAAAGAACAGCGCGAATTCAGAAGCAAAAAAGAAATTCTGCTTTTATGCTCTATCGATGCAAAATATCAGCACAGATCTATAAGTCAAAGAAACGCAGTTTTTAAGCTGGTGTCTGTCATATTTGAAGCTGAAAACGGGCGAGCACCGACAGACGAAGAAAAGATGAGAACTTACTATAACCTGCTTGAGTTATACGCTGACAAAATACCAAACCCATATATGCCTTCTGTTTTACGTCCGGTACATATTTCAGAAGCAAATACAGTTGAGGGAGCACGTTTTATCGACGGGCTTTTATATCATCTTGCAACGCTATGTAATTTTCATATGGATTTGCAGGCTGATGTAAGAGAAGTTTTATATCAGTTTGAGATTTGGCGCGGCAAACAGAAAGAAGACATTTTTGAAAATATGGATTTGCAGCGCTGGAAAGAGCACGCTGTTTATTCAGAAGCATCGGGCCGGACAGACAATCTTGAGACCGCGCATATTGTTTCACGGGGTTCAGACGCAAGAGACGAAGACAAAGCATGGAATGTTTTACGCCTGACTCAAGATGAACACAGATTCATGCACAATTACGGCTGGAAAGCTTTTGTTAAGAAATATCCGCATCTAAAAGGACGTATTGAACGAGCATATGAAAGAGCAGAGAAATTAAACAAACTGGAGGGCTTTAATGAATGATACAAACAGTGTACTTCTAATCGGAAGATTAACGAGGGATTCAGAAGTTCGATACACAAGAAACGGTTCAGCTGTAAGCAGTTTTTCTATTGCCGTAAACAGGCGAAGAAAAAGCGGCGAACAGTGGATTGATGAAGTAAGTTATTTTGAAATTAATCTTTTTGGGAAGGCCGCTGAAAACTTGGCGCAATATCTGATTAAAGGCAGGCAGGTTGCCGTAAACGGCGAGCTAAGACAAGACCGCTGGACGGATGGTGAAGGCAGAGCTAAAAGTAAAGTTTTTATTGTAGCAGATTCAATACAGTTACTTGCTTCACCTTCTGATTCTCAACAAGGGCCGAAAGAACAAAATCAGCATGATTATAAATCACAGTCAAAGAAAGAATTCTTTCAATCATCATATGAGGATGAACAATCTTATGATGAACAGCCGGATTTAATGGAGGTCGGTGTTTTTTAATGCTTGTTGCTATAAACGATAAAGAAAAACAATTTCTTCTTAAAATCCTGCAGGATGCAAAAGCTGATACAAACGCAGAAAAGAAAATGCTTGCTGCATTGATTAACCGGGTGACAAAGACGGGCAGAATAAAGCCGCGGAGTGCAAAACAAAAAGGGCTTGACTGGCAGAAAGAAGTTTGCGCGCTGGTAAGTGATATTACCGGTATAGAATACAATCAGCAGGATGATACTTGCGAGATACATTCAAGAGAATCAGGCTTAAACGGTACTGATGTAATTTTAAGAGGGAAAGCAAAAGAAAAGTTCCCTTTTTCAATTGAGTGTAAGAATTGCAAAACTATATCTTTGCCTGATTGGGTAAGGCAGGCAGAAAGTAATTGTGATGCGCTGGATAATTGGCTTTTGTTCATTAAAAGCCCTGTATTGCCCTGTAAAAAGGTTGTAGTGCTTGCTTTTTCAAAATTTAGGGAAATAATGGGAGGACAATAAAAAGATGGATTCTAGGGATTTTATCGCGGTAAAAGCAGAGATTCAGAAACAGAAAGCTTTGAAGTTTACGGGCATGATTAAAATTGGCGTAGACATGAACAGGTTCACACAACTTGGAATAAGCAATAATTATCAGGGTGTCTATGAAAAGTGTAACCAGCAGGATGTAGAAAAGGCCCTTGAGAACGTAAATTCTGGAAGCTTTATTATTGAATTCCAAAGGGGTGTTATCACAGCATATTCTTATGCACTGACATATAAAGCAGCCACTTTGACAAAAAGGATTCAAGAGAATGTATAAGTGCCGGAAATGTGGGGCAGAAATCAAATACATTACATCAGTAACCGGAACAAAACTATTCACGGTCGATGCAGAAAAGAAGCATTTTATTACGCCTTTTGGGCGCGAAGGTGACGGGTATACGCTGCATGTATGCGAGGTAAAAACAACGGATGATAAAGGAAAAACAGACTGACACTTTACCGGATGGAACAGTAATAGACCTTGAATCTTACGATTGGGGTGATGCAAAGCTTACCAAAAGAGAAAAGCTGTTTATTATCTGGTATACAGTACCAAATCAGCCCGGTTATCAGAACGCGACAACGGCGGCGATGAAAGCCGGGTACAAGAAAAAATCTGCATATGGCGCTAAATATGTAATACTCCAAAAACCGAAGGTTAAGGACTTAATCTCACAGATAGAAAAAGAAGCCCGGCAGATTGCTGTAATAGAAGCGGCGCGCCGGTATCAGCTCGAAGCCATAGAACGCGCTGAATACGACCTGAACGATTTTGTTGAAAGCGTAGAATATTGCGATAAAGACGGAAACAAAAGAACCTCAACACGATTCAAAAAAATATCAGAGATACCGGAAGAAAAAAGGCGTATTATTGCCGGGGGCTTGAAGTTCAATAACAGCGGAGAACCAATTATAGAGCTGCCTGATAAAGAAGTGGCGCGGAAGGATGTAATGCAGATAGCGAAAGACATGCAGCAGACAACAGACACAAGCGAAGAATTTGATGTAGAAACAACTATAAGCCTGATTAAAGAAAACATTGCGACAGTTACAACAAATGTAAAAACCAGAAACCAGACAATAAGAGATAATTCAGGGGAATACATTGAAAACACGGGAGATTTACCAGATTTTGACTAAAAAATGATAAAAAAACACGAAAATAACGCAAATTTTTGCAAAAAAAATGCAATTTTTACGCGAATTTTGTTAAAAAAATTCAAAAAAACTTAAAAATAGCATGATTTTTGATTGAAATATGGCAGTAGAAAAGCTAACACCGATTGAAAGATTAAATTATCTGTACGCATTCTGCAAGTTTGATGATAAGCCACTTGTTTTAGACCCGTGGCAAGAAGACTTCATTCTTTCAACAAAACAATTCACATCTATTCTTAAATCGCGCCGTATGGGCTGGTCATTTGTTACAGCTTTGAAGGGTTATAGTAAAGCACAAGACCCTGGAAGACAGAAATATGTAAAGCAGTTTATTTCTTATAACGAATCGGATGCTATCGAAAAGATACGCTATGCAAAAGAGTTTAATGATTCAGTTCCAAAATGGGCAAAGAAAAAGATTGTAACTGAAAACAAAACAGAATTAGAGTTTCTTGATACAAACGGGAAAACAACAAGCCGTTTAATATCAATGCCATGTAGACCGCCGCGCGGAAAAGGTGGAGACATTTCACTAGATGAATTCGGTATCTTTTTGCCGTCAATGTCAAAACAGGTTTATACGGCGGCTCTTTATGTTATTTCGCGCGGTGGATGTATTGAAGTAGGTTCAACACCTTTAGGCTGTATCGGGCGGTTCTATGAGATATGCACGGATAAGAAACGATACCCAGCATATCAACGGTTTACTATTCCGTGGTGGTTTTCAACGGCATTGTGTACGGATGTTGCAACGGCTGTAAAAGAAGCGCCGTTTATGAATACAGCTGAAAGAGTAGAAAAATTCGCAACAGATACACTTAAAGAGATTTTCAACAATGATGTTCTGGAAGATTTTCAGCAGGAATGTGAATGTATGTTCATTGACACAGCTGAAAGCTACATAACACTTGATGAAATTTACGGATGCACGCCGGGAATGACAGAAGATTTTTCTGTATACGATAATTCTGAATTACCAGAACCCGGCGAAACTGATTCATATTTAGGGCGTGAATTAAAGATATTTCATACCATTGATGATATGTGTTTAGGCTACGATCCAGACAGACATGGTATATTGTATCTTGGGTATGATGTGGCAAAATTACGCGATGCAGTTTCGATTTTCTTGCTCGGTAAAATGCCTGACGGAAAGCGCCGTGTTTATGGCTACGAGGAATTGAGGGCTAAAGACTTTGAATATCAATTGAACTGTATACGCAAGATTATGAAGTCTTTACCGGTGCACAGAGGGGCATTAGACAGTACCGGTATGGGTGCGCCTATTGCTGAAAGACTGACAAAAGAATTCCCGGAAAAGTTCGATCCAATTACATTCAGCGTGGAAACAAAGGAAAAAATGGCGCAAAGTATTAAGATAGGGTTACAGCGCAAGGAATTTTTACTTCCAAACGATAAAAACTTACATCATCAGATACACAGTATAAGACGAACACCGACAACGGGCGGCCATTTCAAATACGATGCAAATAGAGACGAAAACGGTCATGCTGATAGTTTTTGGGGATTTGCGCTTGCAAATATAGCCTGTATTGATTCAGGTTCAAACTTCTATCTTGAAAGAGCTGCAAGGGCACAGGCAACAGCAAAAGAGGGAATAATTACAGACCCGGATGAACTTAAAAAGGTTATTAAAGGGAAAAGTTTGAATTCGGTTAATCGCGGTTTTGGGCTTTATCGTTGATAAAATCGTTGAATAACGATATACTTTATTTAGTTTTATAGATTTATTTGTAGATAATTTGTCTTGTAAAGGCAGTTATTGCGTTTTATGACGCGGTAACTGTCTTTTTTTTTGCTTTTGGGAGGAACAAATGGCAACAGTACCGACACAAGAAGACATTATGAAGCAATTGCGCAAAGAAAACAAAAAAGACATTAAAAACAGCGATTATTTTAAGAACGGCGGCAAGCTTCATAATGCTGAAAGCTCTTTTTTCAGCCCTGATTTTATTGCATCCAGCTATCACGATAAATATAAAACTATTCCGCGCAATCAGGCCGGAGCGGTATCTTGCAGCGTTTTAAGGGCTATCGCGTCTAAGGCATGGATAATCAATATTTGTATAAATCATATCTGCAAAAAAGTTAAACCATTTTTCAAACAAAGCACTGACAAAAATATACGCGGTTTTATTGTTTACAAAAATAATTCAGCAAAAGACAAATACAACACAAATGACAAAGAAGCAAAAGCAATTACAGATTTTATCTTGAAAACGGGTAGTTACGCTGATACAGACCGCGATTCATTTGTAAAATTTGGAGGAAGGCTAGTTAGAGACCTTCTGACATTAGACCAGATAGCAACAGAAATTCAGTACAACAAGAAAAATGAACCAGTAGCCTTTTTTGCGGTAGATTCAGCAACAATTGAAAAGGTTTTGCATGATGATACTACAAAAGACGAATCAGAAGAAGATAAAGACGTTAAATATATTCAGGTTATCAACGGCATTGTAACGGCTGCTTATAAAAGCGATGAAATGCTTTTTGACTACGAAAACCCTAGAACTGACATTTATCATTCACAGTACGGTTTTTCTTATGTTGAGCAGGCTGTAGACCTTGTAGCAACAGTTATTAACGCATTTATGTACAATGCCGGAAACTTCACAGAAAACAAACTTCCAAAAGGAATGCTGCTTATTAATGGCGATGCTTCTCAAGATGTAGTTGACGAAATGACTGACTATATCGCAGAGATTTTAAGCGGTTCTCCACTCAATCAGTGGAGAATTCCAGTTATACCGTCAGGCAGCAAAGATGCAACAATCGAGTGGAAACAATTAAACGGCAATAACCGTGAAATGGAATTTCAGGGTTTTATGGACTATCTGACAAGTGCCGTTGTAGCAATGTTTGGCTGTTCTATGGATGAACTAGGCCTGCAGTCACAGAAATCACAGAATCTTTTTGAATCATCAGGAAACGTAAAGATACAAGCTAGTAAATCTCTTGTTTTAGGTGACGTTCTTTCATTCTTTGAAGACTATATAAACAAAATCGTTGAAAAGATAAATCCAGAATACAAATTTGAATTTGTTGGATATGAAAAAGACGACCCTTCAACAATAGCGGACTTAGACGAAAAAGAATGCAGAACATGGAAAAGCGTAAACGAAAAACGTATTGAAAAAGGCTTAAAACCAATCAATCTTAAAGATATTAAAAATGGTGCTGACATTCCTATGAATGTTCAGTTAGTTCAGCTTTTACAATCTCAAATGGCGCAGGGCGGCATGGGTGATGGCGGTATGGATATGGGCGACAATGGCGGCGGCGATGATGAATCATGGCAGGACTATTCTGACATTCAGACCGGTGATGAAAACTTTGAGAATCCAGAAGAAAATGAACCGGATAACACAGAACCAACAGACGGCATTGAAAAGTCACTTTCTTTCATAAACAAAAACAAAGCTACAAAGAAGCTTTTTGTAATTTAACAGGCGGTAAATGTACATGGATTTGCTACATGGTAATTGTTACGAGCTTATAAAGAACCTGCCTGACAAAAGCATTGATGTTTGCATAACAGATCCGCCGTATCTGTTCAAAGAATTGGGGGGGGGTATTATGAGAAAGCGTGATTATACAAATCAATTAGCTGATTTGAATTGCTGCAATTTCAACCCGTCTGTTTTTCTGGATGCAATACACAGCAAGCTTAAAAAGACATATATTTATGCTTTTTGTAACAAATCATTGGTTTCTGAATACATTTCTTGGGCGCAAAAACACAAATGTAATTACGACATTCTTGTAATGTGCAAATCAAATCCAATACCGGCATACAACAATCATTACTTGAGTGACTTGGAATACATAATAGTCATACGTGAACCGGGAACATATTTTTGCAAAGAGAAGGATATAGAGCTTTATAGAAAATGGTTTATGACTTCATGCAAAAAGGGCCTGCATCCAGCTGAAAAGCCGGTTACGCTGCTTGAGAAGTTTATAAAAGTATCTTGCCCGGATAACGGAACTGTTTTAGACCCGTTTATGGGTAGTGGCTCAACAGGTGTTGCTTGTGTAAGAACTAAGCGCAATTTTATCGGTATTGAGATAGATGATAAATATTTCAAGCTTGCAAAAGAACGTATCAACGAAACGAAAAGCGAAAACATACTTTTTGACATGGCGGTATGAATGAAAAGATACGGCGCGCCGTATAAAGGCAGCAAAAATCAAATAGCACAATGGGTTTATTCTCATTTTCCGAAGGCAACAAATTTCTATGATTTGTTTGCCGGGGGATGTGCAATAACTCATATTGCGCTTGAAAAGCATGGATTCAAAAATTATATCTGCAATGATATAGACGATGGCGGCATAAGGCTTTTTGTTGATGCAGTAAACGGCAAATTTGCAGATGAAACGCGCTGGATAAGCCGACAGGATTTTTTCAGCCTGAAAGATAAAGACCCTTATGTTCGTTTCTGTTGGAGCTTCGGCAACAATGGCCGCGATTATCTTTATTCAAAGCAAAGCGAACCATATAAAAAAGCTATCCATTGCGCAGTCTGTCAGAATGATTTTTCTTTTGCTGAAAGTTTAGGGCTGAATCTTAAAAGCATTGAACCGATACAAGGAATTCGCAACAGATACAGCGCTGTAAAACTGTTGCTAAAAGAAAGCCGCGTACTGAATATAGAACGCCAACAAGCTTTGCAATCTTTGCAGTCGTTGCAATCTTTGCAGTCTTTGCAATCTTTGCAGCAAGACTATTCACAGGTAGAAATTCAGCCTGATTCTGTTATTTATTGTGATTTACCATATAAAGACACAAACGGATACGGCAGGGCAAAGAAAAATTCTTTCGATTTCGAGCGTTTTTATTCTTGGGCACTGGAACAAAAAGAACTGTTGATAATATCAGAATATCAAATGCCTTTAGGCTTTGTTTGCATAGATGAAATTGAAAAATCCGTAATGATTAACAGCGGCGCGAGTATGAAGGCAACTGAAAAAATCTTTATTCCAAAACATCAGATTGAAATGTATGAAGAAAGAATGAATACACAGAAAAATCAGCTTGAATTTAATTTTTGCGAGGTAGCATAGAATGGTTATAGCGATTGATTTTGACGGCACAATTACACAGGAAAACAAATTTCCTGAAATTGGAGAAGCCCGGCCTTTTGCCATTGAAGCAATAAAGGACTTTCAAAGACACGGACATCAGTGTTTTTTGTGGACTTGCAGGGAAAATGAGTATTTAGAAGACGCTAAAAACTTTCTGGAATCAAAAGGCTTGTATATGGACGGCTACAATACATCGCCTTATGACTATATAAATGCTGGATGCAGAAAACCTATTGCAGATTTTTATATTGATGATAGATGCGTATTCTGCAACGGGATTGACTGGCAATGGTTGCATAAAACCATTTTAGCAAAAGATGAAAGCATTATCAAAGAAAAAGAAGGTTTGTAATGGGATTTTTTGAAGATTTTGAAAAGAACGAAAAGCTGTCAAGTAAGAATTTTTTTTCTCGTGGTGATTTTGATGAATATAAAATTTCTGATGAACAATTGAAAGCTCATGGAATTGGACATTTTTTTAATAAGGATGAACTAATCAAAAGAGGAAAAGAAATAGAAAAAATCTATGAACAAATCTGCAAAGATACCGGTTTAGATATGGCAACCGTTGTGAATAAATATCGTATAACAAAAGACGGCTGCTATTATGACATTGAGAACCCGACAGAGAAGTTTTATTTTGATTTGAAAACAAAATTTGATGAAGCAGAACTTGTTGAGAAATCTGCAAAATATATTAAACGTTGGTTTAGTAATGGTGAGTGGCATTATAAATATCCACCAAAATATAAAGCAAATCAGAACCGAACGGAAACAAAAAAAGATATTGCTCAGTCTACAAAATTGATAACAGGAATTGAACCTTTAAGAAATCCTACAGAACAGGAAATTGATGAAGCATTAGTTCAGTTAAGCCTTTATGCAATTAATGGAAAAATGAAATGTGGAGCTTTAGGAAATCATAGTGTATATGTTTCTGATAAAACTCAGGAACATATAAAAGAAACTCATGGAAAACCTAGAATTATTCCAGAAATAAAACATAAGGCTAAATATATTCCATTTGTTCCTGAGTTATTAAAAAACGGAAAGATTGCCGAAAAATCATCATCTAGCAAAGGTGTAATTTATGGAATTGTAGGTCAGGTAGAATATGTTAATGACAAAAACAAAAAGGTTAAAGAAGTTGTTGAACTTGCAATTAATTATGATAAAGATACAAGAAAATTTGTATTTTCATTTAGTGATTGGGAAATAAAAAAATCCCTGCTAAATAACAGGGATCTTGACAACTCCTTGGCGTGTCCGATAGTAGATACTGAAACCGTTCCTATCACCGTCTACAGTCTATCAGAAACACCGATTTTGTCAAGTGGAACTGTAAACACAGCGTATGTAAGCGACAAGAATAATATAAAGAATAAGATACTCAAGAAAAAAATTGGGCTAGTATGGAGTAATCCAACTAGCCTAGATTTGTCAAAATCTTTGATGCCGTCAAATTCAAAGTCTATTTCTAGCATCCCAAGAGGTCTTATTAAGGGAACTTCTGACAGTTCAACTATACCACAAACAGCCGAAATTTCAAGCGGCGACGTAAACAAATCAATGAGTGACAAGCTTTTTTCATTATGGACAAGGCGATTATCGCCGGAATTCTGCAATGAATTAAAGAAGCTCATGCGCGATGATGAAGGTTTCCGGCTTATTCCAAAAAAGGTTTATGAAATTCCCGGTTATCCAAAAGGGCAGGATTTAGAAAACTGTGATTTACTCGAATTGTCTTATGATTATTTCGTTATTTCATGCGGCGGAGACTGGCAGGATGAAAAGCTTGTAAAGTTTACTATCGGCGATGATGATAAACTATCGGCAAAAGTTATTGATACATGTGAAAAAGAGAATAAAACAATCTTAAAAAACAAACTTGCTTATATTCACAATCCTGACAGCATAGACAAATCTTTATTTATAGACTGGAAAGCTGAATTAAAAACAATCTGCAAAGAAAAGAATCTGGACTATGAAGAAACTTTCAAGAAATATGATACCAGCTTGTTACGCAAAACATGTGAAGTTTTCGGGCAGGATGCAGAAAATTGCATTGCATATAAAGCCTGCAAAGATTTGAATAAATCTCTAACTTTTTCCGGTTATAAATTACAGGGTAGAACCCGGCTTTATGGTATGGATATTTCAATTGAAAACAAAAAAGGTTCATACCGTTCAGGAACAGACAAAGACGGGCACAAGTGGAAAACATTCATGCACTATGATTATGGTTACATCCGCGGTACTATTGGTGTTGATAAAGACCATGTTGACGTGTATATAGGCCCTGATAAAGAAGCTCAAAAGGTTTATGTGATTCATCAGAATGATCCAGTTACCCATAAATACGATGAAGACAAGTGCATGTTGTGTTTTTCAAGTGCTGATGAAGCAAAAAAGGCATATTTGAAACAATATGATAGACCGGGCTTTTTTGGCAGCATGGAAACATTTTCAATTGAACAGTTCAAAGATGTTGTTTTTAACAAAAAAGGTGAAAAAGTTGTAAAGCCTGATTATGACGGCGAAGATCTGCTGCATAAGTCTTTTACATTCCTTTTAACCGGCATAACAGAAAACAACAAGGCAAGAAAAATCGAACAGCTTGAAAAGGCTTTGACTGCCATATCCTGCAGGAATCCTTTTATTCTGACTCATGCAGAAGTTGACGATTCAAAAAAGTACAACGATATTGAAATACATTTTAGAGATTTTAATAAAAGCAAAATTGCCGATGCAGTTGATAAGGTTGCTCTTGAATTAGATGAACCGTTAAAAGCTGCAAAAGGTGAACCGTTCCGATACAAAGCACAAGAAGATTTGACTAATCAGGTAGTAAGAGAGCTGACAAGCAAAACGGCGGCCCTTTACCGGCTTGTTATTGAGTATTTCGGTTTACCAGAAGCAAACACAGTTCAAAAGGCTTTTCCACTGACTTACAAGGGGAAAGTGTTGTATAACCCTGAAACCGGTGTACCAATTACGCGCCATGAATGGCAGAAGTTTTTGAATATTCTGGATAAGTTTCTTAACCGTAATTATACCGGGCAAGGGGAGCGCATTATATTACGTTCTGATGCACTCGGTAGAATTATGAGCCGGATGTTAGAGAACCAGAAACGCTACAAAGAAAACCTGCAGGATATACGCTATAAGGGCAAAACTTTTGATTGGATTTCTGACAGCGTTAAAAACATGAAGACAACTTTTGGGGATTCTATTACACGTTCTCAAGCTGCAAAGATTCAGATTGCACAACAAAGCTGCACACAGCGCATCAAAAAAGTAACTGAAAATGTAAGAAATGATATTCAGCAGATTCTTATAGATGGCATTAAAGACAAAAAAAGTAGAAGTCAGGTTGCACAAGATTTATTTAATCGCTGCCATAGTCTTAACAGAGATTTTCAGAAAATCGCTGACACAGAGATTCAGGAAGCTTCATCTAAGGCATACATTGCAGAGGAATTATATAATTCTGAACCCGGCGAAAAGGTTTATTTCAAAAGAATTGAAGTTTTGGACGTAAAGACATGCAAGTTTTGCCGACAGATAAACGGTACAATTGCTTTATGGAGCAATACGCCGTTAAGCAGCGAGAAAATAGTTGATGATATTGCAACGGTTGCCATATGGGAAGGAAAAAGAGACGGAATTCCGGCCGGTTGTTGTCATCCTTATTGCCGCGGCGCATGGATAAGATACTATCCTGAAATTGAAAGGCAGGCTGCATAATAAAAAAAAATAACTTTAGAAGTTTGCAACCGGGCGTTTGTTGATTTTTAGTGACAAAACAGAACTATCTTTGTTATAATAGACTAGATTTGTTCTGCAAGAGCAGTCTTAAAACTTTGTTTTCAGGCTGCTCTTTTTTTTGTGCCTGAAATTAAAAGGGGTACAAATTGCAGGTTGTTTATGTTATCAGAAAATCAGTTCTAAAATCATTCAGTTTTTTCAATCCTCTTGAAATTATAAAAAGTGGCCGCGCCTTGCCCGTTGGTACAATCAGAGAATGGAAAGGAAAAAAATACAAAAAAATTACTCCACAAAAATGGGTTGAAGTTAAAGAGAAAAGCAAACACGGCGATTTAATACCCGAAGAAAAATTTAATGCGAATAACTACAAAAATAAGTTTACAGATCCTAAGTGTACGAATGATGCAGCCGGAATAAAACATGTTTACTCTTTGCTCGGCAAAGAAGGACGTGCAACACAAGCAATGGTTGAAAAGAAACTGAACGAACAAAGCCACAGACTTAAAAACGGCGATACACAAATCCGTAACATGCACAATATCAAATACGATGAAAACGGCAAATTTGTTTCAGGTGAATGGAACGAAGAAAGGGAGAAGCTTCACAATGAAATAATTGCAAAGATTCTTACGCCTGAAAAGATAAATGCTTGCAAGCCGAAAAACGGAGAAAAGCCGAAATTTATAATGTTCGGCGGACGTGGTGGAAGCGGTAAATCTTGGTTTACTGATAAAGAAAGAGCAGCAAAAGAAGGGCGCAAAGTTATGTTTGATAGTGACAATTATCTTATACTTGACGCGGACGAAATTAAAAAAACTTTGCCGGAATTTCAGGGCTGGAACGCCGGAGAAGTTCATGAAGAATCTTCATATCTTAACAAGAAATTAAAAAGTATGGCTATGTCGTTAGGACTTAATATAATTATTGACGGCACAATGAACTATAGCGCGAAAAAACCGGACAAAGTAAGAAATGAAATGCTGGAAGCTAAATCAAAAGGCTATTCTCTTGAAGCGCATTATATGTTTACGCCGATTCAAAAAAGCTGCTTAAATGCAATGAACAGATTCAAGACAAAAAAAGGCGATTTTTCAGGGCGTTTAGTTCCTACAGACATTCTTTTAGGTATGCAGAATAACGAAAAATCTTTTGATTCTGTCAAAGATATTGTCGATGATTGGACTTTCCGGGATAACCAAAACTATGATGCAAAGCTTGTCGCAAGGAAAGGTTTTTAGAGAATACAACTTGACCGAATAACAAAATTGAGTTAATATAATAATGGAGGTGGTATCATGGATGATAAAAGAATCAAAGAAATCATGAAAGACCCCAACACTTGGGAATGGGATGGCTGCACCTATTCAGATATTAATACCAAAGAATCTTGGGAAGACAAGTTTCTTGAAGAGCTTAAAAAACAAACAAAAGAATAAATACAAAGCCGTGACTTATCACGGCTTTTTTTATTTAAATTTCAAATAAAAGTTGCGAACTTCTAAAGTTTTGACCGCGCCTTTCTGCTGCCGGTTGTTTTTCAAGCCATTTTCTTGTACATTCAGGACAGAGACCATTGAATTTTTTATTTTTCAAATCTACATCTGACAAAAGACAAAATTCTTTAAGCGTGGATAATGGCAGGTGTAATTCTTTTCCGCACTCCGCGCAAACATACGGCTCAAATATTGGGTGAAAGAGTTTTACAATATCTTGACTGAATAAAGTCTTTTCACCGCGCGCTTTTATTTTCCATATTTCCCGATCCTTCATAAACTATCCTTTAATTACGGATTCTTTTGTGTTCTTATCCAAAATCTCAAACTTTAATTCACAATCCAGAGCTGCAAGAACATTTTCAAAATCTGAAACTTTCATATCATTCCTGTAGAGTTTGTTAAAAAGATTCTGCTTTGAGAATCCCATTTTTACGGACAATTCTGCAACGGTAATATTTCGCTTTACACATATAATCTTGATAATTTCGCTTACGTTCATAAGGGATATATTAAACTAAATAATTCAATAAATCAATAAAAAAATTGAACGGTTTTACAAAACAGTTTAATTATTATTGACAGATTAAACTAGATAGTTTAATATTAAGGTGTAAGGCGGTTTGAAAGCCTTGCAAGGAGGTGCATCATGTTTGAAATGACAATCAACGGAAAAAATCAGAAAATTATGCAGCTTGAAGACTGGAAGACCAGTATTGAAAATGACTTCAAGCCTGGAGATTACTTTGACGAAGGTATAGCATGGGATTTGATAAATTGCGTACCACCGCTGACTTTTTCATGCGGTTATTTTCAGTGTGGAGAGCCGCACTCTTTTGTAAACGGAAAGCAGACATACTTAACACTTTTGAAAGTGAATAAAGATCCGGAAGTTTGGCAGTTTTTAGGGTATTGCCACGCCGGGCAGCTTGTAACGCCTGACAAAAAAAATGATTAAAGGAATTACATTATGAGCATGGCAATTCAGAAAGCAATTATTTTCGCTACTCTTAAACACGAGGGGCAGAAAAGAAAAGGAACTGACATTCCTTATATTGTTCACCCTATGGAAGTAATGCAGATTCTTACGGAATTGCAATGCTCTGAAAATGTAATTATAGCCGGTATTCTGCATGATACACTTGAAGACACAAATACAACGCCGGAAGAAATAGAAAAGCTGTTCGGCCCTGATATTCTTGCAATTGTAAAAACTGAAAGCGAAGATAAAACAAAGACTTGGAAAGAACGGAAACTTGCAACTATTGAATACCTGAAAAACGCTGATTCAAAAACTAAACTTGTTTGTCTTGCCGATAGACTTTCAAATATCCGCAGTATGTACCGGGATAAACTGGAAGTGGGCGCGGAACTTTGGAAGCGTTTTAATGCTGATAAAGAATCTATCAAATGGTATTACAGCAGTATTGCCGTTGCCTTATCAATGACGGGTGTTAATAAACGATATGATGAGCTTTACAATGAATATCTGGATTTGATTGATGCAGTTTTTCAGCAATAAATAAAAGCTCTTTTCATTCTATTATTTTTCCGGTTTCTTTTTTATTTTGAATGCTTTGCCGATAATTTCAGCATGAGATATGAATATTGTTTAACGCCACAAGGCAGACATGCCGAAGCTGAGTTTTTCCGCAAAAACAAAAAAGATTGGGTAAAAGTGAAATTATTTGCTTATCATTCATCTTATGAGTTTTGTTTAGAAAAAACAAGTTTTGAAGATGCGCTAAAATATCTTGATGATAACATTGAAGACATTGAACGAATAGAGGACAAGCATTTTGAGCAATGGAGTGAATTAAACGATTGATGCAGTTTTTCGATAAATTGTAACCGCGTTTTATATCGACAACAAAAATGAAATAAGCTATAATTACAGCATGATTTGTCTTGCAAAGACAGTCTAACTTTGATTAGTTCAGACTGTCTTTTTTTATGTCTGGACTTTGGGAGTACAGGCATGTCAAGAATTATATATACAGTTGATAAATCAGTTCTTAGCTCATTTACTTTTTTCAAGCCTAATCAAATCATAGAAAAAGCTGCTAAAGGCAGCCAAAAAGCAGAACATGAATATAAATACCGATACCCAAATGCTAAAGGCGGCTGGAATTATGTTTATGATAATGAAAGCGAAAAAATAAAAGAACTTTTCAGCAATCCGCTTGAAAAACTTTCAACAATTTTCAAACTTGCAAAAGAAAAAGTACATACCCTCTATGTGAATCATGGAATCAAAGCATCTTATAATGCTACAGAAAAAGACTTTGCAAAGCATATTCTTGAATACAAACTTAATAAAGAACGCTGGGATAAGCGCTTTGAAAAACTTGAAGCAAACCAGAAGCATAAAAGCCCGGTAAAACTTAACGGCGGCAAAACAACACAGCGCATTCAAAAAGAAGTAAAAGAAGTAACAGGACAGGATAAAAAAGAATCAGGTGAATTTAAACCCAATGCTTCATTAATGCGCAAGGTTTGGGCAATCTTCAACAAGGAAAAGGCAGCCGAAAGCGATAGAAAAGCTGAAAGTGAAGCACATGAAAACCGCTCACAGGCAATGTTGGGCAATGACAATGCTAAGAAAGACTTTACGGAAGCGGATAAGGAACTTGCCCTTAGTCATATTAAAAATGATGCTGTAAAAATGCTAGAAATTCCGTATGAAAGAAAGGAATATGAAAAACTTTTTCCGCGTGGCGAGGTAAAAACACCTTTTGAAACTGTAAAGCTCGGAGAGCATCAGTTTGAAAGGCTTGCCGCAAAAGACGGTGGAACAAGAAAAAATCTTATCGGCGCGATGTATCAGACATTGAAAGAGCCTTGTGCCGTGATTGAAGATGTCGATAAACAGGGCAGAGAAGCAAAGCTCTATATTAAATCGTTCATCGGAGAGAATAAGAACAAATTTACGCTTGCTGTTGTTGTCGATATTGACGGCAAGCCTGTTTCTGTATCTTTTGGGGAAAGAAAAGAAAAGCAGATTGAGCAAAAAATAAAAATGGCTGCCCGGTTCTACTATGTAGCGGCGGACAGCCCGACTATTGGAACCGGTCAAGAACCGTTGCCCAACAACTCAAATATATCATCAATCGGCGGTTCTGTCAAACTTAGCGAGGGTGACAGGGTTTCGCAGAACGGCGATACAGGCGTTATCACAAACGATTTTAAGAACGGTTTAGTTTTTGTTGAATTTGACAATGGAAGTAAAGGCCGTGTCAAAGTATCAAAATTGAAGAAAATTGACGAACCAAAAGAACCCGAAACCGAAACTGTCAAACCAAAAGAATCAGAAATCGAAGCCCATGAAAACCGCAGCCGGGCCATGCTTGGCAATCAGAATGCTCGTAAATATGGTATTTCAGACAAATCTTGGAATTATTTACAGCGACATTTTGAAGAATTTGAAAACGCTGGTAGAAATATAATAACTGATACAGGCGCTATCGATTCAGATTTTTATAGAGCTGTTATGAACCCTGATACATACCTGACACCAGAGCAACAGAAAGAAAAATTTGCTGCTACGGATGAATTTGACGCTGCATTTGCTCAAAATGGTTTCAAAAAAGTATCTGAAATGCTGATAGCAATGTATAATGATTATAAGGGGGCTACAAATGCAGAAAATAACACTGGAATTGAGCCGGGAAGACTACCCGATTCTAATGAGCCGGTACAGTCTGGACAACTTGAAGAAAATAGCAATAAAGATGTGCATAGCACAGAAAATCGAGCTGACAGAAACGAACCTTTATTCAGTTCTGACGAATCTGGAAATGGACTTGGAAGACCAAACAGCACAAGCGACAGAGGACGAGGACGAATAACAAAAGCACAGGCGCGTAAAATACGCGAACAGTGCCGCGAAATACTCAAGAAACCCGATTCAGAAATAACAGAATCAGATAAAGAGATATTATCTCAATATGTTGGAGCTGGTGGAACAGACGAAGAAGACAGTTCTAACAGCGGTGTTCTTTATGAATTCTACACGCCGCGCAATGTCATTAAAAAAGTATGGCAGCTTGTTGATAAATACAATCCAAACAAAAACAAAAAAGTCATTGAACCGTCTAGCGGTATAGGGCGCTTTGCAGAAGACAGAACGGAAAACTTCACATTGTTTGAACTTGAAGAAGAATCGGCTAGAATAGCTCGAATTCTTCATCCTGATGCAGAAGTAGTACAAGGCGCATTCCAAAAGAACTTTATGAAGCAGGAAAACGGGCGCTTTGCTGATAAAAACTTTGACAAATTCGACGTAGCTGTAGGCAATCCGCCTTATGGTAGATATGAAGGTATCTACAAGGGCCGCGGAGAAGGCAAAGAATTCAAACGTTACGAATCTTATTTTATGTCACGTACTCTTGATACGCTTAAAGATGGCGGTATTATGGCTATGGTAGTACCGAGTAGTTTTCTTAATGGCGGCAGCTCATACGGCAAAGACTTAGAAAAGATTGCCGGTAAAGCAAAACTTCTTGAAGCGTGGCGTTTACCAAACGGAACATTTGACAGCACTGATGTTGGTACTGATATTGTTGTTTTCCAGAAAGGTGACGGCGGCAAAGTTGATGATTTTGTAAACTACTTTGCAAATAACCCTGATCATATTGCCGGAGAAGTTTCTACACGTATTGGACGTTTTGGAGAAGAAACATATATTAAATGTAAGGACGGTGAAACTTTTGAAAGTGCTGTTGACAATATCAGTGTAGATACAACTGATGCAGAATTACTTTTAAGGGAAACCGCGAAAATAACAGAAGTCAAAGAAGAAAAGCCGAAAAAGACAGAAGCCGAAAAGCATAATAATAGAAGCCGGGCCATGAAAGGTAATAAGAACGCCGAAGGCGCGCATGAAGTGCTGAATTCGCCTGATGCTCATATTATGAATGTTGCTGAATTCAATGAGAAATACGGTAAGAACATCGACAAAGAAGACATTGAAATTTGGAAGGCAACAGACAAATACGGCAATATCGATAAATCAAAACTGACTGATGAACAAATTGAGTATATCAAAAATAGCAATCATTATGTTTTTGATAACGGCGAATTTGTCAATGTTGTAAACTTTGCAAGCGGCAATATACGCAAGAAACTTAGAGAGCTATTGCCAAACGATCCACAGTATGAATACAAAAAGAAGCTGCTTGAAGACGTAATGCCGGTTGAACGCAAAATAGGACAATTCTTATTGTCTCCAATAACAGACTGGGCCAGAAACTACAAAACGAAAGACGGCTTGAACCTAATCAAAGGCTTTATTGGATGGGTTTACAACGGTAACGGCTATTATTCACCCGACGATTCACCAGTTACACAAGAAGAAATTCCACCTGAAATTAGTTTCAATGATGTTTTGGCATTTATTAACCGTGAGCCGGTAAGACTTGACCGCGGTGAAAAAGAAGATGATAAAAAGCTGAATGACCGCTTGAAGTTTAAGAAAAAGGAAAAGAGACAGGAATGCGCGAACAGACTTTTTAACCGGTATCTTGCCGAAGGTTTAGGACTTGAAGACCAGCAGGATTTAATAAAAGCATGGAATGATAATTTTAACTCATTCAGAAACCCTGACTATACTAAAATTCCGGTTTTTGTTGATGGCATGTCTACTCACAAGGGAATGAAGAAATTCACACTTACGCCACAACAATTAAAAGGTGTTACACAGCTTGTTAATAAAGGAACAGGCTTACTTGCGTATGATGTTGGTGTAGGTAAAACTGCAACCGGTATTGTAGCAACCGTTAATCAGATTCAGACTGGTAGAGCAAAAAGACCGTTGATTTGTGTACCAAGACCGACGTATACAAACTGGATAAGAACAATTAAACAGCTTTTCCCAAACATTAAGGTTAATGAACTTGAAAACATGTCAGCTAAACATGTTAGCAAGGATTTTGTACCGGAAGAAGGCTCTATTTCAGTTTGTACTTATGAAGGTGTTGAAAATATCAGCTTTAACGATTCTGAAATGGAAAGTTTGAAGCGTGATATTGAAACTGTTAATTTTTATGATACAGGCGACAAGAAAGAATCAAAAAGACAGCAGGCAAGCAGAGACGAAAAGAACGAAACTCAACTTGGTGAAATGACAAAAACACGCGATGCAGGTGTTCCATTTTCTCAAATGGGCTTTGACCATATCACTGTTGATGAAGTTCACAATTTCAGGAACTTGTTTAGAATGCCGCGCCGCTTACACAACAAAATTGCAACAGAAGACAATGAAGACATTGAGGAGGAAGATGTAAGCAAACAGTCTAATGAATTTGGCGCTTTAGGTACAGGCGGCGAACCGTCAAACCGTGCAAAAAAACTGTTTGCAATTACACAGCTTATTCAGAAAAAGAATGAAGGACGTAATACATTCCTTTTAAGTGCAACGCCATTCCAGAATTCGCCGCTTGAGATTTATTCAATTCTTTCATTTATGGCAAGAGATAAACTGAAAGACTTAGGAATTTATTCTCTTGAGCAGTTTGTAGGACAATTCTGTAAGCTGCAAAGTGAGTATGCTGTAAAAGCAAATAAGATTCAAGAAAAACTCGTAATGAAAGATTTTAACAATCTTTGTGCATTGCAGAATCTTATTACTGAATATATCGACAAAGTAGACGGAGAAGCCGCAGGGGTAGTACGTCCATATAAACGCACACATACGCCAGAACTTGAAATGACTGAATTACAAAAGGAAATTATGGCGCAATGCAGCGAATACATTGCGGAACAAGAAGAACTTCCAAAAGATGATAGAGATCCGGGTTACATGTTTAGAGCAATGAACGCGATGCGCAATTGTGCTTTAAGCCCGGCCCTTGTTGATGTAGACTTTTTCCCTGATCCGGCAGATAAACCGCCAATGAGTGAAATTGTTGAAAGTTCTCCAAAACTCAAGTTTGTTTGTGATTCTGTTATAGGACAATACAAACAGAATAGCAAAAATGGACAAGTTATATATATGCCGTCAGGCGTTGAACAATTCCCGGAAGTAAGAGATTATCTTGTAAAGAACGGCATTCCTAGAGACGCAATAGCCCTTATGGCAGGCGGCGCTACAAGTGATAAAGCTATGAATGCGCGGCAGGCTGTTATAGATGAATTTAACGATGTTGAAGGAAAAACAAAGGTTATTATTGGAAGCTCAACAATAAAAGAAGGTGTTAACCTGCAGGGCAATTCAACAGTTATTTATAACACGCAACTTGACTGGAATCCTACGGATGCACAACAGGTAGAGGGCCGAATTTGGCGACAGGGCAATAAACAGGGAATAACTCATATTGTTTACCCGTTGATGTATGATTCTATCGATTCAATGATTTACCAGAAATACGATGAAAAATCATCCAGACTTGATGCTTTGTTTAGCTATCAGGGCGATACACTCAATGTTGCTGATATTAACCCGGAAGAATTGAAATTCGGACTTATTAAAGATCCTGAAAAACGCGCTGATTTACAGGTAATGGAATTCACCGATAAAAACAGAAATGATGCAAAAATGTACAGCCAGCTTATTGATGTTTTACACAGGCAGGTTGAAATTGCTTTTCAGTCGGATGATGTTCTTGCCAAAAAAGCAAACGATGCTATGCACTCTTGGAGCTTTAGCGTTGAAAGTCATACAAAACGCTATGAAGAAGAAAACGCAGAAGCAAAGAAATACAAAAAGCTGTATGATGAACTTGTTAAAAAATACAAGGGCAAAGAAGACACTTTTGAAAACAACGGTGCTTATTATACCCGTAGGAACGGAAAAGAAGGCTACGAAGAAGCATTAACTTATATAGGCCGTTCATATGAGAGTCACAAGGCATCAGCAAATAATTATAAAGAAACATTGACTCACTATAACAAAGAACTTAAAAAATTGACTGATAGCCGTGAATCATGCCGGAAATTCCTTGCAAATAAAGGCATTAACAATGAAGCTGATTGCGATGCAAAAATTAAAACATATGTTCAGTTTATGGAAACCGCAAAAGCCAACATTGAAAAGGCAAAGACAATGCGCGCGCAATTCTTGGAAGAAGCTATAAAGGATAATAAAGCGAAAGAAAAGGTATTGCCATCTTTGGATGAAATGATTAAAGACAATATTTCATCTATTATGAATGACTTGCATCCAATGGACGATGAATTCAAAGCGCGCCGACAGGATGAAAACGACAGACTGTTTAAGAGGGGTAAATACGCTGAAACACCGGTGTCAAAATCTCTTGACGGCTTGAAAATTGAATTCATCAACTATGTTGAAAAAGAAGCAGCAAAAGAGTTTTATCAAAAATCTTTTGATGGTGTAGCTGATAGAGTTCAGTTTTTGAGTAATGTCAGACATATAACAGACAAAATTGAACAAGTTCAATCGCCGGTAGAGTTATTGTCTTTACACAATGCAAGTAGGCCGTTATACAGAAGCAATAACCGCTTTTCTAAAATGTCAGGCAGAATCAGAAAGCTTGTATTAAAAGGCATCAAATAAGAAAGCGTATACTAATTGCCTTACCGGAGTAAGGCAAAAGAATTATAACGCCAAAAAAGGACGGTTAAAAACTTTCTGCAATTTATAAAGCGTTTCTAAAGTTGGGTTTGTTTTGCGAGGGTTCTCTAATCGCTGATATTGTTGATAAGTCATTCCGGCTTTTTCAGCAATATCTTTTTGTGATTTTCCAGCGCGTGCTTTTCTTAGCTCAATGGCAAAAGCAACTTTCGGAGAAACTTCAACAGGATAACCACCGGTATATTTTGAAGGGGGAATTGGGAAACCTTTTTCAATATCAACAGACAGAACGCCGTCAAGTGCATCTTTTGCCATTTCTAAGGCTTCTTCTAAAGAATAACCGTAAGTAAGAACATTTGTCATGTCAGGGAACTGTGCAATAAATTTACCGTCTTTTTCCGTTATATCGCAGTTGTAAATCATTTTTGTTTCTCCTTTAATGTCTTTAGGTCTATATTTGCTTGTTTCAAAATATCTTTTGCAAAATCGCCAAGATCATCATCTTTCCCTTTATGGAATGGAACAGGCACAGGACGTGCAAAACCTTCTTTTACAAAGATATGGTGAGAGCTGTTTATTCTATTCAACTTCCAACCGTTCTTTTTTAGTATTTTCATTAATTGTTTTGCCGTCATTCCCATATCAATAATATACAACATATATATTGTATTGTCAATGATAATAATTTTCAAAAAACTCTATCTGACACCAACGCCGATAGTTAAATAATTGTATTTATAATTACGTAAACAAAGATAAAATACTTGAAAAATCCGTAAATAAAGATATAATAATCATTGTGATAGGAAGTACAAATGGACAGTCTGGTGGTCTTATGCCATCTAAATGCAGAATGCTTCATGCTTCTGACTTTTATGTTGATAACAGTGGTCAGCAGCCTTGCAGGATTGAAGAAAATCCAGATGGAACAGTAAATTTATTGTCTCAAAGACCGCAGAATACAACTAACCCGGACACGGGAGAATGGAATATGAATGGCCGCTTTAGCTCAAGCGCTTGTTTTAACATACGGCAAGATGAAGTAGCGATTCTGTATGCAGATCGTATTGTTGCATCTAAAAACTGGGAGTCCCCCGGATGGTTTGGTTCATCATCTAAAGCTTATGTAGAAAGTAATAGTGTAAGAGGGCTTAGTCATGGTCTTATTCTTTCTGATAAAGAAGTAATGATTATAACAAATTCAAGACGTACAACGGACGGTCAAGATATTTCTCCAGGAACAGCTTGCCCTGTTAAAATATTATGGGGGTCTAATGATTGGACTAATCCAGCTCCAGCTTCTACGATGGGAGTTTATCATTTACAGGTATACGTCGTAAAGAAAAAAGATATAACTAATGCACTGAATCTTTTAAAAAGGGTAGATGTATAACATGACAGGTAGAACAAATGCTTCTGTAAATAGTATCGGGGGGGGGGGCTTAACAAAGCTCCATGTTGCTGATTTAGATTTCTCAAATAATAGTAATGGTGGTTCTGGCTGGAATCAAGGAAATGCATTATACGATGTTTTTGCGCCATTATCAGCAAGAGATAACGCCGACGGTACATTAGATATTTTGTCGGCACATCAAGACCCTAGTGGTTTTCGGCATCCTTTTTTGAGTGTACATTGCAATGGTGATGAAACATTTTTGATGTATGTAAGGAGTATGAGGGTGAATACATACATCGACTGGGATAGGACTGATGTATTTACGGTTGCTCATCCTTTTGCGATAAACATAACTAAAGCACAAGCACAAAAAGTAATTGTAATAAATCCAACGTATAACATAGACAATTATGAAGTCAAAATAAGTTTTGGCGCAAGAGGTTTATATGATGCAGGACTTTACGGTGTTTCGCTCATGAAGTGCAAAACAAGAAAACTTTTTGACGCTTTGGGGCTTTTTAAGCGTGAAGCTGTATAATGATTTTTTATTGAAGCAAAAAACAAAATGATGTATACTTGTTTCTAACGATTTGTTTCGCAGGAACAGTCTCATATTAATGGAGGTTGTCTCTTAATGAACAAATCGGACTTCAATTCTTTATCACCAGAAACAAAGCTAAACTACTTCAAACGTGAACTTATTAAACGCCTTGCAGCGCAAGAGAAAAAAGACAAACAGACAGTAAAAAAAGCTCTTTCATTTCTTGATATTATTTCAATTCAGAAAAGTGCAGGCGGCACAACAAGAAAGCGTCACGGCGTAGGCGAGCATGTTATATGGCACGGTCAGGAATATGTAAAAGTTTCCGAACATCCAGCAAGATACAAGCCCTATTATCGTGAAAACAGCCGTGGTGCACAACTTGCGGCGGCGGCAATTGCAAAAAAAATACGCGCTGCAAAAGATATTGATGAACTGATGCAGATTGTTCAAGACAATATGCAGCGTTTCGGCTTCCCGGCTGACGGCAACGATCCATTATTCAAACTTATGAAAGAAGCCCGGAAAGAATGGGCTGAAAACAAAAAATCTGGAAAATCGCCGCTTAGTGCTATGAGCACAAAAGAAATGCGTAAAAAATACGGAATTTCTGAAAAGAAAAAAGATGCAAACAATAAACCTGCAGGCGACAATATTGAAGACAAGAAAAAGGCGTTAAAAGAAGTTGAAGACGCTATTGATAATGCCGGTGATTATGATGATATTGAGGAACTCGAAAACGAGCGTCAAAAACTACTCAAAGAAATAAAAGCATCTGAAAAGAAACCGGAACAAAAAGAACCAGAAGCCGAGAAAACAAAGAACCGTAGCGACGCAATGAAGGGAAACAAAAACGCCTATAAAGGCGGCCCGAAAGACGAAGAAAAAACACAGCGTTTCGCTACTCAAAACGAAGTAGATGAAGCTACAGCTGCTTGCGATAAACAAACAATTGAACGAAAAGACATGTTGAAAAAGCCTGCAACTCAAATTCAGCAGTATGCAAATTCAAACGTTGAGGATTTTGAGGGCGGTATTGATAAATTTATTGAACATATGCGCGAAGGTAATCCTGATATTTCAATGCAGAAAATTGGAAACGAATTCGCAAAATTGATAAATCATAATATCGCGCGCGATATATGGAACGAATACGAATCAGGTCATTTGAAGATTGATGAAAACGGCTTATTCAAAGCAGCTGATGAAGACAAGCCTGAAAGCGAAAAGAATGATACAGAAAAGGCTATTGAAACAGCTAAAGAACAAATCAAAGAGAATGTAGAACACTACAAAAAATCTGAATATAACAGATGGTCTGCTGAATCAATCATCCGTAAACTCGGCAAAAAGAAACTAGAGGTATATGCAAACGCAAAAATTGAACTGGATGCAGAAAACTACGAAAAAGATTTGATTGCAAAAGTTGAAAGCATGATTAAAGATGGGAAAACAGTCAGTGAAACATCAATAGGTTTTGCAGTAAATAATCATTTTATCAATATTGAGTGTCAGAAACTTGCAAGAGCAAAACTTGAAAGCATGGAAAAAGTGGCCACAGAAATAGACTTGCCGGTAGATCCTGCTGATATGACAGAAGCAAGGTCTATTATTGGTGCTGATGTAACTCAAATCTTGAATGGACGCGATACATACGGCAATGTCAAACAAACTTTAACAGACAAAATTCGGCGGCGTGTACGGAACAATCCCGGCGTAGCACGCGCTATGCTTGTATTCATTAAACAGGAACAGGAAAGAACCGGCAAAACCGTTTACACACCAAAACACAGCATATGGGAAGTTTTACCAAAACTCAATGAAAACGCAAGACAGGCAGCCGAAAAAGGCGAAGGCGAGAAAAAAACCGGCACATCCGGTGTATTGTATCACTCGGATGATGGTGTAACGGTTGTTGAAGATAAGGATTGGGGCAGATATAAAGTAGAATTCCCCGGCAAGCCTGATTCAGATACAATCAGCACATTGAAACACAACGGCTTTAGATGGTCTCCAAAAAACAAAGTTTGGGTATGCTACAACACAGCAAACGGCGAGTATTCATTAAAACGTGTTGCAGAAAAGCTCAGCTGGAAGAAAGGCGATTCAAAAGAATCTGCTGATGATACGGAGGGCGTGTAGCTACAGAAAGCGAAGCGGAAGAACACCAGAATAGAAGTGATGCAATGATGGGCAACCAGAACGCCTATAAAGGCGGTGTTAAATCTATTGATGATATACGCAAAAATTATGAATCGGCAAAATCAGTTTCCGGCAATAAGAAAACGATTCATTTAGGCGATGAAAAAATTAAGTGTCATTACAAGCTTGTGGAAGCTGATACACCGACGGCAAGCCATGACGAAAACACATACAAGCCAACAGAAGGTTTCCCACAAACAAAAGGCTCAACCGCAAATGATAGAAACTATCAAACAGATAAAGATGCACAGGAAAGTGTAAGACATATCGCTGCAAACTATAACGGTTTAGCTATTTCTGATTGCCCGGTAGTAACCAAAGACGGTATTGTTTTGTCAGGTAATAACAGAACAATGTCTTCTAAACTTGCAGCCAAAAACGGCACAGACGGTGCATATATGGATGCACTCAAAGAAGAATGTGAAGAATACGGCTTTGATGAAGACGATTTGAAACAGTTCAAGCATCCGCGCCTGATTCTGGAAATGGACGAATACAACGGTAATTATTCAACGAATGATTTTGCCAAATTCAATAAAGACGGTAAAAAAACAATGAACAACACAGAAAAAGCCGTCAAAATCTCCAAGACAATTGATGAAAAAGCAATTACAGATATTGCCGAAACAATGAGTGAGTATGAAACTTTAGGCGAGCTTTATGATAACAAAAAAGCTGCAATGAACCTTGCTACAACACTTGTTACCAGCGGCATTATTGACCGTAATGAGCTTGCTCAATACTACACAGAAGACAACGGCTTTTCTGAAACTGGAAAAGACTTTATTGAAACGGCCCTTGTTGGAAGTGTTCTTACAGAAGACAATATTAGAGGAGTTTCAGGAGCAGGCGGCAAAGAAATTCGTAAAAAGCTTGTAAGGGCCATACTTCCATTGATTGAAAACAAGGGTACAGGAAATGAATATTCATTCAACAAAGAATTGAATGAAGCTGTAAAGATTGCCGTTGAAGTTTCAAAGAACCATGACAAATTCAAGAACACAGACGAATATTTTGCGCAAGGCGATTTGTTTGGCGGAAATAAAAAAGACCCGTTGACAAAAAAGCTTGCTGAAATAATTCACGATTCTACACAGAAAGATTTTAACGAAAAGATGAAAGCAATTAATGCCGGTTTAAGACCTGCTGCAAGCGGTCAGTTTGATATGTTTTGCGGTGGTTGCGAATCAAAAGAAAGTATCATGTCAAGAATTCTTGATATAAAAGATACGGTTAAAAAGGCATTTAATTCTATTTTTGGGGGTAAATAATGGTACTTAATTGCAATATAACATTTTATCCAAACGAATTTCTGGATGAATACCCACAATTACAGCTCAAGAATATTTATTCTTTATTCAGACATGGACAGTATAACGCAAAATTTGCTGATACTGAATTAGATTTGTATTACCACTGGATAAAAGAAAAAGACGAAGAAATTACAGCCTTGTACAGTGAGATAAAAGCGGCAATTGCGCCATATTTAGCGCCAGAAAGTTCAGGCATGTATTCCGTGTAAGAATAAATGGAGAGTAAACAAGTTCTATGACAATAATTGATTTTGACGTATTGAAAAGTTTTGCTGATAGTTTTGGATATGATATTGTAATAGAAAAGCGTGTCAACGGACGGAACATAGCAAAGCTGATAAAGCGCCGTGTTCAAGATAAAAACGGTAAAATGACAACTGTTTATGTTAAAAATGGTGAAGAAGTGAAAATTCACACAAACAGGAACGGCAAATTTGTAGGTGAAGTTGACATAACCGGCAAGACAAAACATATATTGGGAAGCAAAGTTAGTTTTTCAAATAAGAACGGCAAAAATCAGAACGGTTTTATTGTTGAATCAAGAAATAACATGGATGTAATACAGGATATTCACGGCGTTAAGCATTTTGTTCCGCACGACGCTATTCAGGTAAAGCATCTAACGCCGGAAACAATCAATAAAAAAATGTCTGCAAAAGATTTTAATGCTGCTGAATATAACCGTAAATATGATGATTTTGAAGCAAACGGAAGCTATAAAGGCATTGACTATTCTCTACAAAAATTCATAAGCGGCCTGAAAGACACGCATCCAGAAATTGAGCAGCGAATAAACTATGATATTAAAAGAGCTGAATCAAAACCCGAAACGATTTCGCTTTACAGGTTGAGCGGAGAGGGCGCGGAAGCTGTTTATTCTAAAGAACGGGAAGAAATACATAAAAAGATTATGGCTGAATTTTTTACGCCAGAAAAAATATGGAATACAACGCCCATAGGAAACGAAAAACCGAAATTCCTTATTTTAGGTGGCAGAGGCGGAAGCGGCAAATCAGCCTTTAATGCAGATGAACATCCTGAATCCGGTGTATATTCAGAGAAAAACGTAATAAAGGTTGACCCTGACGAATTAAAAGAAAAGCTTGCAAACCTGACAGAAAAAGAGGGTTGGCAGGGTTATATGGCGGCGGCTTATCACGAAGAATCAAGCGATTTATCAAAGAAAATAATGAAACAAGCAGTTTTAATGAACTTGAATGTTGTCATGGATATTACAATGTCGAATGCAGACAAGCAAATTGAAGAATTGGAACTTGCTCATTCATACGGATATGAAACAGGCGTTCATTATATGCACGTACCGAAACAAGACAGTTTCCGGCGCGCGATGTGTAGATATTGCGAAAACAAAAAGACAAAAGAATTTGATTATTCCGGGAGACTTGTTCCGCCGAGCGTATTATTGAGCATGGTTAATAATGAAGAAAACTTTGAAAAAATCAAAAAGTATGCTGATAATTGGAGTTTTTGGAACAATTTTATTCCGTGGAAGAATCCAGACGGCACAAAAAACGGAGCTGTTAAAATTTGCGAAGGTGGAAAGCAGAAGAACAACAACAAAGTATCAAGCGATGAAGTAAAGCATGACGGCGAATTTGTTCTTACAAAATCCGGCAGCAAAGATTTTGGAGAAATTACGCCTGAAATTGCCCGAAAAATCAGACGGCAAGCAGGAAAAATCAGATTAAGAGTAGGTCAACAAGAAGGAAATCCAGAAGATTTTGGAGAATTGCATTTAGAGAGAAATGCAAGGTTGAAAGACTTGCAAAGTGCAGGGTTTAACAATGCAAGAGATTTTACAGAATTCGTTTGCTCTGATTATGATGCTATTTATCCAAATGGAAAAGGCTTGATTATTTATAAAAGAGGTAAAAAACACAACCAACTTTATATTGAACTGACACCATCAAAAAACAGCAATGATTTTTATGATGTTAAAACAGGAGTTGCAAGCAACCGTGAACAGATGAAAAATAAAACGCCGTTATGGACAAAATCCGATAACGGCATCAAAGAATCAGAAACGGAAAGAGCGCATGTCAATCAATTCTAAAACGAATCCCCCTTGCGCGGTCTGGTGGGCATTTCTGACAATTTCAATATACCATAATTTGCGGAAAAGTCAATGTTTACGAAAAACAAAATGCTTGTCGATAATATATATGTATATATAAATATATTTAATAAAAAAGTATTTGACAAAATAGAGATTTTAGATATATACTAAATTGTAGACAGGATAAAAGAGAGGTGTTGATATGGGAGAATGTTTCTTAAAAGACGATTTTAACGATCCAACTTTGGTTTATCACATTATCAGACCGGCAAAGCCTGAAAAATACATCAAAGATACAGCCCTTAACAAAGACGATATGAAAGACCCAAATAATTTTGGCAGCCCTGAATTTTCTGCATGGGTTTTAGAATGTATCGAAAATGGGAAAAAGATTAGTCAGAAAGCTAAAGAAGCCAAAGCATGTTGATAAACTCTTTAGTTGACAACACTGAAATATAAATATATTATGACACTATAGATTTGTCTTGCAAAGGCAGTCGTACTTTATGTATGGCTGCCTTTTTTTATGGTCAGCCAAGAGGATTTTATGGCTGATTCTTTGATAGACATTTCAGTTCCATTTATTATATGTAAATCACTGGAAGAAGGTTTTGATAATGACGGCAATTACATTTTTGAAACCGAAGCATCAAACGAAAACTTAGACCTTCAAAATCAAATCACACAGCAAACAGCCCTATTAGATTCTAAAGAATACTTTCTTTCAAATGGTGTAGTTTCCGACGATCACCAGCATAAAAAAAGATTGCCTGACGGCACAATTGAAACTGATAAATCAAAAATAATTGGTGAACCCATTTCAGTAAGAACAGAAGGCAAAAGAACTTTTGTAAAAGGCAAATTGTATGGCGCTGTAGATGCAGCAAAACCTTTTATTACTTTACTTAAAGCTCATTCATCAAGAGTCAAAGCATCAATCGGCGGAATAATGCCGCGCATTGTTAAAAACCCGGACGGCACAGAAACAATAACATCATTTTTATGGAACGATATGGCCCTGACTGTATCTCCGGTTAATTATACAGTCGGGAGCGCATGTTTTGCTAAATCTTTGACAAATGCCGAATTCTGCAAAGCTTTAGCAGCAGAAAGCCCGGCAGGGATGGCATTACAGCACGAAGACTTAGAGCCACATATTACACAGGCACAGCTTGCAAAAGACAGTGAAATTGAAAAGAACAATGACAAAAATGAAGCATTGATAAAAAACTGTTTAACAGAAATTAAAAATAAAAAACTACAGTCAAATGAAGCTGAAATAACAAACTACCTAATTTATCACGGTATGAATAAACACACAGCACAGGCTGCGGCTTGTGAAATTATAAAGCAAGGAGGGCCAATTATGGCTAAGAGCTGGTTCAGACAGCAGCTTGATGAAGTCTTTCAGAAATCGTTGCCTGACAACGAAAAACCAAAGAAAGATGATGAAGCTGTTAATGAAGACGATCTTGATTTGGATGGAATCAATGATAACGAAGATGAAAATGACGAAGACGATGTTGAAAAATCAATTGTCGACATGACTTCGATTCTGAAATCGGTTGATGCAGAAATGACTGCAATGCGCCAGACAATCGAAACTCAAAAAGCACAGATCGAAGAATTGCAGGGTGCTGTTCTCGATGTAACAAAGTCTTTTTCTTCTTATCTTGAAAAACCAAACACACGTCAAACTGTTATTCAGAAAAGCATGACAAACACACAGCAGGTAAATAAGGCAGCAAAGCCCGATACAGCTGATTTTGATGTTTTGAAATCTGCTTTGATGAAAGCAAGTCACGAAGGAAAAATTGGAGTTGAGACTGTTCAGCTTTACAGTAGCGAATTCCAGAAGGCAATGAAAGGCGAAACTGTGAACCCAAAGGTTATGCAGGATATTTGCCGTTTCGTAAACGCCAATAAATAAGGGAGCGTATCATGGGATTTTTTGATCAGCCAGAAGAAAACGAATTTGATACAAGTGTTCAGAACGAAGTGCTTGAAAAAGCTCTTGAAGCAGGTTATGGCACTGATGCGGCAAAATTCACAGGTGGACGTGCATTGCAGCGCGAAGACCTTGAAGCAACATTGGTTTCTGTTCTCGATGTAAAACAGAAAGATTTGAAGCTTTTCCATAAACTTCACAAACAGAATGAAACATCAACAGTTCATCAGCTTGACCGTATGGTAGGCGTTGGTGATGATGAATTCCTTTTTGTTGGCGAAGGTGAGGAAGCTAAAGAAGCTGACGGCGAAATTGAAAGAAGAATCTTTCAGACAAAGTACATTTCTACAGAATGGAAAGTCACACATCCAGCAACATTGACAAACAATGTTGAATCAGCAATTAACGTCCAGAAAATCGCCGGTACAACAAGAGTCGGTAAGGCTGTTGAGCGCGGTATTTTCCACGGCGATTCAACTGTAGTACCAAAACAGTTTGATGGTTTGCTTAAAACTTTGACTGATTCATCAAAGAACGCTGATTTAGCTAAAGAGCATCGTGCCGTATTGTTTGATGCACGCGGTCTTGAAATTGGTGAAAAAAACGACGCATTAAGCGTTAAATTTAATGAAGACACATTCAATGAAATTGCGGAAGAAGTATTCAACCGCGGTGGTGATCTTTCAGAAGCATACTTCCCTCCGGCTTTAGCTGGACAGTTCTGGAATTTGTTTAGTGACCGTTTGCGCTATTCGACAGGTGACACTCATACAGGACTTGAGAAATTGCCTGATATTTGCACTGGTATCGGTTCTACTATCAAAATTACAGACGATTGCGGTGCTGATAAGATGTTTAAGGTCAAGGGCGAAGTTGTTGCAAAAGGTAATGGTGAAAAACGTCCAAACACACCAACAGGACTTACAGCCGTTGCATCAGCTGATTCAGCATCTAAATTTAACGGCTTTGCCGGTGATTATCTCTATGCTGTTCATGCGGTCAACTCATTCGGTATTTCAGCAGGTAAAGAAATTGCCGCCGCTGTTACAGTTGCAGCCGGTAGCAAGGTTACTCTGACAATCACACCTGATTCAAACGGCCCTAGACCTTCTGGTTTTATTATTACAAGAAGTGCTGCAGGCGGTTCAAAGCTCATGGAAATGGTTCGCATTAAGGCAAGCCCTGATGGAACTACAACATATATTGATTTGAACGAAGAACTGCCGGGAACTGGTTCAATCGTATTGCTTACGCCAGTTACCGATGAAATGATTCCTAACTTGTCATTTGCACAGCTTATGGGCCTGTCTAACTTTGACTTGCCAACAAACAATCAGTTGACACATCGCGGTGTAATTGCTGTTTACGGTAATGCAGAGTTGCGCGCGCCTGAACATTGTGCATTGATTAAGAATATTGGTTGCCGCGGCGGCTTGTATTAAACCGGAATAAACAAAAGGAGACTGTATGGCTACTAATAAACCTACAGTTTCCGCCAATCCGGCAAAAGGTAACGCGGAAACTGTTAAAACACAAATAAGCACAGAAACAAAACCGGATGAAACTGTTAAACAGAACGAAACAGGAACACAGCCTGCAGACAATCAGGCGGAAACTGAAAAAACTGTAAATACAGAAACAAAACCGGATGAAACAGCCGGAAAAGACGAAACAGCCGGAAAGTCAGAAAAAGACAAAGAAGGTTTTGATGATGATGATACTGTTATCATCGTTTCAAAAAGCCGCGCTGGAAAGTCTATTACAGCTAACACAACAAATATCATTACATTTGATAAAAGTGGTAAAGCTGAATGTTCTGGATTTGAAGCAAAGTATTTGCTTGCATCCGGCTTGGGTTTTGAGCTTTCAAAATAATTAAGGTAATTATGGCAATATTCGCTGAAAGTACATCTAAAAGAGTTCTCATTACTATAGATGATGATGCAGATAAAAAATACATCTTGCAACGTGCATTCTATAAAGACAGAACATGGAAAACATGGACTGGAAGCGAATTTGCCGTAATTCCTGAAAATCCAGAAATATCGGATAATGATATACCCACAGACCCGGACACCGATCCAGACACAAACACAGACCCGGACACAAACACAGAAGAACCAATAAAGGCGCTTGCTATTGATGCAGGTGATTTTATTGATTCATCCGTTACAGACGGACTATGGGAATACAGATATTACCCGGCAGATATAGATAAACCTGAATTCAAAGATTTTAAGTTTAGTAAATGGGTAAAATTCGGAACACCTGATGCAGTAGGATATTCTTTCAACAATTATCATCCTGCTGCTGGTGAATGGGGCACAATCGTAACGCCGGATGATATGCGCTATACCTATCTTTGGGGAACTGACTTAAAAGCCACAAACGGCACGGATTTTACTGATGAACAAATTCAGTTTTTTATCGATGAAAGCCTTGCTTACATGGAAAGAGAACTAAATTTGACGCTCAAGAAGCGCGTTATTAAGTCAGAAGCCCGGCAAAGAGGTCTTCAAAAAGGCGTTGATTATGATACAGAAGAAGCCTTGTATGATTTTTCGTATAGAAAAATTCAGCGCTACGGAATGATTCAGACACGCCAAAGACCGATTATCAACGTTGATAAATGCGAACTCATTTATAAAGACAGAACAAAAAAAGATTTATTACCTTCTGTTGTAATTGACTACACAAAAGGAATCGTAAAGTTTTTGGAACGTCCTTATAAACCTTCTGAAAGAAATACAGGCATTACAAGCGCTTTATTTGCATATGGACAGGAAACTTTTCAAAGCAGATTGTTCTATGCAATTGACTATTCAGCCGGTTATGAAACATCGGACGAAATACCGGCGGATTTAAGACAAGCAATCGCAAAAGTTGCGGCAATTTCGCTGCTTAACATTATCGGTGACGGCCTTATGTCTGGTTTTAGTTCAAGTTCACTTTCTCTTGATGGTATGTCAGAATCATTCAGCTCTACACAATCAGCTACATCGGCTTATTTTGGTGCTCGAATTTCACAGTACAAAGACGACATAAAACAATACATTCAGGAAAACAAATATAAATTCGGTTTTCTTCCAATGGGATGTTTATAGGGGGTTCAGATGGCAGATTTTACCATGAAAAAATTGAAAGTTGCTGGAATCCCTGATTATGACAACGCGATAGGACAGAAAAAACCAGAAAATACAGGACTTACGCCGGAAGAAATAATGACAAATATGATTTTGCCATTCGACAAGCAACATCCGGTTGTGATAACTGAAAATTGTGAAACGGGCAAGATTGAGTATGATGCAAAGATTGAAATTGCGCGGAAAGACATTGTTGTTACTCTTGGCGAAGGCTCATATAACGGACAAAGACTTGTTATAGTTGCTGGATTCAATGATGAAGGTACGGCAAAAATAATTCTTGAAGAAGAAAAAGAAAAGACAATAAGCGCCGGTAAAGTAATTGAATATTTTTGGAGTCAAAATCACTGGACAGGTGGAAGCAGCGGCAGCGGTTTAGGCAGCGGCGAAAGTTGCAGAATTTTCGGTGTTATTGACGGGAATACGGCGACATTCACGAGCGAAGAATTCATAGGCGTTGATGAAGATTATCTGATTGAGCTTTTCTGCTCAAACAAAGATGTAAAAATTAGGGAAAAGACAGTTCAAGATCACAGTCTTATTGTAACGTATGACCGCAGCGTGGAAGGTTGCGATTGTGTTGCAATAGTGACAACGGATGCCGGGAGCATTGCAGCCGAAATCGGCAGAATAACGGAAGAAACGGAGAATATTTTATTCCCCGAAGAAATAATTACGGAGGCTAATAATGGCTAGATTTGTTACACGCAGCTATTTGCTTGTACAGTTCAAGAATTTCTGGAATTTCATCCAGAGTAAATTTGTAAAAAAAATTAAGGTAAACGGTGAAGAAATTGCCGTCAATGCAGAGGACGGCTCGGTAAACATCGAAATCCCGGAAGGTGCAGAGTATTCGCTTGCTAAAGCCGAAACAGCGGCGGAAGGTTTTCTTGCGACATATCATCTTACAAAGAACGGTGAAAACGTCGGCGAAGCAATCAACATTCCAAAAGACTATCTTGTAAAAGATGCAGCAGTAAAGACTGTTGAAGCCGAAGACGATCCGGTAGAAGGTTATGCTGTTGGCGAAAAGTACATTGATTTTACCGTCAATACAAAAGGCAAAGACGGTAACGAAACACACCTGTATATCAGGGTTGCAGACCTTGTAAAGCCGTATGTGTTCGGCGACGGCCTTGTGCTTGATGAAGAAACAAACACTGTTTCAGTTGATGATTACAGCGTAGTGCGTAGTGTACCCGATATTGAAGCATTCGCTGAAAAAATCGGTTGGAATGACCCTGATACTGATATTAACAAACTGAAAAATGTTGTTGCTATCTCTACCTACGGAATAAACAAGGTTCAATATGCAATGGCCGAAATCGTAAGAGCAACCGTAGGCGGCGTTGAGGGTTTGTATCTTGGCGTATCAATGAAAGGGCGAGCGAATGCTGAATACAAAGAGAGAACCATTGTAATTGACGATGAAGGTCACACTGTAAGGGCTTTCGTTTGCCCGGAATGTTATATTCCGCTTGAAATCGGGCGTATGATTACAAAAATTGACGAAACAGACCCTAACAGAACTTATGTCCGCCTTTCTTCGGAGACGTCGGATTTAGAATTTTGGGAACGTGACTACGGATGTTTTGCAGTATATTATGATTACGGCGACAGACAGGTAGGGTTGATTGAGGGCAACGGTCAGACTGTTGTTCTTGGCGAAAAAGTAAAAAATGCAGGTGTTTATTGGATTGGCCCTGCCAGAGAAGATGTCGGAGAGGGTTATAACATTGACTTTGAGACAGAGCTGACAGTTTAATTTATCCGGTTTACGGCGGTGCTTCGGCGCTGCCGTATATATCATCTTGTAGGACGGAACTATGGTATTCTTTAACATTGACGAAGACACGGAAAAATCGTTCAGAGAACAGTTCAATGAAATTATAGGAGTGATTATAAGATGAGATTTATCACACGCCGCTATCTTGTAAACCAGTTCCAGAATTTTGTTGATAATGTTCTTTGTAAATACGGCAAAGTAAAAGAACTTACCCATGCAGAATACAGTAATTTGCCTGCAGAAAAAGCCACTGACGGCATTGTTTATTTTATCAGCGACACAGGCACAATAATTAAAAATGGAATAACATACAATCCTGAACCGGGAAGCGGTGAAAATAAAATAGTAGAAATTAGCGGTTCTGTTGACGGTAAAACAGTTACATTCACAAGCGATATTGTTTTTGGCAGCAATGATAATTTTGGGCTGAAAATTTACGCATCAGAATCAAGATATATAAAACAAAAAGTAGAAGACGGAAACACCTTAACAGTTACTTATGATAAGGAATTCAGCGAAAACGCAAAAGTTGTAATGATTGCAAGGAGATTGACAGCATGATTTTATTTGAAACATGTGAAGGCGGCGGAGTTGGAAACGGTGCATTATATGCAGAATGTTCAACAGCAAGCAATGTTCAAGATAAAAAAATAGTAATTGAAGATTTGGAAGAACTCAAGCCGGGCATGACATTCAACGTCAAATTCATCAATGCGAACACTTTCGGCACTTATGATTCTAATTATGTAGTAGGAACGCCGCCAACATTGCAGATAAATGAATTACCGGCAAAACCGATTAAATGCGGCGGTAGAAATGTTGGTGTTGGTTTTGTTGCCGCTGGTGATATACATACTTTTGTTTATGACGGTACAGCATTCAATGATGTTACATCAGATGTAGTTTTCAAGAATGCAAACGCAATTATGTATAGAAGCGGTGCATATAACACATGGAACGGTTCTGACTTGAATTTTGTTTTCTAGGAGTCAATCGGCAATGGGTTATATTAGAAAGAATGACACAATTGTACACAGTGATCCGCCTGTAAAAACAAGACTTCGCGCATATGGTATGCACGGATTGGTAAATAATTATGGGAATATGTCAACAAACAACCCGTATCAGTTTAAAATGCCTTGTAACGGGTTTGTTCAGGTATGCTTTCAGCGTGGTGGAAATGGAAATACTATAGCGATCAGCGTTGACGGCGTGGATGTGGCGCATTATCCGACGTATTCATCTTGGTCAGCAGGTATATTAACTTGTTTTGCCGGACAAGGGCAAACTGTACGTGTAAGAACTGACGGCGGCCCGTTCTATATAAACAAAATATCAGCACAAGCTTTAGTGCTTGAGTGAGGGTTGAGCTATGGGCTTTATTCAGAAAGCGGTTGTAACGGCAAACCCGGCACGGAAAAACGGCACTATATTTCAGAACAGCTATACAACTACAGAACAGTATCAGACAGGATATTGGATATATGAATATGAACAGGTCTATATTAGCTCATGGGATGTGTATAGAAGATACATTGAAAACGGAAGATATGTACGTCGTGAATACATCGGCAATACTACAACTCTTGGAAGTTATGGCAGTACATCTGTACAACACCCAACTTACGGCACACGTACTGTAACAAGATGGAACACTAAATGGAGCAAAAGATGAACCTCGATTTTTCTAATATTGGCATTACAGGCATTATTGCACTTCTCATAAGTGTTTCAGGTATTTCAGTTGCTTTGTTGTTTATTCTGAAAAATATCAAGATGCTTAGTATAAAAACAAACGCTATCACGCTTGAGACAGACAATTATCTAAAGACACAGGTTAAAGCTGAAAGTTTGAACGAATCAAAAGGCTTTATCAAAAGGCAATGTGTGCTTGTAGAGCATTATATAGGTGTTATTGCCGGTGATTTACGCGAGCTTTTTTCGCAGAATTTTGATTTAACACATGAAGAAAAGAATAAAATTCATGTACTCGTAGACTTGTTTATTGCCAAGCTGCAAACACAAATAATCAACAATTTTACAGAAAATCACATAGGCAAAACGCCGGATGAAATTACAGAATATACACAATTACGCGCAAGAGAATACACGGCTTTTACTAAAAATTTTTTTGATACATATGATTGGTTTGTTCCCGGAAAAAGACTCAAGGATGCAATCAATCATTTACCGGTAGACTATTACTTTACAAAACTATTCGTTATTTATAGTGACGGTAAAGCAATAGAAAAGTGACAGGCAGGAGTGATATATGAATTTACGAGAAGAAATTCGTGAAATGCTTGGAATTAAAGAAGAAATAATGCACAAATCTATCAATGAGATTCTTGATGATGTAATTGAAAAAGCAAACGGCTACGGAAACAAAATTCCTGTCAAAAAAGAAACCGCTGACGGTAGAATGATTACTTATTGGGTAAGCCCGGAAGACCTAAACGCCGGTAAAAACAAAGGACAGCAGAATTTATTTGACATTGATGATTCTCAAAAAGCAAGCAATGATGATTATTTTGCAAATTGGGATAAACAAACATATAATTCTCAAATCAAACCGCTTGTTTCAAAAATGAAAGAAGTTGAGGACGATTACAAAGGTTTATCTGCCAGAATCGAAAACAAATATGCTAATTACAAATGGGATAGAGATACAAGAGACCTAGATATTCAGCTCGACTATGACACTTTGGCATATATGAACCGCTGCAAGCTGCATCCAGAACTCAAGCAGGAATATTACAAAGATTATCTGCAAGAGACAGACCGTAATTGTAAGAAATTGAATAACAGAAAGCTTGCAATGGCGCGCCTTAAAGTTGGAAGCGAAGTTATCTACAACGGCGAAAAGACAACAATTAAGAGCATCAGCAAACGCGGCTATCCTATTGTTTCAACTAAAAACGGCGATAAAACATGTTTTGTTGATGAAATCGCAGATATTGACGCATTGATAGAAAAGTTTGCAATGGCAGCTTAATAAAGGCGGTACATAATGAGTCAGGGGCTTGGTAAAAATTCACCGGTTGTATTACAACTTGGAAAAGCAAATTATGAAGCACTCATTCAAAGACACGGACAATGGATAAGATGGCGTGTAGCAAGAAAATGTACTTGTTTGCAAAAGAATAGTCAGCAGCCGGATATACATTGTGATAAATGCAAAGGTTTAGGCTATATATACGACATTCAAAAGGCAGCAATTTGCACAGAAACAATAATGACAGACGATGAATATTCTGCAAGAGTTTCGGACGAATTTGAAAATGCCGGGCTTGTAAGTATTACTGATGCAAAAGGCGAAAAAGTAGAAGCTGAAAAATCAGGCAAATATCTTCTATTAAATGAACCATACGGCAAGGCTAAACCGCTGTATGTTGTTTTATCTCAAGACAACACAAAAAGAATTGAAGGGCCGATTGAATGCAAAAATGTTGGTTTTAATTATTTTCAGATTCCCGATTTGCGCGTAAGCAAGCCCGGTACTGATGATTTATACCATACAGCGCCATGCGATATTTTATCAATAGATAAAATAATGGATGCAGACGGAAAAGAATACAAGGCAATTGAATTAAGAAATGACCAGTTTTTTATTGAAACAAAAACAGGAGAAATTGAAGTTGAAAACCCTGAAACTGGTGAGATAGAAACTGTTTTACAGCCTATACCAGTTAAAGAGCCGGTAACTGTTCATGGTGTAAAATACATTGAACCTTTTATTTTTGCCTTGCTTTCGCAAGAATTATCACGGCAAGATCAGCTTGCACTTGAACAGGCAGGCGGAGAAGCAATGCTTACGTTCCCGTATAATTGCGATGTTTCAAACGGTGATATTTTGACTGTTTTATCTGGAACATACACACAGAAAGACGTTTTAACGCGCAAAAGAAGCAAATTTGATGAATTACCGGCTTATTTTATTGAAGATGTTGTTTTTTGTGAAGGTGAAAGGGAATTTGTAAAGGGCGTTGATTTTGTTCTTGTTGGAACAAATTCGCTTAAATGGATATGTGAAGATGCGCCGGAAGAAGGTGAGAATTACTCTGTTATTTACAAAATATTTCCTACTTACATTGTAGTTAAGGCGATTCCACAGATAAGGACAAGCGAAAACCAAAGACTACCTAAAAAAGCAGCAGTTAAATTATTCAGTGCATACGGTGAAAAAAGAGGTGTAAACCGGCAATGATTGAAGTTGATGTAACCGCAAACAATAACCTTCTCATGGTTTTACAGGCAAAACTTGACATGTTATCAGGCAAATCAAACAAAGTTTTTCCGGCTGCATCAATGGCTTTTTCTATGGGTACAAAAATGGTTCAAAAAGCATGGCAATCATGGTGTATGGGTGATACAATCGACGGATTGACAATAGACAGCCCAAATTCAAGATTATCACAAAGCATAAGAATCAGACAGAACGGTGTATTTGATTATTCTATTTATTCAAATTCGCCGCGCATGGAAGAAATAATAAAGGGTAGAGACGAATACGACATGAAACCGGCTTTAGTAAATGGCCCTAGAAGCCGTGTTGTACAATCAGGCCCGAACAAGGGCAGAAAGTACAATATTATTCCTTTTAGATGGAGAACGCCTACAGGAAACTTAAAAAGATTTTCGCCGGGCGAGGTTTCTTTTAATCTTATTCCACAGTCAATTTATCAGCTTCTTAAATCGCGTGAAGCTACATATAGAACAGGTGAAACACACTTTGAACCAAACGCAAGAGGGCAGCAAGTAGAAAGAAGCAATTATTCAGGCTGGAAGGGTAGCATTTCAGAATTTGATGCCGGAGATAACGGGCGGCTTGTTGGTTTGTCAAGAATAATGGACGAATCAGGGCCGAGACCTAAAAGTGTTTATTTCACTTTCAGAATCGTTCACGAAGGACAAACCGGCAAATGGGTTCGCAAAGCTGTTGAAGGTAAAAATATTGTTGAGGTGCTTGAAAAGAAATACAAAGCAAAAGTTGAAGAAAGTGTTCAGCAGGGCTTAATGGCAGACTTAGGGCTTTGACATTTGACAACAATAGAAATAAAACGTAAAATATAACGGATGTTTGTATCGTAGGTACAGCAATTATTTAAGGCTGGTAAATCCTATGATATGTTATATCAACAGAGGACTAATACTCGAACAACTTCTTGTAAGTGCATTTACTGATTATTTTAAGACAATCAATCTTGAAGGCATTTACAAAAACTTTCATGTCAACGTAACTAATTCACATCCATTTGCAGATTTACTTGCCTACGAATCAGAAAAAACAAACGATAACTTTCCAGCCGTTATAATCACCACAGAATCAGAAGACAAAACAAGCGAATTAATGGACTTAGCGCCGGAAGTAGATGCTGTTGGTTTTGACCTTGCCAGAATTGAAGAACTGACACAAAACACAGAAATAATCATCAAAAAGGGTAAGGAAAAACAGGAAAAAATTCCAGGTTATTGCAATATTATTGATTCTGATGCAATAGAAACAATCAAAAGTGTCATTGAAAAACAAAACTATATTTACGGTATTGATATAAGAAACCGTAGAACTGACCATGTTTCAATTGAAATTTGGGCTGAAAACAATCAGCTAAAGAATGAGCTTTATGAGCAGATAAGGCTTTTTGTTACCGGAAATCTTCGATTCATTTTAAGAAATAACAAATATCTTCCATATGATATAGCACTTTTTGACTCAACAATCAGCGGACAGCGTTCAAATAATTATAATTTTGATTTTTCTACAACTTTGTGCGGTGCACGAATTTCTTTTGACGTAAATTATCGCGTTGAACAAATCGTTTTAGACACTGAAATAACAGGACTCAATAAAGACATTATTGTGGAGGTAAACAATCATGTCAAAATCTAATAAGCCTAAAAAAATGGGTTATTACAGATATTTGCAGATCAGCAATCTATGCGACAACAAAAAACTTGCAGGGCTGGTTGCAGTTGCTTATCCAACGGCTGTAATGACATATGACGAATGGGAAATAGCAGTACAAGAGCTGCTTAAAAAGAAAATTCCGCATTAAGGGGGTAATGTATGGGAGTAAGACCAGCCAAATTTGAAAGTGCCGGTAAAACATCCGAGCACTACATACCCGGTGTATACACCAGACGGCACACAGTACCAGCCGGAAGCGGTGTTTCATCGGGCAATCTTTGTATTATCGGGCACAGTAACGGCGGAGAACCGTTCAAAATGTATGATTTTGCCGACAAATCAGAAGCAAAACAGTATTTGTTTAACGGCCAGCTTCTTGACGGTGTAGCAAATGCCTTTAACGGTTCAAATGATTTTGTTCCGCAGCATGTAATGGCAATGCGCGTCAATGAGGGTACTCAATCATCATTGATTCTTAAAAGGGGAGCGGAAGATATAATTAAAATTCCGAGTGCTGATTTTGGGCCGCATTGCAACCAGCTCAAATTGTGGCTTAAAAAAGGCACAGAACAGGGAACTGTGCGATTAATTGCAGACTTCAAAGGCGAAGCAATTACAACAGACAATATCGGGCAGAAACTTTTTTCATTGTCTTATATTGGTGAAGGTGTAAGTGCTTCTTATGCCATTTCAAACTACGGTATCACTTTGAAAGCAGCAGATGAAGATGGTAATGTAATTGATTCTTATGAATTCCTTTGGGATGATATTGAAACAATTTATCAGCTTATTGCTGTTATCAATGACACAGACACTTATCATGCAACAACTATCATTAAAGACCCTGATGCACGGACAAATCTGATTGACGCTGTTCCGTCAACAGAATTTGAAGAAACCGCAGCAATTATCCGGGGTGATTGTACTGCATTAATTAACGCGCTGAAAAACATTTCTTATTTTGATTCTGATGAAATAGAACTTGTTGAAGATGCGCCGCGTATGCTGCCTGATTTAACAGATTCTTATATTTATTTCACCGGTGGAAGTGAAGGTGCTTATACTGTAGAACAGTGGATGAAAGCACTGACAGAACTCGAAAAGTACGACATTCAGTGTATTGCGACACCTTCGACGGAGCATTTTGTACATGTTCTTATTTCAGACCATTGTGCAGAAATGTCTTTGATTGATAAAAAGCAGGAACGGCAGTTCATTGTTGGCAATGCTATTGGTACATCAATTGATGATACAATTGCCGCTGCTTCTGAATTAAATTCAGAATACGGCTCTCTTGTTTTCAACAGTGCAATTGCAAATGATCCGTTCACAACTGCAAAAGAACATATTTCAGGCGGTATGCTTGCCTGTAAAATTGCCGGTACGGAAGCTGCTTTATCTCCAAACAATCCAGTCACAAACAAAGTGCTCAAAGTTAATGGTTTTGGAGAAGAACTTAGCGCAACACAAATGAACAAGCTTATTAAAAATGGTGTTCTTTGTTGCGGTAAAAATGACGACGGCGAGCTTGTTGTTATACGTGCCGTAACAACATTGCAGCGCGATAATCTTGCATTGAATGAGCGTTCTATGGTGCGTGAAGCACTTTATATGGACAGAGATTTGCGCAAGGCATTTTCACGGAAAGTTGGTTCTGGAGAAAACCCTTCTGAAAGCGATATTCTTAACATTTTGAAGAACAAAGCTAATGAATGGGCTGAACTTGGTTATATCGTTGTCGGTGATGAAGGACTTATTCACGGTGCAAGTGTTAAGTTTGATGGAGACGCTATTTATCTTACATATGGTAAATATCTTACAGCTCCAAAAAACTTCATTTTTATTACAAGCGTAAACGAAGTATATACTTCTACAACCAGAGTAAAATAAGGGGAGGTAAAAAGTGGCAGATTCAAAAGACATGCAGAATTATGACATTCGCGGCGGCTCTTTGACACAGGGCCATAACTGTGTTGTTCGTGTTGACTTGAATGATTCCAACGGTTCTAACCCGGTTGAAATTGGTATGGTAGAAAATGCGGACTGGACGGCAAATGTTGAGACAGCAAAAGCAGACGTTATCGGATGTTTTACCAGCGCATCAATTGATGCTGTAGGTGTTTCAGCAAGTGTATCACTGACTGGTTTTATTCCTACAAAGAACGCTTTGAAAGGCTTTGAGGATATGCGCGGCGGCGGTAAATTTTCAATTAAATCTTTCAAGCCGTCAAACACACGCCTTATTGATTCAAAACTTGTCACAAAAATCCCATATATGGATTTTTACGACAAAGACAGTCAGGCAGTTATTTCGTTTGTAGTTCATTGTGTACCGTCAAGATACCATGAAGTAGGACAGGGCAGAGGTTATGTCAAAGCTGATATTAACCTTGAATGTATACTTATGGAAAACGGCGCTGATTTTGAAAGCGAGATTTAAGCTTTAATTAAAAACGCTGCTTTTTACAGCAGCGTTTTTTAGAAAGGACAAGACAATGGAAGTTACTGAAAAAATGCTTAAAGAGGGCGGAGACTCTCTTTTTTATGCTATTATCAACGGCGAGGAATTAACACAGACAATCAAAACACACAGAGGTATTTTTGTAATTAAATATGCTAACCAGCGTGAATTGCAGAAAATTGACTGGATTGTAGCAAGAATGCGCGCAGGTGTTCCAACAGAATGTTTTGATGCTGTAGCAAATCTTTCACTTATCAAAACTGCTACACTTGATGTACTGACAGTTACCGGTGCGGACTGGTACGAAAAAGCAAAAGTAAAAAACGAAAATTTCTCATGGAGGGATGTGCCTGATACAGAGCTCATTGATGAGCTGTATGTTAAGGCATTTACTTTTCGCGAAGAAGTTAAAAATCAGATTGGAAGAGCTAAAAAAGAAGCCGATTCAGCAAAATCTGAACATGAAGACGTTCAAAAAACTTTGGATGATGATGTATTTTCGGGTGTTACCGGAGACACAAAGACAGGACAATGATTTTATTGATATTTTCTTTGATTTTGCTAACTCATACACAGAAGAATCGATACGTAACGCATATCTAAAAGAGAAACACGCGGAAACTCATAAGCATGATGCGAAATTCTTTAGAGATTTAGGATATTCAGAGGAAGATATTTCTAAAATGGATTTAGATTAATAGGGGCTTTTATGGCAGGTTCAACAGAAGTTAGATTAAAAGTAAACACAGGCGATTCAGTAGGTGCGATTCAGAATTTAACTGATAAAGTTAAAGATTTGAATGTGGCACTTGGCGACGCTATGGCAAAAGGTGACTACAATCAAGCCGCGTCAATCGCTTCTACAATCAACTCTATTGAACAGGCCAACAGGTACGGCAGCGGAGACGGTAACGGATCAGCGCCGGACAAAAAAGGCAAAAACGGCGGCGGTGTTGGCGGTATGCTCGTCAACACCTCTAATGCCGCAGCCGGAACAGTTCAAAATGTAGCAAGCGGCAATTATGCCGGAGCGACCGTATCAGGCGTAAAAGGTGCTGGAAACGCGCTCAAAGATTTGAGTGGCACAGCCAGCAAAGCCGGACTAGGTGGACTAAGTAAATTTCTATCAATTGGCGGTATAACTGCCTTGATTGGTGGTGCGGCATTAGGTGCTGGAAACGCGCTTGCAGAACAATATGAAAAAGTATTACCAACAATTGATGAATTCCAACAAAGATACGGGAAAAGCGGTTTAAGCGCAGAAGAAAATTCTGTACATGGACTTGATAAATATAGAGAAACAGCGTCAAAGTGGGCAAAAGGTACAGGCAAAAGTACAGCGGAATTAATGTCTTTAGCCGGTTCAGCTGGAACATACGGCGTTAAAAGCGAAGACAAGGCCCTTGAAATGGCAAGCCGTGATGTAAAATGGGCAAACTACACAAGCGGAAATGTTGACCTTATGCAACAGTTATCGGGCTTGTCTTATCGTTACGGCATGAAAGGCGAAGCCATGCAGTTTGCCAACGCAGGGCGAGAAGCTACGGGCATGGCAAAAGGGCAGACAGACGAATTCTTAAATTCAATGCTCAAAGTTATTCAGGAAGGAATTTCCAGCGGTTTTGTTAAAAGCGCGGAAGAAGTAGCTACAAACATGAATATGCTGTACAAACTTTCCGGCGGTAGTGCCATATGGCAGGGTGAAAACGGCGCGCAAAAACTATCCAGCATGAATCAGGGAATAGCATCAGCAACAAATCTTGAAAGTGTTACTGATATGATACAATACAGTGCCGCAAATGACATTTTGGACGGTAAGGACAACAAAGCAAGACAGGCTTTATTAGGCAAAGAAGCTTATGTTACCGGCGGATATACAGATACAATGCAATTACTTGAGCGCGGTGTAAGCCCGGAAATTCTTAAAGCTACATTTGAATCTGTAGGCAAACTGGACGGCGGAAACAAAGAAGCAATGATAGAGCGTTTCCGTTCTATGTATGGCTTGAACTATACAGGTGCAGCACAGGTTTATGGCATGTATGAGAAGTCAAAAGACTTTACTGAAGAAGACTGGAAAAGTTATTCACAACAGATTAAAGATATTAAGAGAAACCCGGAATATCTTTCAGACCAGACTAAAATGCAGGAAACGGCAAACCAAATTAATAGCGAGGTTGTATCTATAGGCCGTTCTGCTGAAACAATGAAAGATACCTTACTTTCTGGAATTTCCGGCGGTGTAAACAAGATTGTAGAATTCCTTTATAAAGATGAATCTGAAAGAACGGCGAAATCTGCTCTTGACGGCTTATTTGATAAAAACGAAAAAAACTATAGGAAAAATGCTGAAAAAAATCTTGCAGCTGCTCTTAGCAATCCAGAAACAGCAACAAATGCAGCTATGATAGTTCAATATCTTGGTGGTCTTAGTGATGAAGAAAGAGAAGCGCTTAACAAAAGCGACAAACTAAATGCAATAGACTTTAAATCTGCTAATACAATGAACATTTTGAAAGGTGCTGATAATGCTGTATCTTCTATGCAAAACAAATCTGATTATTATAGGCTGGTAGACAAGGCTATTACTGATAATGAATGGCTTAACACATTAACGGAAAAAGACGGTAGAAAAACAAAGTTCAGTTTTCAAAGGGATGCTATGGATCTTTTTGATGTTGAGTCTTCAATAGCTTCGGCTCAAAACAGACCTATTGATAATTCTGAACTAATTAGAGCTATTGTAACATTACTTGAACAAATAGCTAAGAAAAACGACATAACAAATGTAAATTTAGAGTTTATGAACGACGCATATTAAACATGTCAACAATTGAATGTCAATTCTATAATCATTGACAGTAAAAAGATATAATTATAAAATGTAGTAACGTTTGTATCGCAGATACAGCACAAATCGTGAGGTACAAACGTGCGCGAAACCAATATACATGCAAGAGTTATCAAGCCGAAAGTTTTAATTAAAGATAACGAAAGCGGAAATATCAAAAAGACCTTCGCGCCTTCTGCAGGCTGTAAAAGCCTTCTCAATTACACATTTCAGACTGGAATCAACGACACAAAAGGTTCATTCTCATTAACATTTTATCCAGACGATGAAAACGGCAATCCTATTTTTGACCAAATTTCCGTTATGGATATTGTAGAAATTCACGAGCGTATTGACCCGAAAGACGAAAATTCAAAGCCTGATTTTATAGGTGTTGTTAAAAGTAGAAAATATGTTTCTCAAGTTACAGGAAGCGGAATTCAAAGAAAATTATCTGTATCTGGTATCTCTGTTATCGGTTTGATTGCTGATTATGAAATCAATCTTGACAGCAAAGCTTGCGCGATTACAAACGAAATGCGCGTAACAGAAGAAATTCGCAAAAAACTTTCAATCCAGCTTATAAAAGAAAATTTAACTGTTAAAGAAGTTATAGATGCAGTTTGGGAACACTTCAAAAACAATTCTAATGCTTTTGGATGTTTGGCAAATCCAAAAATCGGCGAAATTCTTGAAAAATTTTGTGGCTCAATATTCCAGGTAGAAGACGGGCTTAATGTTCATTATTATGTCGGCAATCTGTTTAATGATTCAGGCTGCAATAATTTTTATGGCATAATTGACGGTGTTACGCCTTCGCCGCCGTATGAAAAAAGAATCATCATGGATGATACAGGCCCTAAAATTGCAATCCGTGAATGTCCTTTTGGTGACAGCTGGCAGAATCTTGATGATACAATACAGACTATTGATCCGACGTATGTAAGAGCTTTTGATTTTACACAGTCTGACAGTGATGTATATACAGTCTTTTTCAGCTATGTCAACGGTTATCCGGTTCAAGAAGACAAAGCCCTTAAACTTAATGCAATTGCACAAAACAAAGACGGCACTTTGGAAATTGCTAATAAGAAAATGGGCATTTACGGCTACAAGCCGCTTATGGTTACATTCAACGGTTACGGCAAAGAAGACGGTAAACAGGACACTACAACTAATGAGAAGCTTCAAAAGCTGAATCAAAAACTGATGAAATGGTTCGGGCAGTTAGACGAAATGCTGACGGGCAGCTTGACTGTTATAACCTACAAGAAAACAGACAGTGAAACAAAAGAAGTGCCGAAGCCCGGCGAAAAAATCAAATTCTTAGGCGGTGAGTGGTACATAGAGACAGCCCGGCATACATGGAATTATGGCGGCAGCCCTGAAACTGTTTTGACCATTTCGCGTGGCGGTGATTATTCTAGCGGTGAATTCGCGCCATTAAAAAACGCATCTACGGCTTACAAGTTGTTTGAAGAAGGGAAAAAGCAGGAATGACAACTAATGTAAACGTAAATATCGTTAAACCGCCGGTTTTGCAACAAAAAGAGATTCCGCATGAAACACCTTTTGACAAACGCTTTGGATTTTGGGGAGTTGTTACGGAAGTGCATCCAGAAGACTGCACTGTTCATGTAACAATGGACACCGGGCGCGAGCTTACAGGTGTACGTGTAGCTTCTACTGAATGGGTAACAATCGACAAAGAGAAAAACTACTTATCAGGTGAAAGACACTTGCCGCCGGTTGATTCATTTGTTTTTTGCATTATGCCGAATGGCAGACCAGAAACAGCATTTGTTTTATGTTCTGGATTTGCCTATCAGGATGCGCGGCACGCTGAATTCAAGAAAAAAGACAAAGCAAAAGAATGGGAAAAACACGAAAATTCCGGCTGGAAGAAAATAACAAAGTATGAAGACGGCTCAAAAGTAATTCAAAACGCTGTAAAAGACGGTGATGAAGACATAAAAATAGAAATAGACCAGTCAGACAAAGACAACAAAGTTATTAGAATAACTGTCTATGACCATAAACTAACCGTTGATAAAGATCAGGTAGAGCTTAAAACCACAAGCAAAAAAGTGTTAATAGAAACTGAAAAAGACAAATTTGAGCTTGACGGCAAAATAGAATTAATGGCAAAAGAATCTGATTTACTGAAAATCGGTAATAAAGTTGGTACTTTAGGCAAGCTTTTTGATGATTTATGCGATGCTTTAATGAAACTGTACACAAATACAGCAATGGGGCCGCTTATTCACAAACACAGCGCGACAATGTGGGGAGAGCATAGAATCCGGCCTATAAGAGAGAGGGCAGAAAGGATTTTGGAGAAATAGCATGGCTTATATGAATGAAAAATTATGGCAGAAAGCCTACATGCTGGAATTTCTCGAAGACACAACATCAGTTGATGTTTTTACTTTTTCAGTGCCGCCTGAAAGTGAAGACCTTGATTTTCCGCAAAGAGTATCAGAAACAAAGACTTTTGGCGGAGCTGTATTTGATGATTATGGCAATGACACAATACACATTACTCTTTCAGGCACAACAATAAATGAAGAAGAAAAATATATTTATTGCGGTGCAAAAGAAGCTTTAAGCCTGACCGGAGAAAGAGAAATATTCCATTTGCAGAATTTATTGCAGAAATGGGGAGACTTAGAACAGGTTAAAAAGAATAAAAAAATATATCTCTATGACTTGTCTAAGATGAACGCCGCGCAGCGGATGACCGGCACTACAACAAGGAATTATTGGCGTGTTTTTATCAAAGATTTCAAAATAAAACGCTCAAAAGATAAGCCTTTTACATTCTGCTATACACTCGACATGATAGGTGTTTTGACAGAAAAAAACACGTTCAGCGCGCCTTATGAGAAATATTCAGAAGTAATTGAAAAAGCAATGAAGGGCGTTGAAAAGCTGCAAAAAGGCATAGATAAAGCGCAGATTGTTATAAATACCGTTGATAATGTACTGGACAATCTTTGGAACTTAAAAAAATCCTTTGAAAGCATGAAAAACCCTTCTGTGCTTAAAATTGCAAGTGCTGCTGATTCAGCGTTAAGGATTGTAACGGGTAACTCAAATCATATTTGCTATAGCACAGCTAAAACCGTTATGAAGCACATGCAGCGCTTGAAAAGTCTTGCAAAAAAAGACGGTAAAATATCACTCAAAGAGGGCAAAACATTTCGAGGTGAAAGCAGTATCGTATCTTTTGATACTTTGGGCGGTTCTGTTATACCTTCTCAAGTTGTTCGTTATCTTGAGCTTGTAAGCAAGCCGTTTGAACCAGAAAAGAAACGCTGTAGTTTTACCGGCTGGTTTGCTGACAAAACATGTTCTGAATTATTCAATTTTTTAACGGAAATAGACAAGAATACAACGCTTTATGCCGGTTGGGTAACAAAAACTATTGTTGTTACCGTCAATCCGAAAAATGGGAAAGCTTCTTATTATGTTGAAATTCCAAAAGGCTCATGCCTTGAAATTCCTGTAACACCGACAAAAAAAGACAGTGTATTTATGGGCTGGTGTACTGATAATAATTGCGAAAATCCTTTTGATTTTACGCAGCCTGTAAATGAAGACATGACGATTTATGCAAAATGGATTTCAGGGTATCAGATTGTTTTTAACTCAATGGGCGGCGATGAAGTTGAAACACAGTTGATTCACAAAAATGAACGTGTCATATATCCACTTACACCAAACAAAAAGAATTATCAGTTTGCAGGCTGGTATACAGATGAATTATGCCTTAATGAATATGACTTCTCTTTGCCGGTAACTTCATCTTTTGAACTGTTTGCCGCATGGGTTAAGTTTGCTAATTTCATAAAATTTGAAAGCTACGGCGGCAGCCCGGTTGAGGTTCAGTCTGTCAATATTGGTGAAAAAATCATTAAACCGGCTGATCCGGTACGGGAAGGCTACACCTTTATTTTCTGGTGCGATGATGTAAATGCAAGCAATGAATTCTTTTTTGATAATTTTGCTGTATACGGTTCAAAAACTCTTTATGCGCGCTGGCAGAGAAACTTGTATAATGTAAGTTTTGACACAAACGACGGAAGCTTAATAGAAGACAGTAAAATATATCATGGCGAGCTTGTTCCAGCGCCTATAAGACCTTTCAAAGAAAATTATGTATTTGACAAGTGGTGTACTGATGCAGAATTGCAGCATGAATTTGATTTTGATACGCCTATAACAGCAAATATCACTTTATATGCAAAATGGTTCAGAGGTGCAGAATGAAAGACAGCAAAATAGACATTGAAGACAGACTGATAGAAAATCTTGCTGTTTGTGAAGACGCGGCAAATAAGCTTGTTATGCTTGCAAAAGAGAATACCACTAACATTGAGCAGCTTGTTTATGTGAATAAAGAGGGCAATGACGAAACAATTTTCGTTTATGACTTCAAAAAAATTGCATGGAAAAGCACAGACACTTTTGACAAGCTGGCTGTTCAATTCTATAGCGATGCAAATTACGGTACTTTGATAGCTTATTACAATAAGATTCAGAATGAAGATGAAATTGAAGCCGGTACAGAAATAAGAATTCCGATTTTCACTCAAACAACAAATATTTTCAGAAACAAGATTTATTCAACGCCTGAACAAAGAGAAAATTATGGGCGTGATATACGCATGAAAGACGGTAAATTTGAACTTTTTGGTAATGATTTTGCTTTTACCGTCGGACAGGAAACTTTAGCGCAATCGATTGATAACAGACTTAATACATCTTTCAAAAAAAGAATCCGCTTGGGTGCTTATGGTATACGCGCATCAATCGGAGATACGGCAGCTGTAAATTCTTACCTAGTTTCTTCTATTGAACAGACAATACTTGAAGATCCGCGTATAAGCGCGGTAACAGGCATTGAATTCAAACATGAGGGCAGCGCTTTAACCGTTCTAGTCAAATATAAAGACATTAACAGCACTGAAAATTCGCATGAGGTATTAGTATGATAAGACGTTATGATGAAATAATGGATTCTGCTTTAGCGAACATGATTGCAAAGCAAGATATAGTCACTGATTTTAACGAGGGAAGTGTTACTCATACACTGCTTGATACATTCTCAAGATTGCTTGAAAGAGCATATGTAGATGTAAGGCAGGGCTATACAGAAGCTTTGAGACTTATTCCTTATTCGCTTTTTGGTTTTCAGAAGAAAACCGGCAAAAACGCAACCGGCGCGGTTATTTTTTCGCGTGATACACCTTTTGAACAAGAAACTATCATTTTGAAGGGTACGCGCCTTACATGCGGCGATTTGACTTTTATCACAGCGGAAACCGGCTCTATTCCTGCAGGTGCTATTGATTCAGAAAGCATTGCAATTACGGCTGAATATCCGGGAAATGCCTATAATGTAGCTCCAAACATGATTAAGCGCATAGACAGCACAGTGCCTTCTGATGTTGTTAAAGTAAATAACCCAAACGCCACAACAGGCGGCAGCAATGAAGAAACAACCGAAGAAATGGACGAGCGTTTTAAGCTGCATATCAACGGTTTAAGCGGTACAAATACATGCGCTGTAAAATCGGCGGCGTTGAATATAGATGCTGTACGTTCTGTTTGTTTGCAGGAACATCCTGAACCAATAAAAGACATTTACAACATGACTTTGTATGTTGATGATGGTTCAGGTTCAGCAAGCGACGAGACAATAAAACTGGTAAGAAAAGCCATTGAAGGTGACGGTACGGAACAAAATCCGGGGCATTTAGCTCCTGGCATTAATGCAAGGGTTTTGCCGCCACAGTCTGTACCTGTGGACTTTGAGATTAAAGCGTCTGTTTATAGAACAGATTCAGACGCAGCACAGGCAGAAATAGAAACGGCCCTGATTCAGTACATAAACAGTCGCATCATCGGGCAGCCGGTTATTTTAGCTGAAATTATTCAGCAGATAATGGATTTGTCTTTTGTCAAAGATGTAAAAATAAATACACCTATAGACAACATTATTCCGTCACCTTCTCAAATTGCAAGATTTTCTACGGCGGAAATTCTTATTGAGGAGTACCGTGAATGACCGGCAATAACAGTATCGGCGATTTCATCAGAAGCATTTTTCCAGGCAAAATAGACCGCGATGATGTGTTCTTTAAGGCCCTTCTTGCAGACCGTGAAAAAAGAGACGGTACTGTAGAAAAAATGTTTCTGGATTTCCGCGCTACAAGGGAAAGATGGGGAAACCCGAATATTTATACTCAATACGGCGAACATCTTGATAAATCTCTTGATTTTTTCAGTGCCCTTCACAGACTTTACGCAGAAACGGATGAAGACATAATTTTCCGTAACTGGATTGTGTTTTATCGTCTAGGCGAGCAATTGTGGGGTGATTATTGGAACATCTTACATATTTTACGTGCTTATTTCAAAACAAAGTATGTTTATATTGTCAATAACACAGACGACATAAAGAATAATCTGCTGGAAAATGCTGATTTTGAGCATGAAGAAGCATGGAAACTTGAAGGCGCGTGCTCTTATACCAGAGATGCAAGATTCAGCGAATGTTTAGGTATTGAGTTTGTTAATAATGGCTCATGCAAACAGACTGTAAGCCTTACAACAAACAGAACATATTTTCTACACTTTTTCCTTAAAGGAAATATAAAAGTCAGTATAAGCAGTAACGGCAAATTCTGGAATAAGAATCTTGGCGAATTTGGCGAGTGGACAGAAGAATCATGTTTTGAATATTTCACTTGCGATGATTGGGATAATTGCAGCTTATTCTTTATTACTGATGAACAGCATACCAATATCACAATATCTTTTGAATTCTATAGAGATAGCGCATACATTGATTATATCAGGCTGTTTCTAAAACATAATTATCCTTCTTTCAGTGTTATAGGCGTTTTTAACGGAAAATACACGAATGAAACAGCAGCATTAGCGCCATACCGTGATGATCCGGTAAACAGACTTGATTTTGATACTTTCGGCTATCAGGCAGGCGGAGAAGCTGACAGAGACCCGGCAAAACAGATTGACTATAACGAAGCGAGCTTTATAGACAATGCTGAACTAAAAGAAGGCGAGTCGCCTGTATTAGTTGACGGACAAAAAGACATAAAAGACGACGGTATAGCAACAGAACAGCCGTTCTTGGATTTCTTTGATGAAACTAAGACACTTGCGCCTGACACGCCGTATCACAAAGATGATTTTATTCCAATAGATTACGATAAAGCAAGTTATTGGAATCAGGCTTTTGTTTATGGTGCTGGTGGAATCCGTTCATCAACATCATATAACGAAATTATAAACTTGGTAAAACCTGCAGGTGTCAGATATTTTACTGAAATGCTTATAAGGGAGTGTGAAGAAAGTGAGCTTAACAACGAATAAAGTTTGGGAAAACGAAATACTCAAACAACCTGACTTGGATTTTGCAAATAACAGCAATCTTTCAAATCTATCACTGATTTTCAACTATTTTTTAACGAATGGAAGAAAAGATATAAATTTTATTTTCGGCGGCAAAGTTAAGCCTTATCCATCATTGGGTATGTTCGCTTCAATTTCACCGGTTATGGCATTTGAGAAAACATCAGGGCGAATTTTTGTACAAACTGACGTTACTGAACCAGTTGAATTTGAACCGGCAGACGAAACAAGAGACAGAATCGACATTGTTGAAATAAAAGGCATTGAAGAAGACTATGACAAACAAGTAAGAGCCTTCAAAGATCCTGAAACAAAAGAAACTACTTATGCCGAAACGTTCACCAAAAAGCGCATTATCCTAGAAGCAAAGGTTAAGAAAGGCGATTATGACATGCCTGCTTCTCCTGTTGATGTGGGATGGATAAAGATAGCAGAAGTTAGAATTCCAGCCGGAACACTGAATATAACTGCTGATTTGATTAAGAATGTTACGGCAAGAGTGCCCGGCAATGAAAATGCGGACTGGACTGCAAATATCCATGAAACATTTGAACCGCGGACAGCCGAAGCACTTAACATGAAAACTGAAACTGTCTATTCAGTTGAACAGAGAGTAACAGATGAAATTTGGTTTAACGGTAAGAAATTCTATCGTAGAACCATAATTCTGAATCAAGATAATTTTTCACAAACAGATCTTATCGGACTTCATGGTGGTGTTTATACCGTTGATGCTGATTTATCGGATGTAGAAGAATTGTTTGTTGATACAGAATTATCCTATATCAAACTTGCTGACAATGTATACAGAAGGTTTGTTTCTGGTGCTATGGACGGCAAAAACAAAATCCGCCTTGAAAGCAATGAAACCAATCTTGATAACTACGAAGGCAGACTCATAATAAAATATACACTTAAAGGAGATGAAGAATAATGGAAATGAGTAAGAATTTATCAACAGCTACAGTATTTGACAACGAAATTATGAAGCGTTCTGATTTCCAGTACGGATATGACGGCGCTTTCCGCAATGCGGCCCTTGTAATTCAGAAATTGATTTATGACGGGAAAAATGACTTTGTTATAGGTGGTGTTGTAAAGCCGTATATTTCTGGCGGTATGAATATTTCAATTTCTCCACTTATGGCTTATGAATGGACGACAAAGAATATTGTTGTTGAAAGCGGTATAACAGAACCAATTTCGCTTGAAGATGCAGATGATCAATATTCACGGCGCGACACAATCGAAATAAGAGGTGTTGAGCAGGAATTTGACAGTCAGACACGCGCTTATAAAGACCCTGAAACCGGCGTAAAAACTTTTGCTGCAACCAATACAAAGAAAAAAATTGTACTGGATGTAAAAGTAAAAAAAGGCTCAAGAGGTTCAGACATTGCGCCGCCGGTTGATAAAGGATATGTAAAGCTTGCTGAAATTTTTATTCCTGCAGGTACTCTTAATATCATTGAGTCAAACATTTTCAATATTTCAGCAAGATTTGCAGAAAGCGAAAATGAAGAATGGACACTGGATAAAACCGGTGTATTCAATCCACAGGATATTTCATTTTTGATGAAAATATTCTGTTTAGGGCACAATGACGATGGCACTCATAAAAAGGGCAGCATTACACGCGATGCAATTGCTCTTGGTACTGGTGCAAATGAACTCAATGCAACAAATATACCTGCCGGTGTTAGTTTGTGGGTAGGACACAAGCATTTTGAATCAACTGCCGTTATTTCTACATTGCTTGAGTGTATGGGTGCTCTTGCAAACGATGCAAAGCCATATGCAAATAATATTTTAAGTAGATATGAAAGACTTGAAATAACGCCGCGTGCTGCATCAACACAGAATATCGATATTATTACAGGCGGCGAAGTAACTATTGATGGCATTCATTGCCCTGATGGTTCGCTTGTCTTTTTGAAAAACCAGACAAACGCAATCGAAAATGGATTCTGGAAAGTTCGCACAGGACAATGGGTAAGATGGGAAGGCTTTAGAGCTGAAAATATTAACTGTTTTGTATACAAATTTATTGTTGTACCAAACGGTAAAACAAATGGAGGTTCTGTTTTCTATCTTGAAACTGATACTTGTGTTATTGATGAGGATGAACTGCATTTTCAGAAAGTTACTCTTTTTGAGGAATCATCATGCAATATTTTAGCATTTACAAACAAGGTTGTTCCGGCTTCATCATGGACACAAGATTCGCCATACGTTGATTATCCGTTCAGAGCTGCTATTGCTTGTGACGGTGTAACGGCTGATTATAGCTCTGATGTTCGGTTTGATATGGCAACAGCTATAAGCGGTGAGTTGTCTACTGTAACCGATACAATAGACGGCAAAGTATATATTTATGCGAATATTGCTCAAGTAGCAGATATTAACGTTCCGGTAATAATTGCAACAAAAGTGAAATAAAGTTACAATAAAATTAAGATTTGTCTTGCAAAGACAGTCATTGCTTTAACAGGTAATGGCTGTCTTTTTTTTTGCTTATGAGGGAGGAAAAACATGAGTAATAAATTGGAAGACTTAAAACCAGCAATCAAATCAAAAGCTGCAAAAGCAATTGAAATGATGAACATTAGCCCTGAACTCAAAGCACTTGGCGTTGAAAAAGTGGCTATTTCAGAAACAAAACGGGATCTTGCCGTTCAAATGGCTTATTATAGCCGTTCACGGATGCAGCCTAAAGACGTTAAAGCAATGTACAAGGCTGCCGGGCTTTATGAACCGACAGACAAGGAATGTTGCACGCCTAATACATGGACACTGCAAAGCAAGCATCTTGAAGGGCTTGCAATTGATATTGCTCCAGTAAAAAACGGTTCTATATGGTGGAGCGCGCCTATAGAAGTATGGCAAGAAATAGGCCGCATCGGAAAAGAAGCCGGGATGTTTTGGGGCGGAGACTGGAAAAGTAAAGACTGCCCACATTTTGAAGTGTAATTCATTTAATGGAGGTTATAAATGGATTTGATTGATTTTACTAATTATATTCCGCATGTAGTTGTTGCTGCGGTAATTCTTTGCATCATCTTTGTGTATTTGACACAGAGCGTTGTAGCTGTTTTTGAAAACAAGATTGAAAAGAAAACCGGGAAACAAATCAAAATCTTTGATCATAAAAAAATCTGGTTGTCTTTTTTCTGGTGTGCTGTTTTGACTTTTATTCTGGTTATTTCTGGATTTATCGAAAAGTCACAGGCACTTTTTTATGGTTTTGCGATTATGGGTTTGTCAACATTTTTCTATGAGACAGTGTTGAAGCGGTTCGGTATGTTAGAGGATAAGGAATGAATGAAAAAATTAAGAAATTTCTTAAAAAAATCGGTTTGTGTCTTGCTTTTGTTTTTATTGGTCTTGCCGGTTTCTTCGCAGGCACTAAACAGCGGCACTCTGATGATAAGAGAAAGCGAGCTGAATCTATTGGAGATGAACTTGAAGCTCTTGGAGAGCATCAACGCCTATCAGCTGAAAGACTTAGAGAGGGTATCGAATCAGTTGATAGAATCCGAAGCCGAGAAACTGAAAGCGGAAGAATCATACGAGAATGTCAAGATATTATTGCAGGAATCAGAGAAAGAGCGGAAAAAGGAACTGATTGAAACTGCAATTGTAAGTGTGGCCGTGGGCGTGATTTTTGGAAGTCTGCTTTACGGCATGGCAAAATAAAACCTTTCAAGCAGCAGGGGTTGCCCCCTGTTGCTTTTTTTTGACTTCAAGTGTACTCTATATTTATGCTCACGGTTTGTGTGCATAAGATTGAGCATAATTAAATATATGCACATATACTAAATGTGTGCAGTTTGCGCTGAAATTACACGAAAATATATTATGTATACGCCAAAACACGCATATATAAGGGCAATCTATGGGTATTCAGCCAATTAGACTGTAGAAAATCTGATTTTGTAATTTTCTAAATCGTTACGTTGTAATGAATTAGAATTGCATACCAAATTAAACCCTTGTATTTTGCGCTGTTTGTGCATAAAATGTGCATAAATAACATCAAAATCGAGGGTTTTTTTATGGTAAAACACCTTTATCAGCGGACTTTGAAGCATAACGGAAAAAGCGTAAAGGCTTGGTATTTCTGGTATTATGATGAAGACGGAAAGCAGGTTAGAAAATCTTGTGGTCAGAACGGCAAGCCATGTCTGCTAAAAAGAGAAGCACTGGCATATCTTGACAGCCTTAAAGATGATGAACTTATAACCAAAAAAAGCAAGATAACTTTAAGGGAATTTTGCGCTGGAATGTATGACGCTGATTCAAGATACCTTACAAAGCTTAAAAACAAGGGCGTTGTCTTTACCGACTTGACCAGAAGACAGAAAGCAACATATCTAAGATATATCTTAGACAGATTCGGCGACTTTCCGGCGGCAGACCTTGATATAGGGATTGTAGATGACTGGCTGCTTGAATGGAACAGAAGCAACAGCTGGCGAAACAATATGCTTGCCGTTGTATATGCCATATATAAGGAACTTTACGCTTACAAAATAATCAGCCGTATGCCCGAAATAGAGGCCTATAAGAGGGTTGACCAGAGGGGAAAAGGTATTTTGATACCAGACGAGATAAAACGGCTGTTTCCGGCTGATTATGACGCGATATGCAGAATTTGGAAAGTGAACGACTTTGACCCAGATTATCAGAATTATGTGTTTGCCACGATGATTTATCTGATTCTTTCCACTGGCATGAGAAACGGCGAAGCAAGGGCAATCAAATATGATCAGTTCATAAAGAGAGACGCACTGCTTATAAACGCCATGTTTGACGGAGACGGCAACAGAGTATCACATCTAAAGAAAGGCAATGAAACAAACAAGAAATGGCGCATAGCAATATTGCCCGAAAAGACAATAAACATGCTTGAGACCATGCACAGCTTGCAGATTCCGCACAGCACCGATTATGTCTTTGAGTACGGCGGAGAGCCTTACGGCGGCGAATATCTCAACAGACATTTCAAAAGGGTGATGCAACACAACGGAATAGACGTACAAGAACGAAACATAACATTGCATTCCCTTAGATATACATACAACACGATGATGAAGAGGGAAATATCCGGCGAAGATTTGCGCCTTATGCTTGGACACACAAGCGAAAGAATGACGGCGCATTATGATAGGTCGGTAATAACGGACAATCTGCCCGGATTGCTGACAAATAAATCAATAATTGATGCCATTTGGCAATAAAAATGAGAAAAATCTGCCTAAAAAAATTGATTTTTACAATATAATATTTTATAATATCTTTGAATAAAGATATATAATTTAATATATCTTTAAGTAAAGACCAATAAACAAGGTGGAAAAAGAAATGGAAGTAAAGACTTTCAAGCGCGGCTCTTTTACCGTTAGAGCTGTAAAGGCTGATGGTGTCAAGTATTTCTCAATGGCAGACGTTGCCCCTCTTTACGGTTACGCCAAAGGTGCAAACCTTGTGCCTAAGTCAAAGGCAAGCTCTGTTGAAAAGAAGAATTTCTACATTCCCGATAAAAGCGGACGTATGCAGAATTCAGCATTCATCAAAGAAGCTGACCTTATCACCGTTCTGTCTGGAAAGAAGGATATTGAGAAATTCACCAAGCAGACTGAATTCATGAAGTTTGTTTCTGACTGTCTGGACGAAAAAGAAGCTGACAACGAACCAGTTGCAGTTGCAAAGACAGAAAAAGCCGAAAAGACTGCAAAAGCAAAAGATGCTGCAAAGGCTGCAAAGGCCGCAAAGAAAGAAGCCAAGACCGAAAAGAAAAATCAGAAGATTGCCGAAAAGAAAGAAGTCAAGAAAGAAGCCGCGAAAGCAAAAGCAGAAAAGAAGACTGCCAAAACAGAAGCCGGAAACAAAGAACAGCCGAAAAGACAGTACATGAGCGTTTCGGGCTTTGCCACTATGATCATGCAGCTTGTCAACAAACAAAACCTCGTGATTGTGCCCGATGAAGCAATGAAAGCCAACGGCTAAAAAAAGCAACTTAGATAATACTACCATGCAGAAAAGCAGATTCAGCCATGCCGCGAATCTGCTTTTTTTTACTTAAAACTTGATAATACGTAATAATACGTATATAATAAAATCACAGAGGGGTTTATGGCAAAATATGTATATCCGGCGGTATTTACACCAGAAGAAAACGGTTTATTTTCGGTCAATTTTCCTGATATTGAAAGCTGCTATACTTGCGGCGACAATCTTGAAGATGCTATAAGAATGGCCGAAGATGTGCTTGCATTTACGCTTTATGATTATGAAAAAAAAGGTGAAAAAGTTCCGCCGCCGTCTGCATCTGAAAGCATTGCGTTAAAAGACGGTGAATTTGTCAGCTTTGTACGGTGCGACACAATAACCTATCAGCGCATGAACAATACACGCGCAGTAAAGAAAACTCTTTCCGTTCCGGAATGGCTTAATGATATGGCAGAAAAAGCCGGAATTAATTTTAGTCAAGTTCTGCAAGAAGCATTGCGCGAGAAATTAGGCGTTGCATAATAAAACAAGGGCGGCATTTAGTGCCGCCTTTTTTATATTAACCGCCAACCTTTTAAGCGTTTTGCTTGTTCTTTTCAAGAGCGGCATTTTCTGCCGCCATTTGTTCAATTACTGCAAGTATTGTCTTTTGCTGTGAAGGTTCAAGTCTGCCGAAAAGAGAAAGAAATTTTCTTTCTTCGTTGGTGTAGCCGGTTTCTTTGCCGGTAATAAGCCATTCTACAGAAACATCAAGATATTGCGCAATTTTAAGGCAAATATCACCGGCCGGAATTGTGCCGCGAGCTGACCAGTTAGAAAAGCAATTGTCGGGAAGCTTCAACGCTTCTGAAACCGATTTTCTTACGATTTTCTTTTCATCACATATTTGAGAAATTCTTTTAACAATTTGTAAGCCGTTAGTTTCAATATTTGTCATAAAAAAAGCACTCTTTTCATCATCGAACGAAAAATCTCAAATGGTAATTTTTTTCTTGACAAATATCTCAAACGGTATTAATGTTATGTTATAAACTCCCAAATGAGAGTTTTGATTTTGTGCTGACTGACTTGCTGATGGGGTATCTACAGGTTTGTTTCATAGGACATTTTCTCCTACTTGCACGGTAGCCTACAGCCTGCCGTGCAAGTTCTTTCAAAAAGGTTCAGCACTTTTTAGAAGAATCGATAATACTTTCTGCCGTCAATGTTTACAGTTTCTAACATACATTGATTATCGAAGCAGGGGATTTGAAACATGAGATTTATAAAGAAGCTTTGGCGGCGGCTTGGGTTTTACGCAGAAATCTTCAGAGTAATCAGAAAGCATATGGATGATTACAAGTGGATTATGGAAGAACGCTGTCTTAATGACGGCATAAAGAAAATATCCCTTTATTTTGAGAAAGGCGATGAGCAATGGCAACGCTTTAACAGCCAAAACGAACAGCGGTTTTTGAACAATCTGCTTATGTCTGAAACCGTAAAAGAGATGAAGGCAAAGCATGAAGAATTTCTCAAGAACTTGCAGAACACGAACGTAAACGGCGAAAAGGAGATTTTTAACATAAAAGAAGTAACCGCTGCTTGGCGGTTTTAGGCTAGAGGTTCTTGGCCTGTTCTAAGGCTGATTCGATAGTCTGGATGATTTTTGTTGTGTCGGGTTTTGGCGTTGAGTTTTCCCCGGTTACGAGGAATTCAACGGTGGTGTTAAGGGCAGTTGCGATTTTTACGGCTTCATCAGCGCGTGGCAAATTACCATAACGCTTGCATGAATTATATGAATCGTAATTTATACCGCAATCTTCAATAAGGTTGCGGACGGTAATATTTTTTTGCTTAACAAGGTCTTTTACTCTTTCGTAGAAGTCTAAATTGGGCATATAGATATTGTCGTATAAAAAAAATGTTTATTCAACCAAAAAATGTGTTGACAATTTGGTTAAATAGACTTAGTATGTGTATAAAGATTGGTTAAATAACCAATTAAATACATAAAAAGAGCCGTGAAAGTTAGCTCAGTTCTTCCACGGCTTTTGCGGTGGCTTCTTTTGAAGTTTTGCCCCTGACAACTGAGCAGTCAGGGGCTTTTTTTTTGAGGTTTGTCAAATATGAATAACTCAATGTCTATAACAGAAGCATTAGAAGTTATGCAGAAATGCAGTGCTGACTTTGAGAGATTTGAAGAAAAGGCAAATGACAATGTTTTTATGCAGGAATTGAAAAAGCTCATTCTTATAGCGGAGCTTAAAAAGCAATGGTACACGCTAGAGGAATGTGCAGAGCTTAAAGGCGGCGGCGCTTTGAATACTTATAAAAGCATCCGTTTTTATCAGCCAAAAGGCGGAATTCCTGACGGCCGCGTTTCTGGGCGTAAAGTGTGGAGCAGAGAAACTGTAGCAGAATGGCTGCCTATAACTGATGATGAATTGCCGAGATACCATCAAAAATATAATACAGGGGCTACAAAGCGATGAATAATACAGAAATAAAGAAAATGCTTCTTTCTTTGCATGATTGCAAGGATAAGAATTTCAGCGTAACCATGACGGGCAAGAAAAGCAGAAAAGTGAACGGGCTTTATAAGCCTGCTACAAAAGAAATTCTGCTGCATAACATGAATTTCGGCAGTGAGAACGAACTGATTTTTACGGCGATCCATGAGTTTACACATCATATTATGTGTACAGAACCAGAAAAGCCGGTAAAAGGGCATTCTGTGGCTTTTTGGGCGTTTTTCTATGACTTAGTAGACAAAGCTGAATCAGCCGGGATTTATTCACGCGCAAGATGTACCGAAACACAGAAACTTATAAAAGAAGCTAAAGAACTTCAAAACGCCATTATTGAAGCACAAAAGAAACTTGGTGAAGTTATAAGCAAGCTTCAAAAAACATGCGCTGAAAACAATGAACGGATTGAAGACGTTCTTGAGCATGACCTGCAGATAACACGCGAAAAAGCATTTGATTTTGTCAAAATGGCTGGTAATGAAAGCGATGTATCTGACGAAATGGATAAGGCTATTAAGAGTGCCAAAGACGCTATGATCCAGCAGGCAGCAAAACAGGCAGCAGCAGACGGAAAAACCGTTAAACAGGTAAAAGCTATTGTAAAGGCAAAACCGAAAGCACAGCCCTGCGATAATGGCTTAGATTCAATACAAAAGCTGCGGCGTGAAAAACTAAGGCTTGAAGAAACAATAGACCGGCTTAATGACAGGCTTGAAAATGTCATAGAAACATTGCACAGCATGGAGGACGATTAAAACAATGAGTAATAGACAGGTAAAGAAGCTTAGACAGTATGTAAGACGAAAAGAAGCATTGCTTGTGTCACAGAGCTGGAATTGCTTTTTTGACACAGTAAGAAAGCTGAAATTTAAATACAGATTAAAACTTGCCTGGTACATTCTCACAAAGAAAGATATGCACGGCTTGGAAAATAAGACGGCTAAGAAAGCCGCAAAAAGAGCTGCAAAGGCAGTAAAAGCATGAATCCGAATGAATACCAGAAAAAGGCACATTCATTTGCTTATTATGAAAAACCCTGCCTTGTGTCTGAAAACAACATGCACGCGCATTTCAAACAGGCAAAAGTAAAGGAATCATGTGATTGGGCCTATCCGTGTTTGGGTTTAAGTGAAGAAGCTGGCGAATTGAACGGAAAATTTGCCAAAATTTTAAGGGATAAGCACGGTGTAATTTCATCAAAAGACAAAGAAGCAATTTCAAAAGAAATTGGTGACTGCTGCTGGATGATTGCAGAAATTTGCACGGTCTTAGACTTAAAGTTTGAAGACGTTCTAAAACAGAATATTGCAAAGCTTGAAGACCGCAAAGCCCGAAACGTTCTTAGCGGTTCAGGCGATAACAGATGATTCTATCGCCGTCGGCGTATAGATAAAACACTGTGCCCGTATGGGTGAGTGAAAAACTAAAGGGGATAAACAGCAAGCAGAAAAGCTTGCGTTTTCTGATGTTTTAATAGCCTTGAAAGTAGCGCCTTTCACAAGGCTAAAGTAGTAATAGTTTTAGCTGTTTTCCGGGCAGCCGTTGACATGTTTTTCCCTGCAACCCACTCGGTTTTTCATGCGAAGCAACACTGTCTGTTAAAAGACAACCGGTTTTATTTTTTTTTGATTGAGGTTTATTTAAGTGAAGTACAGGGATTTGTTTAATGAAATTCAATTAAGCCGTGATTATTTGGAAGACAAAAGAACCGGCGTTAATTGGCGGTACAACGTCAACAAAACAGAAAGAAGGGTTTTTGTTGAACTTCAAGAGACAAAAACACTTAAAGACTGGCTTTTTAATTTTATGTTTATACCAGTGCCCTTTAAGACAGCAGACAATAAAACTGTCTGGGTAACTCTTGGCTTTTTGCTTATGGCAAAAGCCGCTTTTAAATATATTTTGATTGATTATGACGTAGGCTTGGAAGAATATGCTGCTTATGACTGGTTTTTAACCGGATGGAGTCAGGGCGCGCCGGTTTGTGCAATTATCGGTAATATGTTGAAAAAATCAAAAGGCCTTAAAGTGCACTATATCGGCTATGGTTGCCCGGCGTTCTGCTTTGGCAAAAAGAGTGTCAAAAGGCTTTTTTCTGTATTTGAGACATGTATTTCTTTCTTGTATGAAAGAGACTGGATAAAACATCTTATTCCATTTTGTAGGAGGACAGAAACAGTAACGGTTAAGCCGTGGAATGAACCTAAAAATCTTGATCAGCGGCATAGGGTCTATAGCAAGGCTGATTATGTCAATGAGAAGTTTTAAGGCAGAAGATTTTTAATATCAGATACGAGCGTTTCATATTTTTGTCTGTAAGTATCTGAATCTTTGCCGGTAACAAGGTATTCGACGGTAGAGTTAAGGACGTTTGCGATTTTAACAGCTTCATCGCAATCGGGAAGCCTATTTCCGGCTGAAAGATTTTGAAGACGGCGAGGGTTGAAACCACATTGAATTGAAACGGCGTTTTGTGTAGTGCCTTTTTGCTTTATCAGTGAGTTTACTCTTTGCCAAAAAGAATTTGTATCGTCCATAACTTAATTATACACAAAAATAACTAAAAAATAAGTCTTTTTTATTTGACAAAGACTAAAATGTAAGCTATATTTGATTTATTAAGACTTAGTTTTAAGTCTTAAAAATAAAAAAAAGCAATCGTTGATTGCTTAAAAGACAGTTTGAAAAAAACTTCGACTTTTTCAAGCTGTTTTTCAGCTAAAAGCCTTGCAATTCACCCTGTCGAAGCGGAAAGACAAATCTTTCCGAGGGTGGTTGCAGGGCTTTTTTTGTTACAAGGAGATTTAATGAAAGCAGAACCAATTGAAAATGTTACAAAGTGGAAGAAAGTTCATGCTCATACTTTTGAGCGAGTAATTTCACTTTTGCAAACAATTCTTCTGGTGTGCTTATTTTTGGCACAATGCCTAATTCTTTCAAGAATTTAAGTTCGTTAAAAGCTAATCTAAAAGATTCAGCTTTGATTTCTGCTTTATCCATAAGGTTTAGTCCTTAAAAAAAAGCAATCACCGTTCGGTCGGCAAACTTACACGGTGAAAGGAGTGCTTATGAACAACTCGATTATAAAATCGACTGATACAAAGAAAACTTTAGATAATTTTCAAGCACAGATAACTGTGTCTGAAAAAGACGGAATTCAGACCGTTTCAGCTCGTGAACTGCATGAAAAGCTTGAAAGCAGTGAACGCTTTTCAAGATGGTGGGAGCGTTTTTCTGCTTATGGCTTTGAAGAAAACACGGATTTTACAAGTGTACCTTTTAGTACGGTTGTAAATAATGGTGCTTCCAGAGAGATAGGAGATTATCAAATCACTATCGAAATGGCAAAGCAGATTTGTATGCTTCAAAGAAGCGACAAGGGCAGGGAATACCGGGAATATTTCATCAAACTTGAAAAGGCATGGAATACACCTGAAATGGTTATGGCCCGTGCCCTGCAAGTTGCCAATAAAACCGTAAACGATGTGAAAGAACGTCTTGCACAGGCAGAAAAACAGCTTGTTGAGCAAAAACCAAAAATTGACGCTTATAACAATCTTATTGACCGCAGTAAGCTTACTAATTTTCGCGACATGGCGCAAAAACTCGGAATGAAGCAGACTGAATTCATGGTTTTGCTCAAGTCAAAGTACATATACAAAAACAGTATAGGCGAATACAGAGCATATGCAGACTACCAGAAAATGTTTGCTATACGCACTTATTCTAAGGGCGTTGATAAAACAGGTGATCAGCTGCTCTTAACTCTCACAGGTGTCTGCTATTTCCTTGCAAGATACGGTAAAGACAAAGCAATTACCGTTACGGCTGATAAGTGGATTGACAAAAACCTGCCGGAGCTTGCCCATGTCAACATTTGAATACACGCACAAGCAAATTCGGCATTGCGTAGAAAACGCAAAGCATTATCGGGTTGTCTGTGATAAATCACTTACAGATTTTTGGGAAAATGCGGCTGTTGGTTTTCAAAGACGTTTAGGAACAATGTCTTTGGAAGAAGCAAACACAGAAAAGGAATAACGTAATGACAACATTTACACCTATAAACCAATTTGAAGATGAAGAAAAATGGCTTGAATTGCGCCGTACCGGAATAGGCGGAAGCGACGCAGGTGCAATAATGGGAATGAACAAATACGCAAGCCCATTGACTGTCTACATGCAGAAAAAAGGTCTTGACGTGCTCAAAGGGAACAATGCTACAAAATGGGGGCACATTCTTGAAGACCCTATCAGAAAAATGACAGAAAAAGAGCTTGGCGTAACAATTGAAACCGTCGGCGGCATGTTTACGAGTGTAGAAAACCCGTTTATGAATGCAAATCTTGACGGCATTTGCCATGCAGAAAATCAGGTAACAATTGACGGCGTAACTGTTCAGGGGATAGGCGGCTACGAGATTAAGACAAGCGGAAACGGCGAAGGTTTTGGAGACGACGAGATTCCAGATTCTTATTGGGCACAGTGTCAGCATTATATGGCTGTTATGGGCTACAGCTGGTTTATTCTGACTGTTTTCTTTCTTACATCAAGAACCGGCAAGCATTACATCGTAGAGCGCAATGATAATTTTATTGAACGCCTTATACAAACAGAAAAAGATTTCTGGTTCAAGTTTGTCGAACAGAATGAATTTCCAGCGCCGACAGGCATAGAGCAAGAAGCGGCCTATCTTAAATCGCTTAACTTTGCTGACAGTGTTGAACTGGATGATGAAGCTAAAAATCTTGTTTATCAAGAGCGTGCTCTAGCTGAAAAAGTTAAAGAAGTTGAAAAACAGCATGAAGCTGTTAAAAACCAGATTCTTATTAAGCTTAGTGAAGCTTCAAATGGCGAAAATTCGAGCAAAACAATTGCAACCGTTGGAAATTTCAAAATTTCACTTACGGAACAGGTTAGAAAATCTGTTGATACAACAAAGCTCAAAGCTGATGGTTTATATGAACAATACACCAAAGAAGCAATAAGCAAAGTCTTGAGAATAAGCGGCGGCAAAGGAAAAGACGAATGAAAACTTTTTGGTGTGACGTTGAGACAACCGGTTTAGAAACATCAGATTCAGGAGTTTTTCAGGTTGCCTGCATATGTGTTTACGGTCAAAACGGCGTAAGTAATTCAATTGAGCGTGTGTTTTACATGAATCCTTTTGATATTCCATATGTGAAATTTCACGATTCAGCATATGAAATTCACGGGATTTCACAGGAAACCATAGAAAACTTTGCGCCGTCAAAAGAAGTTCTGGCAGAAATGCAGAATTTCTTAAAACAGGTAAAAGAAATTGATTTTGATGAAAAGCTGAATTTTGCCGGTTACAATTGCGGTTTTGACTTTAAGCATCTAAAAGCCATGTTTGACTATTGGAAGCTGGATTTTGACAGTTTCTTTGAGCCAAAACTAATTGATGTGTTTGATCAGGTTAAGGCAGCCGGAAAAGCGAAGGTTCTGCCTTATCTGCCAAACAGAAAGCTTATAACCATTGCAAGAGCGCTGAATGTCAAATTGGACAATGCGCATGATGCAATGAATGATATTAGAGCAACAAAAGATGTTGCAAAAGCGCTTTATTTGAAAGGCGTAAAACTTTTTTAAGGAGCAAACACTATGAACATGAAAAACAATCAGTACCAGAACCAGAGACAAGGCGGCAATCAGAACAATTTGCCACAGAATCAGCAGGAAAAAACAACATCCTTGCGCAATTGGATTGCTAAAATGAGCGATCAAATTAAAACGGCCCTGCCAAAGAATATTACGCCGGAGCGCATGACACGGATTGCACTTACAGCAATTTCTAAGGATGTTAAGCTTGCAAGTTCTACACCTGAAAGTTTTCTTGGTGCTTTGTTGACAAGCGCACAGCTTGGCCTTGAATGCAATACACCACTTGGGCAGGCGTATCTTATCCCATATTTCAACGGGAAAAAGCAGCTTGTTGAAACACAGTTCCAGCTTGGCTATCAGGGCCTTCTTGACTTGTGTTATCGCACAGGACAGTACAAGGCTATTCAGGCCCGTGTAGTTTATGAAGGTGATACATTCAGTTATTCATACGGCTTAAACGAAAAACTTGAACACATTCCGCAAAATGTGACAGAAAAGCCAATTTATGTTTACGCCTATTATGAACTTACAAACGGCGCAAAGGCTTTTGAAGTTATGTCATGGGAAGCAGTTCAAAACCATGCAAAAAAATATTCTCAAAGTGTCCAGAAAGGCTATACATCGCCGTGGACAACAGACCCGGAAAGCATGGCAAAAAAGACAGTTCTTAAAAAGGTTCTGAAATACGCGCCTAAAACAGTAGAAGTTGCTGAATCAATCAATACTGACTCGGCCATTATAAGAACAAACATTGTTCAGGATGGCAATAATACAAGCTATTTCAATGACTTGGACTTTTCGCCTGAAAACGTTATTGACGTTAAAAATGACGAAAAACAGCCGGAACAGAATCAGCAGACTTCTAATATAAACAATGCTAGACAGACTCAACCCGTAGAATTCAGCAATGAGGAAGAAATGGGCGCGGATGAAGCTTTTGAAATGCAGGCACAAATGGCACAGGGCGGAATTCCTGACGGTATTTTTTAATTTTTCTGAAAAGAGGTTTTTGAACTATGGATGCACAATTAACGAATACACAACTAACACTTGTTGTAAAAGAAAAGACTCTTGGCAGCCTTGTTACTAATGCGCTTGAAATTAAAGATTTTGTTGCGGCAAAGCTTGAGACTTATTCTGTAGACAATTATCAGGGCGATGCAAAACAGGCAGCTAACGACAAAGCTGAATTGAATGCCGCTGCTAAAAAGCTTAACGATGAAAGAATTAAGCTTGAAAAGGAATTCAACGCGCCTTTTCAGGAATTCAAATCAATTGTTGATGAAACTTGCAAAATGATAACAAGTGCATCAGCAAAGCTTGACGCAATTGTGAAAGAAAAAGAGCGTCAAGAAAAAGATGCAAAACGTCAAGAAATTCAAGAAATTTGGAACAGCAAGAATTTCAATCTTGTGAACCTTGACCGCATTTTTAATTCTAAGTGGCTGAATAAATCTGTCAAACTGTCAGCTATTGAGAAAGAAATTGACAGCATTATTAACAGCATTAATACAGACCTGCAAACACTGGACTCATACAGTGAAGATACAACACAGCTTAAAGAAATATATTTATCAACTTTAAGCCTGCAGGCAGCACTTAACAAAGGCGCTGAATTAAAAGCAAACCGTGAACGAATTGCCGCTATGGAAGCGCAAAAACAGGCAGAAGCAAAAAAGGCTGAACAGGCTGCAATTAATCAGTGCCCTGCAAAAGAACCTGAACAACTGGAATTAAGGCCTGTAAACGCTGTTAATAAGCCGGTATACCGTTTTGCAGTTTGTGGTAATGAGCATGATCTGGCAACTATTGCAGAGATTGCAAACTACATGGGCCTTGTTAATAAGCCATTATTGAGTTTTGAAGGCAATGCCGCCGAAATGTGCCGCTTTAAGGAACTCATGGAAAAGAACGGTCTTTGTTACGCAAAGAATCAAATTCTTGTGCTTGATGTAAAACAGAAGGGCTAAGAATGAGCAAAGAATCGTTTGTTTTGTATCGTTCTTTTCATGAGGCTCTTAAAGATTTAACCAGAGAACAATACGGAAATGTAATGTTTGCTATAAACGAATATGCACTTAATCAGGTAGAAGTTGAGCTGGAAGGCGTTGAAAAAATGGCTTTTACTCTGATTAAGCCGCAACTCGATGCAAATATCAGAAAACAAGATAACGGCAAATATGGAGTTTTGGGCGGAAGACCTAAAAAAGAACAAAACCCAAAACAAAACGAGGGTTTTGAAAATAAAAACCCTATGGGTTATTTTTCGGCGGAAAATAAAAACCCTAATGATAATGAGAATGAGAATTTAAATGATAATGATAATGAGAATGAAAATTTAGAAAGAGAAAATGAAGAATCTGAAAATATTGATTCTCTCTCTTCTGAAACTTCTGATTTTGAATCTTTAGATTCTGAAACACTGGTAAATCAGAGCATCAACGGCACTGAATATGCAAAGCAGGTGCTTAAGATACTTGAAGAAGCAGATTTGCCTTGTTGGAAAGGCAATCTTTGGGAGCTTTTGAACCGTGACTTTACGCTTGCGCTTGAGACGCTGCACACAAAGCACAAAGGCTTGCACAGCGACATGGTTATCGGGGCGTTGAAAAATTATGTT